>Ga0207641_10000783_pt1 | contig 33947 bp, 25 predicted proteins | sample KBSSwiS62_FD_184306 | JGI IMG/M metagenome (GOLD analysis project Ga0207641, IMG submission 184306) | Switchgrass rhizosphere microbial communities from Kellogg Biological Station, Michigan, USA - KBS Switchgrass S6-2 (SPAdes) (version 2) | ecosystem: Host-associated > Plants > Roots >... | reverse complement strand
AAGGAAACACAGAAGCTTTGGAAATTCTTGTGCTCCGTCACAAGGACAAGCTTTACACTTCTATTTTATTTTTAGTGAAGGACAAATACCTTGCTGAAGATATCTTCCAGGATGTTTTTATCCGCATTATTGATACAATGCGCAGTGGAAGATACACTGAAGAAGGTAAATTCTTACCATGGGCCATGCGAATTGCCCATAATCTTTGTGTCGATCATTTCCGTAAAGTAAAAAGAACACCGACAATTAAGAACGGTGATGACAAAGACATTTTTGAAGTAATCAATTTTTATGAAGACAGCGCTGAAAGCAAAATGATGAAACGTCAAAGCCACGACCGTGTTCGTGAAATGCTTGACCGTCTTCCAGAAGATCAGCGTGAAGTGATCATTCTTCGCCATTATGCCGATATGAGCTTTAAAGAAATTGCATCGATGACAAACTGCAGCATCAACACTGCCTTAGGTCGCATGCGTTATGGTCTTATCAATCTTCGCAAACTAATGATGCAAAAACAAATTGCCTTATAAAAAACCCCAAGCCCTTGTCATTCTGTATTTCCCATCAGTTTTAAGTTGAATTTTCACCTTGCCATACCTGGTAGGCTCTTACAGAATGACACCTAATTAAAAACCCTTCTCAAATGAGAAGGGTTTCTTGTTTTTTATATTTAAATAGTTCTACTTTTTATTTTTCTTAAACGTTTCGATCCCGCATTCCAGCCATTCAATAAATTTATTTGTATCCGGAGTGTAGTATTTTGTTTTCGTCAATGCTATTTGATCGGCAGAAATAATAGCATATTGAGGCTGTGAGGTAGCTCCAAAGTTTTCGGTCTGGAATGTTGCCCATTTATCTCCCACAGTGATTATTGATTTTTCCTGGCCTGTTGAAGTTTTATAAACTGTTTGCTCCGTAAGCGGAAGTTGCCTTCTTTCGTCAACGTATAATGAAACAACAACAAACTCATTTCGCATCAGGCTATCAACTGTTTTATTTGTCCAAACTTTTTCTTCCATTCTTCGGCAGTTTACACAAGCCCAACCTGTAAAATCTATCAGCACCGGTTTGTTTTCATTCTTTGCTCTCTCCAATGCACGGTTATAATCTTTTATAGGTTCATACTTTTCAGCACAATTCACGGGATGTTTATATACACTATAACATAGAGGTGGGGGGAACCCGCTGATCAACGTCAGATTCGCCGATTTGCTATTCGTTAATCCCGGGATCAGGTAAATACCAATTGCGGTAAAAAAGAAAATAAAAAAGATCCTTGCAAATGACATTTTTTTAATGGAACCGGTATGAGGAAATTTAATTTTCCCTAATAAGTATAATACAGTGAGGAAAGAAATGATGACCCATAGACCAATAAATATTTCTCTTTTCAAAATACCCCATTGCTTTACAAGATCGGCATTAGATAAAAATTTAACCGCTAGTGCAAGCTCTATGAAACCTAAAACAACCTTCACGTTTGTCATCCACCCACCGGATTTAGGAAGTGATTTGAGCCAGTTAGGAAACATGGCAAACAACGCAAAAGGAAATCCTAACGCTATACCAAATCCTGCTGCACCGGCAGTAAGTGGCCAGGCACCCTGATCTGCCACACCAACAAGCAGTGTTCCTAAAATGGGGCCCGTGCAGGAGAAGGAAACAATAGCTAATGTACCAGCCATAAAAAATATACCGCCTATATTTCCATGTCCTGATTTTGAGTGAGCCTTATTTGCAAACGATGAAGGCAGCCCAATTTCAAAAAACCCAAAAAAAGATATCGCAAAAACAACAAAGATGACGAAGAACAAAAGATTCAGCCAGATATTCGTAGAAATATTGTTGAATATTTCAGGACTTATTGTGTCATTGGCAAGATGAAAAGGTATTGTAATAAGAATGTAGATAAGAAAAATAAAAAGCCCATAAAGAATTGCGTTCGTTTTGCCACGTTTTTTATTGTGTGACTTATTTGTAAAATAAGAAACCGTAACTGGGATCATCGGGAAAACGCACGGGGTAAGTAAAGCGATAAGCCCACCTACTAATCCAAGTAAAAAAATTGTAAAGATGCTTTTGCCAGATGTGCCATCATCCCCGCAAGATGATGTTGGATTTTTTATATCAATTGATGGAATTTTTATAATTGTTGTGGTTTCAACCCCCCCTTCCATCTCAACATTAAAATCTATGGACTCCGGGTTATAGGCTTCCTTATTCCCATAGAAATAAGATAATTTTCCCTGGAGTTTTGCAGGCACTTTTCCATTGATGCTTATTGGAATTTTCCATTCGGTCAAGCCCTCATACACTTTTACCGTAGTGTTTTCAAAAAATGAACTTGCAAAGGATTTTGATTCGCCAGTTGTTGAAAACCCCTTTTCAATACTAATACTTGAATCAGAGAATTTTAATTCAACAGTTTTTACTCCTCCCAATTCCTGGCCAGGTGCGTATAATTGCCAGCCCGTTATTCCTTTAGTAGAAAATATCAATTCATATTTCCCTTCACCTGTTTTTTGGCTTTTATAATTCCATTTGTAAACTGCACTATCCTGTGAGAAGGATGCTATTGAAATGAATATAAGTAAGCAACAAAAAAATCTTATAACGATAACCCTCATAGCAATTTTAAAAAATAAACGAGTTCATAAGGGAACTCGTTTTATGTCAAATAAAAATTATTTCATTATTAATCCAACGCTACTTTGAAATTCACAGTTTTTGGTGGCAGGCATTTCTTATCATCACATGTTTGAAATTCCACACTTCCATTAAAACTCGTTTTTACTTTGCCCTTTAGTTTTATTGTTTGCACAAACTCTACCTTTTCAGAATATTGGTTTGCGGAAATTTCTAATTCCTTATCATGAAACTTCTGCATCTTCCCAACCTCTTTAATTTTTCCAACTACCTCGATCAATGGGTTATTAGTAATAGAAAAAGTGGTTGGCTGTGCTACCGCATCTTCAGGCTGTATTTGTGAATATAAATGCCAGCCTTTCTCGATCGTAGCGGTCATAGATATTTCGTAAGAGTTATCTGTTAGTTTTTTGGAAGTAAATGTCCAGGTTACAGGATTCTGTGCGGAAACCGCCATTGTCGCAAACAAAAACAAACTAAGTATAACAGCTTTCATGATCTTTTCTTTTAATGATGCAAAAATCGTAAGAAACGTTTTATGCTTTTGCTAAAATTCTACTACAAATATTGCAAAAGAAAAGCAGAGTTTTTGCAAGGAAATTGACGAACTATCTTAATTAATGTACAAATTGAGTATTTAGCCTACCAATACCTCAGTCATTAACAGGTTTTTAAGGATTTCACGGCCATCTGAGTTACCCAGAATCTCAGAAGTTGCCCTTTCGGGGTGAGGCATCATACCAAAAACATTCCTGTTTGTATTGCAAATTCCGGCAATATTCCTGGTCGAGGCATTAGGGTTTCCACCTGGGTTTATCTTTCCTTTTTCATCACAATAATAAAATATCACCTGACCGTTAGCCTCCAGTTCATCAAGCGTTTTTTCATCTGCATAATAGCGTCCCTCACCATGAGCGATAGGTATTTTATAAACCCTACCTGATTCATTTGTAAGAAAAACATTTTTGCAGGCAAACTGCTGATGACCATTTCTCAATAACCCTCCCGGCAAAAGATGTGATTCACAAAGGATCTGGAAACCGTTGCAAACTCCAAACACTTTTCCCCCAGCATTGGCAAAGTCGATCACACTTTGCATCATTGGGCTGAAGCGGGCAATGGCCCCACAACGCAAATAGTCGCCATAAGAAAAACCGCCAGGCAAAATGATACAATCTTCAATGTTAAACATGCTAAGGTCTTTGTCTTTATGCCAAAGCATGATTACTTCCTGCTTCATATCATACTTCAAAGCATCATGCATATCCCTGTCGCAATTTGAACCTGGAAAAACAACAACGCCGAATTTCATATTGTAAGTTTGAGTAGAGTGCAAAGATAAAATTATCAGATGATAGTTCTATAGATCAAAGATGAGAATTATCAACTATTCACCAGCCTGGTCCGCTATATTGATAAATCAATATAAATAAGATCGATAACCAAAAAATAGCAACGGGAATCCATCGCTGAGGCGGATATAAATAAGTGCAGGCATGAAAAGCGGCAAACGGAACTATAATGAGTATCCAGTTTTCAAAACCTTCTGCTGTATTATTTAAAAATGGAATAAAAAGAGCAAACAAAAGATAGATAAGCATAAGGCTCCAGTTCTTGCGAACTTGGATAAGCATCTTTCGTAAATTTTCCTGGACAAAATAACCGCCGATAAGAAAGGGAATGATCAATAAAATGCCTCCGATCGCCAGCCACAACGATTGTCCGGGTGAAGGGAGCGCAACATTGATCGGCTGAAATAAATGTAACCATGACCATTTATTTGAAAAAAATAAATAAGCTGCATAAAAATAGTAAGGAGTTGTAACTCCCAGCAAACAGATAGCCCATTCATTCAACCGGACGCTCCGCATTACCATCAATGCAAAAATGAGCCAGAAAAATAAAATTATTGATGGAAAAAAAATAAATGAGCTGATACCAACTGCTACGCCAATATTATAAACGGTGCTTTTGATCGAGTATTGATTTGAAATTTTAAACAGCTCCGAAAAAATAAAAAGCACTAAAGTGTTTACCATTAATGGCGCAGAAAAACGATTCCACTCAGGCATCAGTGATGTAATAACAAGGTAGGCAGTTGCGGGTAAAAAATTTAACCGCTGCATCATGCGATTCTTGTTGATAAGGCTGTTTAGTTGTAAGGCTTGCGTAAAAAGAAAGAAGTAGGTAATTACCGCAAATAACATCCCCTCATTCTTACTAAAAGATTTTAGAAAGCTAACGGCTCCACGGTAAAGTATTGCGGCATTATCGGCAAGTTCAGGTGGCGGGGTTGGGTTTGTGAAAATTGGTAACTTAATAAGTATACCCATCACAAACAGGAAAAGAATGTTAGCTGGTGTTTTTTGTTTAAATAGGCCGATCACAGATAATGGATTGTGAATTGTATGTGGTTAGAGTTAAGAGACAATTTTGTTTTGGTATTATTACTTACTCACATTCTCTACCTACAACTCACTATTTAGTTAAATTCAATTTTCGCAAAGCAAATATAGTTACGATAAAAACATGGTACAATAAACTGTTTTGCACTTATTTGTTTTCCATATTTCGGCAAGAACTCATGTCCTTTATCAAGCCCTCTTAACGTGGGGTTGCGGGTAATTTGGCCGTCAGGTGTCAGGGAGAAGTCATTCAACAAAAGACTCTTTTTCTCCTGCATATTAAAAAGAAAATGCAGTTGGCCACCCGTATTCATTACATTGTAAGAAATACGATAATCCGATTCATCATCGAATTGATCTTTCCTGATAATATTGCTCCATTCAAGTTCCCCTTTATTTGTAAAAAGAAGAATAGCCAAATTTTCAGCATGATAACGTACAGATTGATTGTTGTTGCCGGTATTTCGCCATGAAGAATAATATGGCGAATAATAATCATATGGATAAGCAAATGGAGAGCCATACATATAATCCCACCGATTCCAGGCAGAAGAACGGGAAGTAGTATAATAAGCCTCGGCGCTAACTAAAAAGCCTCCATCTTTTTTAATGAAAATATCTCTTATAAAATAATCATTGAAAGCCATTTTAGCATTTGCATCACCTTTTGCTTCATTCCGCAAATCTTCACTAAACTCAAAAGACTTTTCCAACTCTGGCTTCCACATGTTCCTGTTCATTGCTAAAAAATAAATACCTGCAATATTTCCACGTTTTTGGCCATAATACAAAGCGTTGAGAAGATAGCGCTGGTTAGTATTATCTACTTTTATTTTCAGTTCATCAAGATAAGTTTTTTCAAGATTCAGACGATAATAGATAAAAGTATCTTCCATTGCTCTCTTTATGATCAGGCTTGCATTGGAAATACTTTCGTTTGATGATCGATAAAATTTTGGGAAAACAAGATTGCCGTCATTATCTACGAGGAATTCGCCTAAGTGCTCATTCCGATCGTCCATCGGCATTGTAAGGATTGTTTTTTTCTGTAATTCCAGGTTGTTGTTATATAATTTTGTAGTAATAAGAAATTTTTCCCTATTCTTACTGTTGATCTTGAATACAACTATTTTTTGCTTATCCTCACTTGCCAAAACTGTGTATATTTTATTATTACCAGATCCGCCAAGAGAAGTAGTATCCAACTCTACAGGGTCGGACATTTTTTTCCCCATTCCATCAAGTTTTACTGCAGCGCAGTGTACAATATTTCTTCTCTGGTACTGGTAAATAGCATAAATATGATCAGTATAAGTAAAGAAGTCAACATTGATCATTCTATCATCAGGTAAATATTCATGCTTAACCTTCCCAATCATTTTCATCTCGTTATCATAAAGACAAATAAAACTTTCGTTTCTTATATTTTTATAAATGAGATAGTTGTTTCCCATTTTACCAATGATATCAAAGTCCATTTTCCGTGAATCATCACGATCTGGTTCAGAAATAAGAATACGCTGCGCATTTACAGAACTAAAAAAACATATCAAAAAAAAGAAGAAGCTCAGCCGGCAAAGCAATTTCATAGAAGCCATTTTTTACTGCTTAAAGTTACAGGTTGTTGTGCAATTCTATTCATGATGAAATGATAAAGATGCGGTTTTTCATTTTTTTACATGAAAGGAAAAAAATTGTTCTAGAACAAACATTTATTTTACAAAAAACAGGCCGGTTAATACCCAGTTGTTTTCTGATTTGCATTATTTCTTTTTACCTATACCTTTGATGGTTAATCCGTACATCTTATCTGTACGGGTATAAAAGAAAATTTTTCGTGAGAATTCCCACCAATAGAGTTACACTAGCTGGTTTACTGGTAGCCATCGGCATCATATATGGAGATATAGGCACGTCTCCTTTATATGTATTTAGCGCAATTATAAAAGGAAAAACCATTTCTGAAGAATTAATACTTGGAGGTTTATCATGCATCATCTGGACGCTAACCCTGCAGACGACCATTAAGTACGTGATCCTGACTTTGCGTGCTGATAATAATGGTGAAGGTGGCATGTTTTCTCTATTCGCTTTGGTAAGACGACATGGTAAATGGGCCGTCATGCCTGCCATGATGGGTGGAGCCGCTGTCTTATCCGAAGGAATTATTACCCCTCCTATTTCTGTAACATCAGCTATCGAAGGTCTTAGGCAAATAACTTTGTTTAGTGATATTGGTCAATGGACCATCGTTGGCATTGTTCTTTTTATTCTTGTCATTCTATTTTTCCTGCAACAGTTCGGCACTTCTGCTATTGGCCGTTTTTTTGGACCAGTGATGCTGGTCTGGTTTACCATGCTTGCTGTTCTTGGGTTAAGTCATATACTTGATGATATCACAGTGCTGAAAGCATTTAATCCCTATTATGCTATTAATCTTTTGACACAATATCCACGAGGGTTTTGGATACTTGGAGCAGTGTTTCTTTGTACAACCGGTGCCGAGGCGTTGTACAGTGATCTTGGACATTGCGGAAGAGGCAATATTCGCATGTCATGGATCTTTGTAAAAAGTTGCCTTATTCTTAATTATTTGGGACAAGGTGCCTGGTTGCTCAATCATGTTGGTTCCTCAGTTGATCCAAACATTAATCCGTTTTATGCTTTAATGCCAGACGGATTCAGATTGATCGGAATTCTTATTGCTACCGCTGCTACCATTGTTGCAAGCCAGGCTTTAATTTCTGGTTCCTTTACATTGATCAGTGAAGCGATGCGATTAAATCTCTGGTCAAAACTTAAGATCAATTATCCAACAGAAGAAAAGGGTCAGCTATTTATCCCCGCTGTAAATATGTTGTTGTTTCTTGGTTGTTGCGGTGTGGTACTGTATTTCCAGAAAGCACAAAACATGGAAGCAGCATACGGCCTTACTATCAACTTTGGTATGCTGATGAATACAACGTTGTTCTCTTATTATCTATTTACACAAAGGGCCCCGCGCCAATGGATCGTTCTTTATCTTATAGTATATCTTACAGTTGAATTATCGTTCCTCACTGCCAATCTTGACAAGTTTACGCATGGTGGCTATGTTTCATTTATGATCGGTGGCATTTTATTTATAACCATGTATATATGGTACAGGGCAAGAAAGATCAAAAACCGGTATGTGGAGTTTGTAAGATTGGAGCATTACATTCCTAAGATCCAGGAACTAAGTAATGACAGGTCCGTACCTAAATATGCCACGCATCTTGTCTATATGACGAGTGCCAACAATCCAAAAGAGATCGAGCATAAAGTCATTTACTCCATATTAAATAAGAAGCCAAAACGAGCCGATATATATTGGCTTGTTCACGTAGATACGTTGGATGATCCGTACACAAGTGAATATAAAGTAGATCATATTATTCCAAATGATATTATCAGAATTGAATTCAGACTTGGCTTCAGGGTGCAGCCAAGAATTAATTTGATGTTCCGCAAAGTGGTGGAAGATCTTGTGGCCAATAAAGAAGTGAATATTTACAGTCGTTATGAGAGTTTGGAACGAAGCAATACGGTTGGTGATTTCCAGTTTATTGTAATGGAAAAATATTTAAGCCAGGATAATGAACTTCCTTTCTGGGAAAGAGTCGTTATGAAATTTTATTTCTGGTTAAAAGAGATCAGTTTGTCTGAAGAAAAAGGGTTTGGGCTTGACCTATCAACCGTAACCGTAGAGAAATTTCCATTGATAGTAGCGCCGGTATCTACAGTGAAATTGAAAAGAATAGTAGAAGAAGATGAACCATAAATAAAAAATAATCATTCGTTTTCTCTTTATTACTTTTGCAAATCATATTAATAGACCCGTCATTTGAAAACTGCTCCGGGTCGCAATTATGTCTTTAAATATCAAAAAGGTTTCTCCCTTAGGTCTATTAGTTGCTCTTGGTATTATTTTCGGAGATATAGGTACCTCGCCGCTCTACGTCTTCAATGCCATTATTGGTTCAAAAACTGTTTCTGAGCAACTGATCATTGGCAGTCTTTCGTGTATCATTTGGACTTTGACATTGCAAACCACTATCAAATATGTAATACTTACTTTAAAAGCAGATAACCGTGGAGAAGGCGGCATCTTCTCCTTATACGCACTTGTAAGAAGAAGAAGGCGATGGCTAGTAGTTGCTGCTATGATCGGTGGCGCAGCATTGTTGGCTGATGGTATGATCACCCCTCCTATTTCTATTACTTCGGCTATTGAAGGTTTGCGACTGATCCCACGATTCAGTGACATATCGCAGCAAACAATTGTTTTAATGGTCTTAGGAATTATTACTGTTATATTCTTTTTACAGCAAGTTGGCACCGCCTCAATTGGCAAACTTTTCGGACCAATAATGTTGATATGGTTTTTGATGCTTGCTACGATGGGCTTTCTTCATTTCTTAGATGACTGGAATATTTTTAAAGCGCTGAACCCATATTATGCTATCGATCTTCTTGTCAATTATCCGCAAGGTTTCTGGATACTTGGCGCTGTATTTCTCTGTACTACCGGAGCAGAAGCTTTGTACAGCGATCTTGGACATTGCGGTCGTGGTAATATCAGGGTGTCATGGATATTTGTAAAATCATGTTTGATCATAAACTATGTTGGGCAAGGTGCATGGCTGCTTGCAAACTATGAAGGAAAAGGTTTTGATGTATCCCAGTTAAATGCTTTTTATGGCATCATGCCAGAAGGATTCAGGATCATTGGAATTGTCATTGCGACAGCAGCTGCTATTATTGCGAGCCAGGCATTGATCTCCGGGTCATTTACGCTTATCAGCGAAGCAATGCGTTTAAATCTTTGGCCAAAAGTAAAGATCCGGTATCCATCGGAAGAAAGAGGACAAGTCTATATCCGTGCAATTAATTTTTTATTGTTTACGGGTTGCGTTTCCGTTGTACTATATTTTCAGCGTTCATCAAGAATGGAAGGAGCTTACGGTCTTGCCATTACGCTTTGCATGATCGCTACATCAATACTCTTCGCCAATTTTCTTGTATTACGAAGAACTAACCCGATCCTCGTTTATCTTTATCTCGCTGTATATTTTACCATTGAGGTCTCATTTCTTATTGCCAATCTTGAAAAATTCCCTCATGGCGGTTATGTCGCATCAATTGTTGGTGGTTTACTTTTTTTCACCATGTACATTTGGTACAGGGCAAGAAAGATCAAGAATCGATACGTGGAGTTTGTCCGGTTGGAAACCTATATTTCAAAAATACAAGAGTTAAGTAGTGATAAATCTATAGCGAAATTCGGCACTCATCTTGTTTATCTAACAAGCGCTGATAACCCGAAGGAGATCGAGCATAAGATCATATATTCAATACTAAATAAAAAACCAAAACGAGCCGATATATATTGGTTTGTGCACGTGGATACAATGGATGATCCTTATACTTGCGAATACAAAGTAGAACACATTATTCCCAATGACATCATTCGTGTTGATTTTAAATTGGGTTTCAGGATACAGCCAAGGATCCATATTTTATTTCGACAAGTAGTGGAAGCATTAGTATTAAACCGGGAAATAAATATTTCCTCAAAATATGAAACGGCAGATAGCAAAGCAAAAGCAACAGGCGATTTCCAGTTCATCGTAATGGAAAAATACCTGAGCCACGATAATGATCTTCCTTTCTTTGAACGAATCATTATGAATTTTTATTTCTGGCTTAAAGAGATCAGCTTATCTGAAGAAAAAGGATTTGGTCTTGACCAGAGTAATGTAACTGTTGAAAAATTTCCTCTCATCATTGGCGAAGTAGAAAGATTACCGTTGCGAAGAATACAAGATCTATAAAAGAGTTATTATATGTAAAGACATTAGTTTCATTTAAAACTATTATCTTTTCTATCTTAACTGCTATCACCTTTGCCCCATTTTATCTATTATATCGTTGGAGGAATTATCCTCCTTTCAATACTTGTCTATTTTTTCCAGGAGAAATTTATTTTCAAACCAGAAAAACTAAAACAGGATTTTGAATTCAAATATGATGCGCCTTTCAGAGAGTATTTTTTTGATATAGAACCCGGCGTAAGAATAAACGGGCTTCATTTCTTTCGGGAACAACCAAAAGGACTCATACTTTATTTTCATGGTAACACAAGAAGTATAAAAGGCTGGGCGAAATATGCAAGAGATTTTTATCGCTATGATTACGATGTAGTCTTGCTGGACTATCGTGGCTTTGGAAAAAGTACCGGTAAACGCAGCGAAAAAGAAATGCTCAGTGATATGCAGTTTATTTATGAAAAATTAAAAGAACAGTATAAAGAAGACTATTTAATAATTTATGGAAGAAGCATGGGAAGTGGTTTTGCCAGCAAACTCGCTGCCGATAATAGTCCACGATACTTAATTCTCGATGCACCCTATTATAGTTTTAGAAAAGTAGTGGAAAGGTTTTTACCCATTTTACCTGTAAGGTTGGTGCTGCGATTTCAATTAAGAACTGACAAATGGATACACAAAGTAAAATGTCATACCTATATTATACACGGCACAAAAGATCTTTTGATACCAATCTCTCACAGTGAAAAGCTTCAGAAGATCAACCCAAGATTGATAACCCTGATCCGCATTCAGGGCGGGCATCATAATGATCTCCCTTCATTCGACGAGTATCACAATTTTATCCGGGATATTTTGAAATACTGATCCTCCACGGCGAAATTTTCCCATTGTTAAGGAATCTATAATTAACGGATTTTAGAGTTACATGGATTATTGTTTGAACGTATTACATGTAAATGGAGGTATGTATGAGAAAAATCGACACATTAGTTACTCTTGGATTTGTCTTGTTGGTTGCCGGTTGCAAAACCGCTTCTAAACTATACGACAAAGGAAATTATGATGATGCTGTTCAGCTGGCCGTAAAGAAGCTTCAGAAAAAACCGGATGATGAAATGAGAACATTGCTTCAAAGTGCCTATCAATATGCGGTGAATGATCATGAGACCCGTATTCATCAACTCAGCTCTAATACAAACGATCTAAAATGGGAATGGATCTATTCAGAATATGCTTCCTTACAGAAACTCTATGAAGCGATCCATCGTTCACCTGAAGCATTGGCGATCGTAGATCCTGCAGATTATTCATCATACCTGCACACTTATGCCGATAAAGCAGCTCATACAAGATTTCAGCGGGGAATGATGTGGATGGATAAAAACGATAAGCTCAGTTTCAGAAATGCCTATCATGAATTTGAAGCTGCATTACAATACAGACCTGGTGAGCTTACTTTTATTGAAAGAAGAAATGAAGCATATGAAAATGCACTGATCAATGTGGTGGTAATGCCAATGGAAAATAACCGTTACCGGTTTAGTTCTTACAACAATTATGAGATCACCAATTTTGAAAATGATATGCTGCACCAGTTACAGTATAATGCCGGCAACCAGTTTGTGAAATTCTATAGTTCATGGGATGCAAATGCTCGTAATATCCAGGCTGACCAGTTCGTTGATTTTCGATTCAGCACTTTTGACATTGGCAGAACAAGAGATGAAAGAAGCACAAGAGAAGTTTCAAAAGATATAGTTGTAAAAGAAACTGTGTATCGCCCCGATTCAGTTGTAAAAGAGTATAAAAAAGTATTTGCAAAGATTACGACTACAAGAAAAACGATGTTATCTGAAAGCACCCTGCAGATAAATGTCCGGGATGCAAGTGGTCGTTGGTTGTGGAATGATAATATTCGGGGCAATCACAGCTGGTGTACAGAATTTTCAACTTACACAGGAGATGAAAGAGCTTTGAGTGAAAGTGATAAACAACTTGTAAACCGCAGACAGGATTATCCACCTGATGAAGATGAAATAACCAGGTGCATAATAAATGAAATAAATAGTAATATGTCTGGAAGAGTAAGAAATTATTTTAGTCGCTTATAGGGTTCAATATAGGTTTAATGTAAGGACATGATTCGTTCATGTCCTTTTTTGTTTTCATCTTTGCCGGTAATGAAGATCAATTATAAAAAAGTTTGGAAATGGTTTAAGATCCTTGCCATTATTTATGTCCTTGGGGGTGTTACACTTTATTTCTTGCAGGATTATGTTCTTTTTCACCCTGTCTCACTGAAAAAAGATCATAACTATGATTTCCCTGAAAAACACAAGGACATTAATATTGCCATCACTGAAAAATCCAATTTGAATATTGTTCAATTTTTTTCTACAGACACAGTAACAAAAGGAGTAGTTCTATATTTTCATGGAAATAAAAAAAATATTTCCTGGTATGCTAAGTATCCTCCTTACTTCACAAAACAAGGATATGAAGTTTGGATAATTGATTATCCCGGTTTTGGAAAGAGCACGGGCAAGCTCTCCGAACAAACCTTATATGACTGGGCAAATTATATGTACAATTTTGCCCGTTCAAGATTCAGCGCTGACAGTATTATTATTTATGGAAAAAGCATGGGGACTGGTATTGCTACTCATCTTGCCTCAATACAACCCTGCAAAAAACTAATTCTCGAAACTCCTTATTATGATTATCCTTCCGTTATCAAGCATTATATCCCTGTTTATCCAATTGAATGGATGTTACATTACAAGATCCCTACTCATGATTATATTGAAAAGGTAATAGCCCCTATCACAATTTTTCAGGGTACAGATGATTGGCTGGTAACATACAATAATGCAAAAAGATTAAAGCCATTTCTAAAAGCGGGAGACGAATTCGTAACAATTGATGGAGGCGGCCACAATGACCTTTATAATTTTAAAGAAACTATTGAGAAACTGGATTCACTTTTGAAAGAATAACTATTCTTCAAGTGTCACTTTACTCTTTCCCACCTTTAACTTATACCCAACTCCTATCTTCAAGGCATAATTTTCTTTTCCATGACTGACGGGGAAATCAAAACAAACTGGATAATCATATTCGGCAACTGCATCACGGATGATCTCGTACACAGTTTGTCCAAATGGTTTTTCAGTGTCTTTCATATCAGTAAATCCTCCGACAATAAGACCCGCCAATTTATCAAGTTTACCACTTCGTTTTAACTGGTACATCATGCGGTCTATATTATATAAATACTCTCCCACATCTTCAATAAAAAGGATCCGGCCTTTTGTTTTAATATCTGATTCTGTTCCGACAAGATGTGCCAGCAATGAAAGATTGCCACCAACCAATTCGCCTATCCCTTCACCTTTTCTATTGAACTCATGTTTTTTGCATTGATACTTTATCTTTTTTCCCTGGAGTACATGCCATAGTGACTGCACAAATTCATTTTTAAATCCATCTTCATTAAATGCATTTGCCATCGGTGCATGCAATGTCGAGATAGAATAATTACGATAAATATGCGAATGAAGGATCGTCACATCACTAAAACCAATGATCCATTTCGGGTTCTTTTTAAAATTTGTAAAATCCATTTTATCAATGATCCGGCTAAAACCATAGCCGCCTCTTGCGCATAAAATGGCTTTTACGTTTTCATCATCCAGCATATGCTGAAAATCATCCAGTCTCTCTTCGTCAGTTCCTGAAAAATAATGATACTGCTGTCCGATAGTTGTTCCTACTTTAATAGTAAAGCCCCATTCTTCATTTATTACACGAATGCATTCTGAAACTTTTTCTACCGGCATAAAGCCCGCTGGGCAAACTAATCCTATCGTGTCTCCTTTTTGTAAGTAGGGAGGAATTTTGATCATATCAAATTGTTGTATTGTTAAATTGATAAATTGTTATGCTGCTCAAAATAACAATTTAACCATTTAACAATTTATCAGTAAATCTCTTTTAAAATAACATCATCTGAAGAAACATTCAGCCGATGCTTCACCCCGCATTTTAATGCATAATTATTTTTCTGATGACCAACAGGAAAATCAAAACAAACAGGATAATGATAGGCTTTTACCTTTTCTAACACAACATCCTGCAACGTTCGTCCGAAATCATCTGAATCTTCATCTACTTTTATCTTAAACCCGCCAACGATCAATCCTTTTAACTGAGATAATTTTCCTGTACGTTTTAAATTCCAGAACATGCGATCAACGCTATACATGTATTCGCCTGTATCTTCTACAAATAAGATCTTTCCGGCAGTATTGATGTCCGATTTTGTACCCGCCAATGTTTCCAGCATTTTTAAATTGCCTCCTATTAAAACTCCATCAGCAGTTCCCGATTTATTTTGTGGATTTGGAGTAGCGTTATATTTCATTTTCTTTCCACTTAATGCCAATTGAATTGAATCAATGGTTTCAATTTGTATTGGTTCTGCTAAACTCCAGTCATCAGGAAAACTATTACACATCTTTGAATGAATAGAAGCAATACCGAAATTTTTATTGAGATGAGAATGGAAAACAGTGACATCACTAAAGCCGATGATCCATTTAGGTTTTGCTTTAAATTTTTCCCAGTTTAGTTTATCAATAATACGGACAACACCATAACCACCCCTTGCACACATAATGGCTTTTATTTTTGGATCATCAAGCATTTTCTGAAAATCCTTTGTTCTTTCTTCATCCGTTCCCCCAAATGTAAAATCTCTTTTATCGATCGTTTCCCCGACCTGGATCTTATAACCCCAGCTTTCCATTTTTTGAACCGCAGATCGAATCTCCCCAGTAGTGATATACCCAGCTGGTGCAGTGATCCCAATAATATCTCCGACTTTTAAAAAAGCGGGAGAAACAAATAAGGCTTCGTCCTCAATTGGCTGAATTTTAGGTAATGCTGGTAAATAAGAAGCAGTTAATGCCCCGATGGAAGATTGAATAAAACTCTTTCGCTTCATGGTTTAAAGTTATCAGTTTTATGGCAGCTGACAGATTTTGCAGACGAATAGATGAGGTTCGTCGCATCATTTTCAGTATTCATAAAAATAAAGCCCTTTACTCATTAACTTGCCCGCATGGGTGCATCATGGTATTCAAAAAAATGGGTAACAGTATTGCTACATGCTGCTGCATGGCTCTTTTTATTTTCATTACCCTTTTTATTGCGCCCTTCGATGAATAATCCAAAGCCTTCAACAGAGGAGCAACATTCAGCAACAATTATACTGCGGTATATCCTGAATGATATTCTTTATATAAGCTTTTTTTATCTGAATGCCGGTCTTCTTATACCTAAATTCATTTACAGGAGGAAGTATAAAGAATATGGTCTTGCCGTTACTGTTTCATTTCTTTTGCTATTAGTTATTGGATGGCTTCTCATTTTCGGAATAATGAATCAGCGGGGATTTAATTTAAGCGGTCATATTTTATTTAATTTCTTTTTCTTTCTTTTCTTTTTTGCAGGAAGCACCGCATACAAACTGACTATGGACCGTGCCCGTGCTGACCGTATCGCCCGGGAAAAACAAACCGAAAATCTTAAAACCGAATTATCTTTATTGCGTTCGCAGGCAAGTCCGCATTTCATGTTCAATGTGCTGAATAATATGGTGGCTTTGGCGAGAAAAAAATCTGACCTGCTTGAACCTTCCTTATTGAAATTCTCTTCCCTCATGCGTTATATGCTTTACGAGGCAGATGAAGAAAAGGTATTGCTGGAAAAAGAAATTGAATACCTGCATAGTTATATCGATCTGCAGCAACAACGTTTTGGAAAAAATGTACAGGTAAATGTTGATCTCGAAGCAGTGGATGGCAATTATGAAATAGAGCCGATGCTCCTGATCCCATTTGTTGAAAACGCTTTTAAACACGGCACCGGGATGATCGAAGATGCTATGATATCCGTTCAATTAAAAGCAGAAAAAGGACTGATAAATTTTACAGTTCAGAATAAATTTTCTCCCGCCTCAATTGAAACCAAAGACAAAACTTCTGGTATTGGTCTTACCAACGTAAAAAGAAGATTAAATTTATTGTACGGAATTAAGCATAAGTTAGCGATCTCGCAAAAGGATTGCTGGTTCATTGTTTCACTTCAATTAAATTTATCGTAATGCTGCGTTGTATCGCTGTTGATGATGAGCCGTTGGCGTTGGAACTGCTGGAAGATAATATCAGCAAGGTGCCTTACCTGCAATTAGTGGCGAAATGCAGCAATGCAATCGAAGCAATGAAAGTACTGCAGCAACAACCGGCCGATCTTATTTTTCTGGATATACAAATGCCCGGGCTTACCGGGTTGCAATTTATCCAGAGCATGACGGAAAAACCAATGATCATCCTGATCACTGCTTATGAAAAATATGCCCTTGAAGGTTTTAATCTTGATGTGACGGATTACCTCGTAAAACCGGTTTCATTGGATCGCTTTGTAAAGGCCTGTAACAAAGCAAAAGAACTTTATGAGTTAAAAAACCGAATAAATAAAGACGCACCTTCAAATCCTGATTATTTTTTTGTCAATGTAGATTACAGCCTGCTAAAGGTCAACTTTAATGATATAAAGTATATAGAAGGCCTGAAAGACTATATCAAGATCCATTTAAAAAGGTCACCCAGGGCGATTATCACAAGAATGGCAATGAAAGCAATTGAAGAAGAACTGCCTGTGGCTAAATTTTTGCGGATCCATAAATCATATATTGTATCGCTGGGACATATTACATCAATCAGGAAGAATTCTGTTTTTATCGATGAAATGGAACTTCCCGTTGGAGAAAATTTCAGGAAGGCCGTACTTAATTTAACAGGCCGGCAGGATTAATTGGAGAAAATTTTGACCATACCTGTTTCGACGCAACTTTTTTCGATTTTGTCGCATCAAATTGGGATTACAAATGAATTGAATACTTTTGGTGTCCTTTTAAAAACTACCTAAAAATTTAAAAATGAAATTGATAAAAACTCTTATGATTAGCGCCACTGCATTTTTAGCAATTGCTGCGCAATCACAAACTGTTGATGAGGTTATCAGCAAACATGTTGAAGCCATTGGCGGAAAAGAAAAACTCAGCCAGGTAAAGTCTCTTTACACGGAAAATACAGTAGACGTTATGGGTAATGCTGCTCCGCAAAAAGAATACCTCCTGGAAGGAAAGGGGTATAAAAATGAATTAGATTTTAATGGAACAAGCATTGTACAGTGCTATACTGATAAAAGTGCCTGGATGGTAAATCCAATGGCAGGCGGAACTGACGCACAAGCCTTGCCAGATGCAGCTTATAAATCTGGTAAACCGCAAATATATCTTGGCGGTGCATTGATCGACTATGCTGCAAAAGGATATAAAGCTGAGTTGATGGGAAAAGATGGCGGAAGCTTTAAAATAAAAGTAACCGGTGATGGCAATGAAACCTATTACTTTATTGATCCAACAAGTTATTATTTGATTAAAAGCATTATTAAAGGTGAAGTAATGGGGCAGGCTGTTGAAATAACAACTACTTATTCTGCTCATAAGAAAACTGATTTTGGAATTGTTTTACCTTATGCTAAAAACATAGATATGGGCATGTTCCAAATGTCTCAAAAAACAGAGAAAGTAGAAGTGAACAAGGCAATTGATCCTAAGATCTTCGAAATTCCAAAATAAACAATTGTTAGTTTAAATTCTTGTTACGGGTACCATTGGTACCCGTTTTTTTTCCTCCAATCAAGCCTAATAAAATTCGTCGCTACATTTTTCCTCCTTGTCTCATTTGAACCTCTAGGCAGGCGACCCAGTTATACTTTTGCTTCTGATTTATTAAATAAAATCAACACATGAAAAAGATCGCTTTACTAACAGCTTTGATGATAATGACTGCATTGGGAATACAAGCCCAATTTCCCGGTGGCAATGCTAAAGGTCAGAAACCCCCGGATATGGGTCATGTATACGGAAAAATTACAGATAGCACTGGCGCTGCAATAAATGGTGCATCCGTTTTATTACTTCAAAGCCGTTATGATACTGTTACTAAAAAGAGAAAAGATGTATTACTGAAAGGAATAACAACGAAAAGCAATGGTGAATTCAGTTTCACAGATCTTCCCATGTTTGGCCAGATGAAATTGAAAATCTCTGCTACTGGTTATAAGCCGGTTGAACAGACTGTAGCATTTCAAATGAAGATGGATGCAAATGCTCAAAGACCAAGTGGCTCCTCAGATCCTGCCCAGGCTATGGCTGCCATGAGCAGCATGTTAAATGCATTTGATAAAGATCTTGGAAATATAAAAATGAGTGTAGATGCAAAGCAATTGGAAGGTGTTACCGTTGTAGCAAGCAAGCCTACTATGAAACTCGATATAGATAAGAAAGTTTTTAATGTAGAAAAAAATATTGTGAGTGCAGGTGGAACAGCGGTAGATGTAATGCGTAATGTACCTTCTGTACAAGTGGATATTGATGGAAATGTAACCTTAAGAAATGCAGCTCCTCAATTATATATTGATGGCCGTCCAACCACACTTACACTTGACCAGATCCCTGCTGATGCAATTGAAAGTGTGGAAGTGATCACTAACCCTTCTGCCAAATATGATGCATCAGGTGGTACCGCCGGTATTCTTAATATCGTTTTAAAGAAAAATAAAAAGAATGGTTTTAATGGCAACCTGCGTGCCGGTGTTGATAAACGTGGCGCTGTAAATGGCGGTGGCGATTTCAATCTGCGTCAGAATAAAATAAATTTTTCAGCAAGTGCAATGGTCAATCAAAACAAATCGCAAATGACGGGCACAACTGACAGGGTCAATTTATATGATAACCCGTTAACTACAGTTCGCCAGGAAAATTTTAATAAAACATCAGGCCAGTTTGTTTTTGGCCGCATTGGTATGGATTATTTTGTAACTAATCGTACAACTTTATCTGCCGGAGCTATCAAAGTGCATGGTGAATTTGATCCTAAGGAAACGATAGATATACTGACAGATAGTCTTTACAATACAGGGAAAATAAGCAGTATAAGTGAACGCACCTCAACCGGTACACGGGACTTTAATGCAAACGGTTTAACATTTGGAATGAAACATCTTTTCCCTAAAGAAGGTGAAGAATTAACAACTGATGTAAATTATTTCTCTTCGAAGAATGGCGGTAATAATATATATGTTACAAACTATTTTGATAATACAGGAGGCAAAACCGGCGAACATCAGCAGCAGGTTGTCAGCGATGGTACAAACAAATTTCTAACCATACAATCTGATTACGTAAAGCCATTCAAGAAAATAAAATTAGAGACCGGTGTAAGAGCACAGCTTCGCAAGTTGAGTAATGACAATCAAAATTATATCCTTGATCCGAATACCGGTGAATTTGTATTGATACCTTCTGCTACCAGCAACTATAAAAACGATGACAATGTATATGCGGCTTATGTTTCCTTAACAGGAAGCAAAAAAGATTTTGGTTATAAGGCTGGTTTAAGAGCAGAGAGTTCTGAATATACTGGAGTACTTTTAAATGATAACAGTAAGTTCAGCAATAGTTATCCTATAAGTCTTTTTCCTTCTTTATTCTTAAGCCAAAAACTAAAGAGCAAACAGGAGTTGCAATTAAGTGTAACGAGGAGGATCAACCGTCCGAATTTTTTCCAATTGATCCCGTATGTTGATTATACAGATAATTTGAACATCACTCAGGGTAATCCTGATCTGAAACCGGAATTCACTTCATCTTTTGAATTCTCTTATGCAAAAACATTTAAAGGCAATAATACATTCCTGGCATCTGCTTATTATAAGGCATCAACTGACCTGATCACCCGCTATCAAACTAAAGGGCCACATCCTATCACTGGCGAGGAAGTACTGATTAATACATATATTAATGCTAACTCAAGCCGTGCTTATGGTACTGAGTTTACATCAGTAAATACATTGAAAAAATGGTGGGATATTAGTACAAACATTAACGTGTACAATTCACAGATCAATACGGATAATGTTTCAACTTTTTCGCAGGATGCTATGTGGAGTTGGTTTGGAAAATTCAATAGTAATTTTAAACTGCCTGCAAAAATCACGGCACAGCTTACTGCTACTTATCAATCAAAAACAAATTTACCAGTGAGCCAGGGTGGTGGTTTTATGGGACCTCCAATGGGTGCAGCTCAAAGTGCAGCTCAGGGTTATATCAAGTCGACTTATGGCTTTGATGTAGCTTTCAAAAAGAGCTTCCTGAAAAATGATGCTGCTTCAGTTTCATTCAGTGTTAATGATATTTTCAAAACAAGAAAATCAGAGCAACATTCATTCAGCCAATACTTCATCCAGGATTATAGCAGGCAAAGAGATCCACAAATGTTCCGCCTGAACTTTACCTACAGGTTTGGTAAGATGGATATGTCCCTATTCAAAAGAAAGAATATGAAATCTGACATGTCCGGCGCTACAGACGGAATGCAACAATAAAAAATAATGCAGGGCACTTATGGTGCCTTGTTTTATTTAGAAGATAATTGCCTAAATTTCTTAAGAATTCTTGCCAGTGGATCTATTGCAAAGTGCTATTACGACCATTTCCCCCCTTTCAGCTGAAAGTATGGATGCATTCCACCAATCATGGAAGCATTGGTCGGTGAAAAAAGATCATTTTCTATTAAAAGAAAATACAGTTTCAGATTACATATATTTTATTGAAAAAGGGGTCGCAAGAATTTATTACTATAAAAATGGAAAAGAAATAACCGAATGGATCGCTTTAGATGGTCAATTTTTTCTTTCGATCACCAGTTTTTTTCAGCGGACTCCCAGTTACCTTATCATTCAAACTATCGAGCCTTCAGAAGTATTTGGTATCCATCATGACAATTTCATGAAGCTTGCGGATAAATACCACGACATAGAAAGATTATTGCGAAAGATGGTTACCAGTTCCTTAATTCTTTCACAGGTAAGAATGGATTCCATCCAATTTGAATCTGCGCAACAACGTTATGAAAGTCTATTGCAAACAACTCCGCAAATTGTACAACGTGTGCCCCTGACTTACATCGCTTCGTTTTTAGGAATTACACTTGAAACATTGAGCAGGATCCGGTCCCAGCGGTAATTATTTATCAATTGATTTCACTTTTTGATAAAAATCAAGCCATGTTAAACGTGGCATAAGGAACTTTAGCTTGTCAAATACGCTTGCAATATGAAATCATCGTGGATCGCTGATGCAGGAATGTAAATGGTAAAAGTGGATCGTCAGCAAACACAGAGGTTTTTGTATGGAAAGTTTAATACATTTAATTGAACAAACTATTGCCAAATGAAAAAGTGTCTGCTCTTTTTAAGTTTCCTACTAATAACACTCATAACTGTAAATGCTCAGCAAAAAGTAATTCCATTATACGATGGCTCTGCACCGGGTTCTGAAAGTTGGAACTGGAATGAAGCGGAAAATGATAACAACATGTGGCAAACAAAGGTTGTTTACAATGTAACAAAGCCAACACTTACAGTTTTTGTACCTGAGGCAGGCAAAGCGAATGGCACCGCAATTATCATAGCGCCGGGAGGCGGGTTTCTTGCCCTATCAATAAATAGCGAAGGCCTTGATGTAGCGAAATGGCTTGTGCAAAAAGGTGTAACGTGTTTTGTTTTAAAATACAGGTTGATCCATGTGCTTTCGAATGATCCTACGGCAGAATTCGAAGCCAAAATTGGAAAAAAAGAATTTGAAGATGATGTAACCAAAGTTATGCCGCTTGTAATTGCTGATGGAAGAAATGCAATTGCTTATGTTCGTAAACATGTTGCTGAATATAATCTTGATGCAAACAGGATCGGCATCATGGGATTTTCTGCAGGAGGTACAGTGGCATCATCAACATTGTTTGATTATACAAAAGAAAACAGGCCGGATTTTGCAGCACCGATCTATCCCTTTTTTCCTTCAACCATGATTGGATCAGTTGCAAAAGATGCTCCGCCAATCTTTATTGTAACCGCAAGTGATGACGGACTTGGTCTTGCGCCACATAGTATCGACCTATACAACAAATGGCTCTCAACAAAACATGATGCTGAACTGCACATGTATGCCAGGGGTAATCATGGCTTTGGTATGAAGAAACAAAATATACCTACTGATAATTGGATCGAACGGTTTTATGATTGGATGGGCGTACAAGGTCTATTGAACAAAAAAGCGGTTGATCATGCAATGGATATTTATGAGAAAAAAGAATTTGTTTTTGCTGAAGGAAAAGTGTTGCCTTATCGCATTCTTTATCCTGAAAATTATGATAAGAATAAAAAGTATCCTTTATTGTTATTGCTTCATGGCGCTGGTGAAAGAGGAAAGGATAATGAGAAGCAACTCACCTGGGGTTCCAAACTTTTTATCACTGCAGAGAACAGGAAAAATTTTCCGGCGATCGTTGTCTTTCCCCAATGTCCTGAAGAATCTTTCTGGGCCGTGACAAAAATTGACAGAACAACTACTCCTTTTAAAATTGAATTTGATTACACAGCCGAACCAAATTGGCCATTAGCTGCCGCGAATGCATTGGTAAAAAAAATATCGAATGAAGAAGGAGTTGATAAAGCAAGAGTTTATATCTCCGGGTTATCAATGGGAGGCATGGGAACTTTTGAATCTGTGTATCGCTATCCCGATCTGTATGCAGCCGCATTACCTATTTGTGGCGGTGGTGATGTAAATCATTATGATAAAAGAGTTGCAAAAGTTCCCTTCTGGATTTTTCATGGCGCAGTAGATGCTGTAGTGAATCCCCAGCTCTCCAGGGATATGGTGGAAAAATTAAAAGCATTAAAAGCAGAAGTAAAATATTCCGAATACCCCGGTGTCAATCATAATAGCTGGGAGAATGCATTTGCAGAACCAGAATATTTAAGCTGGATGTTATTACATAAAAAGAAATAAAAAATTAATACAATGAAAAGAAGACATTTTATACAGAACCTGTCATTTGGCGCAGCGGCTTTGTATGCAAATAAATTATTGCCAAACATTAGTAAAGTTAAAACGTTAAATGTTCAGCTTTATACCGTCCGCGATGCTGTTTCAAAAAATCTTGAAGGTACATTGGAGCGTCTTGCTGGTTTGGGCTATAAGAATATCGAACTCTACGGTTATAACGGAACTTTCTTCGGAAAAACAGCAAGTGAATTCAAAACAATCCTTGGAAATACGGGTATAAAAGTTCTCAGCTCCCATCACACTACCGGCATTGCCACGAAGGGTACAGGAACATTATCTAATGGATGGGATAAAGCTATCGAAGATGTACATGCTCTTGGCGCTGAATATATGGTATGCGCCTATTTAATGCCAAACGAAAGGACTCCTGAAATATATAAATCATTGCCGGCTATGTTTGAAAAGGCAGCCACTGCAACAAAAGCAGCGGGAATACAATTTGCCTATCATAATCATGATTTTGAATTTGAAAAACTCGATGACACATTAGTTTATGATTTTCTCTTAAAAAATACTCCAGGTGACCTGGTAAAGATGGAAATGGATCTGTATTGGATTTCCAAAGCCGGACAGGACCCCGTAGCATATTTTGAAAAATATCCAGGCCGCTTTGCTATGTGGCATGTAAAAGATATGGAAGCCGGAACTAAAGCTATTACAGAAGTAGGCAATGGCACCATAGATTTTGACAGGATTTTTAAAGCAAGAAAAAAAGCCGGGCTGAAATATTGGTTTGTTGAACAGGATACAAGCAAGAGAGATATGTTTGAAAGTTTAACGATCAGCAGAGATTATCTCGCCAAGAAGAACTATTGATCGCTTCACTACAGCAAATGCTTTGGTGAGCAATCACGATTATTTATATTTTTTATGTTCCCTGCTTTAATTCGCTATTCAACTTCTGTTGCGTCGTCCCGCCTTAGGCGGGATACTTTCTGTTCATTGTTCAGCTATGCACTTCAGTTGAAGAGTGCGACGCAACAGACGATGCCATAAAAACCAATGCTTGGTATCAATAATAAAGTCTCCGATATAAAACTCAGCGTAATGAAAAAATATTATTCCCTCATTTTTATTTCAGTTTCATTAATGACAACAACCATTCATGCTCAAAACTGGAATGAGAAAACAAACGGATCTATTTCCACAGTAACAAATAAAGGTGGGCAGACATTGGGTTATTCTACAACCTCTGGTATAAAGCTCATCATCGTTGACGGCTTTGCATTCAAAGACCTGAATAAAAACGGTAAACTGGATAAGTATGAAGACTGGCGATTGCCAGCTGATGTTCGTGCAAAAGATCTTGCATCAAAAATGTCAGTAGAACAAATCGCAGGATTGATGTTATATAGCCGGCATCAACCGATCCCGAATCCCCCGGGGGGGCCTTTCGCCGGAACATACAATGGAAAACCATTTGATCAAAGTGGCGCAAAAGCATCAGACCTCACAGATCAGCAAAAAAAATTCCTGACAAATGATAATTTGAGACATGTACTTATTACTTCTGTTAAAAGTGCAGATGCGGCTGCAGAATGGAATAATAATATGCAATCATTGGTAGAAGGAATTGGCTTAGGTATTCCCGCAAACAATAGTTCTGATCCAAGACACGGTACGATTGCAAATGCTGAATTCAATGCAGGTGCAGGTGGTTCTATTTCTATGTGGCCCGGCTCATTGGGTTTGGCTGCAACATTTGATCCTGCAATCGTAAAAAACTTCGGTCATATTGCTGCGGTTGAGTATAGAGCTTTGGGAATTACAACAGCTCTTTCACCACAAGTTGATATTGCAACAGAGCCAAGATGGAATCGTGTTAGCGGAACGTTTGGCGAGGATCCAAAACTTGCAGCAGACATGGCTCGTGCATATATTGACGGATTTCAAACTTCAACTGGTAATAAAGAAATCGCAAATGGCTGGGGCTACAACAGTGTGAATGCAATGGTGAAGCATTGGCCCGGCGGTGGCAGTGGCGAAGGTGGCAGAGATGGACATTATGGTTATGGAAAATATGCCGTTTATCCAGGTAAAAATTTTGCACAGCATTTTACTCCATTTACAGAAGGAGCTTTTAAGTTAAGTGGTAAGACAAGTATGGCTGCTGCAGTGATGCCTTACTATACTATCTCTTATAACCAGGATACAAAGAATCACGAAAATATTGGAAACAACTACAATTCTTATATTATTACTGATCTGTTGAGAAAAAAATACAAATACGATGGTGTTGTTTGTACTGATTGGTCGGTGACTGCCGATGAAGCAGCAGTTGATATTTTCATTACCGGTAAATCATGGGGTGTAGATAAATTATCGATACCGGAAAGACATTATAAAGTGTTGATGGCAGGTGTAGATCAGTTTGGTGGTAATAATGATGCGGCCCCTGTGATCGAAGCTTATAACATGGGAGTAAAAGAACATGGCGAAAAATTTATGCGGGCAAGATTTGAAGAGTCGGCTGTTCGTTTATTAAAAAATATTTTCCGCACTGGTTTATTTGAAAATCCATATCTCGACCCGGAAGTTTCAAAAAGCATAGTTGGTAATGCCGAATATATGAAAGCTAGTTATGAGGCGCAATTGAAATCAATGGTATTGCTGAAGAATAAAAAAATGGCGCTGCCATTGCAAAAAAATAAAACAGTTTACGTTCCAAAGAAGTTCACCCCTGCCGGAAGAAATTTTTTGGGAATGGAGACACCTGAAAAACTAGACTACCCGGTAAACATGAACATTGTAAAAAAATATTTCAATGTAACTGATAATCCTGATGAAGCTGATTATGCATTAGTGTTTATCAGTAGTCCCAATAGTGGCAACGGCTACGATAGTGCAGATGTAAAAGCCGGTGGAAATGGTTATTTGCCGATCAGTTTGCAATATGGAGAATATGTGGCTACCGATGCAAGAGATCCAAGCATTGCCGGCGGAGATAAGTTTGAATCTTTTACTAATCGCACATACAAAGGGAAATCAGTGAAAGCTATCAACATTCCCGATCTTTCAATGGTAACAGAAACTTACGCAAAGATGAAAGGCAAACCTGTGATTGTTTCTGTGAACATGAGTAACCCGATGGTATTCTCAGAATTTGAAAAGATGGCGGATGCTATTGTAGTAAATTTTGGCGTGCAGGATCAGGCCATTCTTGATATTCTTACCGGCAAGGCTGAACCTTCAGGCTTATTACCGTTACAAATGCCAGCCAATATGCAAACTGTGGAGAAACAGCTTGAAGATGTGCCACATGATATGCAGAGTTACAAAGATTCCGAAGGACATATATATGATTTTGGTTTCGGGCTCAACTGGAAAGGCGTAATAAATGATGCAAGAACTGCGAAGTATAAAAAGAAATAAAAACTTATCTTGTTGAAATGAATCCTGATTCATTCAAAGGACAAGTGGCCATTGTTACCGGTGCAGGCCAGGGCATTGGCTTTGAAATTTGCAGGCAACTTGCTTTACAGGGAGCTTCTGTATTATTAAACGATGTTGATGATTCTCTCACTCAATCTTGCATTAAAAAAATAAAAGCAGAAAAAGGGAATTGTATTGGCCTTAGTGGCGATGCATCAGATGTTGGTTTTATAAATGAAATGGTAAGACAGGCTGTAAACAATTTTGGCAAGTTGACAATTGCCATTGCCAATGCTGGTATTACTTTATTCGCAGATTTTTTTGACTATACACCTGATTCGTTTAGTAAGGTGATGCAATTAAATCTTGGTGGCAGTTTTTTTCTTGCACAAGCAGCGGCAAAACAAATGAGACAGCAAGAAAGCGGAGGAAGTATTTTATTTATGTCATCTGTTGTCGGTCACCAGGCACATAAAAACTTAGCCGCCTACGCAATAACAAAAGCCGGGTTGGAAATGCTGGCTAAAAACTTAGTAATTGAATTATCTCCTTATAATATTAATGTAAATGCAATTGCTCCGGGTGCTACACTTACTGAAAGAACATTAGAAGATAAAGAATATACAAGTACATGGAGCCGAATAACTCCCTTGGGAAAACCAGCTTCTACAAATGATATTGCGCATGCGGCATTATTTCTTGTTTCACCGAATTCGAGACATATTACAGGACAGAGTTTGATAATTGATGGTGGATGGACATCAGTCAGCCCATCTCCTTATTAATTTTATTTACTCCAGGCTTTTCTCAAGAAATTGATCCAATTCTTGTTCATGATATTTTCAACATCGATATCTGAATACCCGCGTTTCTTAAGCAATGAAGGAATTGATTGCAGATCAGCAATTGTTTCTACATCATATGGACATTGTTCCCTGCCATACCCACCATCAAGATCAGAACCGATACCAACATGAAGAGTATTGCCAGCGATCTGGCAGATATGATCAATATGATCAATTATCTTTTCTAAGTTGCAATTCATTTCTTTTGGCGTTGACTTTTTTCTCACCCATCCCGGTACGATCATCCATGCATCAAAAGCGGCACCAATCACCGCTCCTCTTTCAATCAGTGCTTTTATCATTTCATCACTGAACTGACGATTATGATCCACTAATGCTCGACAGAGATTATGACTGGCCCAAACATGGCCGTGAAAATTATCCATTGCCTGCCAGAATGCATCATCACAAAGATGTGTCGCATCTAAAATGATGTTAAGCTCTTCCATTTTTTTGAGCAAAGCCAAACCATCTGCATTCATTTCACCTGTAGCATCGGTACCATTTGCATATCGACCCGGTCCGTAATGTCCAGGTCCAACCGCTCTTAATCCATATTCATAAGCTCTTTCTAAATGCTGAACAGTTATTAAAGAATCGGCGCCTTCTAAACTTAAAATATAACCAACAGGTTTTTGTTCATGTGGCCCTCTATCATTCCAAACATCGAGATGAATATTTAAAGAACGCAGATCTTTTATTTGCACCATCTCCCCCTGTTCTTCCATTGCTTTGTACCATGCCAGCTGTACTTGTGTTGCCGCCCATGCTTGTTCAGGTGCGTGCCATCCGGGCAAAGGATTATCCGGTGAAACATACCTGGCGATCTGTGTTGCTATAACCAAACCAATATTTCCTTTTTTTAATTCAGGTAAAGAAACTGTAGCATTGCCACGACCGGGTTTATCATTCAATCCTTTTTCTCTTGCGTTAATATCCTGAATGGGTTGTTGCAGATCACGGTTCCATTCGATAGCATTCCAGGCAAGATCAAGATGGGCATCGACTATGAACATTCAATTTTAGTTTGAGGTTCGAGGTTTGGAGTTTGAGGTAACATCGAACCTCAAACTCCAAACTTCAAACAGTTATTTTTCTGTCTCTTGAAACAGTTTTCCACTCCCCTGTCACTATTCCATTCTCAATTGTATAAACTCTTTCATATAAAGCGACGGTTGGGCAAACATGATATGGTAGCCCGTAAAATATATCTCCCACTTTATAAGAGTGATCTTTGTTTGTTTCCAATACAAGATGTTCCTCACTTTGTCCAACAGGTTTTAATCCTTCAGCATTTAAAAAGAAAACTCTTCTTGTGATCTCGTTTTCCGCAGCCACCGATTTATGACCGAGGTCTGTACAAATTTTATTCGGTGAAGGCAAAGAAATTATTCTTGTTACTAAAACAATAGCAGGCAAAAATTTTTGTTCAGGGCAAAGATCAGTATAGCCTTTATCCCAATAAACAAATGTACCGGGACTGCATTCAATATTTTTTCTTTTACAATGAACTGAAAAGGCCGGTGAACCACCCATAATGATGGTTGGAAGTTTTATTTTTTCATTCAGTTGCTCAACTAAAGCAAAAGCCTCATCACACTTTTTCTTTTTTGCTTCAAAATCAATTTCACGAATATGTCCGTCGTAGGCATGAAGACCGACAACTGAAATTCCTTTTAATGTTTTGCAATGATCGTATAAAGCAATTGCATTTTCATCGGGAGAAATTCCTGTTCGATTCATTCCAACATTCAGATCAAAAAAAACAGGAACTGTAATATTTTCAGCACTAAATGCTAAAGCCTGTTCACTAGCTGCACTAATATTATCTGTAAGACAGGAAAATTTAGTGGAAGGATATTTTTTAATAAGTGAAATGTACCGATTCAATTTCGGTCCAAGCGGTTGGTAAGCCAGCAAAACATCAGGTGCATTGCATTGAGCAAGCATTTCTGCTTCGGCAATAGTTGCGCATTTGAATTTTGTAATGCCTGCATCTAACATCAGTTTCGCTGCATCTGGTGATTTGTTTGTTTTGATATGTGGTCGTAAACGAGCCACATCACCGATCATATCAATAGCCAATTGGATATTGTGTTTCACTCTTTCAGGAAAAACAACCAATGCGGGAGAATCCAGCTCCTTGATATTTTTTATTTCAAACCAGTTCTCTGACATTTTCAATTTTTATGAATTGCACTGGCCTTCAGGCCAGTGAATAATTAAATTTATTTTTTAATCCTCGCCCTAAAGGGCGAGGCAATTCAGGGTGGGACAATTCATTAATAGATCTCAAACATTGCTTCCACTTCCACTGCAACATTTCCTGGCAATGAACCCATTCCTACTGCACTTCGAACACCTTTTCCATTATCTTCTCCCCATAGCTCAACAAACAATTCGCTGCATCCATTGATAACGACCGGATGCTTTTCATAATCAGGAGTTGCATTTACCATTCCGAGTATTTTCATTACTCTCTTGATCTTTTGCAGATCACCTAACTCAACCTTCAGAGAAGAAAGTATTGCCAGTCCACATTGCCTTGCAGCAACTTTACCTTGTTCTTCACTGAGATCCTTTCCCAATTTCCCGGTTATTGAACTTCCATCAGTGTTTACAGAAATATGTCCGGAGACATAGAGGTTCTTTCCGTCAATAAGGCAGCGTTTATAGATGCCTTTGGAAGCAGGAAGTGTTGGCAGTTCGTAGCCAAGTTCCTTTAGCTTTTCTTCTATTGATTTATTTGACATAAAGAGTCTTTAATTTTTCCCAATGTAAATAAAATCTGGTAATCGAAATATTCCAATTTGATCTTGAACCACGGAGTCACAGCGACACAGGGAAACACAGAATGATCTCGATGCATCTCTGTGCTCTAAGTGTCTCTGTGGTTATCTTATCAGTTTGGGCAATGGTCTTTAATCCGGTATTTTTGCAGACCTTGGTTGTTTCCTCTCTTTGATGAATAGACCCGATAGCTATCGGGTTACCGATATCCCGATATTCATCGGGATGCTGCAAAAATGCCGAAGCAATTGATGCAGCACAAGAGTGCGACGCAACGAACGATAAGCATAGAACAGGAAGTTCACGACATAAAAATTTACCGACCAAAGAAGATGACTGATTATAAAAGAATATTAGTTACAGCAGCATTACCTTATGCAAACGGGCCAGTACATATCGGGCACATGGCCGGTGTTTATGTACCTGCAGATATTTATGTTCGCTATCAACGGGCACGGAAACGGGATATAAAATTTGTTTGCGGCAGTGATGAGCATGGCGTGCCTATCACCATCCGAGCAATGAAAGAAGGTGTGACCCCGCAACAGATAGTTGATAAATATCATGCCCAGATCAAAGAAAGTTTTGAGCAGATGGGAATTTCATTTGACATCTATTCCCGCACATCCAATAAAGTACATCATCAAACTGCTTCAGCATTTTTTAAAAAACTGTATGATGATGGTTTGTTTGAAGAAAAAGAAACTGAGCAGTATTATGATGAAAAAACAAAAACATTTTTAGCGGATCGCTATATTATTGGCACCTGCCCTGTTTGTGCAAATCCAAATGCATATGGTGATCAATGTGAGAAATGTGGCTCCTCTTTAAGTCCTGAACAATTAATTAATCCCCGCAGCGCTTTGAGTGATGCCGTGCCGGTAAAAAAGAAAACAAAGCATTGGTATTTCCCCTTGCAAGATTATGAGTCCTGGTTAACAGAGTGGATCATTGAAGAACATAAAGAATGGAAGAATAATGTGTATGGTCAATGCAAAAGCTGGTTGGATAAAGGTTTGCAGTCAAGAGCAATGACAAGAGATAGTAATTGGGGAATAAAAGTTCCGCTGCCTGATGCAGAAGGGAAAGTATTGTATGTATGGTTTGATGCGCCGATCGGTTATATATCCGCTACAAAAGAATTGACTGATAAATGGGCTGATTACTGGTGCAAAGAGGATACTAAGCTTGTTCATTTTATTGGTAAGGATAATATCGTTTTTCACTGTATCATCTTTCCGGCTATGTTAAAGGCGCATGGAGATTTCATTTTGCCTGATAACGTTCCTGCCAATGAATTCTTAAATATTGAAGGTGATAAAGTAAGTACAAGTCGTAACTGGGCCGTGTGGGTACCTGATTATATAAAAGACTTTCCGGGCTGTGAAGATGTGCTTCGTTATGTGTTATGTGCCAATGCGCCGGAAACAAAAGACAATGATTTTACATGGAAGGATTTCCAGGACAGGAATAACAATGAACTGGCTTCTATCTTCGGAAATTTTGTTAATCGCACATGGGTACTGATGCATAAGCTTTGCAACAGCAAAGTACCGAAGCTGCATGAAGATATTTTAGATGATGAAGACAGGTGGATCATGAAAGAGATTGAAAGCTCAAAGTTGAAGGTCGAAAGTCTAATTGAAGAATATAAGTTCCGAGATGCGTTATTTGAAGTGATCGATCTGTCAAGAAAGGGAAATCAATATATGCAGAAGAAGGAGCCGTGGATAAAAGCTAAGAAGATTACGGACGACCGACCACAGTCCACAGCTGCTCAAAAGGAAATTGATAATTGCTTACATCTTTGCTTGCAGCTAACAGCGAATCTTGCCATTCTAGTTAATCCATTTTTACCAAATACGGCAAAGAAAATGCTGTACATGATGAAAGTGGTTGATAAAATGCTCGATTGGGAGAATGCAGGCAAACTAAAATTGTTGAGTGTTGGATATTCACTAAGACCTCCTGAAATATTATTCAGGAAAATAGAAGATGAAGAAATAAAGATGCAAATTGAAAAATTGAAGTCCGGTTTAATAAAAAAAGATGAACCAAAAATGGAAGAACCAAAACCAATGAACGAAAAACAAGAAACCAAGAAACCAGAAATTGTATATGATGATTTTGCCAAATTGGATCTTCGTGTTGGCACTGTCACCACTTGCGAAAAAGTAGAAAAGGCAGATAAGCTTTTAAAATTAACTATTGACCTTGGCACCGAAACCCGGACAATTGTTAGCGGAATTGCCCTGCATTATACGGCGGAAGAAATGGTTGGCAAGCAAGTTGTAGTAGTAGTGAATCTTGCGCCAAGAAAAATGAAAGGAATTGAGAGCCAGGGAATGATCCTAACAGCAGAAGATAAGGACGGAAAGCTTCATTTATTAAAGCCTGAAGAGGTAGTTAGTCCCGGTTCTTCAGTAAGCTAGAACTAATGAAGCCATCGCCCAACGGCAGATGGCTTTTTCATTAGCGCAAATTTGAGTAATTTGATAACTTATTAACCCATCTATTGAATGTGGATCGTTTGGCTTGAGAAAAAAATTCTTAAAACACTCGGAATCATCCTGGGGATCATTATCATTCTCATCACTGCCCTTCATATTTATGTCGTAAATAATGCCGAATCTTTAGTAGAAGATATTGTAACAAGGGAATCAAACGGGAAATTAAAACTGAAAGTAAAAAATATCAAGTTCAATTATTTCAGTAAGAAAGTGGAGCTGCAGGATATAACTTTTTTTTCAAATGATTCACTTGACCTGGCCACCTACTATCATTTCCATGTAGATAAAATTAAAATAAAAGTAAAAGCTTTAATTCCAATTTTTACAAGAAAAGAATTAAAGATCGATTCAATATTTCTTGTTTCTCCAAAAATAACAGTAACACGATTGAAGCCTTTGGATACGGCAGGACAGAAAGATATCTCCATTCCTCATGAAATGGGAAAAGTGTATAATTCGATCATGGATGCATTGAAATTTCTTGAAGT
>Ga0207641_10000782_pt1 | contig 34018 bp, 27 predicted proteins | sample KBSSwiS62_FD_184306 | JGI IMG/M metagenome (GOLD analysis project Ga0207641, IMG submission 184306) | Switchgrass rhizosphere microbial communities from Kellogg Biological Station, Michigan, USA - KBS Switchgrass S6-2 (SPAdes) (version 2) | ecosystem: Host-associated > Plants > Roots >... | reverse complement strand
CGCCGAGCTGGCCCGAGACATCAACGATGCCGGCGGTGAGGTTCTGTTGGATGCCCGCACCCGGCGAGCCGGCTCACATCACCAGAAGTTCGTCATCATCCGGCACCCCGACCGCGCCGAGGAAGACATCGCGTTCATCGGGGGCATCGACCTCGGCCTGAGCCGCAATGACGACAAGCGTCACCTCGGCGACCCCCAAGCCATGGCCTTCCCATCCGCGTATGGTCAACGGCCCCCATGGCACGACATTCAACTTGCGGTGCAGGGACCAGTCATCGGCGACCTGGAAACCACGTTCCGGGAGCGCTGGGAAGCCAGTCACATCCTCGATCTGCCCAGCCCGATACGGATGATCGCCGATCGGACGTTTCATGCCGGCGTTGTTACCGGGAATCCGCTGCCCGACCCGTTACCTGATCCCCCGGCGGCCGGCGAGGTTGCGATACAGGTTCTCAGGACCTATCCGGCGCGGTTTCGGCGCTATCCTTTCGCTCCCCTGGGCGAGCGCAGTATCGCCCACGCCTACCGGAGGGTCTTCGCCCAGGCGCGTCGCCTGATCTATATCGAGGACCAGTACCTTTGGGCCCCCTTCGTCGCCGATCTGCTGGCCCAGGCATTGCGCAACAATCCCGACCTGCACGTGATCGCAGTAGTTCCTCGTTTCCCCGACAAGGAGGGTCTGGCCCGCTGGCCGAGCCTCATCGGGCGCGAGCAGGCGATCAAGGTGTGCCGCGCGGCCGGCCGGGAACGCTTCGGAATCTACGATGTCGAGAACGCCGAGGACACGCCGATCTACGTGCACGCGAAGGCGGTGGTAATCGACGATGTCTGGGCAATGGTCGGCTCGGACAACCTCAATCGACGGTCGTGGACTCATGACAGCGAGTTGTCGTGTTCCTTGCTCGATGAGCGCCGCGACGGGCGCGAGCCGCTGGATCCAGCCGGAACATCAGATGGAGCCCGCTCGGTGGCCCGCAATTTGCGACTGGAGCTCTGGCGGGAGCATCTGGACCTCGAGCCGAGCGATCCAGGCGATGAATTGCTCGATCTGGCCAAGGGATTTCGGGTCATGCAGGAGCGAGCGGAGGCGCTGCAGGCCTGGTACGACGGCGGTCGGGTCGGGCCCAAGCCACCGGGACGGTTACGCCCGCACGTACCGGAAAGGATGTCGACGCTGCGCCGAACAGCGGCGTTGCCGTTCTACCGATTCCTCTATGACCCTGATGGTCGGGCGCTGCGTGATCGGCTGCGCCACCGGCCGTGAGGGCCGCCGCTACCCGGCTGCCGGCAGGACTCCTCCTGGTACTGCTCGCCACGGTCACCGGCTGCACCCCAGCCGTCCGGATCGCGGTCCCGGCGATCAGCCAGCCCTGTCCTACAGTGCGCGAAACGACGCCGCCGGTACAGTGGCCCGCGTCCGTTCCTCCCGATCTCCCCTGGCCGCCCGGTGCTCACCTGGTCTCGGCGAGTCGACTGAGTAATGGATTCTGGTCGCTGACGTACACCAGCCCGCAGCCCGTAGCGCAGAGCCTGGAGTTTGCGGTCACCGCCTTGACGAAGGCCGGATTCACCGTCGGACGAGGCATCGCCGGAGCTAGCGAGAGCCGGTTACCCTTTACCAGGCAGGGCAATCCCGGCGTCATCGTCCTGAGTGCCGAGGACCCGTGCACGACGAGATGGCGGGTCGAGGTCTGAGCAAGCAACGCGGTGGTGCGGCGTTCATTGGGCCACCGGGGGCAGCGTCGTGGACAGTCGGTCATCGGTCACCGGAGCGAATCGCAGCTCTTGGAAGCGGGCCAGATACATGTCACCCGAACTCACGGCCTCGCGATTGCCGGCACCGAATCCACGCTGATCGCCGTTTGCTCCCACGACGGACACTTCTTGCACGGCGTTGAGCATCGCCGCCCCGGTGCTCTGGCCGCCGCTCGCGAAGGCCAGGGCCAATAACCGCACGGAGTCATAGGCGTACATCGGCCAGTCAGGTGGTTGGCGCACTGGACGCCCTTGGGCGCTCAGACCGATGTCACCCTGCCCATAACGTGCTTCGTAAGCGGCTCGAAACCGCTCGAACGCAGCGGGGCCCTGTTCACTGGTAATCCGGGACGAGACGAACACCGTGCCGTCCAGCCATCGCGGGTGGGCCGCGAGTTGTTGACGAACCAGAGGATCCTCGGCGGTCGGCCCCGAATACACCGGCGCCGACCAACCACTGGCTCGAGCCGCGCGGATCACCTGAGCCAACACCGCAGCACCGGCCCACACGACGAGCGCCTGAGCCCCCGACCGCCGGGCCGACTGCACCTGAGCGCTCAGATCCGAGCTATCCACCGGGACGACGCTGCTGCGGGCCACGGCGATGCCGTCGTGGTCGAGATCGGCCACCAGTTGCCGGCCGCCATCGCGACCGTAGGCCGAATCGTCCTGGATGACGGCCACCGTCTGAACCTTCTCCGCTAGATAGTCGGCCAGCCGACGGCTGAGGAATCGATTCGCCGGCGCCAGCCGGAACACGGTGGGATACCGATCCGGATCGACGACCTCGGCGCTTCCGTCGAAGACCACCATGATCGGCAGAGCGGCCGGAGCCGCGATCTGGGCAACGACCTGACTGCCGGTGCCATCGGTCACCATTGCGGCGGCACTGTGGGCAACGGCCCAGCGGGCGTTCGCCGCGGCGATGCTGGGCGAGGCGCCGTTGTCCATAATTTGCAGGCGTATTCGTTTCTTCGGCGCCGCCGTCAAGTTGAGCTGGGAAGCCGCCAGCTCCGCCCCACGGCTGATCGACTGGCCGACCCACGGTTGGACTCCGAGGGGAACCGAGACGACGATCAACGGCCCGGATCCGGAATCGCTCGGCACCGCCGACGGTTCACAGCCCACGAGGGCACCAACTACAGTCGCCAGGGCCACGATCAGCGTCAGCGCCCGGCCCGGCCTCATCTCGCGTCCCTCCCCGTTCGGCCGAAACCCACTCTCGGCTATCGCCCTATACTGGCCCTTCATCTGCGGTGCACCGTCAAATCGCTGACTATAGGCACCCGCCCGGGGGGCAGAGTGGGCATCCGATTCACGGTTACATCGATCTTCGCGGCCACTTTGCTCGGCCTGCTCGGATCGGTTCTGGTCGCGTGTGGCAGCGACAAGGCGCAGTCCTCCTCGACACCAGGCGGCGATGTCGCCTCGATCTCCGAGGCGGCATCGTCCGAAGCCGACACCGACCGGCCGTGCCCATCCACCGTTCATCCAGAACTCGAACAGCAGCTCCCCGCCGGGTTTCCAGTGCTGTCGGACTGGATGCCGATCGAGCTGGTAACGCAGGGTAAAACCCAGGCTTTCCGTGGTCAGGTTGCAGGTTCCCCGGCCGACATTCCAGCCGTTCGAGACCGGGCCGTCACCGAGCTCATCGGGGTTGGGCTGCGCAAAACGGGATCCGACGAGGAGGCCGGTTTCGAGGCCGACGCCGATTTTTCCGGCAATGTGAACGGGGCGGTCAACGTTCGTGTGCTGTGTAAAAGTCGGCTGATACTCACCTACACCATCGAGCACTGATCAATGCCGCTAGCGACCCGGTTGGCCTGTGTCGCGTCGCTGGTCACAATGCTGAGCGTGGCCAGCGCGTCGCTGGCCGGCGGCGCTTTCGCCGACGCCGTGGAGCTTGTCCGGCCGCAATCGGAACAGCTGACCGGTTCTGAGTTGTTTCAAGCTCAGGGCATCAATCAAGATCAGTTACCCGGTTACCTGGTGCCCGGTCCCGTCGACAACACCGAGGACGTGCGGGTCGCGGTCGCCCCCGATGGATCCGTCGTCTCAGTAGTGGATCAGCAGCGTCTGACCGTTACCGGCGAGGGTGATTACGTCATCCGCGAGTCCGGTCCGGCACGCAGCGCACGCACCAGCGCCGCGGAGTCGCCGGTGCTCAACCTCGGTGACCTGCTCTGGCAGGGATATTCCACCGGCCGCCGGGAGCTGGCGGCGAACCTCAGCCTGGATCCCCAACTGGAGACTGCTCATCTTCCCCTCGGCGTCAAGCTGAGCTTTCGGGATCGCACCGGCCGAGCTGTCCCCCTCACGGCGGATGGTCGCGTCCCCGGCGCGGGCACCCTCAGCCTGCAGCTCACCAATCAGACGGGCACGGTAATGCTGGTCCCCGCGGTCGGGGACGCTCCGGCCGCTCCGGTGGCGGCCGCGCTGAATCTGCTCACCCGAGCTGGCGCCGGAACGCCTGGCCCGACCGACAACCACCCGGCCAACACCCGGTTGCCCACCGTCAACACCGGATTACCGACGTCGGTGCCGGCGACCGATGTCAGGCCGGCCCGACTGCGCATCGCCGTCCCATTCCGGGTGTCGGGCCGCGTCCAGGTTCAAGCCGACCCCGGGGCCGGCGGGACCACCTCAACCCCCGGCACGCCGATCGACCTTCTCGTGAGCGGATCATCGACGGTGGCGGTTGCGGTTACCGGACCGGGCCGGATCAGGCTGGACCTGGCGGCAGTTGCGGCCCTCGATCCGAAGACAGCCAGCCCGCCGGCCGGCTTTCGGTCCTGGCCGGCCTGGGCGGCCTCCCGTCCAGGCCTGACGCAGCGCCGGCTCGCGGCGAATCGGCTGCTTCAGCTCAGCGCCGTCGGCGCCCGGGCCTCGGCCTACTCTCCTTATCTGGGTTCGGATTTCGACCAGACCGGCCGGACCACGTTTCATTACAACCTGCCGTTGGTGCCGGCGGCGCCGGCGCCGGCCGAGAGACTGAGACCTCGCCCGGTTCCCATCACTGTGGGCGCCCTGCTGATGGCGGCTCTGCTCGCCACCGCGGCGTGGGTCTGGAGACGCTCCTAAGCGCCGAATAAAGCCTGCACGGCCAGCGGATCCGTTCGGATGATCGACGGCGAGCCAGCGGCCACGACGCGGCCGGCATCCAGCACACTGACGTAGTCGGCGACGCCGGCAACGAACTGCATATCGTGTTCGACCACCAGGACCGCCCGCCCCGTCTCGGCCAAACGTCGAATGAATCCGGACAGCCGCGCTTTCTCACTCGGCGTCAGGCCCGCCGCCGGCTCGTCGAGCAACAGGACCGACGCCCCCGTAGCCGCCGCTCGGACGAGTTGCATGAGCTGGCGTTCGCCCGTTCCCAGTTCGGACGGCGAGCGGTTAATGACCTCGGTCAAGCAGCTGGCCCGGATCCATTCGCCGGCCCGTCCAGAGGCTCGCTCGCGGAGCAACCGCGCACGGGGGGTCGCCAGCACCTCGCGCGCCACCGCGCCCGGACGCCGCAGACCGAGGAAGGCGCTCAGCAGGATTTGACGGCCAAGAACAATCTCCGGCAGCGCATCGAAATCCTGTGGAGTTCGCACTATGCCCAGCCGGGCCCGTTCGACTGCCGTTCCCGCGGACAGCGCGGTGCCGTCGATCATGAGCTCGGCGCCCGGCAGGTCGCCCGCAATGAGTGCGAGCACCGTGGACTTTCCGCTACCGTTCGGCCCGATGAGGGCATGTACCTGACCGCGGCGTAACCGGATAGTCAACGGCTGCAGTGCTATCACCGAACCGAAGCGAACCAGTGGGGCGCACACGTCGAGGTCAGCCGGGCTTGGGACGGATGGAGCCGGGATCGTCGGCCCGGGCGGGGGCGCGTCCAGCGAGGCCGAAAGCTCGGGTGATCCTCGGCGTCGAACCGCCGGTATCACGAGTAGTGACGACCCGAGCAGCAGCACCGCGACCAGCACCGCAGAGCTGGACGCACCGACCGAACCAAGCCCCCCGCCACCGCCACCGATCCCGCCCACGCCCTGGCTCACCAACGTCGGCAGCCAGCCGATCGCCGCGACGATGGCGACGACCGGCCACCATCGGCCCGGGCCGGCGAGCAGACCGGCTGCGTACAGCGCCAGCGCCAGCAGCGGGCTCACGTCGGAGGGCGACACCACACCGAGCAACGCAACGAGTCCGACACCGGCCACCCCGGCCAGGGTCGCCGCCACGGCCAGCGACAACCGCGCGAGGTAGCGTGGCGAAATTCCTAGTGAGGACGCCAAGGACGGCGAGTCGCGAAGGCTGGCCAGCTGCAGGCCGATCGGGCTCCGCGACAGCCGGGTAAGCACAAGCATCACCGCGAGACAGCTCACCGCGGCCACCGCGAGATTCAGTTTGGGCGTGAGCTGTAGCTGCAGGCCGAGGGTGTCTGATCTGAGTTCGGGGGGTGCGGGACGGGTCAGTCCGGCTGAGCCACCGAGCGCGGCGGGAAACGCGCCAATGACGGCGGGGGTCAGCCAGGCCAGCACCCAAGTCGCAAGAGCGAAGTCGGCCGAGCCCGAGCGAGCCAATGCGCAGCCGACCATCAGGCCGCAGCCGCCGGCCAGAAGCACGGCCAGTAGCGCGGCAACCAGTACCGCAAGACCGACACCTCCCGGCCCGAGTAGTGCGAACCCGTAGGCGCCAACGGCGATGAAGGCACTCTGGCCCAGTAGCGGCATCGAGGTGTAGGACACCGCGAAGTTGACGCCGAGGGCCGCCAACAGCAGCCAGCATCCTTGAGCCAGACCGATCAGGCTCCACTGGTAGCCGGTCATGCCGGCGACCGAACGACGGTGGGTCGGCGGTCGTGAATCGGCCTGGCGACAAGCACCATCAACAGCATTACCAACGGAGCCACCGAGTAGAAGCCGGCGCCGAGGGCGTAGGCGCTGAGGCTTTGGACGACACCGACGGCCAGCCCGGCGATCATCACCTTCGACACCCCGCCCGATCCGGCTAACCGGGCCGCGGCGATGCCCTGCAGTCCCAGAAGCACGCCGTCTTCGACGGAGAGGTTACGGCCTGGAGCGGCCAGAAGCCCGGCCGCACCGGCTAAGGCACCGATGATCATGAATAGGGCGATCACTACCCGTCGGACGTCGATGCCGCACAGCTGGGCCGCGAGGTGATCGTCGCACACAGCTCGCACCGAGCGACCCCAACGAGATCGAACGGCCACTAGTTCCGTCAGCCAGCCCAGGGCCAGACCGATCAACAGCACTACGATCGCTCGGGACTCGATCTGACTATGCCCAAACCCTATAAGGGAATTCTCACCCAGCAGGCTGTCCAGATGAACCGGATCCGGAGCCGCAAGTCCTGGCACCGGCAGTAACGTGGTGACCGCGGTTCGCATCAGCAACCCGGCCGCCAGCGATCCCGCGACCCAGCGTAAGGCGACGGCCGGGCCAAGTCGACCGGCCGGACCCCGACGCATCACCGGCAGCACAGTGACCAGCGATATCGCGGCCGCCAACAGCACCCCCGATCCGAGGGCAGGCGCGACGAGTGAGAGTGAGGCGAGCACGCCTAGGTCGGCCGTGCTCGGTGTCCGGCCCACGACCAGCAATACACCCGCGACCACTGAGAACACCATGAGATCACCGTGGGCCAGCGGCAGCAGACCGGTCGCACGGCCAGCCAACCAACACCCCAGGCCGATCAGACCGACCACAACACCCTGAGCCAAACCGGCCAGGACGACTTGCAGCATCAAAGCTGCTTAGCCTCGGCCAGCAATGGGAGGGTGATCAAAAATTCGGTCCGGCCGACGGTACTGGTGACACTCACATCACCGTTATGGACACGCACAATCTCAGCCACGACCGCCAACCCAAGGCCGGCGCCGCTGGAACCGTCATACCGCACGCTGTTGCTGGAACGCACGAAGCGTTCGAACACCAGCGGCAGGATCGTCGGTTCTATCCCCGGGCCGTCGTCGACGACACTGATCACCGCCGACTGATCTCGGATACTCAAAGTAATGGTCACCGTGGTCTTGGGCGGTGTGTGCGCGTGGGCATTGGCGAGAATACCGGCCAGGGCTTGATACAACGCCTGATCGTCACCGCGGACCGAAACCGCCTCGATCGGGACTCGCAAAACCCAACGATGATCGGCCGAATTGACTGTGGCATCCTGCACCGCATCCTCCAGGATTGCGATGAGGTCGACGTGACGCAGATCAGGTTCGTAACCGGCGTCAAAACGCGACAACATCATCAGATCGTCGACGATGCGGCCCATCCGCGACGACTCGGAACCGATGCGTCGCAAGGCGTGATCCACCGAAGGCGGCAAGCCGGGATTGGCCCGTTCGGCGTACTCCGCGTAGCTGTGGATGACGGCCGCCGGCGTCCGCAGTTCGTGGGTGGCCTGCGTCATCAGATTGCGCAGCCGGTTCTCACTGGCCCGCACGTCGACGAGAGCTTGAGCTGTGCTGCGGGCCGGGCGCATGGACGATCGAACAAGCAACGCCGACGCCGTCACGGTCAAGGCCAACGCCAGACCCATGATGATCGCCTCGACCCGAAGCAGGTGGGCCACCGATCGATCTATCGGATCCCGGGGCAAGCCCAGTACGAAGACCTCGTCGTTCGGCCCACGCAGCACACTGAGGCGATAGTCGCCCAAGTTGGGCAAGGTCACGGACGTCAGCTTGAGGCTGGGCTGCACCGACAGCAGAGCGAGTTGGTCGGCCGCCGGCACCTTATCCTCGGGCGGGCGCACGATCTCGGCGTGCGCCACACGGCCGTTGACTATCTGAACCCCGAGGGTGCCCTTCACCGGCCCGACCATGCCTAGGAAGCTGTCGTCCGCGTCGTGATCGTTGTCGCTGGGATCTTCGTTCAGCGCGGCGTAGCGGTAGCTCGCGGCCGCCACATCGCGATCCAGGCGCTGGACCAGCGCATGCTTGAATACCAACGCCGATAATCCGGCTACCGCGACGAAGCACAAGCACAGCAGGAGCAACAGCACGAGCACGAAACGACGGGTGAGGCTGACACCGCTGATACGGGCGGCCGCGTGAGAGGTCCAGCGATCTGCTGGCCGGGGGCGTCGAACTGAACTCCGGGCGCGAACCAACGGACGAACAGGCTCGGGATGGGTGGCCTCCGTCATGGGCTCTCGTCAGTGCCGCATCATGTTTGATCATCTCGAAGTAGGTAGCCGACCCCGCGGATCGTGCGAATCAGGGGTGGCCGGTTGGCGTCGAGCTTCCTCCGCAGATAGCTGATGTACAACTCCACAATGTGGCCTTGGACCCTGAAGCCCTGGCCCCAGACTCCTTCCAGAATCTCGCCCTTGGTGACGACCCGACCCGCCTTCTGCATGAGCAGCCTAAGCAGGTCGAGTTCGGTCCCGGTGAGCTCGATCCGGTCCTCGCCCCGCCGGACCTCGCGGGTACTCATATCCAAGCTCAAATCGCCGACGACCAGGCAGGACGGAGTGTTGCGACTGGCCAGCCCCGCTCGCCGGACCAGGCCCTGCAGCCGCGTCAACACCTCCTGAAAGCTGAACGGCTTGGTCACGTAGTCGTCGCCACCGGCAGCCAAGCCGGCAATACGATCCTCGACGGCGCTACGGGCCGAAAGGAACAGCACACACAGCTCGGGTTGAGCCCGCCGCATCTCGTGCAGCACCTCCAGCCCATCGCGGTCGGGAAGGTTGATGTCCAGGACGACAACGTCCGGCTGCAGCTCCTGCCTCATCCGGATCGCCGACCGCCCGTCGTACACGCTGGTGGCCTGCCAGCCCTCCAGCCGGAGCATGTCGGCTATGACGTCGGCCAACTGACGTTCATCGTCGACGACCAGGGCGCGCAGAGGATCGCCCGGCCCGCGCACGGCCGGCAACTCCAGGACGGAAGTCGGGTAAGCGACCATCATCGTTGTGGAATCCCTTTGAGCAGAATCAGACTGCCGTTCGTCCGGTACCTTCTGACCGCTTGCTGGCATCGTACGGTGATCCTGTCCTGTCGTTGTTACGTTCAGGCGCAACTGAGCTGCAGGCGGGGTCCCTGGGTGCTACTACCTTGGCGCGAGAAGTAGGCCGCCGCGTCACCGCTGCCGGTTTTGACGCGGAAGCTGTAGGTGCCATCGCCGGTGACCGTCGAGGTCACATCGACGGAAACAGTTTCACCGAGAGCCACTGGGCCGAGGCTGGCCAGTGGGCCGCCGACGCTCAGCGGGGCGTTGGACCAGTTGACGCTCGATTCGGTCCAGGCCGTTCCGTCGGCCAGGTAGACGTCGCCGCCCTTGATCGAATTGTTGTTCGTGCTGGTACCCACCGTCATGACCAGCTGCGCCCGGCTCAGGGTGCATCCGGAGGTTCCGGTTACCACGAATTTCACGACGAAGTCGTCCACCGGAACGCCGTCGGCCGTGAGACGGGTAGTGCGCCCGGCGTTGGCGTTCGGGTCCGTTGCGTCGATGGTGGCATCGTCGGTGGCCAGGACGATCACATCGGGTTGTCCGCCGCCGGCCGGAGTGGTCGCGCTGGCCGGGGTGCTGGCGCTGGACACGTTGCCGGCGGCGTCAACCGCCTGCACGGTGTAGGAGTACGTAGTAGCGGGGTTGACCGTGTTATCGACATAGCTGAGCGCCGAGGCGGCCACCGTTGTCAGCGCAGAGCCATCACGGGCCAGTCGATATCCCGTCACTCCTACGTTGTCCGAACTGGCCGACCAGGCCAGCTTGATCGAGGTCGAGCTGGTCGCGGTCGCCGTCACCGAGGCCGGCGTCGACGGTGCAGTGGTGTCCGTGCCCGTCCCGACCGACGCGGGGGAACTGTCGACGGACTGATTGCCCGACAGGTCATGAGCCCGAATCGTGTAGCTCGCGCCGGCGAGCGGTGCCTTGTCGGTAAACCGGGTCACCGCCGGGGGCACGGTGGCGAGGTAACTGCCATTGCGGTACAGGTCCTGCGCGCTCACATCGCCGCTTGCGCTCGCGGCCCAGGACAAGTTGACCGAGCTTCCCGCCGCCACGGCCAGTAGTCCCGACGGCGCCGACGGTGCGGTGTTGTCGGCGGCGAAGTCGTACGTCATGGAATCGAAGCTGGCGCCGGCCGAATTCGTCGGGGTTACGGTGACCGACGTGCCGCTGATCGTCACCTTGAGGAAGTGGAAGACCTGCGCGGACGAGGTCGGCGCGGACGCCGATCCGCAGCTGCTCCCCTGGGCCGCGGTGTCAGACCAGCCGACCGCGTAGGCCGTGGTCGGACTGCAACCGGACTTGTCCACCGGCCCGAGGTTGGCCCCGCCGCCTCCCGTGACGTAGCTCGTGACACCGCCGGGCGGAGCCACATTTCGCTGATACATATGGGCGTGACCGTTGAACACCAGATTGACACCTTGGTTGTAGAGCAGCCCTTCCAAGGTATTGATTGCCGTCGGATTGTTCGGATCAGCTTGCAGATACTGGTCAGATCCCTCGGTGGCGCTGTCGGAGCGCAGCGGGAAATGGAAGAACGCGAATTTCAGGCCACCGGGATGCGCAGCCAGATCAGCCTTGAGCCATTGGTATTCGGCACTGTTCGGCTGCCAGTGATAGTCCCGGTCGACCTGATACGGGCCACCTGCCGCGGAGCCATAGTTGTTGTCGGCCCAGTCGGCCGTCAGCAGGTAGAACCGGGCTCCCGCCGTGGAGAAGGCGTACCAGTTGGACGGGTAGGACGCCGAGGTCGTGCCATCGATACCAGAGTAGGTCTGCATGGCATAGACGCCGTTGGACGCCGCAACCGTGGCCGGCTGTTTCCAGTTCTGCAGGTACGTGGTGCTGCGGCCGTGGTTGCCCGTGGTGGAGAACAATGGCGTGCTGGCGCCCGGCTTCGTCCAGAACGCCGGGCCGAATACCTCCGACGTCGCCGGCCCGGTGGCAACGAGGTTGCCGTAGTTCGTCTGAGTTCCGTTCGCATAGGCGATATCGCCGGTCGAGACGGCAAACTTGGCTCCGCTGGCGGCGATCAGCGCGTCTACATTGGCCTGTCCCGCACCGCTGTCAATGCTGGTGTCACCCCAATCACCGAATACGTCGAACGTGGTCGATCCCGTGGCCGACATAGTGCTGAACCGCGGAGCAACGTCCGTGCCGAGGAGGTCGATCGATGACGCGCCACCCGTGTAGACCCGATAACAGTAGGAGGTGCCCGGTGACAGACCGGTCACGCTGATCGAGGTCTGGTACTCAGTGACCCCGGCCACGGCAATGGGCGCGTTGACCGAGTTGGTCGACATTGACACCGAAGATTTGGACAGCGTGCAGCCGGTCGTGCCGCTCGGCGTTCCCCACCGAACGGCGCCGTTTGCGCTGGTGATCTTGACGGTCGTGTCGAAGGTGACCTGGACTGAGCTTGCGGTCAGGTCCGTCAGATAGGGGTAGCGGATCAACCGGGTGTCGGCGGCCGCACCGGCCGGCCCGGCGGCCAAGGTAATTCCTGCCGCGACCAGCGTGAGAGCTATTGCCGAGACAGCCAGGAGCCGCCAAGCCGATCGCAACGCACGCACGTGCCTTACTTGACCTAGTTGACCTACTCGGCTTACTCGGCTTACTTGACTAACACAGACCATGGAATGGGCCATTGTCTTTCCCCCGTGATGCCAGCGTTCAGATGTGGATCGCGTCATTTCACGTTTGCGGCGACATGGCGCGAGTTGGACTGCTCGGTCGGTGGTGGACCGGGACGCCGCCTTCGCCGAGACCGGACGAACAGCGGTAGTGAGATGAGAACCAGAAGCAGGAATGCGAACGCGCCCAGCACCTCCGGCGACAGCGAATCTCGATCAGACCTGGGTGCCGCCTGGCTCGAGTCGGCGCTCGCCGCTGTAATCGGAGCGGCAGCGCGGGTGAGATTTCCCAATACTTGCAGGAATTCGGTGCCGTACTTCTCTGACGGCTCGACGTAGGTGTTCTCGCTGAACTCGTTCCAGCTGATCAATCCCAGAGCATCTGGCGACGATGCCAGGGCCGCGGCGTATTCGGTTCGCAGGGTGTCACCGTTGCGACGGTCAACGGACTGTTCACCACCCACGAGCCGGGCATCGAATCCGGGAGCGAACGGGGCCAGCCAGTACTTATGATCGGCATGGACGGCCTGTGCCATCTGATCAAGCTTGGTCGCGTAATTGCTGTTGCTACTCGGATCCACTGAGGACCAGTAATAGGCGTCGCCGTCGGTGTCGGCAGCGATGCGCTGGTAGCCCTGAACGCTCTTCTCGGTGGACAGCACCAGCATCGAATTGCGTACCGGCGCGGTCACCGCATGCACGTCGGCGGCGGAATAAGCCCAGGTACCGCTCCAGATCGTCAACGGTTTGCCGCCCATCCGTACGAAGACGGGATTCGGAGCGAACTGCTGCTCGAAAAGCTTGAAGTCCGCCGCAACCCGGGTGGCAGCCAATGGCTTGCGCGAGAAGTCCAAGCCCTGATAGATCATGGCGAGCTTGAACTTCTCCGCCGCGGCCACGTCCATCAGGGCACGCAGACGGCGATTGTTCACGTCGCTGCTCTTCCAACTGACGATGAATCCGTCGATGCCGGCCTGCTTGGCCCACTCGATCTGCTGGCGCATGACTGAGGTGTTGTCGCTGGAATACCTTCCGAGTTGGGGGTAATCCACCTTGGCGCGGCCCCACGAGCTGGGATCGAACCACTGATAGAAGTACGCAAGCAACGGCACTGGCCTGAGCGGAGAAGGACTGACCGGGGACACTCCGGCCGGTGCCGTGGGGGTGGATGCCCCGCTGTTCGAGCCGCCAATCGCCCCTGTCACACTCAGCACGGTCATAGCTGCGAGCAGGACACCGAGCGCCCGGCGAACGAGCACCCGAGTCACAGCAGCAGCTTTTCGAGCGGGCTGGTCTCGGCCGAGGACTCGCCCGAGGTGGACGAACGACCGGGCGCCCGGCGACCGCGAGCGCGAGGACTGCGAACGCCTCGGCCGGCTCGGGACGTGATCGTACGGGCCCATCGGGTACGTCCGGCGATCAGCAACACGGCGGCGACGAGCAGCGCCGAGGCGAGGATGGACAACAGATCCAGCCAGGTAATCGCTCTGGCGTCATAGGTCATTGGCCGGGAGACGTTGACCGTAGTCGTGGAAATTACGGCTCGCTTGGCCTTCACCGTGACTTGGTACTTTCCGCGCGGCAGCGAGTCGACGGTGACCGAGTGATTCGATCCGAGCGCGACGGTTCGAGTCGTTCCGTCCGGATAGCGAATATCAGCGGTATCTCCGAGGCTGTGCCCGAACACAGCGTCATGGGCCGTGATCGTGAGGTTAAAGAACAGCGCGGTGAAGGTCGGAGAGCTTGTCTCGCTGGGAACAAAGCGTTGCCGACCGGAATCGACGACATTCGTTCCGTGGACCATCACACTCTGCAGCGAGTACGCCACCGGTTGGGACAGCAAGACGTTGTTCTGGTTCACCGCGAGCAGCCCGTCGAGCCAGGTGGGACCGTTCGGCTTGAGGTCGGTGATCCGACCGGTGTCGTCACGAACCGCGATGGAGGAAATCGCGTCGGGGGCAACCGCAGTCTGCTGCTCGGTCACGATGCGAGTGCGAACGGGATACTGCACGCTGATGCCGGCGTAGATCGTGTCATTGGTCCGCATCGGAATCGAGGTGATCGTCGGCAACAGGGCCTCGTCCGCGACTCGTTGACCGACCCATCGCGAAAAGCGGAACTGCAGCGGGCTGTCCTCCTGGCCGAGGTCACCGATGCGCAGCGTGTGCAACGTCAGATTATGTTCCTCGGTGACGGTGGCCGTGCCATACCGGTCAGTGGTGACCCAGTGACCGTCGAAGGCGAACTCCACGTTTTGCAACACGGGAACCGTCTTGATGGTCAGCGTGATCGGCCACGCCTTGCGGTGCGGATGCGGACGGTCGACACGGATCGCATGGGCCGTTGTGACGGGCTTATGCGGATGGGGCTTGGTCTGCCTGGCGGAGCCGCCGGATGCCGAGGTCCCAGGTGGATTGACGGCGCTGGATCCACCCGAGCTCGGCGATCCCGAGCCGTTGGACGGCGGTATCGAGCTGGAGCCGGAATCGGTGGCGGTGGGCGAGCTGTTCGGGTCACTGGATTCGACCGTCGAACTGCTCGGATCGTCAGTCGATGCCGGCGGGCTGCTTTCAGTGAGCGTGCTGGCCGGATCCGTCGGCACCGTCGTGGCATCGGTGGGAAGGGGAATCTCGGACGGGATGATGCTGGGCAGCACGGTGTCAGTCGGCAGTCCGGAAGGAAGCACTCCTGAGGGAAGGATGTCAGATCCAACCGTGGAATTCAGACCATGCTGATCGTAGGTGGTGGTCGGCTTCGGCTCCCCGGGAGAGGTCAGCGCACCGGCGGCGCCAGAGGTCCAGGTCAGGCAGGCGACCAGCGCTGCGCCCGCGACCAGACCGGCGCCGGCTCGTCCTGGGAGCGTCCATTTCCTGCGCTGTTTCATGGCGAATCGGCTCCAATCTTCACGAGGTCCGCGCGGGCGGCAGCCGCCGCCTGATGCCCGCCGCGAGTGCGTATCCGAGCCCGCACAAAGGCGAACGACACGACCAGCAGCGCGATCGCCATGGCGGCGCCGTAGCTCCAGAACACGATGCGGGTCGAACCGACGTGACCGAGGGGTTCGGGCACCGCGGCGGTGGCCAGTAGCGCCGGTGGTCGAGGTCCAGCGGTGAAGTCGAACGCCGAGGCGAGTCCCGCGGATTTTCGATCGCGGGTCGCGAGCGGGGCCAGCTTCCAGTTGCGCTCGATGAAGGCCAACGCGCTCGTGTAGTCCAGTACGGTGTGATCCACCAGCCCTTGACGCGCGTACGGGCTCACCAGCAGCGCTGGAACTCGCAACCCGTACCCGTTCGCGTCCACCTTCGGCGGTACCACGTGATCGTAGAAGCCACCTGATCCGTCATAGGACCACAGGAACGCAGAGTCCTTCCAGTACTGGGACAACATCAGCTGCTCGGTCAGGGAAACCACCAGGTTCTGGCCCGTGACCATGGAGCGAGCCGACCGCTCGCTGGCGCTCGAACTGGCTATGTAGGCCACCGACGGCAGCGTCCCGGCCTGCAGGTCCCGGTAGTACTGGTTCAGATCAACGATGTGCGCACGCAAGGCAGGATCACCGACGTAGCGCGCGTAGTTGAGCAGTGGCACGGACACGCTCAACGTGCTGCTGGTCGACTGCGAGCCGGGGCTGGATTTCGTGTCGAGGTTCTGGACATAGAACTTCCAGCTCACACCCGCAGCCTGGAGCCGATCAAAGATGGTCAGCGGCTGTTGTACGTCTGTGGTCACAGCATTGTCGCCCGAGACCCAGTAAGCACGATTCGCTCGCACGCCGTCGAGGGAGGAGGAGAAGAACTTGTCGAACAGGACGTATTGCGAGGCGGCCTGCCAGTATGCGGGCAGGTCGCGTTGATCGTAGTAACCCATTGCCTTGGTTCCATCGCGCCCGACCGCCTGCAGAGCCGAGACGAAGCCGTCCATCTTGCCGCCGTTGTACTGCTTCTTGATGACCGAGGCGGTAGCCCCCAACGGCGGTACTGATGTGCCGTTGAGGGCGAAGGGCTTGACGCAGGTCGCGCCCTTGGAGGGAGCTTGAGCTTGGCAGGTGGCCGGTAGACCGTCAGCTCCGGGATAGGTGCCGAAATAATTGTCGAACGTCCGATCGCCTTGCATGAGAAACAAGAAGTGCTTGATCGGAGTCGTGGCGCTCGCCGGAGTCGCCGCCTGGGCCGGCGTGATCGTGGGAGCCACCAAGGCGAGTATGCACGCGGCCAGCGCGGCCGCGACCGCCCGTCGACGCCGGATCATGGCTGCCTCACCTGATAGACGACAACGGTCGGGTAGGCGACCAGCGACGATCCGTGCCCGACGGTGGCGGTGGCCGTGTAAACGGCTACGCCGTGAAAGCGCTGCACCAGATCATTCATGCGGGTGGCGAAGGACGAGGTCCGACCGGCGGTGTAGGCGTCCCATACGAGGTACTGGAATTGCCCTCGCCGCAAGGCGAGATCTGGGTTCGGCACCGGCACATAGGACGGGTTGCGTCCGTTCGGTGAGGGGCTGACGGACAGAGCCAGCGCTCGATGATCGCTATACAGCTGAAGGATGTTGGCCATCGAGGGCCCGATGGTCAGGATGCGAGCTTCGGACGGCACGTTCGCCTTCAGCCAACGGCCGGCTTCGCGCCCACCCGGAACGCCGCCCGTCCCGGCCAGGTGACTGTCCTGGCTGGTTCCCGTGATACGTGGCCAGCTGACCACCGCCAGGCTGGCCACGACCAGGGCGGTTACCACGATGGGCAGAGCCACCCGGTACGCGCCGTGGCGCCTGAGCAGAGATCCGCTGGAGAGCCGGGCTATGGTCCGGCCGGCGAGTATCGCCATGATCGGGGCAGCGGGAAGAAGGTACTGATAACCCTTGACCGGCCAGATGGTGAAGAACACAACCGGTACCAGCACCCAACACACCAGTAGCCGTTCACGCCAGGTGTTCTCGTGGCGCAGCCAGACCAATCCGCCGACCGCGAGAGCCAGCACGGCCCACCCGATCGCCGGCGGCACCACGGCCGCGTAAAACGGCAGGTCATGATTAGCTCGCCGGAACAGTTGCCAGAGCAGGTAGTGCTGACCGGTATTCGAACGTCCCGACGCGGCCAGCGAGAGCGGGAATGCCACGATCACCAGCAGCATCACCGCCAAACCCGCGAAGACGTGCCGAAGCCGGACGCGGACGGCCGGAGTGAGCGCGAAGAAGGCGTACAGACCTCCGAGCAAGACCAGCGAGGTTTCCTTGGACAGGACGGTCGCGCCCATCGCCCCGCCAGCGGCGAGCATCCAACTGAGCGCCGCTGATTCGCTATAGCGAATAACGCAATACACCACCAGCAGCGACAGCAGGGTCATCGGACCGTCGAGCAGAACCTGCCGACTTACCAGCACGTGATAGGGCATCACGGCCAGCAGCAGTGCGGCGATGACACCGGCCGGTGTCCCGTAGAGCTTGCGTCCTAGGCCGTAGGTGGCCAGCACCGCCAGCGTTCCGATCACCGCCGTGATCGCTCGTGGCGCCCAGTCGGTCAGCTGGCCGTGCTCGGTGAAGGAGATCATCAGCTGTAGCAACAGCGGATGAGCGCGAAACACCGGAAAGACTTGACGCAGCTGCTCGTTGCCGGCCAGCGAACCGGCCGTGCCCGTGTACACCGCCTCGTCGCTGTTGAAGCCGACCGCGCCGAGATGCCAGAACCTCAAGAAGCCGGCGATCATTGCCAGCATCAGCACCGCTACGCCTCGCGTCAGCGGGGCGTCCCAGAACGAGCGCCGCCGGCGCAGTCGGCGGCCAGAGTCCGTGCGTCGGGTTCGGGTCAGCGGCACCGACTCGGATGGTTCGAGAGCCGGAGTGGAGGTCACCGGATGACCGCGGCCACAGCCGCACGCTCAACGTCGTCGGTCCCAGCGTGATTAACGGCCTCAGCGTCCGCAGCGTGATCAGCGGCGGCGTGGGCGCCCCGGCCGAGCAGGGCGTGAATATCGTCCGCCCAGCTGAAGTTGTCCGAGGCCAGCCGCCGCATCCGGATCGAGCTCATGGCCGCTTCCAGGATCGTTCGTTCCCGGCGGCGTAGTTCCAGGTAGTCCGAGGCACCGATCACGATCGAAGGCGCCATCTGACGAAACGGCGGGAATCCGTAGGCGTCGTCAGTGTTTTCTACCAGCGTGTCGATTCCTTCCCGGAAATCGATGTCCGCCAGCCCTGGCGCCCCCCGCTCGATGATGAAGAGATTCTCGACCCGGGTGGAGCGGATTACCGTGCATTCGACGAGGCGGTCCACGTCGTACTTCGGCGGTGGAACGATCCGCTGGGTCAGCGAATTGATCCCCATGATCGGGATATTGAGGCTGGCCAGCAGCATCCCGAACTGGCGTCCCTCTTTGGAGTGAAGTCGGCTCTGCAGCTGAAGCCGTCGCCATTCGGCCGGTGACAGGTCGCCGGCGTTGACGGCACGCAACGTGTGGTGGCTGATGGTGAGGGGTTTGGGGAAGCAGGTTGCGGTGCCGTCCGGATCGACGAGCGTCATATCGTCGGAGAGGAACTTGGCTCCGAACTCGCGCACCAGCCGCAGCACGCTGCCGGTCTTTCCGGTGTCGGTCCGGGCCGACAGGAGCAGACCCGAGCCGTTGAGTTCCAGGCAGGCCGAGTGCAGCAGGATCTTGTTGCGGGACACGGCCAGGAACCGCAGCAGGGCTTCGATGACATTCGTGTAGAGCACGTGTGGTGAGGCCGCCAGAGCGGGCGAGCAGGTGACCTCGATCGGGTCCCCGATCTCCACGTGGAAGTTGGCGCCCAGCCGGCGGAAGTGCTCTTCGTAGCGAATGGCCGGGGGTGAGGTGTACTGCGTCATCTGGGCTCGTGAACGAATCGCGCTGTCTCCCACGCGCCCGACTCGGATGCTGAGGTCGACGTCGGAGCCGACCCACTGAGCGCGGAAGTAGTTGAGCTCAGGCAGCGGGACCTGGGACCCGACCGTGATCAGCCCGTCGATCGAATAGCGGTAAGGCAGATGGCGCCGCGTAACCGCTGGAAGTCGCGGGTTGAGGGCGGCCGCCGCGGGCTGTTGCACATCGACTGAGGGCCGCAGGGGAGTCGGGTCCACCACGATCCGCATCGGCTGCTTCAGACTGAAATCGGTCGCGTCCTGCTTGGCGTAGATGGCTGCGTCGGCGATCACGAATCGCGCCAGGAACAACAGCGCGAGGGTGATGATGTTCGCCACCAGTACGTGCAGGCCGAAAGCCGAGACGAGCAAAGCCAAGATCGGTAGCCGCAGGAGCAGAGCGATGTGATTGACCAGGTAGAACCGGACTCCACGTCCGGCGACCGAGCCGGGCTTCGGGCCGCGAAAGACTAGTAGCTCGGTCAGTATGAAGTTCCAGGTCGTGGAGAACTCGGTGGCGACCACCGCCGCCAGCAGGTAGTGATGTTCCATCGGCGCACGGGTGAAAGCCCACAGCGCCGCAGTGTTGATGACTACTCCGCTGAGGCCGACCAACCCGAAGGCCAGCATGCGCTGAACCCGAACCGTCCATTTGGTGGTGGAGGACTTCTTGATCTGCTGGCGCAGTACGAGCATCCGCAACCGCAGCAGGTGACGGCCGAAGCGCATCCCCTCCTTGGCCGAAGCCTTGCTCTCGTCCGCGAATCTGACGCCGAAGGTGAACGGAACCTCGGCGATCATCAGGCGGGGTTGCCGGACCGCTATTTCAAGCAGGATTTTGAATCCGATGGGGTTGAGCCGGGCCGGGTCCACTGCGGCCAGTCGAACCGCAAAGAAACCGCTCATCGGATCGGATAAACGACTCAGGCGACGCGGAAAGAGAGCCTTGGTCAAGCGAGTGGCAACGGTGGAGGCGTTGCGGCGGAACTGGCCGGACAGACCGCTGGCCTGGCCAGCGCCTTGGTAGCGCGTGCCGGCGACCAGATCGAGCTCGCGCGCCTGGCCGATGGCAACCAGCTTGGCCGCCAGTTCCGGTGGATGTTGCAGATCCCCGTCCATCACGACCGCCCAGGTGCCGCGGGCGGTCCTCAGTCCTTGGACGACGGCACCGCTCAGCCCACCGCTGCGCGATCCCACCGGACGATGAAGTAGCCGCACCGCGAGACCGGACGCGCGCGCGGCCCCCCGGATCGTGTCCGGGGTGGAGTCATCACTGTCATCGACGAACAGAATCTCGGCCGGCATCTCGCCGATTCCGGCCCTGAGCCGATCGAGTAGCGCCTCAACGTTTCCCGACTCGTTCCGCGTGGGAACGATTACGGTGAACCACGCGGCGCTACCCGGCTGGAGTTCTGTCAGATCGACAGCCTCGCAGTTTTCGGTCACCGACGTGGCGACATTTGGGCGTGCGCCATCGACAATTCTGGTCATTGAGTATTGCCCCCGAATCAGCCACTACCAGTTCTGCGAACCGGCCCTTACCAGGAGATGAACCCTTCTTGAACATCGTCTAACCACCCGGTAGCCGCAAGTTAGCAAGCGGGCGAACGACCCGCCAAGCGATGGCGGCGGGGTTTTACATGGCCGACACTTATCGCGTTCGGTCACCATTATGCCCGTTTTGAGAAGATTTCGGCTGCGTTCCGTGAGCGTCGACCGGAGGAAGCACTACTCAGCGTGCAAACAGGTCGATTATTTCTCGATATCCGGTTTACTCTCAGATAAATTTCTGAGAAATACGCGTCCCAATAGGTGCTTGGCATTAACTTTTACAGCGCCCTTAATCGTGTTAATCCCCGCTTAGCTAGGCCGGTGAATTCTTTGCCAGATCGAAGATCTCCTTGGAAGATTGGGCAATCCGAGCTCAGGGTCGCAGCGCCGCGCCCGCGCACATCGGACTCTGATGACACGACACGGATAGTTCGGCTCAAGTTTGCCGAGCCGTTGCCGAAAGAAAGGTAGGGTTTCAGATCACTCTCAGTCAGGATGGCCACAGTGGAGCAACGACGGTCCGACGATGGTGGCATCCTGCGTGAGCTGGCAAAATCCGTCCCTCTGGCCGACCGAGAGGTCGGCGCTGTGGTGAACGAACTCGTCGCCGAGATCGAGCATCTGCGGGTCCTTGCCGAGCGTAGCGGCCTGATCGACGAACCGGACCTGAGAAGGGGCGGCTCCGTCGAACGACTGGGAGCCCTGCTCGTGGAACAGGCGAGTCAGTTGCAGGCCCTGCAGGCACGCCTGCAGCGCGTCCTAGCGTTGTGCGACTTGAGTGAATGGGCCTTTCAGACCACTGCCTCCGCTGCCGAAGCCTCTGTTCGTGTGAGTGACATACGACGGGCTCTCACCGCCAACCCCGACGACGCTCTCTGATCGAGGTCGCTCGTCACACTCACTGACAGTCACGGGGCTGCTGAATCGGAGAAGAAGTGTGAAACACCAAGCTTTGTCGCGCCGTGCTGTACGTGTCCATCCGGCCGCGGTTGCTGTTGTCATCGCGTTGGCGCTACTGACCAGCCTGGCCGTAGCCAACCGGCCGGTATCGGCAACTACCGCCACCACCGTAACCGCCAAGACATCGACCGTCACGACCACCACGACCGTCGCGCGTCCCAGGATTTTGGCTTACTACTACTTGTGGTGGAGTCGCGCGCACTGGACCAGCCTGCTCGGTTCGCACTACCCCTATACCCAGTCGCCGCTTCCTTTACCCGCCCGCTTGGACGCCAACGGATGCAATCCCGTGTCGAACTATGTCGGTAACACGCTGACGGATGTGCCGGCCGTTCTGGGCGGTCAGGACGACCCCGGCTATATCGCCGCCGATGTCGCCGAGGCGGCCGCCGCCGGCCTCACCGGGTTCATCGTGAACTGGAACGGGTCGGGGACAGCTGGTCAGACGGTCACGAGTAACCAGTACAACCGCCGGCTGCAGGCCCTGTTCGACGCCGTTCATGCGATCAACAAGAGGGGGATTCCGTTCACGCTCTGGATCAGTTACAAAGCCTCGGCTTCGATCTTGACCGCGAGCCACATTGCCAATGATCTGGCCTATCTCAAGGCCCGGTACGGGACGGACACAGCGCTGGACCGATCGCAGTCCAAGCGGGCGACCTTGATCTGGCAGGGCAGCCGAAAATACCCGGTGTCGACTTTGCAGGCCATCTCCAAGACCTATCGGTCGACCTTCAGAATCCTGGGCGACGAATCGAGCTGGAGCACGACCCGGGCTCCGTACCTAGACGGCGATGCCTACTACTGGTCCTCGCAGGATCCGTACAAGAACCCGCAGTCCTTCACGCAGCTGGAGACTCTGGCCAAGGCGGTGCGAGCCTCCGGGGTGAACCCCGACGGCAGCCGCAAGGCCTGGATCGCTCCGCTGGCCCCGGGCTATGACAAGCAGCTTGCCGGCGGCACCAACTGTGTACCGCGCAAGGGCGGGCAGACGATGCGTGCGTTGTTCAACGGAAATGCCAAGTCAGCCCCGGACGCCTACGGATTGATCAGCTGGAACGAGATCGCCGAAGGCACCTACATCGATCCGATGCAGCGCTACGGCAAGACCGATCTCAATATGGCTCATAACCTGATGATCGGCAGCTGACCGTCCACACCGCGCCTGCTCGGACTGCGGCAGCACACGCTGGCACCTCCACTTACCTCGCGAGTGCGTAGCGGCTAGCGGATGGCCGCGCTTCACGTGGGTGGCGATCGTTGCCCGTGTCAGGGTAGCCTGACAGTCATGTCCGACCCTAGCGAACGGGACGAGGGCCGCGAGGCGCTGGAAAAGCTGGCCGCCATTCGGCACTCCCGGCACCAGCTCGACGAGCAGGAATTGTTCGCCGTCAAAGCCGCCCGCCGGGCCGGACGATCGTGGGCCGAGATTGCAACGATGCTCGGGATCACCCGGCAATCGGCGTGGGAGCGATGGAACGACCTCGACCAAGACGCCGATGATCCAATCGCTGCCACCGCAACGGCGCTCACCGTCCAGGCGATGGGCTCTCGCCGCCGATCAACGATCAAGGTTCCCGAACTGGCCGGGATGACGTTTGAGAAGGCATCGCATCGTTTGCAGCGCCTCGGGCTTGGTTGCGTCCCGATGGAAGTCGATCCCGTGCATCAAGACGACCTCCCCCAACTGATCGTGAGGGTCCAGGCACCGGAAACGGGCGCTCGATTGAGCCCTGGTTCTCCGGTCCGGCTCTGGTTGCGCGCATCCGGCGGTGGCGGCGCGGGTGTGCGGGAGCCACGTCGTCCGCGTCCACGCAGCGACTCCGGCCGGGAGATGCGCTCCGCTGAGCAAGCCAGCTGAAACATGTGAACGGTCTCATTTCCGGGCCCGGTTACGGACCTGGGAGCGGGTCTATCTCGCGACCAGGTAGAGGTATCTCAACGCGGCCAGCTCGTTGGGAAGTGGGGGGCGACGGCTCACGCGCCCTGGGTTGGGAGGCTTGGCGGGTGGGAAGTCTGACGGTCGGCGCGATCCGCCACGGTGTCACCCGTGGCGACGGAGCGCCAGGGGATGTTTCGGCTGATAGAGACCGATCGTGCCGCCGCCAGGCAGGGCGATCTTGGTGATCGATCCCCACCGCGCTTGCTCGACCGGTGAACAGTGCACGCCACGCGCGGCGAGTGACTGGACTTCAACGGTGAGGTCGTCGCACATCGGGTAGAGCTCGGCTCCCGGCGCCTCCGCCGGGTGTACCGCAACTTCGGCCGGCGGCATTTCGAAGATCAACCACCCCTGGCCAGCGTCAATCGATCCCAACCCCACAACCTCCGAGAGAAACCGGCGATCAGCGTCCGCGTCCTCGCTGTACAGCACCAGATGGGCACCAAAGATCATTGGCACATACTGCCCGATCCGTGCCGGTGCCCGCACCAGTTAGCGCGCTCGAGATCGGCGGCTGCGCGTGCGAATCGCGACCTGTCGTTTTATGCCGTCGGATCGAGCGTTAGCGAGCTGTGGCGAAGATTCGACCGACGTTGTCGGGCGCGAAGAACTCGGCCGGCGATGTCACCCCGGCGTTCATCCGCGCGAACCCGTCCATTGCCTCCTGGTTGCCGTGCACCGCGCCGAGTAGCTGTTGCAGATCGGGGGGTGGTGGTTCCAGGGTCGCGAGCTGCGTTGTGAACTCAAACATCGGCAGGACGTGCGCGTCGCGTGTGGATTGGTAGCCGGCCATCGCGGCTTCGAACGAACACCTGCCTGAGAAGGTCTCGTCGAGTGCGTTCGCGCATAGTTCGGCATCCCGGAAGGCGTCTGAGATTCCTTGTGCTGTGATGAAGTCCTTGTTGTATCCGGCGTCGCCCACGAGGGCCCACCCTGCTCCGTAAGGCTTGCGGAAGAAATTGGGCACGGCCGTACCGACGATCCTGGACTCGCGTTTGGCTGCGCGGATGCGATCGTCGAACGCCGGTGCCAACTCGAAGTTCTTCAGGTAGTTGCCCTCGAGGTCGGTTTTGTTCGCGGAGAATTCCGCGAATGGCCAACCAGTAACCACCATGGTGAGATCGTGATGCGTGGGACAGGCAGCCCATCCGCGGTTCGGGCGTATGTATGTCTCAAATTTGCCAGCCATCGGCAAACCACTCCAGTAGGAGTAATAACCACACAAGAGCGGTGGCTTGTCGTTGTACTGCTCCGGAACCAGGCTTTGAGCCACCAGCGAGTGACGGCCATCGGCACCGACGACGACCCGGGCGTGTTCGGATACGGAGGTGCCGTTTTTGCTGTGACCTCTGATCCCGATCACGCGACCGTCATCGACAAGTATTTCCTCGACGGTGAATCCTTCGCGAACTTCGGCTCCCGCTTCACCCGCGGCGTCCACCAACAGTTTGTCCAGCACTGTGCGTCGAGGCGCGTACGAGACAGGCGAATCCACCGTTCCCGGTGATCCGGACAACTTAAAGGGACCGAAATCGAATTCGTAGGTAGAGATTGGCGGGCACGCGGTGGCCGTCAGCCGCTCCAGCAGCCCCCAGCTCTTCAGCGAAGCAACACCCGTCGGTTGCACGACGTGTGTCGACAGCGTGTCACTGGGAAAGGATGCCCGATCGACCACCAGGACCCGGTACCCGTTACGAGCCAACAACATCGCAGTCGGAGAACCCGCACACCGTGCACCCACCACGATCGCGTCATACTGATCCTTGGCCATGTCGCTCCACTCGGCGGCGAACTCGCTTCGCCGACAGCTCAGGACGCCGACCGGAAATCAGCGGCTCTGAAGCCACCGTATGCCGACTCGTGACGTTGCGGAAGGCCGCCACCGGTCGCACACGGCCTGCCGTCGCACGTACGCGCGCAGTCCCCTTCGGCCGGTGCAATCTCGCGTCTCTTCCCCCTCTAAGTGGCGGCGAGACCACGGTTCAGAGAGTGTTAAGAAAAACCCGAAAGGGTCCGGTTCACGGTGCCGGAAACTCCCGAACTGACCCCGCGCCACGCGATAACACACATAAAATTTACGGCTGGCTCTTGACAAGCTGCTTGACTTCACGTCAGTCTTACGCGGTCCCCGAAGAGTCGGGGATGAGCGAGCATGGATCCGCCGGGCGATTTGGTCGCCATATGGCCGGCGGGGAGCTAATGGCGAAACCGGCGCTCTAGGGATCTTTTTTTCCTTGGCGGGAAATACGCCATGCGCAAGCTCAACAAGAAGATCGCCATCGCCGCCGCTGCGGTCGCTGTCGTCGCCATCGGTGGAGGCACGGCCTTCGCCTACTGGAGCACCACGGGTTCCGGTAGCGGCTCGGCGTCGACCTCTGCGGGAGCCAGTAATCTGTCGATCGCCCAGACCAGCACGATCACCAACATGTACCCAGGTGACGCTCCGCAAACCATCACTGGCACGGTGACGAACAACGCAGCCAACAGCGCCTACGTCAATGCGGTAACCGCAAGCATCGCGAGCGTCACGAAGGCTGATGGCGCTGTTGGTACCTGCGACGCCACGGACTACACGCTTTCGAACCCGATCATGACCGTGCAGAAGGACATCGCCTCCGGAACCAACGAGGTCTTCACCGGCGCGACACTCCAGTTCAACAACAAGGTCACGAACCAGGACGGCTGCAAGGGCGCGACGGTCAACCTCGCCTACGCGAGCAACTAATACACCAGCTGATCTGGTGGGCCGCGCGCGCAACCGGCCCGTCCGGCCCACCAGAGCTGCATCGCACGGATCACGAACGGCTCGGCAGTGGGAGGGAGTGAATACACATGTCACGCAAGCGCGTTCTTCCTGCTATTCGATCCGCCAGCGCCGCAACCAAGCTGTTGCTCGCCGCCTTGTTGTTGCTGCTCATTACAGCCGCCGCGGCCTACGCAGCGCAGCCCGCGAAGCCCGGCATCACACTTCAGGTCTCTCCGGCCAGCCAATCCGTCGAGCGTGGCGCGCCGGCCAAGTACACGGTCTCGGTTACGTCAACAGGCGGGTTCGTCGGCGCGGTGACCCTGAGTGCTAGCGGCCTTCCGAGCGGAACATCGGCAGCGTTCGCACCTGCGTCGGTAACACTGACTGCGGGCAGCGCGGCAACATCGGCGATAACCGTCACCACCACGTCGAGCACACCGGTCGGCTCCTACACGCTCACCGTCTCCGGTGTCAGCGGCAAGGTCAACGGCAGCGTGGCAGCGGGCATGACCGTGAACTATCCGATATCCAGCTCGTTCTCGATGAACGTGACGCCAGCCTCGGTAACAATGGCCCCGGGGTCAACCGCCGCCTACACCGTCGCGCTCACCCGCACCAACTTCCCCGGCTCGGTTACCTTCGCGGTGAACGGCGGCCTGCCCGCCGGGGCGAGCGCCACCTTTACCCCGAACCCAACGACCGGGAACACGTCGACGCTGCAGATCACGACGGCTGCCACCACCGCGGACGGCAGCTACGCGTTATACCTGGTCGGCTCCGGCCCGAATCCGGGCGGCAGCACCCAGTACGCCTACGCCAGTGTCCAGCTGGTACTCAGCACCAGCGGCAAGGCATTCACGATCACCGGAAACCTGTCCGGCCTGCTGGCGCCCGGCAAGTCGCTGCCGTTGGATATGACGCTGTCCAACCCAAACAAGAAGTCGTTGTCGGTAACCAACCTCACGGTCACGGTGCAGTCCGTGACACGAACCTCTCATGCGGTCGCGTACAACCTGCCTTGCAGCTCAGCTGACTACGCGGTCACCCAGTACGCCGGCCCCTATCCGCTGGCGGTGCCCGGCAGCGGCAGCGCCTCGCTCTCCAGCCTCGGCGTGGCCTCCTCGGCCTGGCCGCAGGTAAGGATGCTCGACACGGCGAGCAATCAGGATGGCTGCAAGAGCGCGACCGTCACGTTCGCGTACTCCGGCTCGGGCCAGGGGAGCTGACAATGACGAAGCACGCCACCGGCGCCGGGCACACAGCAGCCCACACCGGCCCGAGGTCGCGTCCCGCGTCGCGACGACGCATCCTCGTCCTCGTGCTCGGCGCGGCCGCGCTGCTTTCCATGGGCACCGCCGCGTGGGCCCTCTGGAGCACCACGGGCAACGGAACGGCCGGCGCCACCACAGCAACGCTCAATGCACCCACCAACGTGACCAGCACCGCAACGCCGGGCAGCGGAACGGTTTCCGTGACCTGGACCGGCTCGACACTGTCGACCGGTCAGGCCGCGCAGGGCTACTACGTGACGAGGACCCGCAACAGCGACAACGCGACGTTTGCAGCCTGCGGCACCAGCCCGGCATCACCAACCTCGGCTACCTCATGCAGCGACTCGACCGTGCCCGACGGTACTCATCACTACACCGTCATCGCCGTCCATAACAGCTGGACCGCAACCAGCGGTTCGAGCAACAACGTCACGGTGAGTGTCGCGAGCAAGCTGGCCTTCACCGGCCAGCCCTCGAACACGGTCGCCGGTACGTCGATCAGCCCGGCGGTGACGGTGACGGTGGAGGACTCCGAAGGCCATCCGGTCCTCGTGTCGGGAACCTCGGTCAGCATGGCGATCGGGACCAACCCCGCGAGCGGCACGCTGGCCGGCACGGTCACCGTCGCGACCAACGCCAGCGGCGTGGCCACCTTCAGCGACCTGTTCATCAACAAGGCCGGCACCGGCTACACGCTCAGCGCCACCAGCGGCACGCTCACCGGCGGGACCAGCAGCGGTTTCGTCATCGCCGCCGCCGCGCCGAGCCGGCTTGCGTTCGGTCAGCAGCCGAGCAATACCGTGGCCGGGGTGTCGATCAGCCCGGCGTTAACGCTGCAGATCGTCGACCAGTTCGGCAACCTGACCGCCAGCACGGCCAATGTCAGCGTCGCGATCGGAACGAACCCGTCGAGCGGCACCCTGTCCGGCACGCTGAGCCGGACCGCCTCCCTCGGTGTGGCCACGTTCGGCAACTTGTCGATCAACAAGGCCGGCACCGGCTACACCCTCAGCGCCACCAGCGGCACCCTCACCGGCGCCGCCAGCATCGGTTTCAACATCACAGCCGCCGCCGCGAACAAGTTCGTCATCACCTCGCTGCCGGTCTCCGGCCAGGCGTCCACCAGCGCCACGCTGGGCCCGATCACGGTCCAACAGCAAGACAGCTTCGGCAACCCAGTCGCCGCACCGTCCGGCGGCACCACGGTGACCCTCGCCTCGACCACGACGGGCACGAAAATCTTTGCCGCGGCCTCGGGCGGCTCACAGGTCACGTCGGTGGCCATCCCCGCCGGCGCCTCCAGCGTCGACTTCTACTACGGCGACACCAAAGCCGGCAGCCCAACCATCACCACCTCGGGATCGCTTACCGGCGCCAGCCAGACACAAACTGTCACCGCTGCGGCGGCGAACAAGGTGGCCTTCAGCCAGCAGCCGACCAACACGGTCGCGGCGCTGTCGATCAGCCCGGCGGTGACGGTGCAGATCGTCGACCAGTTCGGCAACCTCACCTCCAGCACCGCCAACGTCACCGTCGCGATCGGGACCAACCCATCGAGCGGCACCCTCTCCGGCACGCTGACCCAGGCCGCCTCTTCCGGCGTGGCCACGTTCAACGGCCTGTCGATCAACAAGGCCGGCACCGGCTACACCCTCAACGCAATCAGCGGGAGTCTCGCGGGAGCCACCAGCAGCGGCTTCACTATTACCACCGGCCCGGCCAGCAAGCTAGCCTTCACGACCTCGCCGTCCAACTCGACGGGCGGCGCAGTGTTCGGAACTCAGCCGACGGTCACCGTGCAGGACGCCGGTGGCAACACCGTCACTGGCGACACCAGCTCGGTTAGCCTGACCATCACCACGCCCGCGGGCGCCACGCTTAGCTGTACCACGAATCCGAAGGCCGCCGCGGCGGGCGTGGCCACCTTCGCCGGGTGCGCCATCGATAAGACCGGCAGCTACACCCTCACCGCCACGGACGGTTCCCTCACATCGGCCATCAGCAGCAGCTTCACCATTACGACCGGCCCGGCCAGCAGGATCGCCTGGGTCAACAGCTCCGCTACCAACTGCACGGCACACACCGGCTCTGCTTTCGCTCTCGACTACACAGGGTGCGGCGGTTCCGGCACGACCTTTACATCGAAACTGATGCTCACTGACGCTGGTGGCAACCCGGTGACCAATACCGGCAGCGCCATCACCGTCACGGTGACTAAGAACCTTGGAACCTTCACCGGGAGCGCATCGGTGGTTATCCCCACCGGCGGGTCTGTATCAAATAGCGGAGGCGACGGGACACTAGATGGCGAGATCAAGTTCTCGTCGACGACTGGCTCAGCCTTCAACACGGCTAACACCATTACCGCCACTCCAGGCTCGGGTGGCTACAGCGCCACGACGGCGACCTTCCACAAATGATCGGACCGGCGTGCTGCTGCGAGCCATCCATTGGCTCTTCTTCGTCCGTTGAGGTGGGCGCGCGTCGCTGGCGCACGCCCACCCGAACGATCTATAGGTCGGCCATGGGCTTGTCGACCTTGGAGTGTCGGTGCAGTAGCCTCCGCTCAGGGTGACCCTCTGCCATCGATCCCGCCCTGAACTTCGCGTCGCGCATCAATAGCACGATCGAGGCGACCAATACCCAAAGCGGGAACAGCGCGAACGGGAAAAACAAGGCTCCTGCTACCTGGAGTACGGCCACGACGTAGCCAGCGGCTGTTAGCCAGGCCGGGAAGACGACGCTTCGTCGAGCCGCGTGGCAGGCCGAGGCGATGAATGCGCCGGCGGATAGTGCCCCAGCCACGAGCAGCACGGCCTGGCCGATGTTGTCCAGCTGGGCGGCAAGGTCACCGCCGGGGATGGTGAGACGTCCGAAGACCCAGCCGCCGGGTATCGCGGCCCGGATCAGCGCCGCGGTCAGCGCCAGCGCCGCGAACAGCCACGCGAAACCGAGCATCATCGTGCCCTCGGAACGGTCACGGAGCCGCTGCTGCAAGCTCGAGGCGAACCAGACGAACGCGAGGGCGCCCAAGACCATCAGGTACGCCCCGATGATCGCCATAGTGCGATGGCTGCTGTCGGTCCACCAGGCTGCCCATTTGGCAACGTTGCCCGCGCGGTTGCTAGTGGTGTTGGGCGTCGTGAAGATCATGAAGCCAGCGACGAACAGCACGACGAAGGCGACGCCCGCCCATGGGCCAACCCGTCCGCGACGTTCTACCGTCTCAAACCCCGTTGTCGTCATCTCTGCACCTCCGAGCAGTCGGCCGACGATCCTGAAAAGCCAAGGTCGGCATACCACTCGAGGTTAAAGTCGTCAAGAGCTGAGGCTAGCGCGAACGGCGGTGCCGGCGAACGGCGGTCCGGCTAACGGCGGTCCCGGCTACTGAAACGGGATTACGGACAGGCCAGCCGCGCTGATCGTGCGGGATCAGGCCCAGAACTTGTCGTCGGCCTCGCTGTCAGTCGCGATGTCGTTGAGTTCGACGGCATGGCCGTCGCGCATGGTAAATACCAGTGCGTGGCGGTTGTCTAGGTGTTTGTCACCGCGGTCACCGGTCGCGTGATAGACCGTCACGACGGTGTCGTCGTTGGCGTAGACCTCCTCCAGGTCGACCCTGAAAGTGTTGCCGGTTAGTTCGGCGAGCTGGCCGTACATCGCGAGGATGTTCTGGACGCCGCGATGGTCGCCGGAGAACCTGTTGTGCCCGGGCATGTGCTGTACCGCGTCGGGGGCGATCAGCTCGGTGAGCGTTGCGACGTCACCGGCGGAGAAGGCTTCGTACCCTTTCCGGATCAGGGTGGCGTTCGGGTGATCGGCCATAGCGACCTCCTAGGATGAGTGCCCGCTACGCCCCAATGCGCGACGGGATCTGACCGCGACCGTGAAGTCGTAGCTCAGCAGGCGACCATCGTAGGAAGCACTAGGCGTCCGGTGAGCTGACACAGCCAGCGTCCTCCCCGGACGTTGCCCCGTCCAGAGGACAGTTCGGACGGAATCCCAAGAATCGCTAGCACTACCTTCTGGCGGCTTGCCAGCCCCGCAGCGCCGCCAGCAGATAGCAAACGGAAAGCGCAATCACCAAGAGGTCCATCGCCGACGAGCCGAAGGCGATAGAAATGGCGACGGTTCCAGCGATCAGTCCACCAGCGACTTTCAGCAGGCTCTGGCGAAGCCACCCATCATCTTTGCTCCAAATGATGCCCTGACGGGAGAGGCGACCGGACTGCCGACGAGCCAGCCCGGTTACGCCAAAAGGCAGGAAGACCAGACAAGCGATGAGGTTGACGGCGATGGCGGCGACGTTCATCAGCAACCTTCCCCGATTTATCTGGCTCACGACCGTAGCAGTTGGCTGTGGACCGTTCATCGGCAAAACGCAATCAGCGATGGTTCCTTCGGCCGAGTGCTACCGCGTTTCCCGGGTGAAACGAACTACAACTGTCCGGAAATGCTGGGCTTCGCCTACGTACCTGCGAACGGTAGCTATCGACAGTCGCTGAGGGTTCACCATCCCACGACCGGGTACGCCTTTTGGCAGGAACGTTGAATGTGCAATCCACTGACCCAGCTGTTCTGCCGCTGTGCTGGTCCAATGGGCGCTTTAACGGACTTGGGGCTACGGTCGTTGCCTTGACTACGCAGATTTCTATTGCTGATTAGAGGGTCGGCGGCCATATGAGCCTCAGTGCGAAGTTCACGACGGTCTTGTTGACTGGTTCGTTGATCATCTCGGTATCATCGTGCTCCGACGAGGATCGAGGCAGCGCGGCGGTAGTAAACCAACACTCGATGAGGTCCTCCGCAGCCCCTCTGAACATGGATCCGAGGATCTGTGACCTCGCCGAAGTTAGTTTGTCGTCCGATGGCAAGCCGATCACGGCGAGCGATACCACGGTAATTCAGGCGACTCCGGGTACGCCGATCGACATCACGGCGACCATTGCGGCTAATCCGGCACGTTACACCGTGGGCTATGTTCGCGTGGAGCTACTTAAGGCGGGGTACTCGGTGTATCCCGGTGAAGGAGCGCCGACCTCGGGAACATTAATAGCGGACACCCTCCCGACCCTGGATAAGGTCATCGCCCGCCAATCTGTGGAAGGCCCCACAGTGGCCGTGCTCTCGATTCCCGGTGCTGCGCCGCTAGCGACAGGGAACTACCAAGTCGGTGTGGTTGTACAGAGTCTGGCCGGTCCTTCTTGCCCAGGCGCGAACGACGCGTACATAAGCACCGTCGCCGCGACGATTCACTGGGCCGCCAATTAGGGCGCCTGATTCGGTGCTAGCCCTCCATTCGTTAGAAGCCGACCGTGTTTGAGACACGCGATGCTGAAGGCGTTGCTAGAACAAAATCTCCAGCGCCGGATGGGGTTCGGCCTACTCGGACCACGGTCTGGTGTTCGCCCGGCAAGACGGGACACCGATCGCACCGAACACAATCACCCAGGGGTTCAACGAGATCGTTGCCGAACTCGGGCTAAACCGGGCCACAGAAAGCGGCGACAGCTCCCGACAGGATGACGCAGGCCCCGTTAATACTGGGCCTTATGGAGCCGCCTTAGGGAATCGAACCCTAGACCTTCTCATTACGAGTGAGACGCTCTGCCGACTGAGCTAAGGCGGCGCACGGCGAACCGCGACCGAGTCAGCGTACCGGGTGCGGGACGCCACCACCGAACCTGGGCCAGACAGCCGCTCAGCCGGAACGCCACAGCTTCGTCACAGAGTTCCCACAGAGGGCTGTTAGGTAACGTCACCATTCTTGAGAGCGTGACCACTTCCAGCGCCGCACGTTCTTCTGATCTGCTCCGGTCCGACGGAGGCCCGGTTCGCGTTCTTGTCGTCGACGACGAACCCAACCTGGCCGATCTTCTGACGATGGCCCTGCGCTACGAAGGCTGGGACGTGCGCTCGGTTCACGACGGGCTCACCGCGATCCGTACCGCCCGCGAGTTCAAGCCGGACGCGGTTGTGCTCGACGTGATGCTGCCGGACTTGAACGGGCTCGAGGTGATGCGTCGATTGCGTGATGATTCCCCCGACCTGCCCGTCTTGTTCCTCACCGCGAAGGACGCCGTCGAGGATCGGATCGCCGGGCTTACCGCGGGCGGCGATGACTACGTCACCAAGCCGTTCAGTCTCGAAGAGGTCGTGGCTCGCGTCCGTGGCCTGATGCGGCGTACCTCGGTCGCGGCGGCGCACAACGGTTCGGTGCTGACCGTCGGAGATCTCACGCTCGACGAGGACAGTCACGAGGTTTACCGAAGCGGCGAGGAGGTCGCTCTGACCGCGACCGAGTTCGAACTTTTGCGCT
>Ga0207641_10000781_pt1 | contig 34040 bp, 59 predicted proteins | sample KBSSwiS62_FD_184306 | JGI IMG/M metagenome (GOLD analysis project Ga0207641, IMG submission 184306) | Switchgrass rhizosphere microbial communities from Kellogg Biological Station, Michigan, USA - KBS Switchgrass S6-2 (SPAdes) (version 2) | ecosystem: Host-associated > Plants > Roots >... | reverse complement strand
TATTTATATTTGGCTTCTTCTAATTGTTCTGCTAATTCTTGTTTCTTTTTTACATCATAACTTTGAAATGTTTGTTTAGTAATTTCTTGTCTAAATTCATTTCGCGATTGCTCTAAATCAAATTGTAGAAGAGCCTGTTTGCCTTTCTCTGTTCTTGCATCAAGAACCATTCCAGTTACGGGATCGTTAAATTTATATTCGCTATCGGGATCGGAAACATGTTGCTGTGGAACATAAGCTTGTTGCCGTTTAATCTCTTCAAGCTCTCTACGCAAATCATGCATCTGCTTTTCAGCTTCTTTTTGCGCCTTTCGTTCTTTATATTTTCCCCACTTTTCTGGATCATCTCTTCCCCACTGAGGGATCCCTTGATCATCATTCGACGAGGATTTTTTTGCTACGGTAGAGCCTGAAGATGGCGCTTCTGTCAAGGTTTTGACATCTTCTTCCTCAGTTAATGGATGCGAATCATCTTGTTGTTCATGTTCAACAGCCGAATGATGATCGAGAGATCCTTCATTATTATTGTCTATAACACTATCTGTGTTATTTTCAATAATTGGTTCTTGATTGTTTTCTTGCATTGATTTCCCTTATTTTATTTATCATCTGGTTTTCTAGAATGTAATACATGATTAGCCAAATGTCCTAATGCATCTTTTCGTAATTCATTATGGCTTTCAATAATCTTGCCTTGTGTCTCTATGACTTTTGCATTGTGATCTAATTCAGCCTTTTTAACTTCTGCATTCTTATTAATAAGTGCTGTCTTAAGTTCTGTTTCCATCTTTTGCATTTCAATATGCATTTTCTGCATATCCATTTGCAATTTACCCATTTGAATTTCCAAGCCTTTTTCTTTTAATTGAATTTGAGCTTGCATCATTTGAGCTTGAGGATCCGGTTGTTGAGGAGGAGGGGGCTTTCCTTCTTCTTTAGCTAATATTTCAGGTGGCACTAATGTTTTTAATCTATCAACAATACCGGGTGTATTATCTAATCCTAGATTCTCGCCAATATAGTCAGCGGTTAATTGCGCAGCTTGTGGCAATATACGAGCCAAATCTATTAATATTTGTAATGATTGCGCCTTTTGTACTGCAGCTGATGGGCCCGCATCAATCACAACATCATATTTACCTTTTGTCATATCATTACTAATGACACCACCAGCGCCTTCTTGGTTAATCATGACATGATCGGATTTACCATTTTGTGTCATGACAGGTATTTTTCGTTCAGTATCTAAAATATAAGGTCTCATAGACATTAAAACGCGACCTGTCTGCTCAATAGCGCGATTTAAGTTGTCATAAAATACCGCAACTGACATGTTTCCTGTGCGTTGCTGCTCTTTTATCGCAACGCCTGACTTCTCCATTGAATCAGCGCCACGATTAGCCTCATAAAATCCAAGAATACTTTGAACAGATTGTTGAGATTGCTGAAATAATGCCATTAATGTTTGAGGGACTTCATTAGGAGGCAATTTAATTGGCATTTGTCCTGTAATAGGATCCGGAATGGCTGGCAACATACCTTGTTGATTGGCTACATTCTTCCAAACTTCTTCAAGGCCTGCAATATTAGAAGGTGTACCAATAAATTGTTCTCGACGACTTGTTTTTAATGCATAAGCAATTTCAATGGCTTGATAATTATGGAATCGTTGCGCATCTCGTGCATAACGAATAAATGATGACAATCTATCTTGACCATCAATACAAGTACAACCACCTTGTACAAAGATAATAGGCAATTCATTTCCTGGAAATTCTTTACGCTCAATAACTTTGTCATATATTGCTTTGTACATCACTATTTTACAGTCTTGGCGCTCTTTTGTTTCTACTATATAAGGCGCTCCAGGCATTGAAGATTGAATATTCTCCATGGCTTCTGGTGGTATTTGATCGCCTAATAAAGTAGAGAAATCTTCTAGTCTATTTTTTTGTTCTGCATATTGTTTTTGTATTTCTTTCCATTCTTCATCGCGTACCGCTCTTCCATCATTTAAAAGATGAAGTTTAAATTTAAAATATTCTTTTTTGTAATATTCAACAAGAGTTATTTTATCTTTTAATCCCCATGTGAAATCTTGCATTTCAACACGAACAGGAAATGATGATGGATAAGGATATTCAGGATAGGCTTTTTCAAAATCAGCTTTATTCATAGACATATAATAACCGCAATAATGGCCATCACATTTTGTGGGATCTTGAGAGTAGGGATCGAAAAATGTCTTTTCAGGATCTTTTATTGGACCTATAAAAGGTGATAAATGAAATGAATCTGGATGCTCATAATCCGTATAAATTCGCCACGCGCCAAAACCACCACTCGTTGCATCTCCAAATGCTGTTTGATAAGTGATGCGCGATTTAGAATTAAAACACACATGTCTTAACCAATCTTCATTAAGTTTTATATCTTGTTCAGTTGCTACACCATCAAGTGACTTGACTTGTAATTCTGCAGTATGTTGACGTTGCTCGCCATTTACCTTATTCAAAGAATCATAAATAAGATTCATTTGTAAAATAGGTTTGTTATGAAGTAATAATTCTGACCTTTCTTGAGCTGTCCAGTTATCTACATAAGCAAAGTATTTGTCATTTCTAAAATTAGTAATATTAACATTGTTATAGCTTATCCAGTTATTAATATTCTGATCGATCTCATCAAGTATTTTCTGCTCATTATCAATCTCATCATGATCACGAGGAATATCATCCGCATACTTTTTAGGACTGAAATCATATTCAATATCACTAATCCGATTTTCCGACATATTAAATCCTTAATGTGTTCATATAAGATTTCGCTACATTTTTAATAGGATTAATAGGAAATGCAAAAGTTAATGCCAATGCCTCGGCTTCATCTGGACTATTAAACCCTCTCTTTTTTAATGATTCCTTGCTTTCAATAACTAAACGTGTCACAGAATCCCAGTGATAATTAGGCGCACATAAATCAGAATGCAATGATGCTTCGTCAGGAATTTGACAGGGAGTATCTTTTAACCATTGTAGCATTAATGCCCACATCTCGGCTTTTTTATTTTTATATTTTTGTTGATCTAACGGCTTTCCACCAGCATTAACCGCATGAACAATAGTCGAATATCCAAATTCACGAAGCCTATCGACAACGCCCGCACCTAAGCCAACTACATCCACAAATATTGCATCTATTTTGCTCTCTTTTATCATGTTATGCAATATTCCTACAATTTGCATTGTATCGTTTGTTTTAAATGATTTTAAATCATAAGCAACACGACCTTGACGACAAATAATTGACGTTCTATCACCATTTTCAGAACGTGCAGGATCCACGCCAATTAATATTGGGCCATACTTTTCAGCTTTACATTTTCTAGCGGCATCAACTAAATCAGTATGAATTAATCCATCAACCATTGATGCCTGAAATGCTTCAACGGAATTTAATGGATATTCTTGTTTAAATAATGCTTCACCAAGCTCAGAAATCTTACGGCGTCTAAAAATCATTTGACCATTTGTAAGATTATATAATTCTCTTAATGCTGTTTCTTCTTTGGATAAAGAGAAATCTTTAGGGATTGGGTCAGAATATTCTGGCTGAAGCGTCCATGATAAAAATATGGGCTTATAATCTGATTCCCCACGCTCTGCAGCTAACCATTGTTCATGGAAATAATTACCCATGCCATTTGCAGTAGACTCTAACGCTATAATTGACTCTCGAGGAATGGCTTGCATGACTCCAGATGCTATTTCTTTAGCATTTTCCCAGAATGCCACTTCTGAACCATGAAATAACTGAATGGTATCTGAACGACCAACAGTTCCACGGCCACCTGCAGTTCCGATTGCATATCCAGAATCTAGCCGTGTAAATGAAAGCTCTTCCGAGTTTTGTCTATCAACCCAAGGCTTTACATAATCGGGAAGATATTGATAGAAACGATTGGTTAATTTGAAAAGATTAGCAGTGGCAGAAGTCATATGCGTTAAAATAAATGCACGCATTCCTTTAGAATGGATTACTTTCCAAAAAAAATAACCCTGCATAAATGTTGAGACGCCCTGCTGGCGTCCCTTTAGAATAATAATCCTTACATAATTTCTTTCTTTTAATTGCCTTTCTATTTCAGTCAATACAATTCTTTGAGCAGAATTAAGAATAAAAGGACATATATCGCCTTCTTTTGGCCTAATCTTTAGACAGTTTCTGGAAAAATATTCAAAATCACTTTTTAAACGTAATCGTATTTCTCTTTCTTTCATGTTTTACGCAGATGTTATCTCTGGAGCAGAAGGAACAGAAGGTGCGACATCTACAGGAGCATCTGAAATGCCCTGTAAGATGTCTAAGTAAACTTGATCGACTTTACCAATATGTTCTAGCGGAACATTTTTAGAACAAGCTGTTTGGTAATAAATCCTCGTCAATTCTAATGCAATAGCTTTTTGATGTTCACTCATGGATTATCCTTTTATTTATTCATCATCATTCGTTTAAATAATTTATTAACTTCAACAGATTGTTTGAACATATTATTGACTTCAAATATTTTTCTATTTCGGGCGATTTCCTCTGATTTCTTATCATCTAAATGATTATCAAAATGTGACGCCACTTTTTCTTTTAGTAAATGGATACAGTCAATTAAATCCTTAATCTTCTCTTTTCTTATTTCATGTCCATTAACACCTGGAGTAATACTGGATGAGGCAATCGCGCTATTGATGGAATGGATATTATCAAATTGATCTTTAATATCCAAAAGCGTTCGCTCCACTGAGATGTAACGACAATCTTCATTTTTTATACCCGAATTATCAATAGATATGCAGCTATCATTTTTAGATGCCATACCCTTAAATATATTCTGAACGTCAGAATTTGAATTGAAATTAATCATTTGTTATGCACCTTATAAGTTAATTATATTAAGCAGGAAGTTCTTTAATCTGATAGGAAATGTTCTGAGCATAAAATCCTCCAGGGCTTATTTCAGTAGCAAAAGGAGAATTATTATTTCCAGTCCCTATGAATGTGCTGCCATCTGAGGCAAGAACAGAAACAAAAAGATTAGATGCTCCTCCTGAATTCAATCCAAGCCAATTAAAAACTAAATCTTTAGTTGGCCAAAGATTACCAGGAAGAATACCATGTATATACATGGGAAAAAGACTTGGTATTTGAGTGAGAATGGTTTCGGGGAAAGTTAGCATAACCATGCTGTTATTTTTGCATACATCTATTTCAACATTGGGAGTAACATCACCCCATATGCCAAACATAGGCATAATTATCTTATATTTTTCTTGCTGAACATAAATCCCCATGTCAAATCCTTACTGTATGTTAAATAAATTATATTGATTCACTTTTTCCCGAATCAATTCAGAAGAATAAATAGTATTTTTATTTGATGCCAGTTTCTTTAATTCAGAATCAATTATGAATTGCGCTACTAAAAATACATCTATTAATGGCAATAATTTTCCTTCTGAATTTGGAACACTAGTACATATACTTAGTAAATTTTGCAATCGAATCCTGGAATTAGCATCCATCTTCCACCTCTATTACGCTGCCAATTGATAAGGCTGTAAGTACTGAGCAATGATACCCGCATCTCCAGAACCAGGGAGTGGGCTTCCCAAATCCGTTGCAAATTGACCTGTTGGTAGAAATATCATATATCCATTAGCAAATGCCGAATTGCTAAATAATAATAGCTGGGAATAGAAGAGGCTCTTGGGTGCAAAATTTGATGGGAATTCGGCAAATATAGTGGAAGAAATTGTTGCCGGAAAGTGAAACTCAGGGAAGTAAATTGAACACATTCCCGATTGAATTCTAATTTGAAGATCAATAATTTTTGGTGTAGCCCAAGGACCCGAAAAGGTTATTGGCAATATAAGAGATGTTTCCTGGACATAAATACCCATCTGAATATTTCCTTATTTATACAGAACGATTACTGTACTAATAACTATACTCTTTTTATTCAGATGAGTTAATACTATTTATATGGTATTTCTTTTTGATGAATACTTAGCTTCCAGCTTAAATGGATTGTGATTTACCTGGGTATCAGGAGGAGGAGCCACATAAGAACTATCTTCAGCATTGCTTGCATCTTCATCAGTTTCGCTTAACAATTCGGCTTCATAATGAACATCCAATATCAATGCATTATCTCTAACATAATAGAATCTATCTTTTTTAAGCTTAACAGATGATTCCTTCCCATTACTACCGAAGAAGTTATATATGCCATTCTGGTAAAAATGGTTCTTAGAGGATGCAATATCTTCTAGCTTCTTTTTTACCTGAGGGTCTGGAACCTTATTGTCTTTAATATGCAAATAGAAATTAGTAGAAACCCTATTAACATATTCAGAATCAGTAATCTCTCTCTTTTTCATGTTTGGAGAATAGTTATGAATATATCTAAGGTCTATTCTTCTTGGGTTATCTTTTTTCTTAACCTCATTATCTATTTCTATTGATTTATCATTCATAATGTATTACGCCTCGCAATAACATTAAAACCAAAAAACTCTTTAGTTGGTTTTTGTTTCTTCACATCAACTTCCCACACAAGCTCTTTAAACAAATCATCATCTTTAACATAAATAGAATCTGCCTTTAGGGCATCAATGCAATCCAACACCACTTCCATCTCCCGCCTATCTTTTATCTTTAGCTTAAAGAAGCGATGTCGATAGCAATTAATAACTTCACGCTCGATTTGCTTATATGACATTTCAGTTAACTGCATTATATTCACCCAAAATCATTCAATTTATTTCGAGACAATTTCTTTTTAGATGGAGACAAAGAAATAATCTTATCGTTTAGATTCATTATATCTTTCTGCATCCTAAATACTTGATTCATCAAGTCCTTAATTCTCTCATCTTGATTGGCAATTCCATCATAAAATAGTTTTTGAAGGCAGCCATCTGCAATATCTTGCTTTAAACCCTTCAAGCTATCTATTGTTGTCGTTAATTCACAAGCTATATAGGCCTTAGCTTCATCAATAATCGAATCTTTATTAACCCAATCGCCAAGAGCTTTATTAACAGACGAACCTGTCTGATTATCTACATATAAATCAATATCGTTTTTCCATTCTCCAGATTTTAAATACTTTATAAACTGGTTAGAAACAACCTCTTCAATATAATCCATTAAATCTTTTGAAAAGAAATCATGCTCTAGTTGTTCTATTTCTTCTTCTACACATGATTTTATATAGTTTTCGATATAGTTTTTATCTTTCTTGCTCACCGTCTATTTCATCCATCTCTTCATCGGTCATGAAAAACATTTGACCATCAATCACAATAACATAAACTTTTTCTTCTGAAAGATGGCCTACCTTAAAATCCTTCATTTCCCCATTGATTTCTGCCTTCATATTTCTCATTGGATGTTTTATTATGTTTGCTATTTCACCCATCTTTCATCTCTCATAACTCATAAGATGATCTTCAAGATCCAATATTTTCTTCTCAAGAGTTTCAATATCTTTTTTATAGCCATCATTAGCGTTATCCAACTCTGTTCCATATGATTTGTTATTCTCATTATAGCAGTACCGATCCAATTCATATTTGTCTGCAAGTAATGCAATGTGTCATTTATCTTGCTTAAATTCTGAATATCTCTAAATGAGTCTAGATTATATATATCTCTTAAGTTATCTTTCAGATCTCTCAAAAATTCATATATATCAGATAATGATGATAACGATTCTATACATTTGTCAGTTTCTTCTTTTAATTTGTCTACATTTTGTAGAAGGTCATTCACCTTTCAGCTTCTCTTTTCGTTCTAATGCAATTAAATGCCTCTTAAGTGCACGAAGATTAATGTTGGCAAGTTCTTCTATGTAGGAAGTTTCGAACATAATTCCGCTTCTGTTTATTGCATATTTTTTAGGAATATTAATTAGCGCCATATCCATATCATCAGGAACTGCCATTATCTCTTCTTTCAATTTATCAAGAACCCCAGGAAAATCTTGATCGAATTCTTCCGGAGACCATAGGTAATCAGGATTATATTTATTCATCTTTCATATCATCCAAATATTTATAAGGAATTAGCTCATAATATAAGTCATGTAAAATATCAACGATCCAAGGGTAAACATTATCTCTTCTAAGCGCATTCATGCATTCATCTAAATTCATAAGGATGGAGCTTATATTACTCATCCTTCATATCATCCAGCCAATCTTCATGAGACTTAACAGATATCTCAGCTTTATCAGTAAATAAACCATGATGCTTGCCAATTAACTCCAACGCCTTTAACACAACAGCACCTTTTGTCTCATAATCTAAAGTAGATGCTATTTCCTTCAATTTATTGAACACTAATTCTTTCGTACAACCACATTCATCTGCTAATTTACTCATCAATCTGTCCTTTTCTTGTACTATATACGGTTTTGACATGTTCTCAGCAGCCATCTGCCTAGCGCTCTTTACGCTATATCCTGCCGCAATAGCTGCCTTAGTTCCATTATTGCCATTTGTTACATATTCTCGAATAAATGCTGCTTGCTTCCCTGTTAATCCGTCTTTTTTAACAGCCAAATAAACCTTTCTACGTTTTTCGGGAACCAGCATCGGATTTGGTCTTGGCATATCTATTAACCTTCTTGTTTATTTTATCTATTTTTTCCTTTAAAATTCTTATGTCACCGCATAATTCATTAACAATAGATATTATTCTTCCACTTGTTATATACTTTTTTATGAGCTCCTGATTTTTTTTCCTAACTTCTTCGGCCGATTTTTGGCTTGGCATATCTATTTACCACTCATATCTATTAAATTAGATTTATTAGTCTTGATCATGAAATTACTTTCAATGAATTCAATTGTTTCATCAATACTTTCTTTATTGCGAACCACTAAATTACCATAAATATGTTTGATAGAGTTTTCTAAAAATCTATTTCTCATTTGTAATTTTTCTAAATCTGTAATTTTAGTTCTTACACTATTTTCACGACTATAATCTGGTGAAACAGGAGCAATATCCCAATCAACCATCTCAGTTATTCTCTACTTGTTTATCATCACTTTCCATCACAATAGAAATCTGATTATTGAATCTTTCTAAACCTTTAATTCTTTTATCAATACCATCAAACACAACATATCCAAGCACAAATAAAACAACCAATAAAATACTTAAAAAAATCACATAAAAAATATCATTTCTCATTTTCAGTAAACCCATTAAATTTAACTTCATTATTAACTTTATTATCAAATTTGTAATCTTCATAACTTGAGCAAGCAAATCCAAAAACGCAAAATAAACAAAAAAATATAACTAACAAACCAATCAAAATAATTAGAGGCCTCATTTAATGCATCCATAAGCAGATGACCTTGGTGGCTCTGGTGAATTTAATGGAGCCTCTACATTTTCTTCCATGCCAACATTTGCAATACATTTATCAATATATCTGAAATCATCAGTACTCCACTTATGTGATTTGAAATACTTATCATAATCCACAATATCGCTATCTTCTTTTAGCCATTTAGTCAATACTAATTCTTTAGTAGGCATATAAGGCTCTTCGTTAAAGAAGAATGTCAAAGTATTTCTCTTTATCTTTCCTTTCATATCTTCTCGAACAGATTCACAAGCATCTTTAAGTTGTATATATTGCTCTTCATTCTCTTTCATGATTACCCCTTATTTTTTAACCTTCTTTTTCTTCTTACCTTTCAATATCCCAGCCCCAGCATCAGCTTGATTAAACTCCTTAGCCACTGATTGCTTTATACCAACCTTCTTAGCAAACTCTGGTGAGTGAGCCGCTGCCGCCATAAATTTAGCTTGCTTCTTTGTTTTCGATGGCATCAATTTCTCCTTTTTGATATTTATTACAAAATTTATCACGTAAACAGTCTATGCAAATATTTTCATAGTTATGCGCTTTATGAAGAATCTTACGATTCCCGCATAATTTACAATCACTGGGAGGATAGAAATAATTTTTATTTTCTAAATGGATCCATTTAAAAAACTTATCATTACATTCCTCGCATAATATTCCTTCGTCTTGAATAACATTACATGATCTACATTCCATTATAAATCCTCCATCGTATCAACCATGCCATCCCTTGAAACACGAGCCACTACAAATCCATTATCTTCGAAATCTTCTTCGCATATAGCAATAACATTTACACCGTTTTTACATCTCATTCTTTTCGCTGTTTTGATAGCTTCATTAAGACATATAAATCCAGAGTCAAAGGATAATACTTCAAAAACTGTTTTCATATTTGTAGATAATTTTTCTTGGGATATAGAATACGCTGTTTTTAGCGCTCTATCGCTGATGATTGCATATTGATCAACATAGTTTATACTATTAATGTTCATATTTACTCCATATAGATATGAATATTGATAAGTGATGGCCTGACAGCGTCACTTATCTTTTTTTATTTTCAAAATAAATAATATCACCCATTTTAAAAAATACAAACTTTTTTTGCATTTCTTTAAAAAATTTTGCATAATCTTATTCGATTGTAATAATCAATCATTTTGTTCACTATTTTTAAGGAAATACACATGGCCGTTTTAACTACAAAAAAAAGAAATAGTTTAAAAGCATCCCAATTTGGAGAACCAAAATCTAGAAAATATCCTATGAATGATAAAGAGCATGCTATTAAAGCAAAAGGCAGGGCTACTGAAATGGTTAAAAAAGGATATCTTTCAAAGTCAACAGAATCTAAAATTGATGCTAAAGCTAATAAAATAATCGGTAAAAAAAGAGGAAGACCAAGAAAAGATACAGAAACAAGTCCTAAAGTTGAATCAAAAAATGATATGGCTTATAAAAAATTGCAAGAGAAACATGATAAATTAAAAGAAAAGCATGCAAAAATGAAAGAAGAACATAAAGAAAATTTGTTAATGCTAAAACAAAAACATAAAGCTAAATTATTAAGGGGCTAATGGTTCCATCAAGATATCAACTTTACCCCCTTTTATAGGGGGGTTCATATTAAAATAACCTTGTCTTATTTGTTTATCATTATTAATGATTCCAAGCATCTGTATTACATCAAATATACATTTAAAAAGATTGTCTATATCTCTCCACCTATGATCAGGAGGGTATATATTTAAATCTATCCTAACAATTTTATCTCCATAAATAACCGATATCTTAGGTTTTACAGTATATAAAACTAACTGCCTATAAGACTTAACATGTTCTTTAACATAAACTTTCTTTCCCCATCTACCATAGTAATTATTAATACTAGGTGGATATGGTAAAGAAAATTCTATTTTTTTAGTTATCATAAATTAAATCCCTATGCATAAATATCCCCATATTGGTAACCGGCAGGTGATTGCCATCTTCCTTCCCTAATTAATTTTAGACAGCAGTTAACCGATCGCATTAATGGCATTTCCTCTCGACAGTTTGAATATTTAACAACCGAGAATGAACCGAATCTCACTGAATGCACAATTTCGTTTATAAGTCCAGGAACTAACGAGGAATTTATGCCGTAGTTGCGAAGTTTTTTCTTGATCCACCAAAGCAATCCTTCAGACATCTTCCGTTTTCCAGGAATATTATTGACAATTTCTTGTTCAATCTTCACTTTTTCCCGAATTTTAGATAAGGCTATCCCATCATCAATCCTTTTCTGTAAAAATTTTATACGAGACTGAATGATATCGACGTTGGAAGAAATGCGATTCTTCTTTTGCAGAAGGTCAAAAGTGATTTGTGGGATGGTTTCTTTAGATTTTAGGGCTTCTAAAAATTCTTTTTCAGCGGACTTGAAGTGTTCAGTTGCGATGGATAGTTCATTTTCTTTGCAGTTTATCTCATCGCGAAGCGATTGTTGTTCAGAATCAGGGAAAACTTCACAATCTTTCTCTACATTGTGAATATTAATATTTATATTAATATTCTTCTTATTATATTTGTCATCAGTGACTAGGGGTAAATTTTTTTCTGACGTAGTAAGCTGCTTAGTACATCTAGTTTGAGGTTTTTTAGTGATTATTTTTTTTCTATCTTTATGATTATCGCAAATATCCTGTAATGATTGAGGAATGGTGCATCGCATGATATTAATTGACCATTTCCCCTCACGAGAGGGTCTAGATTGAAGATATCCATTCTTGATAAGAAACAATATTGAACGACAGATAGTGCTATAGGATTTTCCAATATGAGTGGCAATGGTCTTATAGGCAATAGGAACTTCTTGAGTTCCGCATGAGCTTATTGAATAGATAAAAATCCATGTGCGTAGGGATGAGTCATCTAGAACCCGACTATTAACGATATTTAGCATAACAGGGGTTGATATTTTGATAAAAGGTTTGCTATCATCTTTTTGCATTATTTGGCATCCTTGTGTTTGATAATGTGAATCATTTAATTTCTCCTCACTGGAATTAAAGGGTTTAAATTAATACTAATCATTTAATTTTTCCTTGAGTTAATTGTTTAGCGTTAAGACGTTGATTGAATTGTAAAGGGCGCTTATAACGCCCTTTTTTATTTGTAAAAGATTCGAAAGTGAGATATTCCATATGAGTGTGTCCATCTGAGGGGGTGAGCCGACCATTGGCTAAGTGTTGAAATCCTACTCCAACTTAAATCACTCGTCTAGTAGTCCGTTATCTTTAGATATCCTTTTTGATCTCGCATAAATTTCTTCAATATTAGCAAGAAGCCGAATCTGGTTAATCAAGGATTCAAGATAAATTACTTTAAATTCTGGTTCTTCATTAATCTTATACGAAGCCTCATCTATTTCCTCTAAAATATCAGCTATGCATCTTTTAAACGAATAAATATCATTTAATGATCTTTCAAATTCATTTCTTGAGACTTTATTTATAAATCCATCATATTCTTCAGGAGTCATCTCCACTATTATTTTCATATTCTTATAATCCTATTTCTCAGGAACAATAGACATAATTGCGCTCTTATAGATAAGCATCGTATCCGATGATTGTAATGTAATTGTGACGTCATCACGACCAACGATTCTTCCAATAAGTCTTATGCCATTTCTCAAAAAGACACTTACCTTTATCTTGTTAGTTGCAAATTTCTTATAAAACTCATCCTCGTTATAGTTCACTTTTATTCCTTATTTTTTATTTTTCAAAAATATTACCTATTATGATACAATTTCTCGCATATGTATGAAATGAATCAAAAGGATAAATATCATCATCAATAATATCCTTGTTAGAAAATACCCAACTTAATCGTTCGATATTATAAAATATTTGTATTGCCTCCTCTGGATAAATTGCGCTTACTAATATATCTCCCTCATAAATCAACTTTTCATTTCTATCCTTTAAACCAGTGCATTTTTGTATGATATATCTATCTTTCTCTTCAACTAATATATTGCATTCCGCGCAACATCCTGCGCAACTAGAATCTCCTTCAACAAGATGACCGCTTGAATCAATGCAGAAATTAGATGAAGGATATTCAATATGACCAGATTCATCATGTTTGCTTTCTAAAAGAAAAGAATTCTTCTCTTTATCCCAAATTCTAAATTTGTAGCTATCATCAAGTTTCATTTATTTTCCTTTGTTTATATAATTCCAGCTCACCTTCTAATTCTTTCTCAATTTTTCCCAATACATATAATAAATCAAAATATTCATCGTATTCACCACCTGGCAAAGATATTCCAAAATTTTCTAATTCTTTAGAAGATTCTATGATAGACATCATAGAATCGATATGGGAAAGCAATAAATCAAAATCTTTCATTTAATTTCCTTCTTCATAATTTTTTATCACCCTCTCTTATAAAATCCCATTTATCAGAAATTAACTTCTATGTGCTTGGTTCCCTCAGAAGTATGCGTATCATCTATACTAACCCCTAGATTAGTTAGCGCATTTTGATGGTCTTCATCTAACCAACAAGTAAATATTCTTCCATCATCTTTATCTATAAAAAGTATAGGTATTTCATTATAAAATAAATAAATGAACTCTTTTTCTTTATCTAATCCATTATAATTTTCAATTAGATTAATATTAATTTTTTTATTAAGCCTAATATAGGCTGGTTTTTGAATCATTATCGCACTCCATCCATTTGCTCTTGTATAAAAAGCTCTATCCGTTCTTTAGGGAAAAACCATTTATTGGAAATCTTTAATGCTGGGATTCTCTTTAGCCTAGCCAATCTCATCAAGGCTTTATCAGTAATTCCTAACATTCCAGCTGTTGTATTGACATCCATTAAGTTTTCTAATGCTATAGATTTGTTCATTTTTTCTCCTAATTATTATGATAATTGAACAAATCATAACTTATACTAAAATATTTGCAATATAAATTAATGATAATTGATATTATTTAAATTTATTTAAAATAATTTAAAATAAATGTTGACAGGTTGAAAAGGCCAGATATAATGACGCTCGAAGCCAAACAAAAGGAGAAATGAAATGGCCTATTATAAAAAAGTAAGTCTCGAAGATGTAATGGAATTAATCTCTATCCTTTCTAAAGGTGATCGTAATTATCGATTGACGAGTGATGAAGATATTAAGAAATTTGCTAACACCTATTTTAGGTATGTTGATTATGATTACTTTGATGTTATGGATTCCTTAATTGATCCTTATTGGTTTACGCGATTATTCAAATGGTTTTCCAAGATAAATTTGGAATTAGAGCCAGATGATACCCCTGAATTGAATCATAGATTTATACAGTTTGTATGTACTCGAGTTTATTTAGCAAATACCTTTTTTTGTGAATCAACGATAAAGCATATGCAGTATTTTGTTGATGATCATATTGATCAAGCATTATCAGCTTTTAAATCAAACTTTGAGATGGAGGATTACTCTTATGCAAGAGCATGAAGATTCTTCAGAATGGTTCCATCAAGAACAATTGGAAATTCAGGAATGGTTAGAGTATCAAAAAGAAATGGAAACACCAATAAGCTAAAGGAGAATGATGATGATTGATTACAAGGATTATAAAGCACAAGAAAAATTTAAGCTCAAAGATATGATTAGTGATGTCTTAGCTATTACATTAATAATAATATTATTTACATGGTTTTTCACATCCGCTTTTTCATTGATATCTAAAAATATATATAACTATTCTTATATAGAGCCTATTCATATAGATAATAAGGAGAATAAAAATGTATGAAGCTAATTTTGATAATGGAATATCCTTAAGAAAAGACGCAATTGGCGTTCTTGAAAACATAAGAAAACTATATAGAGAACAGCATGAATTACTAGAAAAACATAAAAATATAACAGACGACATTACAGAAAAATTAAAAATTGTTAAACAGCAAATAAAAATGACAAAACAATATGTTAATGATTTTTCAACAATAAATTCAATTCTTTCGATGAAACAATCGGAGGTTAGTTATGGGTAATTCAATATTGATATTAGGTGATTCTGGAACTGGAAAAAGCACAAGCCTTAGAAATCTTGATTATAAAGAAACGTTTATATTGAATGTTGTCGATAAACCCCTTCCATTTAGAGGATTTAAAAATAAATATGTCATGAAAGAAGGTGGTAACTTTGCTATTTCGGATAATCCTAATAAGATTTGTGCATTAATTGATAATGTATCTGATCATAGGCCAGATATTAAAAATCTAGTGATAGATGATTTCCAATACATATTATCAAATGAATACATGCGGAGAGCAAAAGAAACAGGATATGCCAAATTTACTGATATTGGTGTTGCTGCATTTAATATAATTACAAAAGCTAGTAAATTAAGAAATGATTTGAATCTTATTATCATTGCTCATTCATCAAAAGACCAAGATGGTATTTGTAGGTTAAAAACAGTTGGGAAAGTTGTTGATGACAAAATAACCTTTGAAGGAAGATTTACCGTTGTATTGCATTCAGTAGTAGATGATGGAAATTATAAATTTTTGACAAACCATAATGGATTTTTATTGGCTAAATCCCCTATGGGAATGTTTGATGATTCATTAATCGATAATGATATGAAACAAATATTAAATTTAATGAAAGATTATTACGAATATGATGATGAAAATATTAATGAAGATGAAACAATTACTAACGACATAAAAGGAGAATAAAATTGGACAACGTAATCGATTTTGATATTAAATCATATGAGCCTTTACAAGATTTTGAGCCTTTGCCAAAGAATCAATATGTTCTACGTATAACAGATGCAAAGCTTAATCTAACAAATAAAGGTAAAGTGCAGGGAACAGGAGAAAGAGCTATTAGATTGGATTTGATGGTTACTGAAGGTGAACATAAAGGAAGGGTTATATTTGATTTCCTTAATGTAGAAAATGCTAGCGAGAAAGCTCAAGATTATGCTAGACGTAAACTTAGAACAATATGCACTATACTAGATAAGGTAGATATATTCTCAATCAAGAAAGATTTAAATATATTGATAGGTGGGGTGATTGGTGCTGATATATTAGTTGATAATACGATGCAAAAGCCTACTAATAAGATTAACTTTTATTTAAGAGCGGAAAAAGTAGTTGATATAAGAGTGGCCGGTGTTCAATCCGATCAGATATCAGATAGTGGAAAAAATAATGAATTAAATGATGATATACCGTTTTAATGTCTATCCTTTGATCAAATAAAAATACTTATCATTTTCAATAGTCTGGGTATAAGATCATCACTTATCCCCAGGCTTATCAACATAATCTGGGGATAACTACTTTAAAGGATTAAAATGAATACAACTCTTAAAGAAATCATAAGTTCTGTTGCACCATTTATTGGCTCTCTTATTGGTGGGCCATTAGGTGGTGAGGCAGCCTCTGCATTATCTTCTTTTCTTACAGGTGAGTATAATGCAAGTCCTGAATCATTTGTTAATGCTATAAAAAACGCCACACCCGATCAATTGGTAGCTTTAAAACAACTAGATGAAAAATATAAAGAAAAAATACTTTCTGTTCAGTTAGCCGAACATCAATTAGAAAATGATGATATAGCAAGTGCTAGAAATAGAAATATCCAGCTTCATGATAAAATGCCCGCTTTCCTTTCTATTATAATTTTAACCATGTTTTTTTCTATTTTATTATTATTTATGCTATATCCTATACGAGATTCAGCTAAAGACATTATCCAGATATTAATTGGAAGTCTTGCTATTTGGTGTGGACAAGCAATGAATTTTTATCTAGGAACAACCCATGGCTCGGCAACAAAAACTAATTTATTAGCTAATATTGCGAATAGAGAAAATAAAAAATGACAATTTATAATTATTTATTTAAAGATACCCATAATGGTCATTATGCAACATACCAGCCTTTTACATCCGAAAAAAAATTAACTCAAGAAAAGGCGGATGAATTTATATATATGAATAATGACATTGCAGGTAGAATGGGAAGTGATATTTCAGATTTAATAATATCTGCTAATAAAAATGGATATAATATTAAAGTATGTGGCTCAGAAGCTAAAATTACAGAAAAGTTTGATGAGTATAATAATATCTATAAAAATATAGAGGAACTAAAAGATGAATTTAAAAATTGGGAAATAATTAGAGGCATTTCTGGAAACTATTAATTAAAAAATAAAGCCTCAATTAAGAGGCTTTAAAATAATTTATCTTGTTTGCTCTAAAATATATGTCATGTCAAATCTAGAAAAGCCACTCTGACCCGTTCCAGAAAATGGAATAGTAGAATTTAATGCTGTTCCAACTTGGATTTGGACTTCTCCAGATGGCAAAGAGAAAAGACGATAGCCACCTACAGATAAAACGCCATTATCGGTTACTCTTAAAAGATCTCTCACGCCATTCGTTTCTGTATTTGCAGGCGCCAGATAAGAAGGAAGTCGCGCAACAATAATCGCCGAAGTGGTTGCTGCAAAAACACATTCTGTAAAATGCAGTGTCGCTAACATTTCATTTATTAAAATATTTACTAAAATTTTTACTGGCGCAGCCCAAATACCAGTAAATTCTATCTCTTCTTGAAAATGTTGTTGCTGAACATAAATACCCATTAAAAATCTCCTGTATTAATCATTGATATTAAATGTAACTGATATTGTATAGAAGCCGGCAGCACCAGGACCTGTAAATACACCTGAATCATCTAAATTTGATGATATTGTTACAACTCCAGCAGATGTTATATGGATTGTACCCGCCACCCTAATGCTATTACTTACCATCAAATATGGGCCAAAACTCTTATCGCTATCTGGATTAAAATCTTCAGGAAGGGGATCGGCCAATGTAATAATTGATGAGCTCGTTGCTGTTATAAAGGGGATCTGAATAAATACTAATGTACATAAATCATTGATTACATACCCTCTTATTCCTGAGCTTAAATTAATTGGAGAAGCCCAAGGACCAGACCAACTAACGGGTAAATTAGTCGCAGCAAAAAAGTCAATAAATCCTCCGCCATTGATAAAATCAATAGATGAAGTTGTAATACCACTTGGAAAAACATTACTTGCTGGATTGATCATCAAGGTTACTGGATTTAAAGAGGTTATTTTTGTAATAGAAAATCCATCTGTGCCAACAACCCAAAGTAAATCACCCACTTTTATATCATCAGTATCGACATTAAAATCTACAGGGAAATATCCAGACATCAAAATTTCAACAACTGTATCTGTTTCGCTTTTATAAGAATGATTACAAGATGTTAAATTTCCTGAAATTTGTTGAGAGTTATATGTTCCTCGATTTATTTGTAATCCATTTAAATTATACATTTTGCACTCCTAGTTTGTTGATAATACAAATTCGATATCCATTGTTCCCGCATTTCCGGACGCCGTAAAAGGCAATGTATTTTGTAATCCACCAGAAATTAAAATACCTCCAGCCGATCTGACAGCTACTGATGACACTTGATATACACTATTATTTATAGTTGTAAATGTGCCAACTTCACGCAATATCGACGGCCTAAAGTTCGCTGGGATAGTTCCATCAGCTAAAGTCATTGGCTGTGCTGCAACAGCTGCAATCGTCCCAAGACCTCTAATATAATAATATAATGCATCATTTATTCTCTGGATCCGCATAAATGTATTATTGGGTGAGGCCCATGGACCAGTAAATGAAACGGTTGCAGACCATTCATCATAAAATGATATAGGTGTTGAACCGGCACCAATATATATAACACCGGTTCCGACAGTTGAAGAATTAACAGTTGTTATATTTCCTGTCGGTGTTGTCATTGACGTAGTGCCATCAATTACAGGAGCCGTAATAGTTCCTGATGCATTGATATTTGTAAAACTAGTAGTTGTTGCATTCAAAGTACCAACCGTTAATGTTCCTGGAACATTGGCATTTGTTGTATTAACTGTTGTTGAATTTACTGTAGTTATGTTCCCTGTAGGAGAAGTAACGGATGTAGTTCCATTTAAAGTGGCTCCTTGAATAGCTCCACTTAATGTCATATTTGTCCCCGAATAAGAGGGGCTTGTTATAGATGTTGTGCCATTAACAGTTGCTCCTTGAATTGCGCCTGTAGCTGTCATGCTTGAACCTGTAACTGCTCCTGATGAAGCTAATGTTCCACCATTTACAGTCCCAGAATTATTTATAGTCGTAGAATTAAGAGTCGTAATATTTCCAGTTGGCGTTGTTAATGAAGTGGTAGCCGATAATGTAGGGGTTGTCATGGAGGTTGAAGCAGTTATTGACGGGGCAGTAACTGCCGATGTTCCGTGAACCGTTGCACCTTGTACGGTTCCAGTGGCCGTGACATTTGTAGCATTAACGGTTGTCGCATTAACAGTTGTTATATTTCCTGTTGGTGTAGTGAGAGAAGTTGTTGCCGATAATGTTGGTGTGCTCATAGAAGTTGAGGCGGTTATTGCAGGAGCGGTTACTGCTGTTGTTCCATGGACTGTTGATCCTTGTACTGTTCCGCTCGCTGTGACAGTTGTTGCATTGACTGTGGTTGCATTAACAGTTGTTATATTACCAATAGGAGTGGTCAATGATGTAGTTGGGTTCATTGTTGAAGAGGTAATATTATCAACTGCCGTGATGTCATTACCTGCAGAAATTGAATTGGATGCAATAACATTAGCGGCATGAAGATCGGAAGAAGTTGTAATATCGCCACTCGAATTAAATGTTGTTGTATTAAGAGTTGTTATATTTCCAACAGGTGTTGTTAGTGAAGTAGTAGCATTCATAGTGGCAGATGTAATGTTATCTGCAGCTGTTATATCATTTCCTGCAGAGATTGAATTTGTTGTTGTTATATTTCCAGTTGTATTAATTGCGCCAGTACTAATTGTTGGAAATGATAATGTTCCCGTTCCAATTATATCCTGTACAGTAATCGTTCCAGATGCATTTACATTTGATGTATTAACATTAGTTGCATTAATAGTTGTTGTATTGATTAATGGAGATGTTATCGATGTGCTTGCATCAACTGTTGTTGTTGTTATTCCTGATGGAAAACTTTCGATAATAGATGCCAGTGCTATAGGTTCCAATCCTGTTATTTCAAATAGTTCGACACCATCGGATCCTGATATTGAAATCGCGTCTCCTACAAAAATATTAGTAATATCAGTATCGAAATTATCTGGGAAATAACCAGGACTATTAATAGTTGAAATAGTATCCGTTAAACTTTTATATGTATGAATAACAGACCCTTTATCACTAGAGGTCATAGGTGATCCAAAAGTACCCCTATTTATTTTTAAACCGGCTAATTGAAACATATAAAAGTTCCTTTTGTTTAGTTTTGAGAAACGACAAACTGAATATCATAAAATCCAGCTGTGCCAGCACCTGTAAAAGGTGTTGAATTCTGCAGGCTTCCTGAAATTACTATTCCACCTAATGATCTACATTCAACTGATGATAATTGATATACGCCATTATTAATGGTTGTAAATGGACCAACATCTCTTAATATTGCCGGCCTAAATGCTGCAGGAATTGTTCCATCAGCAATAAACATAGCGTTAGCAATAGTTGCAGGAGCCGCAGGAATCTCACGGATATAGTAATAGAGCATTTGATTAATACGTTGAATTTTTATAAACGTATTAATGGGAGATGCCCAAGGCCCTGTTACGGGAACAGTCGCCGAATATTCATCAAAATAAGTCTCGGGTGTTGAGCCCCCCCCAATATATATGGCGCTTGTTCCAACAGTTGCCGCATTAACGGTAGTTATATTACCTGTGGGAGCTGAAATAGCGCCTCCTGCAACAACATTTCCAGTGGTAGCTGTAATATTTCCTGTATCAGAAGTAATATCCCCAATGGCATGTATAAATCCGTTGGAAGAAACATAAGTTGTTGCATCAATAGTATTGGTTCCAATAAAGGTTGCCGTAATATTTGCAGATGTTACTTGTCCGGTTATTGGAGTTGTTCTTATAAGAGGGGCAAAAACTTCAGTAAGTGCATTGACTTTATTAGCAGTAATATCACCTGTTAATGTCATATTTGTGCCAAAATAATTAGGGGTTGTTATAGAAGTTGTTGCATTAATTGTAGTAGTTGTTATTCCACCTGGAAAATTACCACTATTTGCCACTACTGTAACTGGAGAAAGTGATGTGATTTCAAATATTTCTAATCCATCACTTCCTACTATTTGTAGAGCATCTCCAACAAAAATCTCTGTTGGATCCGCATTAAAATTATCTGGAAAATATGCGGGCGCACTTATTGTTGCAATTGTATCTAACATATTTTTATAGGAATGCATAACAGTACCACTTACATTGCCACTCATTTGCGAATTAAATGTGCCTCTATTTAGTTGTAAACCTGTTTCATTGTACATAGTCATGTTCCTTATTAAATGTAATAATAGTTGAGTGTAGATTATTAATTTAGGGCATAAAATGGATAAAAATAAAAAAGATAATGATTTGGATTGCCTATTAAAAAAAATAATTTTTGAGATTGAGTGGAACAAAAAAGATTTCGAAAATAATTCAATATCGCATGATGCTTACAGAAAAAATATTAATAATTTTATTATTAAGCTGAAAAATATGTGTGAAAAAACTTAATAATTATTTTACCAATGTAAAAATCAGGGTTGTCCACAAGAGAAATAAAAACAATGGACGCTGGTATAAATACATAAGGTCTCCTTAAGATATAAAAAAAGGATAACCATCTCCTGCGATCTTCTATAATTTCCCTTATTTCCTTTTCTTCACTTTCCGTTAACATGCAAAGCCTTTATCAATACATTATAGTTATTAACTCTTTCGTCTAATCCATTTAGACCGCCATTTATTCGTTTGGTAATTTCCCTTATATTTCCATAATCACTTAATGTATTTAAATCATGTTGTTTCCAAAATTCACAAGCGCAATGAACACCTATATCTGGAATGAGCAATAAATCGGGATCATCAATTAAATTCTCATTAATCAATTTTCCATAATGTTCATAATTAGAACGGCCTGTTATTTGTAAAGGACCTCTTCCTTTATATTTATACCCATCTCCAGGCTGAGTGTTCCCTAACATCTTTCCTATCTTAGTGTCGCCCTCATATTTTTTAAAATAATCCTGACCACCTAATTCTTTAAAGAAAATAAATCCACCTGTCTCATAAGCGCATTGAGATAAAAAAGCCGCTAATCTTAAATCAGTATCCATCAAATATATTGGAAGCCATTTTTTTAAGGCTTCCAATAATAGAAGAATATTTTTCTCTTTTGCGCCTCTTGAAACAATCAAATCTAATATTGATTTTGTTAGCATCATTAGACGTTTTTATATTTAATAGCCATGCCAACAACTGCCGCATTACCTGTTGCAGTAAATGCAACGCTATTAGCTCGAGTAATTGTTACCATACCTGATGTTGCTAATGTTAAAACACCAACTTCAGCCAAACTGTTATCGAGGATCCAAATAGGAATAACTTGTTCAAATGCAGGACGATTAGCTAATGGAATGGCGGTATCAAATAAAATTGAAGGTCCGCCTGTCGACACATCGACAAGGTTTGGAAATGTCATTAATGTTTCGCTTCCTTGTTGCACAAAATCTAATGTAAATGCGATAGGGGCAGCCCAAACGCCACTTGCGGTTTGAGATTGTGTTGATGTGGTTTCTGTTACAATATTAGTTGGGAAATTAATAAATGGAGTCAATGTAACTGGTTCTAAGGAATCAATGACTACGATTAGATTAAAATCACTGCATTCTAAAAATAGAATATCTTTAACTCTAATATCTAAAGGATCCGTATTAAAGAAATCAGGGAAATAATCAGGCGCTGAGACTGTCGCAATATTATCTTCTGTATGATAAGTATGTAATGCAGGAGCAACACCATAAGCCGATGCATTAAAAATTCCTGATGCTGTAAATAAACCTTCTGAATTAAACATTATTTAAACTCCTCCATAAACAAAAATACCCGTTGCTGTTGTTCCAGATGATAAAACCTTTACTCCAACAGCCCAATACTGACGGCCTATTTGACAAGCGGGAAATTTCATTAAATTACCCTCACCATCTTCAATCACCACATCACCTGCTGCACTCACCATAAATGATGAAAATGCCCAAGGATTTTCGACATCTAATGTAATAGCAGATGTAAAACCTTTAGAAGCAAATCTTCCTAATCTTTCACGTCGTGTTGATAATAAAATATCAACGACTTTATATAATGTATTAATTGACATATTTACTCCTAAAGTTTAATCCAGAAAGATGCAACTGTTTCTGGGGGAATAATATTAAATGCTGTTCCACTACCTGTTGAATTGGTTGTAGTAATACCGGAATGAACAAAACCCGGAGCTGATGAGCCGGCTGATAAAAATAATGATGCGCCATCTTTTAATAATTGAAAAGCCAATGTGTGACTATGAGCGGGCAAATTGGCTATCGATAATGAGACACTGCTTGCGCCAACTGCTTGTCCTTGTTGATATCCACCATTGAAAAAATTAATCAAAGCTCTTTGTGAAGTAAATGGAATTTGTATTTTCTTTAAAGAATTCCAATCAGCTAATGCTGAAACACCTCTTCCACCTGGTGTTACAGGCGCTTGCGCATCTAAAACATGATTCCATAAAAAACTATATAAATTAAAATAAATTTGACCCGTTGTTGTTGCTAGTGATCCCGTCTTACCAAGTGAAGTACCATCACCAAATGCAAGCCATCCTGGCCTGGTTCCCACAATGCCATTCCAATTCATGACTATATCGCCAGTTTGAAAGAATGAATCTTGAACCATGGAAGCTAAAATCTTATAAAAGACCTCATTTTGAGTATCATAAATATAACTAGATGGTTGAGTAGTTCCTTGAACACCCATTACATTAGTCACGCTATAGACACCTGTAACTCCAATAGGGAACCTAATAGAAATATAAATAAAGTCATCATTATTAGTTCCGCGTGATTTACCCGCTACAGTTGGAACTGTAATACTAACTGGAACTAATGATTCAACTGCGGGCCATGTGAAAGCAAATGGAGTCTCTATAGTTGCAGAAGGTGACCCACCGGTTCCAAAATTTTGAGTAACAACTACTTCTGACATAACGCCAGGTGGTGCTGAGCCTGTTGCTGATGCCTGAAATTGAAATCGTAATTCTTGATTACTAAATGTTTTAACGTCTGGTATTTGAAATGTTAAATCAAGAACATTTCCTACAGTTCCTGCAACTGTGCAGGAATAAACAAATCTATTTCTAGGATTTGATGGAGTAACATCACTTAATGATGTTTGGGGAATAGAAATAGAATCTGTATTCCCTGCGACATCTTTTATAAAAAACCAACCTCCACTGGAATTTTGTGGTGATTTAGGAAATGCGATTTTTTGAATGACCGTATCGCCAAGAGGAACTGGGGCGATTGTAGAGCTTCCTAAATCATTATAGGAAAATTGTCCATCTATAATGAAATTATTTATATTAATTAAATTTGTAACAGGGCCTGAGCCACCACCACCCGTTTGTGGATACTTATCAACTGTATATATTAACTGACCCGCTTCATCATAAAATGTTAAAAAATATAAATCATTGGCAATGCCTGTGTTTTCCCAATAAAAAGGACCTTGCGTTCCATTGCCTTGGAAAACAATTCCGCCATCTGCATTTAATGGCCATGGAATTAATCCGCCAGAATCTTGAAATACATTTTTAACGGTATCGTGATTTAGTGTAGATCGCGGATACATGATAACGCCAGATGCGGGTTGTCCATTAGGTTCTAATATGATCCAAATTGGTATAGGCGCTAAAGCAAATGTTGATGGCATTAACTGTATCCTTATTTATTTTTAAAGTTTTCGTGCGTACAAAATATTACAAAAAGAACAATTGCGCATGACCAAATAGAAACTGTCATAATATCCCCGTATATCTACCTGCTTTATCTAAGCCTAATAAAGCTAAAATTCCGCCACCTGTTTTAGCTGCTCCTTTAAGAGCAGTTTTACCAAACTTATTGGCAAATTCTACGCTCTTTTCGAGATCAGTAAATGCATTCTCATGTTCTGGCGTTATAAGTTTGGCATAACGAGAATTCCTAAGCTGATTAAATTTTTCAACCATCTTTTTCGGATTTTCATTGGCTGCTTTTAATCTATTTGCCAATATTAAATCTTTTTCTTCTTGTGATAATTTAGATAAAACATATCTAGTTGCCGCACTATCTTCCGTTAATACTTTATCGATATTTGTTGGATTAATTTCTTCAATTCCTGTTTTATGAACTATATCTCTTATGGTTTTATTTTTATCATATATTTTTACCCGATTCTTCCAATCCTGCGTGGCATCTTTATACTCTTGCGCCAAATCACCAGCATTATGTCTTTCAAAATTCTCTAAAATATCAGAACGAAGCTCAGTTCTTATTTGAAGCAATTTTTTTCCTAATTCTTCTTCTGATGTATCAATACTTTTTAATTTTTTTGCCCCAATTTTTCCTAATTCTGATTGTAATTCATGAGCTTCTTTATAAGATGGATTTTCTTTAAAATTTTTAACTCTCTCTTTAAGGGCGGATTCATTTTTTAATTTTAATCTTCGAAGAGAATCCAATGTATCTTTATCTACTTCTCCAATCCCTCTTTCGCTTGCCTTATCTCCAATGGCATTGAATTTCCCTTGGACTTCTTCTATATCCTTTCCAAAAATATTTCTAATTTTCTTTACAATAGGCTCATGATAATTGCTTAAATTATTCTCGCCCACTAAATCTTTAAATATATTTCCAGATTTTTCGGTTGCTTCTTTACCTGTAAATTTTGCAATAGCAGGCGACAATTTGGCCCCAGCTGAAGATAAACCGCGAAACCCTAATTTACCTAAACCATATGCTCCACTTGCTAAAGGAAGACCAAAAGCAGCCCATGCTTCAGGACTATTCTTTATTTGCTCATAACCTTCTGGTTCTGGAATATTTTCCATTTTACTATAATTAGGATTGGCTAAACTTTCCGGAAGAATATTATGTACTTTTTCCGAAATAATATTCCCTAATGAAATAAATGGATTTGCCGTATTAATGGCCTCATGTTCTACAGATTTTAAAAGATTACCAGGGACTTGTTTCAATCTTTGAAGAATAGATTCTGGTTGTTGTTTTTCATTATTTTCGAAATGCTCGGCAGTCGGAACAAAACCTTGTTCGCTCGATTCAAAATCTTTAGCGGAAGGTACAAATGCCATTATTTTATTCCTAAATGCTGTTTATATGCAGAAATCTCTTCAGGAGACGCATTTTTTTTCCATTGAATAAATTCCTGCTCATCTTTAAAAGATGGCATAGTAAAATTACCAGCAGATGATTGCATTGCATTTGCATCTAATAAATACCCGCCTCTTTCCAAATCTTTCATATTTTTAATAATTTGACTGTTAAAATTAGATTTGATTCCTTGCGCTCTTTTTCTATAAGCTTCTTCACTTTCTAATGGATATCTTTTTACATATTGCTCAATCATATGTAATGCTTCATTTGTCTTATTGGTTCCTATTGCCGCTATTAATTTTTCCTTAATTTCTGACATTTTTGATTTATATTTGGCAGATTCGGAAGGTTGAAACCATTCTGATGGAGGGCCGGCATATCCTTTTGATGCAATATTAACTAATTCATCTAAGTCAGGAACAACATCTCTGAGTCCTCTTGTTTGATTTTGAACAAATGTTTTTTGCGGATTAGTAAAGGGTGAATATTTTTCACCTTTTTCATTAATAGATGAGCCACCAGTTGTTTTTTGATTCAAAGCTTTTGTGCGTGCTTGCGCTAATGCCAAATTAGCCGCCAATTGTTCAGGAGAAAATCGACCCTTGCTAATATCTAAATTACCTTGTTGGATAGCATATTTAGTAGGCATCCAATTTGTTTCGGCTTGCAAATAACCAGTATTGGCCAATTTATTTCCTATATCAGCCTCTTCTCTTTTTGTTACATAAGGCATTTTCAATCTTGATGTTTGATTTCCAAGATTTGTTTCTTCTATTAATGTTTTTAATCTATTAAGTTTTTCTTGTTCCATAGGTTGAGCAAATTGAGCAACAGCTCTTTGCTGTTTTAATTTAGCCAAATTCGATAATGCATCTAAAATATTAGAAGATTTAGCTTCTTCTATTGAAAGATTAAGAGCCATTTATACTCTCCTTTAAAATAAATCACCTAATCCCTGAAAGAAATGACCAGCTTTTCCAGGCAATCCACCAGCGGCACCAAGACCAAACCCTAATAAATTACTCCATCCCGAAGCCCTGCCGATATCTTCATTTCCTCTAGCGAGACCTTGCTGCTGAATATCTTGAGCTAAATTACCGCCTAATTGATTTCTGTATCCACCAATACCGGTTCTTGCCCCATATTCATGACCAGATTCTTGACCTTGTAATCCTTGTAATCCTGATAAATATTGACCTCTAATTCCTAATAGGTTTTGTAAGTAATTTTGCATATCACCGGATGAAATCTTCTGAGCATTTTCTTGTAATGCACGTAATTCATCTCCACTTCCATGTAATCCTTGGGAGGCTAATGCATGCTGAATAGAATTCATCCCGGCTTCAGTTTGTGCTTTTGCAAATGGGGACTGCTGATAACCTGACATTAAATTTGAAAATAATTCACCAGGATTTTGACCTTGAGAAAGTGCTTTAGTAAATAAATCTTCATATTTATGTTGATTCAAATAAGGGCTTAACGCTTCTTCAGCGCTTTGCTCATATTTCTTTCTCTCACCCATTCCTTGGCCAATATATTTTTGCAGATCTTCATAGGCCTGACCTTTTCCGCCTCCAAATAATGTATCAACCAAACCACCCATATTATACCCCTAAACAAATGAATCCGTTTTTATTGAAAACTTTCTTAAAGCCCATTGATTGACTATAAAATAATGATGGCTTATTTTCTTCTTTTACTGAAGCATAAATAATGTCATTACTTATCTCTCGCTTAAATTTCTCTAATGACATTAAACCCAAATGATAACCCATCTTTCCTCTAAATTTTTTATAAATCCCAATATCCACGGCATAATTCTTTTGATTACTTAATAACATCCAAGCACAAAACCCAGCTATTTTTTGGTCTACTTCCAGCAAATAATAAATCATTGAATCATTATTAAGAACGTCTTCTGCATATTCTTCTAAATTACATATCTTTGGATTTTTATCAAATAAAGTGGATTCATCATTAGGATTTATTGATAATAATCCAGGATAAATTTCATTATTAAATATAATTTTCCGAAGAACTTTATAATTTTTTGTTCTCCTTACTTCTAGTGCATGATTGTCTACAATTTTTCTATCAACATTTTTTATATGCATATCATTTTTTATTTCATCCATGAGTCACTCCTATAATTTAATTTTTATTAAAAATTAAGGGAATGGAACCCATGCGCCAGCAATTCTAAAATTCATTTTATTAGCAGATGTATTGTATATTATCGTTCCATCTCTCGCATTATCTAAATTATCGCGATCGGCTGTTGTCATTGATGTGGCTTGAAGCAATGGAACTTCATTTATTCTTTCACCAGAAATTGGATTTTTTATATAATCTTGAACGATACAATATCCCATAACACGCGTTACTGAGTTTAACCAGTTAACCCATGGATTTGATATTGTTATTCCATCTTCTTTAAAGAATTGATCGTAAATAGGTGGTTCTGCAATAAATGGTGGTGGTAAATTTTGATTTGGATTACTCATGACATCATATCTTCTACATGAATTGCTGCACCTAATATATAAAGCGATACAGAATTCCAACTTTCTATCCGCAAAATATTGTCTCTGTTAACGCCTAAATTTCTCCAAATAGTACGCCATTTATATTGGCCTGTTTTTCCAATTTCAGCGGGCCCAAAATTATGATAAGTTAATCCACCATCTGAAGATAAACTTAAATTTAAAACTGGATTCATATCTTGATTGTCATTTAAGCATATAAAATCAGTGCAATCACTTCCTGGCTCACCTACACCTTGAAGCATGTCAACTTGAAATCTATCAATTCGCATTTGCTTATACGTTGGATCGCTTAATACATGCGTTGTTCGTAATCGATGTATATGCTCACCATCATTTGTTAAAAATTGTTTATCAAATTGATAAAGATTCGAAGATTTATAATCACCAACAAAATGTAGATTATTAAAAAATATATGCGTATTCGCGAGACTTTGAGAGCCATCTAACATCTCTTCTTGATGCCATTTTCTATCGCCTTCACTTGACATCGTGACGTTATAGACAAATGTCATTCCACCCACATTTAATTTATAAAATATAATGCCATCAATTTTATAAACCATCCCAACTGCTTTATCTGTATTTGAAAGCCCTTGAATAACATTATCAATTTCATATGTGCTAATATTAACAGGAACTGTTCCTTCAACCATTTTCACATAAGAAGGACCGCCATCATCGCGAGAGAGATAAAATAATCTATCAAATCCCTCTACTAATGAACCAACGGCTTCTAATCCATGTTCGAATAAAAGATTATTATCTCTTCGAAATGGGAAATTTGCTGTACCAGCATCTAGCCATACCTCAGTAATTAGTGAACCGAATAAAAAGAGTCGCCTCTTTAACCGAATAACTGATACAGCAAACGTGGGGCTCGAATTAATCGAGGCAAAACTTAATGCATTCCATGTGGAACCATCATCTAAATTACTGACATAAAATCGATTATCATTAACATTGGTTACAATAAAATAACCATCCATATAAGTGATATCCCCTGGAATAACGCCTGCAGGAAATGTAATTGTTGTTAATGTTAATGCGACCGTATCATAAAGAATTGCCGTGACCCCATCACAAAAAATAATCTGGGTTTGATTAGATACAATCCTTACAAATCCTGTTGTTGTTGTTAAGTTTGGGGGGGAAAGTGGTGTTACAACATAAGCAGTATCCATCTGGAATAATTGATTAGAGGATGCAAAATAGGCTTTATCATCGATAAAAACAAAAGAACCTCTAATGGGTCCTATTCCAATTTGGACTTTCTTATTTAGTCCTTGTACCGGATGAAGTGCAGATGTTTTCTTTCCATAAGGATGCAGAACTTCATACCAATTAATGGTTTGTTCCGCGCTTATTTTCGTTACTTGATCTTTACGAAAGCTTCCAACAATCGGAAAATCAATTTCACGTAATGCTGGATTAACGCTCATACTATAAGCATTCCATTAACAGCATATGCATAAAATGGACCACCGAAATTAAGAGTTCTATCTGTTTTAACCGCTAAATTCCATTCATCAGCAGCCGTCATTTTCTCTTTCATATCTAGATATTCTTTTTCATCAGTCGCCGACCAATTTTCAGACGGATAAAATGACATTAATTCTCGAGCTAACGAGTAACGTAAAAATCTAAAATAAAATGCAGGCAAATTCGTAACATTGGTAAATCGCGTTAAAGCATTTAATGCTACTTTGCATTTCATCTCTATCCCATAGACTTGAGACGGGAAAGGATAAAATTCCACAATACTTGTATTACCCTGAATATCTTTCGAGCTTAAAAAACAAAATACAGGGATGCCAGGCAATCCAACAACCCGAATATTATTATAAAATTCAGCTTTACTAATTATTCGAACAGGATAAATAACCGTCCCAAATGTTAAATTAACAAAATCCAATTCAATAATAGGATTTGAAACAACAGATGGAGGCCCCGGAGGGGATGGCGGCTGTGGTAATTGCGAAAATACATATCTATTTTGTCCGCCAACCATATCAAAATTAATAATAGATTGATAAGGAATGTAAAGCTCGGATGCATTGAATAATGAAATTAAATCATTAAGCAAATTAAACCCATCCGACATTTGAACGGCTGAAGGTATTTCATTGGCAGAAATAATACTGGTCTGCCTATAAGCCATAATAATAATATCTTCAGTCGTTCGATTTGCCATTTCTAGCCCCTTTCTTTAGGACGTCTTCCTCGTTTTTTCTTTACTTCTTCAACTTGCGCTGAGGCTTCGTTTGCTCCATTGTCTTGACTGATTGTTTCGGTGTGATGTATTCGTTCTTCAACATGTCGATCCCGTAGAATTTGTTCTCCATGTCCGTCACACTGTAATAATCTGGATTTAGATTCTTTTGAACGTCTCTCGAGTATTTGTTTTGTTCCATCGCTATTCCCCTTTCTAGTTTCAGTTTGTGGCCTATCAAACCACTCGTTTGTTTCTAAATAATTAAGATAATCCTCTTCCTTAATTATTTCTGGCAATAAAGTTTTATGATAAACCACATAAGTCATTTTTTTACCTTTTAGACTGCACTGATAATTTTGAATGCATATTCTTGATGCCATCTAAAACCAGCCAAGAACTCAATACGCGTCATATCGATACCGTTAATCATGTCGAAACCAATAGTTACACGAAGAGACATGCCGGTTTCTTTATCAACAGCAACACCACATTCTGGCGCATGAACACGAACCATAGGAGGCATAACAAGAGATAAAGCACGACTTGTATAAGCAAAGCTATAACGATAACGCAATCCATTTCCTAACAAGTTAACTGTGGAGTTAGTAGGAATTGGCATACTTACATTGCGTCGTGGATTAGCGGGATCACTAATAATCGCTGGGAATACGGTCAATGTGGCATTACCTGCGCCATCAGCAGTTACATCATTTTGAACAACAAAAGGCATTACTTGCCCTGTATCATCACGCGTAACAGGATTGACAGAGTTAACCGCTGTATTGGTTCCAGCTGTCCCAAACCAAATGGTGTCACCTGCTTTGAATGTATCTGTGCTAGGTGTTAATCCATGAACAGTTACTGTGGTTGAGCCAGAAGCCACAACACCTGTTACTAATGGAGCGCCTGTAACAGTTCCTGATTGATGGATTTGAGTAGCTGGTGATTCAAACATTTGGAAACGTGAGTATCTTCCCAATTGTGAACGAAAAGAAATGTCGGTATTCAATGTTGGATTAAATGCATTTTGGTTAGATGCTTTAAGTGCAGATGCATCACGTGGTGACAATACCATACTTACATCTTCAGCTGTTGGCATGCCAAGCTCAACCATGCCTGCATTGATAATATCAACTTGCGCAAAGTCTGAAATTGGCGCTGTTGGTGAACCAGAGAAATAGTTAACCTGTAAAAGTCCAGATGCTGCAATATCTTTCTCAAGAGTTGCTGCCAAGTTTTGAACAACTGGAGACACGTATCGTTCTTGATATTTTGGCGCTGCTTTAGTGACTTCTAATGTTAATTCTTTAGAGTTGAATGCAATAGCATTTCCGTACTCTGGACCAATGGTTAATGGTGTTGTTTCTTCAAGTGTATCTTCAGGGGTAAGAATTCGACCGCGTTGAGCGATATAACGGTTAACTTTACGAACGTTAACGGTAGAACCTGGCTGATAAGAATTGTCCATAAAATCTGGCTCAAATCCTCTATCAGAGGTCATGATAAAAGGCATGTTGTATTGGAATTGTGCCAGTGACAAGTTAGACACTAGCTGACTAAAGGACAATGTTTGTGGCATCGAGAATGCTCCTATCTAAATAAATGTATGGAATAACTACAGTTATCAGATAAGGCACTGATTGGGCACGAACATATACCATGAGGCGGCATACTGACCGAACATATAACTTAAGGCGTCATATTAACCAAGCATATACATTTAAGGTTGCATACTTACCAAAAGTAGTTGTGAGTGGACTTGAACCACTGACACATGCCGTATGAGGACACCGCTCTAACCATCTGAGCTACACAACTACACAATGAACCCTTTAAAAACTTTTACCCTATAAGTTATAGCCAAGTCGATGAAATGACCTTATAAGAGCATTAAAGGACTTACTCATTTAAAAATGGCGGGATTCGGGTACAACATCAATGCCTTCTTAATTACAGAGCTCAAGACTCCGTCGTCCCTGGGTCCCATAAATCTATTTGCAATACTTCGCCTTCATAATGGCTTTTGCACTTGCCATATCTTGGCCGGCTCCGCTGCCAGAAATATCACTTGATCGTGGCAATGGTTTTATAGGATCCGGCGCATTACTTGTTCGCCTTCCTCTACTTCCATAGTCAATCACATGTTTTAATATTTCTTCATATTGTTCATGAGCTGGCATAGATGTAATCTTTTTCAATTCTCTAGGATTTTTACCCAAATAATACAAGAAATCTGCTCCATTATTTGGCAATCTAGAAGCTATGTCAACAATTTGTTGTGAGTATAAATGGCCATTATCTTCCACCACATCTTTAAAATCATTGTATTTATATTTGGCTTCTTCTAATTGTTCTGCTAATTCTTGTTTCTTTTTTACATCATAACTTTGAAATGTTTGTTTAGTAATTTCTTGTCTAAATTCATTTCGCGATTGCTCTAAATCAAATTGTA
>Ga0207641_10000779_pt1 | contig 34088 bp, 28 predicted proteins | sample KBSSwiS62_FD_184306 | JGI IMG/M metagenome (GOLD analysis project Ga0207641, IMG submission 184306) | Switchgrass rhizosphere microbial communities from Kellogg Biological Station, Michigan, USA - KBS Switchgrass S6-2 (SPAdes) (version 2) | ecosystem: Host-associated > Plants > Roots >... | reverse complement strand
TCGACTCGACCCGCTCCGAACTGTCGGCGCACGCGCCGCGGATCGAATCGATGTCGGTTCCCAAGGACAAGATCCGCGACATCATCGGCACCGGCGGCAAGATCATCCGCGAGATCGTCGCCACCACCGGCGCCAAAGTCGACATCGACGATGACGGCACCGTCAAGATCTCGTCGTCCGATCCCGCGCAGATCGAAGCCGCGAAGAACTGGATCATCGGCATCGTCGCCGAGCCGGAAGTGGGCAAGATCTACACGGGCAAGGTGGTCAACCTCGTCGATTTCGGTGCGTTCGTGAACTTCATGGGCGGCAAGGACGGTCTCGTTCACGTCTCGGAGATCAAGAATGAGCGCGTCGAGAAGGTCGCCGACGCGTTGACCGAAGGCCAGGAAGTCAAGGTCAAGGTCCTTGAGATCGACCAGCGCGGCAAGGTCCGCCTGTCGATGCGGGTCGTCGACCAGGAAACCGGCGAGGAGCTGCCCGACAGCCGCCCGCCGCGCGAGGAGCGCCCGCGCGGCGACCGGGGCGATCGTGGCCCGCGTCGCGACGGCGATCGCGGTCCGCGCCGCGACGGCGACCGGGACCGCGGACCGCGCCGCGATCGCGACGATCGGCCCCGCCGCGAGCGCAGCGAAGGTCGGGATGAAGCCGATGCCGGCCATGTTCCGGCCTTCCTGACCCGCGACGACGACTGATCCTCTCGGGGTGAACTGCAAAGGGGGGGGCGGCGACGCTCCCCCTTTTTCATCGAGGCCTTGATCCTCTTCGGCCGGATCGGGCCGCCGGACGGCCGGAAGCACAAGGATGAATCAGCCAGACTGGCCCCAGACGCTGCTCGTCGGAGCGCTGATCGGACTGGCGCTGCTCATCCGGTTGCGCCGAATGACGCGCCCGCAGCGTTTGCGGCCGGCCACCTTGTGGATCGTACCCGCGATCTTCCTGTTGTTCGCGGGCTTCGTCTTCGCCGCTTTCCCGCCGATCGGCCGCGATTGGTTGTGGATCGCGGGCGGCTTCCTGCTCGGCGCGGGGATCGGCTGGCAGCGCGCCCGCCTGGTCGCGATCACCCGCGATGCCGGGACGGGCCGGCTATACCAGCGCAGCGCGTCCGGCGCGTTCGTCGTCCTCGCCATGCTGGTCGCCGCTCGCTGGGCGTTGCATTATCTGCTCGAAGCGAGCGACGCGCGCTGGCATCTCGGGGCGGCGCTGATCACCAACATCGTGGTCGCTTTCGCGGCGGGTGCACTATTGCTCTTTCGAATTGAGATTTTTCTGCGCGTCCGCCGGCTTCCGCCCCCCGCTAACCAAGTTGATTGACAAAATTGCAGCGAAGGATGCTGCTCTTTGTGGCGTGCCACGCCGGCCGCGCCTTTGGGGGAAGCATGACGGTTCCGAGCGCGACTATTCTCGAGCGGTTCCCGCTGTGGCGCGAACGGCCGCTGCTGGCCAATGGATCGGCGATCGGCATCTGCGTGCTCGCGATGTTTGTCCGACTGCTGGCCTCGATATGGATACCGGTCGGCTACCCCTATGTGTCCTTTTCGCCGGCGGTGATCCTCAGCGCTTTCCTGTTCGGGACGGGGCCCGGCATCGTGGCCAGCATCCTTTGCTGGATCTTTGCGTGGTATTGCTTCATCCCGCCGGTGTTCGCCGTGAAGATGTCGCCAGAGGTCGGCCTCGCGCTGGCGTTCTACATGCTGATCGTCACCGTAGACATCATGCCGATCCGCTGGCTCCAACGGGCCAATCACCGGCTCGCCGTCGAGCGGGAACGAAGCCGTCAGCTCGCCGATCGCAGCGAGCTGCTCTTCCGGGAGCTCCAGCATCGTGTGTCGAACAACCTCCAGGTCGTTAGCGGTATCCTCACCCTCCAGATGCGCGGGGTAAGTGATTCGCAGGCGCGCAATGCGCTCGACGAAGCGTCACGCCGTCTCGGACTGATCGGCAGGATCCAGCGCCAGCTCTACGATCCGAAGGGGGAACAACTCGCGCTGCGTGCTTTTCTCGAACATCTGGCCGCGGACATCGTCGATGCGGGCGGCAAGCCCGGGATCGGGCTGACCGTCGAGGCCGACGAGATCGCGTTAGAGCCGGATGCGGCGGTGTCCGTCGCCTTGATCATCGCGGAAGCGGTGGCGAACGCCGTAGAACATGGGTTCGCAGCGCGGGATTCCGGCGAGATCTTGATCCGTGCGAAATACATGCCGAACGGGCAGATCGAGCTTCTGGTGATCGACGACGGCGCGGGCCTTCCGGTGGATTTCGACCTCGGCAGCGCGAACAGCCTCGGCCTGCAGCTGGCGCGAATGCTGGCACGGCAACTCGGTGGAGAGTTCAGCCTCGCCGGAGACGGTCGCACCGTCGCACGCCTGACAATGGCCCGCGGCTCGCTTCAGTGACATGTCCTTGTCAGAAGATATGCGCGCCGCCTGACAGGCCCATCTGCTCGGCATAGTGCCGGCGGCACAGGGCGATGTAGCGCTCGTTCCCGCCAACTTCGATCTGAGCGCCCTGCTTGACGGCGAAGCCGCGCGAATCCACCCGCAGGTTCATCGTGGCCTTGCGACCGCAGGCGCAGATCGCCTTGAGTTCGACCAGCATGTCCGCGATGGCCAGCAATGTCGCACTGCCTTCGAACAGCTTGGCCTGGAAGTCGGTACGCAAGCCATAGGCGAGGACGGGCACACCCAATTCGTCGGCGACGGCGGCGAGCTGGAAGACCTGAGCACGGGTCAGCCATTGCGCCTCGTCCACAAGCACGCAGTCCAGCCTCGTCTCCGCGTGGGTGACGCCGACCTCTTCGTACAAATTGGTGTCGCGGTCGACGGCAATTGCGGGGGCCGAAAGGCCGATCCGCGACGTGATCCGGCCGGGCTCGAATCGATCGTCGAAAGCGGCCGTGAACAACAGGGTGCGCATGCCGCGCTCGCGATAGTTGAAGTCCGACTGCAGCAGCGTCGCCGACTTTCCGGCGTTCATCGCGGCATAGTAGAAGTACAGCTTGGCCATGGCCGCAACATCCCCCGATGGCGACAGCTTAGTCCGATTCGCCCGTCGGCAGATAGCCATTGTCGATGGAGTTGCGGTGCGCGATAGGCCTGCGCCATGAAGAGGCCGCCCGAAGACGCACCGCACGTTCGCCTGCGCTGGTCCCGTTACCATGGCACGATGATCGCAGTGCCGGTCGACGGGGCGCTGCGCGATCGCTTGGTCTCTGCGCTGGGCGCAGTGCTCGGTATCGTCGCGACCGGCTTGCTCGTCGGCGGCTTGGCGCGAGCCGGAACCCATATGCCGTTGCTGATCGCCCCGCTCGGCGCGGCGGCGGTGCTGCTGTTCGCGGTACCGGCCAGCCCGATGGCCCAGCCTTGGCCGGTGCTCGCAGGCAACACCGTCTCGGCGATCGCCGGTGTGTCGGTTGCGCGGATCGGGGCAGATCCGATCGTCGCCTCGGGCTTGGCGGTGGGCGTCGCGATTGCGGCAATGGCATTGCTTCGCTGTCTCCACCCGCCCGGCGGGGCGGTGGCACTCACGGCAGTGCTCGGCGGGCCGGTGATCGAGGCGAGCGGCTATGGCTTCGTTCTCGCCCCGGTAATGGTCGATACGATATTGTTGCTTGCGATGGCCTGGAGCTTCCATCGCTTCTCGGGCCACAGCTATCCCCATCACGCCACCCACACCGCCGACCCGCCGCTACCCTTGCCCGGCGACTTCACGCGCGAAGACTTGCGCCGGGCGCTTGCCGACTATCCCGACCTGCTCGATGTCGCTTTCGAAGACATGGAGGAGGTGCTGCTGGCTGCCGAGCATCATGCCACCGTCCGACGCGGGCAGGTGCGGCCGGACGCGTGAGTCATCAGGGCGACTCGGCCGGAGCGCCTTCCGTATAGGGACGGACTATTCGTCCTTACCCAGATCGCGTGCTATGGCGGGATCGCGCAGCAGCCGGTCGATATGGCTGCCTTCGTCGAAGCTCTCGTCGGCAAGAAATTTCAGCTTTGCGGCATATTTGGTGTTCACGCGCCGAGCGACTTCGCTCTGCAGGAAGGCCGTGTTCGTACGGAGCGCCTTGATGACTGCCTCCTCGTCGGCGCCGAGCAGCGGCTTCACGAAGACCGTTGCGTGACGCAGGTCGGGTGACATCCGCACCTCCGTGACGGAAACCATATGCTCGGCGAGCGTCTCGTCGTGAACCTCGCCGCGCGACAGGATGTCGCTGAGGGCATGACGTACCTGCTCGCCGACGCGAAGCAGGCGAACCGACTTGCCTTCCGGCGTTTCGTTACGGCGCATGGCGCGGCCTTTCAGATGACTTACCCCGGGCATGCCGCGGTCGGTTCCCAGGATCGACTGAGCTGTGCCCATCATCCCCGGCTTCCGCGGGATGACGCCTGTCCCTACAACGTCCGCTCGCGCTCCTCCACTTCGAACGTCTCGACGATGTCGCCGGGCTTGATGTCGGTGGTAGCTTCGAGCGTGATGCCGCATTCGAGGCCGGCGCGCACTTCGGGCACATCGTCCTTGAAGCGCCGCAACGAGGAGATCGACCCGTTGTAGATGATGACGTCGTCGCGGAGGATGCGAGCGCGCAGCTTCTGGCGGATATATCCCTCCAGAACCAGCAGACCGGCAGCCTTGCCATGCTTGCCTGCCGAGAAAACTTCCCGGATTTCGGCGCGACCGACGACATGCTCCAGATATTCCGGCCCGAGCTGGCCGGCCATCGCTGCGCGGATCTCGTCGAGCAGGTCGTAGATCACGTCGTAATATTTGAGCGCGACTCCGTCCCGCGTGGCGATCTCGCGCGCCTTGGCGTTGGCGCGGACGTTGAAGCCGATGATCGGCGCCCGCGAGGCGGCCGCGAGACTGACGTCGCTTTCGGTGATGCCTCCCACGCCCGCGTGGAGGATGCGGACCTGGATCAGATCGGTCGAGATCTTGTGGAGCGAGCCGACGATCGCCTCGACCGAGCCCTGGGCATCGGCCTTGACCACCACCGGATATTGCTGCGCCTGCTTATCGCGTAGCGCGGAGAACATCGACTCCAGGCTCGCCGGTGCCGCGGTGGTGCGCTTGGTATGGATCACGCTGGCGCGATAGGCCGCGACCTCGCGGGCGCGGGCCTCATTCTCGACCACCGACAGCTGATCGCCGGCCGAGGGAACGCCCGACAGGCCGAGCACCTCTACAGGTTGCGATGGGCCGGCATCCTTCACGCTGCGGCCCTTGTCGTCGACCAGCGCCCGGACCTTGCCGCTTTCCGCGCCGACCACGAAAATGTCGCCGACGCGAAGCGTACCACGGCCGACCAATATGGTGGCCACCGGGCCGCGGCCCTTGTCGAGCGTCGCTTCGACCACCGTCCCCTCGGCATCGCGGTCGGCGTTCGCCCTGAGCTCGAGCAGCTCCGCCTGGAGCTCGATCTTCTCGATCAGCTCGTCGAGGCCGGTCTTCTTGAGCGCCGAAACCTCGACCTCCTGAACATCGCCGCCCATGCTCTCGACCTGCACGTCGTGCTGCAGCAGCGCTTCGCGTACCTTCTGGGCGTTTGAGCCCGGCTTATCCATTTTGTTGATCGCAATGATCATCGGCACGTTGGCCGCCCGCGTGTGGCTGATCGCCTCGATCGTCTGTGGACGCAGGCCATCGTCGCCGGCCACCACGATCACCACGATGTCGGTGATGTTGGCGCCGCGCGCGCGCATGTCGCTGAACGCCTCGTGGCCTGGCGTGTCGAGGAACGTGATCTTGCTGCCGCTCTTCACCTGCACCTGATAGGCGCCGATATGCTGGGTGATGCCGCCGGCCTCGCCACTGGCGACGTCCGTGCCGCGCAGCGCATCGAGCAGGCTTGTCTTGCCATGGTCAACATGACCCATGATGGTGACCACTGGCGGACGTGCATGCAGCGTCTCCTCGGCGTCGATGTCGTGCGCGGTGACGAGATCGACGTCGGCGTCGGACACGCGCTTGATGTTATGACCGAACTCGGTGACGAGCAGCTCGGCGGTATCCTGGTCGATCGCCTGGTTGACGGTGACCGGCATGCCCATCTTGAACAGCGCCTTCACGAGGTCGGCGCTGCGCTCGGCCATCCTGTTCGCAAGTTCACCGACCGTGATCGTCTCCGGGACCGCGACGTCGCGGACCTGCTTCTGCTGGACAGTGCCCGCCTGGTGAGCGCGCTTGTCTTTCTCGCGCGCACGCTTCAACGCCGCGAGCGAGCGCGCGCGCGCGCCGCCTTCGTCATCCAGCGCGCGGGTCACGGTGAGCTTGCCGGACTGACGGCGATCGTCGCCCTTGCGGTCGCGCTGCTGCGGGCGGCTTGGCTCCGGCCGCTTCGGGCTCGGAACCGGCGTGAAGCGGCGTGCGGGCGGCGCGGCGGGACGTTCCCGCGGCGCGTCGCCGGCCTCGGGAGCCCCGGCTTGAGCCGGAGCTGCGGTCCCGGTCTCCGGGACTTCACTAGCCGATTGCACCGCTGTTTCCGTTTCGGCACGCTCGCGTGCGGCACGCTCGTCTTCCGCGCGGCGGTTCTCTTCGGACCGGCGGCGCTCCTCGTCGCTCGCTTCGGCGCGCTGACGCTCCTCGCGGCGGCGGCTTTCCTCGAGCGCGGCCATCCGCGACTCCTCGGCCTCGCGCAACAGCCGTTCCTGCTGCTCGCGACGCTCTAGCGGGCTCAGCTGGCGGGGCGGGGCGGCAGGGCGCGGCGGGGCGCTCGGCTTGGCGACCGGCGCGGCAACGGGGGCGGGCGTCGTCTCTTCGGTCACATGGGGCTCGGCTTCACCCGGCCGTCCGAGCACGCGGCGGCGCTTGACTTCCACGACCACGGTATTCGAGCGGCCATGGCTGAAGCTCTGCTTCACCTGACCGGTCTCGACCGTGCGTTTCAGCCCGAGCGGCGCGCGCATTCCCAGTTTCGGCTTGTCGTTATCGCTCATCTGGTAACCGAACCCTTCACTTCACTGATATTAGCGCCGATGAACCCTGCGGATCGACTCCGCAAGGCTGAAGCGCATTCCGAACGTCCCATGAAACCGCACCAGCGGCCCAAAGCGTCTGCGACGCGCCCAGCCGCTGCTGGCGCCGTCAACGCGATATGTACCACATTCTCGCGTCCTAGCGCCATCGACAATATGGTGCGATCGGCCGGTATTACCACCCCGCGCAACGGCTCGCCTTCCATGTCCAGCCCGCTCCGCCACGCCTGGTCCAGCTTGCGGTTGCCGTCCTCCGAAGCATCGGCGGCATGAAGCAGAAGATGAACATTTCCGCGTCGGGCCGCATCGACGATCCGGTCGGTGCCGAACAGCAATGTGCCAGCCCGCATCTCGAGGCCGAGCCGATCCAGCGCGGCGCGGCGCAGGCCGTCCTCGATCCGCGCGGGCAGGTCGGCGGGGATCCGGACGTCACCGGTCCTGAACGCGCGGGCGAGCGCGCCCTTGAGCTTGCCTTTCGCCATCGCCGTTTCGAGCGCCGCGCGATCGACACCGATCCACGCGCCGCGTCCCGGCGCCTTGGCGCGAAGATCGGGCAGGATCGACCCATCGGGCGCGAGCGCGAGGCGGATCAGATTTGCGCGTGCGTCATGCTCACCGGAGAGAATGCACTTCCGCTCCGGAACGTGCCTCTTCGCGCCCAAGGACACCTCGTCCTGGGCTGGGGGATCGAGCCGGGCGCGACCCGTCTCCGCCCCTCCGCCGAGAGGCGTTTCGTCCGATGCTATCGGTGCGCGGTTCTCATCGGTGACCATTCGCAGAAGCGACCTCCTGCATGGGACCGACGGCCCGGACGATGTCTGCGACGGCCATCCGCTATCAGGCCTCGTCGAACCAGCCGGCGGCGTGGCGCGCGGCCATGATGATCTCGTTGCCCTGCTCGATCGACAGGCCATATTCGCCGAGTACGCCGCCCTTGTCCGCTTCGGACTGGCTGCGATCGACCTTGTCGGGTGCGCGTCGGCGTTGTTCCTGGCGCTTCTTGAGAACCAGTTCGTCGGACGCGAGGTCGGCAAGATCGTCGAGCGTCTTGACGCCAGCCTTGCCCAGCGTGACCAGCATCGCCTCGGTGAGGTAAGGCATCTCGGCCAAGCTGTCGTCGACGCCGAGGCCGCGGCGCTCCTCGCGGGCGGCCGCCTCGCGGCGCTCGAGCGCTTCCTGGGCGCGGCTCTGAAGTTCGGCGCCCAGTTCTTCGTCGAAGCCCTCGATCGAAGCAATTTCGTCGAGATCCACATAGGCGACTTCTTCCAGCGCGCCGAAGCCCTCGGCGACGAGCAGCTGGGCGAGCGTCTCATCGACGTCGAGCTCGTTCTGGAACATCTCGCTGTTCTGGAGGAACTCCTTCTGGCGCTTCTCGCTGGCGTCGGCCTCGGTCAGGATGTCGATCGCCTTGCTGGTGAGCTGGCTGGCGAGGCGAACATTCTGGCCGCGGCGACCGATGGCGAGGCTGAGCTGGTCGTCGGGAACGACGACCTCAATCCGCTCCTCTTCCTCGTCGATCAGCACGCGCGAGACCTGGGCCGGCTGGAGCGCATTCACGACGAAGGTCGCGGTATCGGGCGACCAGGGGATGATGTCGATCTTCTCGCCCTGCATCTCCTGCACCACCGCCTGGACGCGGCTGCCCTTCATGCCGACGCAGGCACCGACCGGGTCGATCGAGCTGTCGTGGCTGATGACGCCAATCTTGGCGCGGCTGCCGGGATCGCGGGCGGCGGCCTTGATCTCGATGATGCCGTCGTAAATCTCGGGCACTTCCTGCGCGAACAGCTTCTTCATGAAATCCGGATGTGCCCGGCTGAGGAAAATCTGCGGACCGCGATTTTCGCGGCGGACGTTGAGGATCAGGCTGCGGATGCGATCGCCGACGCGAACGACTTCGCGCGGAATCTGCTGGTCCCGGCGAATGACGCCTTCGGCGCGTCCGAGGTCGACGACGATATGCCCGAATTCGACCCGCTTCACCACGCCGGTGATGATCTCGCCCGCGCGGTCCTTGAACTCTTCATATTGGCGCTCACGCTCGGCATCGCGGACCTTCTGGAAGATTACTTGCTTCGCCGCCTGAGCGGCGATGCGGCCGAACTCGATCGGGGGAAGTGGATCGACGATGAAGTCGCCGATTACAGCATCCTTCTGCAGTTTCTGCGCGTCGGCGACGGAAACCTGCTTGAAATAGTCATCGACCTGCTCGACCACTTCGACCACGCGCCACAACCGCATGTCCCCGCTCTTCGGGTCGATCTTGGCGCGGATGTCGTTCTCCGCGCCATAACGGGCGCGGGCCGCGCGCTGGATTGCATCCTCCATCGCCTCGATCACGATCTCGCGATCGATCAGCTTCTCGCGCGCGACCGCGTCGGCGATAGCGAGCAGTTCGGCGCGATTGGCGGAAATGGCGGTAGCCATGGCGACTTTATCCTTCCAGTTGAATCCGGTCCGCACCCTCGGTGGAGAGGGGGGCGGTAGCCTTGATGAGAGCGTCGGTCAAAATGAGCTTGGCGCTGGCAATCCGCGCCAGGGGCACGACGACCTCACCGAGCTTGTTTACACCGAGCGTCACCGAGTCGCCATCGCTGGCGATGATGCGCCCGTCAAATTGCTTGCGGCCGTCCAGCGGTTCCGCCAGCTTCACCCGTGCATCGAAACCCGACCAATCCCGCCAGTCGGAGATGCGGGTCAGCGGCCGGTCGATGCCTGGCGAACTCACTTCCAGCCGATAGGCTTCCTCGATCGGGTCGAGCTCGTCGAATTTCTCCGAGATGCGCCTCGATAAGGCTTCGCAGTCGGTGATGTCGAGCTGGCGGGTATCTGGGCGTTCGGCCATGACCTGCAAGGTCGGATCGCTCCTGCCGCCGAAGAAAGCGACGCGCACGAGCGCAAGGCCGAGCGCCTCCGCCTCGGGTTCGATCAGTCTCTTCAGCGCGGCGATGTCCGCCATTCAGGCTCCGGTGCGATACAGCGGTTCGTGCCCCGGCGGCTTCCGCCGCCGAGCCCGGCAATGTTTCCAATGTCGAGAAGCAGGCGCGCTATAGGCGAAGTGGAAGGCAAGGGCAACCGCCGATGCGGCGCCCCCCGCTCTTCGACTTTAGTTGGAAAGCGGCAACCTTCCTTGTCGCTTTCCCGCGTCGTTAAAGGATTGCTAACCGGGCGGTCGCATTGACCGCGATGATGGCGCGCGACCGGAAACCGCTGTGGCTCCTGCCCGCATTGATACAGAGCCTGGTCGTGCTGGCGGGACTCGCCTGGCTGCATCTGGCCCCCGCATCGCCCGGGAACATTCTCCTCGTACCGCTTAGCGGGGCGGCCCGGCAGCATCTGGCTGGGCTGGCAGTGGAGAGGGGGGCGAAGCTGCTCGATCAGGGTCGCTGGGGCGGATCGATCGTCGTCAGGGTCGAGGAAGACTTCCGGTTCGACAGTCTGCTCGGCGCCGCGGTTCTGCCGATAGCCGCGCCGGCGTGGCTGTGCGGCGGCAATGTTGAGAGGAAGAGTCTAGCATGAGGGTGGATGATCTTGATCAGTTGCGGCTGCTGGGCATTCGCCTCTTCGCCGTCGTCAACTGGCTGTTCATCGGTTATCTGGCCGTGGCGGTGGCTGGCGGCTTTGCCTATGGCGGCTGGACCTTGCCCCTGGTGGCGGTCCTTCTCAACGCTTATCCGAGTTGGCTGTTTTTCCGAAAACGCTTCGATCTGTCCGCGCGGCTGGTGATCGGCGCCTCCGCCGCCGCCAATCCGGCGATGCTGGTCTATTCGCTTCAGAATACCGACTGGCAGATGGATGGGCATATGTTCTTCTTCGTGGCGCTGTCGGCTCTGGCGATACTGTGCGACTGGCGGCCGATATTGCTGGCGACCCTGGTCACCGCCGGCCACCACCTCATCCTGAATTTCGTTGCGCCCGCCTGGGTCTTCGACGACGGCTCCGACTTTGACCGCGTGCTGATCCATGCCCTCGCGGTCGTGCTCGAATTCGCCGTGCTCGCTTATGTCACCCATAGGCTGCGCCAGCTGCTGCTTCACCATGGCACGGCGCGGCAGGTCAGCGATCGGCTCGCCCTCGATGCGGAGACAGCCATGGTCGATGCACGCGAGGCGCAGGCGGAGGCGGAGCGCGCCCTGGCGGTCGCCGCCGAGGCCGACCGCCGCGCCACCGTTGAACGTCTGCGCCACGAACAAGCGGAGAAGGTCGCGGCCGACGCACGCTCCCGGGAGCTGCTGGCGCTGGCCGAGCAGTTCGAAAGTTCGGTGCAGGCTGTCGTCGCATCGGTAGGGGGCGCGGCGTCTCAACTCGAAGCGACCGCCGTCGCGCTGAGCGACCTCGCCAACGACGGCGGCCGCCAGAGCGCCGTCGTTGCCGAGCGTGCGATCACCGCCAGTCGTGCGGCGCGTGCCGTCGCGAGCAGTGCCACCGAATTTTCCGGCTCGATCGTCGGGATCGCGGCGAGCGTGGACGCGCAGGCCGAACTTAACGCGCGAGCGCTCCGCAACTCGGAAACCGGCGATCAGGCGGTACGCGCACTCGCCAGGCGCGCGGCCGAAATCGGTGAATTCACCGGACGAATCCAGTCCATCGCTTCAAACACCAATCTGCTCGCTCTCAACGCGACCATCGAAGCGGCGCGAGCCGGGGCTGCGGGACAAGGTTTCGCCGTCGTCGCGACCGAAGTGAAGAATCTCGCGGCGCAGGCGGCGCGCGCCACGACGGAGATCAGCGCGCTGGTGGATGGAGTCCAGGCCGGCGCCGAGGTCGCCGAAAGCTCGCTCACCGATGTCTCGACCGTCGTCGATCAGCTCGGAAGAGCGGCGGCCGTCATCCAGGAAATGCTCGCGGAGCAGCGCCGTACCGCCCAGTTGCTGGAAGAGAACGCCAAGCATACGGCCGAAGGCGCCGACGAAATGGCGGAGCGGATCGGCCAGGTGGCGGCTGTAGCCAGTGAAACCGGCAGCCTGTCGACCCAAGTGCGTGGCGCCGCCGCCGATCTGGCCGGGCAGGCGATCGGACTGCAGGAGGCGACGAGGAAGTTCGTTCAGCAGTTGAAGGCGGCCTGATTCTTGGCCCGCCGGTGGAGCCGGCGCATCAGGACTATGCGATGCCGGGATCGGTCCGGGCGCGCCTCAAGCCGCCAGCTTCAGCTCTATCCGGTCCCAGATCTCAACCAGCGCCTTGGTAAGCTCGCGCATCATCGCTTCGCTATGGACCGGGCCGGGCGTGAAGCGCAGGCGCTCGGTCCCGCGCGGGACCGTCGGATAGTTGATGGGCTGCACGTAAACGCCATATTCCGCCAGCAGGATATCCGAAACCTTCTTCGCCCGTACGGGATCGCCCACCATCAGCGGAACGATGTGGGTGGCGGTGTCCATCACGGGCAAACCCGCCTCGCTGAACATAGCCTTGAGTTTAGCCGCTGCCGCCTGCTGGCCGTCGCGTTCGACCGAAGACTGTTTGAGATGCCTGACGCTCGCAAGCGCTCCTGCGACCAGAACCGGTGACAAAGATGTCGTGAAGATGAAACCGGGCGCATAGCTGCGGATCACGTCGATGATCATCTGGTCGGCCGCGATATAGCCCCCCATCACGCCGAACGCCTTGCCAAGGGTCCCCTCGATTACCGTCAGGCGACTGGCGGCGCCGTCACGATCGGAAATGCCGCCGCCACGCGAGCCGTACATGCCAACGGCGTGAACCTCGTCAAGATAGGTCAGCGCGTTATATTTATCGGCAAGGTCGCAAATGGCATGGATGGGGGCGACGTCCCCGTCCATCGAATAGACGCTCTCGAAAGCGATCAGCTTCGGTGCGTCGGGATCCTCGGCGGCGAGCAGCTCCTCGAGATGCTCGAGGTCGTTATGCCGCCAGACGCGCTTCTCAGCGCCCGAATTCCGGATGCCCGCGATCATCGAGGCATGGTTGAGCTCGTCGGAGAAGATTATGCAACCCGGCAGTACCTTCGCGAGAGTCGACAATGTCGCTTCGTTGGACACATAGCCCGACGTGAAGAGCAGCGACCCTTCCTTGCCGTGCAGATCGGCCAACTCATGCTCGAGGTCGACATGGTAATGGGTGTTTCCACCGATGTTGCGCGTGCCGCCCGAGCCGGCACCGACGTCGTGCAGAGCCTCTTCCATCGCCGCGATGACCTTGGGATGCTGACCCATCGCGAGATAGTCGTTCGAGCACCATACGGTGACCGGCTTTGGCCCGTTGTGACCCGCGAAGCAACGCGCGTTCGGGAACATCCCCTTGTTGCGCAAAATGTCGATGAACACCCGGTAACGGCCTTCTGCGTGAAGACGGTCGATCGCTTGGGTGAATACGCGTTGATAGTCCAAGAGCCCTGCTCCCCGGTGCCCCTTCATGCTTCAAGGGGCTGAATCGCGCGCCTTTTACGGCTTCATTCGTTCAAAAGCCAGTGCGAACGATTCGCTTTTTGAGCGCTCAGAGAATCGAGATGGAGGTCAGCCCGCGGGCGGCCAGCGCGGCCTCTAGCGCATGCCTGCCGTGCAACGGGGCGGTGAACACGGCCTCTCCCCGCGGAGCCGCCGGCCATTGTTGGCCGTCGGTCAGAAAGGCAACGCGCCTGGCTATGCCGGCGCCGCCATCGACGAACGCCAATGGGCGGGGCGCCGCGCATGCAAGTTCATCGGTGACCAGCGGGAAGTGCGTGCAGGCAAGGACGACGGTATCGATTCTCTCCCCGCCCGATTGCATGAGCAACCCGTCGAGCGCGGCGCGGTAATCCGCCGGATCGCCGGGATCACCGCGCAGCTTGGCCTCCGCGAGCTCCACCAGCCGCGCCGAGCCGTGGCGCAGGACCAGGCAATCGGCAGCGAAGCGCGCGGAAAGATCATCGACATAGGGTTGGCGGACGGTCGCGTCGGTGCCAAGCACCCCGATGGTACGCGTCGTCGACCGCTCGGCGGCGGGCTTGATCGCGGGCACGGTGCCAACGACGGGCAGATCGAGCGCAGCGCGGACGGCCGAGAGCGCGATCGTCGAGGCAGTGTTGCAGGCGATGACGACCAAACGGGGGCGGTGACGTTCGACCAGCCGGCCGAGCAAGGCGGGAACGCGCGCCGAAATCTCCAACTCGCTCTTCGTCCCATAGGGAAAACCGGCATTATCGGCGACATAGACGATCGGCGCCTGAGGCAAGAGCGCGCGCGTGGGCGCGAGCACGGAAAGCCCTCCCACCCCGGAATCGAATATCAATATGGGGCGATCGTCGGCCATTTGCGGTGCTCTAGAGGGTGATCGCGTGTCGGGGAAGCGTCCCCGTTCGACGGATCCGCGGCGTCGCGAGCCTATTGCCTGCACGGCGGTACGCTATGCGACCATCGCAGCCTGCGACTGGCGCGGCGCCTCGCGCCAGGCGCGGCCTTCAGTGCACTTGTGCATGTTGCACGACAGTGTGCTTTGACTATTGTGGGCCCGGGCCGAGGGAGCGTGCGGGTTTATGGTGTCGTTGACGGTCGCCGCGATTCTGGCCGGCGCCTATCTGCTCGGCTCGATCCCGTTCGGTGTCGTGCTTACACGACTCGGCGGCGCTGGTGATCTCCGGAATGTCGGTTCGGGCAATATCGGCGCCACCAATGTATTACGCACCGGCCGCAAAGGGCTTGCTGCGGCGACGCTGCTGCTCGATGCCGGCAAAGGCGCGCTGGCTGTGCTGATCGCGCACCTGATCGTGCCCGAGAGCAGTCCATGGGCCGGCGGAGCCGCCTTTCTGGGCCACCTTTACCCGATCTGGCTGAAATTCCGCGGGGGCAAGGGCGTGGCGACGATGCTGGGCGTGGCGATGGCGATCTACTGGCCGGCCGGTATCGCCTTCGCCCTGGTCTGGCTCGCGATGCTGGCGGTTACCCGCCGATCCTCGGCCGGCGGGCTCTCCGGGGCGATCGCCGCGCCCATTGCGGCGGCGGCCGGCGGCCAATCGGACAGCGTGCTGCTGTTGCTGTTCATGATGCTGCTGGTCGTCTGGAAGCATCGCGACAATATCACGCGTCTGATCGACGGCAGCGAGCCCAAGGTTGGCCAAGGCTGAATTCGATCCTGCGGAGCGGATCGCGCGGCTGCGGCTGATCCGTACGCCGCGGATCGGCCCGGTCGCCTTCCAGCAGCTGATTGCACGCTTCGGCAACGCCGGGGCGGCGCTCGCGGCGCTGCCCGATCTTGCCCGTCGCGGCGGCGGAGTGGTGCCCGCGGTGTTGCCGGTCTCGGCGGCGGAGGCAGAATTGTCCCGCATCGCCGCGCTTGGTTCGGTGGCGCTGTTTCGCGGCGAGGCCGGCTATCCTGCACTGCTCGATCAGATCGATGGAGCGCCGCCGATGCTCACTGTCAGGGGTGATCTCGACCTGCTTCGCCGCCGCGCCGTCGCGGTGGTCGGCGCACGGAATGCGAGCGGGGCGGCGGTCCGCTTCACCCGGATGCTCGCCCATAATCTTGCGGAGCGCGGCTGGCTGGTCGTCTCGGGCCTTGCCCGCGGCATCGACACCGCCGCGCATGTCGGCTCGATCGAACGGGGCACCGCCGCAGTGATCGCCGGCGGCATCGATATCGTCTATCCGCCCGAAAACGCGAACTTGCAGAAGGATGTTGGCGAGCGCGGGCTGCTGGTCGCCGAAATGCCGCCGGGCGTCGAGCCGCGCGCGCGGCATTTCCCGCATCGCAACCGGATCATCGCCGGCATGTGCGCCGGCACGGTGGTCGTCGAAGCCGCGCCCAAATCGGGTTCGCTGATCACCGCGCGGCTCGCGGGCGAGTTCGGACGCGAGGTTATGGCGGTTCCCGGCTCCCCGCTCGATCCGCGCGCGCAGGGTTGCAATCTTCTTATCCGCGATGGCGCTACGCTGGTCCAATCAGCGGCGGATATCGAAGAGGCGCTCTCTCCGATCGGTGGCGTCTGTGCGCGATCTTCCGCTGCGTTCGACGCGGCAGAGGCTGCGCTTCCTTCCGATCCCGACGATATCGCGCGCAGCGCGCTGATCGCGCTGCTCGGGCCCGTCGCGGTGCCCGTGGACGAACTGATCCGGCAGACCGGAATCGATACGTCGATCGTCCAATCGGTGCTGCTCGAACTCGAACTGGCGGGCAGGTTGCAGCGTCATGTCGGCGGACGCGTCAGCCTCGATCGCTGATTAGGCACGACATTCGCTGAAGTTATAGTGACGCCTCCGGAACGTTAACCCCAGCTTATCGAAGGTGATGGAAAGAAGCTGGAACGGGAGGATAGCCGATGACCCCTAACCAGATAGCGCTCGTCAAGTCGACTTTCGCTTTCGCACTGCCGATCAGCGACACGGTGGCAAAAGATTTTTACGATCGTCTGTTTGCCGCCTGCCCGCATTTCCGTCGACTGTTCGCCGAAGACATGACCTCGCAGCGGCAGAAGCTGATGATGACGCTGGCTGCCATCGTCACCGATCTCGACAAGCTCGACCGGCTCGTACCTGCCGTAAGCGAACTGGCGCGGCGCCATGTCGGCTACGGGGCGCGCGAAGAGCATTATGCGCCGGTCGGCGCCGCGCTGATCGAGACTTTGCGTAATGCGCTTGGTGCCCGGTTCAGCCCAGACGTCGAGCAGGCCTGGGCCGCCGCTTACGGCCTGCTGGCCGGAGCAATGACCGAGGCGGCCAGGAAGGCTGGATGACAGTGAGTTTCGCGTCCCCCGTCGGCGTGGTCCCGCTCGACGAACTTCATGAAGCCGCGCAGTCGCTCCACGCCGTGGCCCAAAGCCTCGCGATGATCGCCGCCGATGTCGGTGATCAGGCGGCGCAGGCGACCCGCTATGCCCGTCGTTCGGTCGAGGAGGCGCAGGCGACGATGGAGGCGGCACAGCAGCTCGTCGATCAGGCTGGTCTGATCGACGGCCATGTGCAGCACCAGCAGGAATTGATCCACGAATCGCGTAACTCGGCCAGCGAGGGCGCGGAGGCGCTGCGTCGGCTGACGGGGTCCGCAGACAGCATCGGCTCGATTTCCACGATGATCGGCGGCATCGCCCGGCAGAGTCGATTGCTTGCTCTCAACGCGCGGATTGAAGCCGCCCGCGCGGGAGAGTTCGGACGCGGACTCGGGGTCGTCGCAAGCGAGGTTCGCGAACTTTCCGAGCAGACTGCCGACGCCACTCGCGACATCGATGCGCGGACATACCGGCTGCGCAGCGAGATGGAAGACATCGCCGGCATTTTCAAGATCAATGCCGACCGCGCCGACGAAGCCAGGACGCTCGCCGATGAGGTCACGGTGGCGACCGCGCATCAATGTTCGGTTGCGAACGGCGCTCGTGGCCACAGCGCCGACTCGGTAATCCATGCCGAGCAGGCGACGATCATCGTCGGCAAGCTCGCGACGTCGGCTTCGACGGTCGGGATGATCGCCCAGCAGATCCTGCATCTGTCCGCGGAGCTCGCTGAAAAGGCGAAGGGCGGGTCCGTCCGCACTTGACGTTTCTTTTTCAGGCTTCCCACATCGTATGTGTACGTGTGTCACGTGCGTACGCATGTGTGTGAGGATTGCCGGAACCTATGAAACTCGTCGTCGTCGAATCACCGGCCAAGGCCAAGACCATCGAGAAATATCTGGGGCCGGGTCATCGCGTCCTGGCGTCCTACGGCCATGTCCGTGACCTGCCCGCGAAGGATGGATCGGTCGATCCTGACGATGGCTTCGCGATGGAATGGGAGACCTATGCCGACAAAACCCGCCAGCTGAAGGCGATCGCCGACGAGGCAAAGGATGCCGACGCGCTGATCCTCGCCACCGATCCCGACCGCGAGGGCGAGGCGATCAGCTGGCATGTCAAGGAGGTATTGAGGAAGCGGCGCGTCCTTCCAAAGGATGTCCGGCGCGTCACCTTCAACGCGATCACCAAGCCGGCCGTGCTCGAAGCAATGGCGAATCCGCGCGAGCTGGACGAGGATCTGATCGATGCCTATCGGGCGCGCCGCGCGCTCGATTATCTTGTCGGTTTCACCCTTTCGCCGGTCCTGTGGCGCAAATTGCCCGGCGCCAAGTCGGCTGGACGTGTCCAATCGGTCGCGCTGCGTCTCGTCGTCGATCGCGAGCGCGAGATCGAGGCGTTCAAAAGCCAGGAATATTGGTCTGTCGCCGCCGATATGGAGCATGACGGCATTCCCTTCGTCGCACGACTCGTGCGTTGGAAGGGCCAGAAGATCGAGCGGCTCACGATCGGTACCGGCGGCGATGCCGAAGCCGCCAGGGCCGATGTCGAAGCCGGCCGATTCGCCGTTGCCACGATCGAGACCAAGCCGCTCACCCGCAATCCGCCGCCGCCCTTCACCACCTCGACGCTGCAGCAGGAGGCGGCGCGCAAGCTCGGCTTCGCGGCCAGCCATACGATGCGGATCGCGCAGGCGCTCTACGAGGACGGCGCGATCACCTATATGCGCACCGACGGCGTGCAGATGGATGGCGATGCGATCAATGCCGCACGCGGCGCGATCGCCCATCGCTACGACGCTTCCTACGTGCCTGATAAGGCGCGGCAATATACCGCCAAGGCGAAGAATGCGCAGGAGGCGCACGAGGCGATCCGCCCGACCGACTTCTCGAAGGATCGCGCCGGCAGCGGCGACCACGCCAGGCTCTATGACCTGATCTTCAAGCGCGCCCTCGCCAGCCAGATGGCATCGGCCCGGATCGAGCGGACGACGGTCGATCTCGTCGATGGCACCGGACAGCATGGCCTGCGCGCCACCGGTCAGGTCGTTCTCTTCCCCGGCTATCTCGCGCTCTACGAGGAAGGCCGCGACGATGAGGGCGACGATGAGTCGCGCCGTCTGCCACGGATGCGCGAGGGCGATGCCCCGGCCAAGAAGAAGGTGAGCGCCGAACAGCATTTCACCCAGCCGCCGCCGCGCTATTCGGAGGCGAGCCTGGTCAAGAAGATGGAGGAGCTGGGAATCGGCCGCCCATCGACCTACGCCTCGATCCTCCAGACGCTCAAGGATCGGGATTATGTGACGGTCGAGAAGAACCGCTTCACCCCAAATGAGAGCGGCCGGCTCGTCACCAGCTTCCTCGAACGCTTCTTCGAACGCTATGTGAGCTACGACTATACCGCCGGGCTCGAGGAGAGCCTCGATGACGTATCGGGCGGTCGCGCCGGCTGGCAGGCGGTGCTCGAGGCCTTCTGGAAAGACTTCAAGCCCAAGACGGCCGAGGTGATGGAGCAGAAGCCATCCGAGGTCACCAAGGCGCTCGACGAGTTTCTCGGGCCGTACCTCTTCCCCGACAAGGGCGACGGCACCAACCCGCGGCTATGTCCGGTCTGCCAACAAGGCAATCTCTCGTTGCGCGGCGGCAAATTCGGCGCGTTCATCGCCTGCTCCAACTATCCGGAATGCAAATATACCCGTCGCTTCGCCCAGGCGGGTGCGGCGAGCGACGGTGGCGATGCCGGGCCGGTGGTGATCGGCACCGATCCCGAAACCGGGCTCGAAATATCGAAGCGGGCTGGACGTTTCGGTCCCTATATCCAGCTCGGCGAGGGCAAGGAGGCCAAGCGCTCCTCGATCCCGAAGGACTTGCCCGGGGACGATCTCGACCTCGATTGGGCACTCAAGCTGCTGTCGCTTCCGCGGCTGGTCGGTCCGCATCCCGAGACCGGACACCCGATCACCGCCTCGATCGGCCGCTTCGGGCCTTATCTGATGCATGACGGCAAATATGCGCGGCTGGGTTCGACGATGGAGGTATTCGAGACCGGAATGAACGCCGCGGTCGTCAAGCTCGCGGAGGCAGCGAGCGGCGGCGGTCGCCAGCGTGGCTCGACCGAACCGCTCAAGCGTTTCGGCGAAAGCCCGGTGACCGGCAAGGAAGTCAAGCTGATGGCCGGCCGCTTCGGCCCCTATGTCACCGACGGCGAGACCAACGCGACCTTGCCCAAGACCGCCGATCCCGAGGCGATGACGGTGGAGACCGCGCTGGAACTTCTGGCCACGCGCGCGGCGAAAGGGCCCGCGAAGGGGAAGAAGAAGGCCCCGGCCAAGAAGGCGCCAGCGAAAAAGGCTGCGCCGAAAAAGGCCGCGGCCAAAAAATGATCGTCACCCCAGCAAGGCTGGGGTCTTGCTATCACCAGGCCGGTGGCATCGATTGGGCCGACGGATAGGGATTCCCGCTTTCGCTGGAGCGTTGTCTTCGTTAGAGCCCCATCGCCCTGTACGCCCCGGCCAGTGTCGGCGCGGCCAGCGCGCGGGCCTTTTCCGCGCCCTTCGCAAGGATCGCGTCCAATTCCGCCGGGTTGGACTTCAGTGCATCCAAGCGTTCGGTGATCGGCCCCAGTTTCGATGCGAGCAGTTCGCCCAGCGCCGGCTTGAAAGCGCCGAAGCCCTGTCCGCCGAATTGCGCCAGCACCTCTGCCGGAGTCGTGTCGGTCATCGCCGCGTAGATGCCGACCAGGTTGCGCGCCTCGGGGCGGCCCTCCAGCCCGGCGACATCGGACGGCAAGGGCTCGGGATCGGTTTTTGCCTTGCGGATCTTGGACATGATCGTGTCGACGTCGTCCGTGAGGTTGATCCGGCTCATGTCCGAAGGATCGGATTTGGACATCTTCGCCGACCCGTCGCGCAGGCTCATCACCCGCGCGGCCGGCCCGCCGATCACAGGTTCGGGCAAGGTAAAGAGTTCGACACCGAAATCGGTATTGAACTTGATCGCGATGTCGCGCGCCAACTCCAGATGCTGCTTCTGGTCCTCACCGACCGGGACATGCGTCGTCTGGTAAAGCAGCACGTCGGCGGCCTGCAGCACCGGATAGCCGTAGAGGCCGATCGAGGCGCCCTCCCTATTCTTGCCCGACTTCTCCTTGAACTGGGTCATTCGGTTCAGCCAGCCGATCCGCGCCGTGCCGTTCAGCAGCCAGCATAGCTCGGCATGGGCGGAGACGTCACGCTGGCGGAACAGCACCGCCTTGTCCGGATCGATACCGCAGGCGACTAGCGCCGCCGCCATCTCGCGAATATTGGCAGCGAGCTGGGCGGGCTCGTTATGAACCGTGATCGCGTGAAGATCGGCGAGGAAGAAAAGACATTCCCCCTCGTACTGCATCTGTACCCAACGCCTGATTGCACCGAGATAATTGCCGAGATGCAGGTTGCCGGTGGGCTGGATGCCCGAAACTGTGCGCTTGTGGGTCATGATGCGCGGGCTATTCGGGGGAGGCGGCGCGGTCAAGCCGCGGCGCGCCTACCGCTTGCGCCGCAACTGCCCTTTCAGCGTCGCTATCGAATAGGCGCCCAGCCCGAACACCAGCCCGAAATAGACGATCGCCGCCGCCCCGATCATCGCCGACAGCGCGGCAATCCGTTCGATCAGCGAACGACCGGTCCAGGGATCGATCAAGGGGTTGAGCAGGAACAGCATCAGCCCCATTGCCACGGTGGCCGCGAGCAGCCGGACGCTCGTTCGGCGCAGTCGATCGTCGATCATGAAATGCTCGCGGCGGCGCAGTGTCCAGTAGAGGAGGCCCGCATTGACCCAGGCGGAGACGGCAGTCGACAATGCCAGCCCGATATGGGCCATCGGCCAGATCAGTATGAGGTTGAGTCCGAGATTGACCAGCATCGCGACGAGGGCGATCCGCACCGGGGTCTTCGTGTCTGAGCGCGCGTAGAAGCCGGGCGTCAGCACCTTGATCAGCACATAGGCCGGCAGGCCGAGCGAAAAGGCAGCGAGCGCCTGCGCGGTGGCGATGGTATCGCCGGGAGTGAAAGCGCCGTGCTGGAGCAGGCCGCGGATCAGCGGCGTGGCGGCGACCATCAGCGCCGCCGTCGCGGGCAGGGTCAGCAGCAGAACCAGCTCGATCGCGCGGTTCTGCGTGTCCATCGCCGCCTTGTGATCACCGCCGCCGAGTTGGCGCGACAGGCTCGGCAGCATAGCGGTGCCGACGCCGATGCCGATCAGGCCGAGCGGCAGCTGGTTCAGCCGGTCGGCATAATAGATATAGGAAACCGAACCTTCGCGCAGGAAGCGCGCGGCGAGCGATGTCGAGATCAGCAGGTTGAACTGGACCGCGCCCGCGCCGAGCGCCGCGGGGCCGATCAGCGCCAACATGCGCTTCACCTCGGGGCTGATGCGGGGCAGGCGGATGCGCAGGCGAACGCCGGCCTGCCAGCAGGCGAGGATCAGCCAGGCGAGCTGGAGCGCGCCGGACACGGTGACCGCGATCGCCTGGCTGCGCGCGGTATCGGTGTCGCTCGCGCCGCGGAAGAATAGCAGGCTGACGATCAGGCAGATGTTGAGCAGAATCGGTGCGGCCGCATTCACCCAGAAGCGATTGAGCGAGTTGAGTATGCCGCCGAGCAACGACACCAGCGAGATCAGCATCAGATAGGGGAAGGTGATCCGGGTATATTGGGTGGCGAGCGCGAACTTTTCGGCCCCGCCGTCAGGAAAGCCGCCGGTCATCGCCCAGACGATCGGCGCAGCCGCGAGCATCATGACGATGGTGAAGACGATCAGGAATGGCAGCAGCACCGAGAGGACGTCCTCGGCGAACGCCAGGGCAATGTCGAGCCCATGGCCGGGCCGTTCCAGATCGCCCTTAGCCACGGTGCGGTTGAACATCGGCACGAATGCCGCCGAGAAAGCGCCTTCTGCAAACAGCGCGCGGAAAAGGTTCGGCAGTCGCCAGGCGATCAGGAAGGCGTCGGATGCGAAAGCCGCGCCCACGAAGCGGGCCATGAGCATGTCGCGCACGAAGCCGAGGATTCGGCTGACCAGGGTCAGGCTGCCGATCGTCGCGCTGGCGCGCAGCAAGGTCATGGCCGCTTTCCCTCCTCATTCCGGCGTGAAGCGGGGGCCATCTCCGCCGAATATTGCCGCGCCGCCGAGGACCAGCTCGCACATCGATTCCAACATCCGCTCGAAGGACGCAAGATGTTGAACACTCAGCCGTTTAGGCTTGGCCCGCCGGCTGACTCTCGGCCAGGTCCTTCTGCTGTTCGGCCTGCTGCATGTAGAGCGCGGCGAAGTCGATCGGTTCGAGCACCAGCGGGGGGAAATTGCCGTCTCGGATCGTGTCGGCGACCACCCGGCGCGCGAAGGGGAAGAGCAGGCGCGGCGCTTCCGCCAGCAGGAACGGCGCCATATGTTCCTCGGGCACATTGCGGATGCCGAAAACCCCGGCATAGACCAGTTCCACCGCATAGGCGGTGGTCTCGCCGGCTGTCGCCTTGACCTCGATCTTGACCGCGACCTCGAACACATTGTCGGCGACGTTCGTCGAGCCGATGTTGAACTGAACATCGATCTTGGGCTGCTCAGGCGCCTGATAAATAGCCGGAGCGTTCGGATTTTCGAAAGAAAGATCCTTCACATATTGCGCGAGCAGCGCAACCTCGGGGAGATGGTCCTCGCCGTTGGTGAGGGTTTCGTTTGCGCCGGTTTCTTCGCTCATCGCCTGCTTTCCAATAGGGCGGAGATCGGGCTGCCCGCCCGTTCCCCGGTTGGGACAGGCGCCTAGCAGGCGGGAGGGGGTCGGGCAATGGGCCGATCGGCCACGCTCACCGGGAGAGCGAAGAAGGGTTTCGAACCGGCCATTTGAATATTGGCGGCTTTACCCTTATGTATGGCGAAGGCAGGTTGAGGGAGTTCCGGTGACCACGATTGTCATTCTCGCGATGGTGTTCCTCTTTGTCGCGTTCCGTCTCTGGAGCGTGCTGGGCCGTCGCACCGGTCATGAACAGACGATCGCCCGTCCTGCCGAGGCGGCGCCCGCGCCGATCGGCGCCGGGCGGACTCTCCCGGAAAGCATAGCTCCAACGGTTCCCGCGCGTTCGCCCCAGGTGGAGGCGCGCGCCGAGGCCGGGGTCCGTGCGATCACATCGGCCGATGGCAGCTTCGATGCGGCGCAGTTCCTCGAAGGCGCGCGTGCCGCCTATCGGATGATACTGGAGGCTTATTGGCGTGGTGATCAGGAGGCGCTGCGGCGCCTTACCGACGACGATGTCTACGAGGCATTTTCCTCGGCGATCGCCGCACGCAAAGAAGCTGGGCAGGTTCTCGAAAATCGACTCGTCAGCGTTGAGAATGCCGTGATCGAGCAGGCTCGTCTCGAGGGCCAGATGGCGAGCGTCACTGTTCGCTTCGAAGCGGATATAGCTGCTGTCACGCGGGATCTCGACGGCAACGTGATTGCCGGTTCGCTGACCGATGCAGTCCCGACGCATGATGTCTGGACCTTCAGCCGGCATGTCCGTGCCGACAATCCGAACTGGACCCTGGTCGAAACCGACGAGGCCGCGTGATCCGTCGCCTTTTGGCCGGCCTCGCTGGGATGGCGATGCTGTCGGCGTGCGCGGTCATCCCGCCCTCGCCCGAGACTCTGTCGCATCGCCCGGCTACCGAACATCCAAGATCGCGAGCGGCTGAGGTAGCGCCCGGGCCGGCTCCTGCTCCACCGCCGACAACGGCGCTGGAGAGCGGTGTCCTGCCCGGTCCCGCCTTTACCAGCTTCGCGATCGATGCCGAGCGCGCCCGGGCGGCCCTGACTGCCTTTCGCCTGTCTTGTCCTGCGCTGCTGCGGCGGACCGACGGCAGCGGGCTCACCCGGAATGATGACTGGTCGGAGCCCTGCGCCCGTGCCACGGCTTGGCCCGACGGAGACGCCGCCGGCTTCTTTGCGGCACAGTTGGCGGTCGTTCAGGTCGGCGATGGCCGCGCTTTCGCCACTGGCTATTATGAGCCGGAAATCGCGGGATCGCGGACGCCAGCGCCGGGCTATGAGGTACCGGTTTACAAGCGGCCGCCCGATCTCGTCGAAGGCGATTTAGGCGATTTCTTTCCCGACATGAAAGGGAAGAAGATTCGCGGCCGCGTCCAGGACGGCAAGCTGCTTCCTTATCATGATCGCGGGGCGATCGAGGACGGCGCGCTGAAGGGCATGAAGCTGGAGATCGGATATGCGGCCGATCCGATTGAATTCTTCTTTCTGCAGGTTCAGGGGTCGGGCCGGCTGCGGCTGCCGGATGGGTCGGTCATTCGGATCGGCTATGACGGACAGAACGGGCGGGACTATGTCGGCATAGGGAAACTGATGCGTGACCGGGGGCTTCTCGGCCCAGGGCAGCTTTCGATGCAAGGCGTCATGGCCTGGTTGCGTGCCAACCCCGTCGAAGGCGACGCCATCATGCGCGAGAATAAGAGCTTCGTCTTTTTCCGTGAGCTGACCGGCCCCGGCCCGGTCGGGGCGATCAACGTGCCGGTGACGGGCGGCATCACCGTTGCCGCCGATCCGGCTTTCGTGCCGCTCGGCGCGCCCGTGCTGCTTCAACTCGACCGGAGCGAGGCCAACGGTCTTTGGGTCGCGCAGGATACCGGCGGTGCGATCAAAGGCCCGAACCGCTTCGATACCTTCTGGGGCGCGGGCGACGAGGCACGGACAATCGCCGGCGGGATGAGCGGCCGCGGACGCGCCTGGCTGTTGATCCCGCGGCTGGCGGCCGCCCGGCTGATGAATGAAAATGGCGGGGCGGCGGCTCGATCCTGAGGAATCGGCGCTGTGGCAGCGTGTCGCTGCCACCGTCCGCCCGCTTAAGCGTCGCAGCGCCGCACTTCCTGAACCCGCGGTGCCGGCCCAAGCGCTCCCTGCTCCGTCCGGCAAAGGTGGTGGTGTTCTCCGCGCCAGGGTGCCCGCCGCCACTCCGCTCGCGCAGCAAAGGCCGCTAGCTGATAGTCTGGACGGCGGTTGGGATCGCCGCCTCCGCCGCGGCGTGACGCAGCCCGATTGGACGATCGATCTCCATGGTCACACGCTCGACAGCGCCCGCCGTACCCTCGACACCGCTCTCGACCGCGCGCTCGCCCAGGGTGTCCGCGTCATCCTGCTGATCACCGGAAAGCCCCCGCGCGACGCCGATCGCGGCATCGATGGCCGCCCCCGCCGCGGGCTGATCCGTGCGTCGATCGATGGCTGGCTGCACGCGTCACGCCATGCGGGCCGAATCGCAGCGGTGCGCAATGCGCATCCGAGGCACGGCGGAGCGGGGGCGCTTTACATCATCCTGCGGCGCGACAGGGAAGGCTGAGGCGGGGCCGGCGGCTCCGAAGGGATGCTGGTGACGACGATGGGGCACGCGCGCCGAAAAGGCGCGCCACGGTGGGCGGCCTCGCCGACCGCTCACCGTGGCAACGGGAGGGACGATCCCTTTTCATCCCGGCCGGCGGAAAAATTCGTGACCTGGGTCAGCGCCTCGCGCAGCGGCCACCGACGATCTCCCGCCCGGCTTTGCTCCGGCGGGGAGGGTTTCCGCCGCCAGCAATGCCAGCGTCGCCGAGAACCGCTTAATGTCAGAGATCCCGGCATCAACCATGACGCGCCCGGCGCCTCGGCGATTTCGGCGTGCTGATCGCAAGCTCAAGGCGTTACCACCGCGGCCCTCCTGTTCGCCTGAACAGGCGGCCGGAGCTAAACGGGTTGCGGTCGGTCGTCGCCAAGTTTCAGCGATGAAATATTCTGGCAAAACTCGCGGCGGAGGGAGGGCCTCTCTCCGTCGAAGGATGGTTTATGCCGCTCCAGCCGGCCTGTTCGGACATCAGCTCGACCATTCCGGTCAAGCATAGCGCCATCAACTGCGAGAATGGCCGCCATTCGGCGCTTGCGGGCAGCAAGGCCGAAATCGGCGGAATTGTCCATGCGACCTGCCGCCATTGTGGATGCGAGTTGATCCGCTTCGCCTCGTCCCGCCGATGGATCAGGGTCGGTGAGCTCGGACTGAAAGGCTGATCCCGTTTCCGCCGGAAAGCGCATGTTTCCCTCATTATCCAGGATGGTATCACAGGGCGCTATCCGCTAAGGGCCCGCCTTTCCGGATAATGAGGCTACGATGGTTGCTATGGTCGACAGGGCGGGGCTGCAGGTGGCGGATGTCCTAGCCGCTTTCATCGAGGACAGGGCGTTACCCGGCACCGGTGTTTCGGCTGACGACTTCTGGCAGGGCGTCGCGGACCTTTACGCGCGGTTCACCCCCGAGAACCGTTCTTTGCTGGCACAGCGCGATGCGCTGCAGCGCCAGATCGATGCGTGGCATCAGGGGCAGGGCGGCAAGCCGATTGACCTCGCCGCCTATCAGGCGTTCCTGCGCGAGATCGATTATCTCGTGCCGGAGCCCGCACCCTTCACGATCGGCTCGCGGAACGTCGATGCCGAGGTTGCGGCGCTGGCCGGGCCGCAGCTCGTCGTGCCGATCCTCAACGCGCGCTTCCTGCTCAACGCGGCCAATGCCCGCTGGGGCAGCCTTTATGACGCGCTCTATGGCACCGATGCCATTCCGGGTACCGCTACCGGCAGGGGCTATGATCCTTCGCGCGGCGGCGAGGTGATCGCCTGGGCGAAGGACTTCCTCGATCGCGCCGTTCCGCTGGCCGCCGGAAAATGGTCGGACTGGGCCGGGGGAGACATTGCGCTTGCCGATCCCGCCCAACTTGTCGGCCGGTCGGGTGACAATCTGCTGTTCAGGCATAACGGCCTCCACATCGAAGTCGTCATCGATCGCGGCCATCCGATCGGAAGGGACGACCCGGCCGGTATCGCGGATGTGCTTCTCGAGTCCGCGTTGACGACGATCTGCGACCTCGAGGATTCGGTGGCTGCGGTCGACGCGGAGGATAAGGTCGCCGCCTATTCGAATTGGCTCGGGCTGATGAAGGGCGATCTCGAGGAGACCTTCGAGAAGGGCGGCGCGATCCTGACCCGCAAGCTCGAAGGCGATCGCAGCTATACGGGGTCCGACGGCTCGACATTCACCCTGCCGGGCCGGAGCCTGCTGTTCGTCCGCAACGTCGGGCACCTGATGACGACGCCCGCCATCATTCTTCCGGACGGCGGCGAGGCGCCCGAGGGTATTCTCGACGGGATCGTCACAACCCTTGTCGCGCTCCACGACCTGAAGGGGTTGGGCCAATATCGCAACAGCAAGGCGGGCTCGGTCTACATCGTGAAGCCGAAGATGCACGGGCCAGACGAAGTGGCGTTCACCAATCGTCTCTTCGATGCGATCGAGGATCTGCTCGGCCTACCGCGCCACACGATCAAGGTCGGCGTGATGGACGAGGAGCGTCGCACCTCGGCCAACCTCGCCGCCTGTATAGCGGCCGTGCAGGACCGTATCGTCTTCATCAACACCGGCTTCCTCGATCGGACCGGCGACGAGATGCACACCTCGATGCGGGCGGGCGCGATGATCCGCAAAGGGGACATGAAGAGCAGCGACTGGATACAGGCCTATGAGGACCGCAATGTCCAGATCGGCCTCGCCTGCGGCTTCTCGGGCAGGGCACAGATCGGTAAGGGGATGTGGGCGGCGCCGGACAAGATGGGCGACATGCTCGCCCAGAAGATCGGACACCCCAGGACCGGCGCCAATACCGCCTGGGTGCCCTCGCCCACGGCGGCGACTCTGCATGCGACGCATTACCACATGGTCGACGTCTTCGCGCGCCAGAGCGAGCGGAAGGCCGAACCTGTGGTGAGCATCGATTGGCTGCTCACCATCCCGGTGGCAAGCGGCCAGAATTGGTCAGCGGAAGATGTCCGCGCCGAACTCGACAATAATGCCCAGGGCATCCTCGGCTATGTCGTGCGGTGGGTCGATCAGGGCGTCGGCTGCTCGAAGGTGCCCGATATCACCGACGTCGGCCTGATGGAGGATCGCGCGACCCTCAGGATCTCCTCGCAGCACATGGCCAACTGGATGTTGCACGGCGTCGCTTCCGCCGAGCAGGTCGAGGCGGCGCTCAGGCGGATGGCGGCCAAAGTCGACGCGCAGAATGCCGGGGATCCGCTCTATCGGCCGATGGCGGGCAACGAGGAGAATAGTCTCGCCTTCCAGGCCGCGCGCGCGCTGGTCTTCGAAGGTGTCGAGCAGCCGAACGGCTATACCGAACCGCTGCTGCACGCGTTCCGGCGCAAGGTGAAGGGGGCCTGAGGGCCGCCTATTTGACGAAAAGGGTTGCCATCGCCTGCTCGTTCAGGCTCGCGACGCCGTCGCTATTCACGTCGGCGGCGTCGAACAGCATGAGGGGGCGGGCGACGGCCTCCTCGCGCCTGACCCGACCGTCGCCGTTGGTGTCGCATTTGTCGAACCAGCTGCGGCCGATGTGGGTCAGGCCGCGGCCGCCATCGGGTCGCGCGTTCTGAATCTCGCGATACCGTTCGGCCTCTTCACGGCTGATCCAGCCGTCCTTGTTCGCGTCCATCTCGGTGAATTGGCTCCGTGCGACGCTGATCACCTCCGTACGGCTGATCGGCCGTTGTCCGAGCTCCAGCCCGGCATGCGCGGTTCCGGCTCCGGTAAGCAGCAGGGCCAGGGTGAAGATGGTCTTGTTCATTGTCTCGATCTCGCTGCCGGTGCGCTTGTCCTAATCCGCAACAACTGACCGCTCGCTGAATAGGTTGCAGGCGTTCAGCGCCACATCTTGTCGTCGTCCTTGGCGCGATTGCCGCCGTGCGTGGAGCCCGGCCCGTCCAGCGCCTGATCACCGCCGAGTGCCTGATAGATCGTAACGAGATTCTGCGCCTTCGCCAGACGTGTCTGCGCAAGCGTCCGCGCGGCGGCATAGGCGGTGCGCTGCGCATCCAGCGTGTTCAGATAGGGATCGATCCCCTCCCGATAGCGCGCGGTCGCCAAGCGCAGTGTATCGCTGGCCGCCGCGTCGAGCCGGACGCCGGCGGCGAGTTGCCTGTCGATCGTCGCGCGGCGTGCCAATGCGTCGGCAATATCCCGGAAACCGCTCTGTATTGCCCGCTGATAGCCCGCCAGGGCAAGCTCGCGCTGTGCCTTCGAATAGCGGAGCCCGCCGCTCGCATGGGGGTCGAATATCGGCGTCGTGGCGGATGGCGCGACGCTCCAGGTGAAGGCGTCGCCGCTGAACAGCCCCGATAACGCGCTGCTTGCGAAACCAGCGAGCGCCGTCAGCCCGATCCGGGGAAAGAAGGCCGACCGCGCCGCGCCGATCCGGGCATTGGCCGCGCGCAGCCGATATTCGGCCTCGGCAACGTCCGGCCGCCGCAGCAGGATCGAGCTGTCGAGCCCGACGGGGACCTCGGCGACCATCGCTTCTACGCTTTCGATCGATTCCGGTAGCAGCGCCTCTTCGACCGGCGCCCCGACGAGCAGTTGGAGTGCGTTGCGATCCTGGACGACGGCGGTGTCGAGGCTGGCCTCGTCCGCCTCCGCCTGCGACAGGATCGTTTCGGCTTGGCGCAGGTCCGTGCGCGGTGCCACCCCTCCCTTGAGCAGTGCCCGGCTGAGCTCAACGCTCCTCGCGGCGCTCGTCCTCGTTTCGCGCGCGATTCGAAGCAGGCTTCGGTCGCTGACGAGCGCAAGATAGGCGTTCGCGATCCCGGCGACCAGCGAAAGGCGCACGCCACGTTGCGCAGCGACGCTGCCGAGATATTCGTCGACGGCCGCGTTGCTCAGACTGCGCAGCCGGCCGAAGAGATCGATTTCCCAGCTCACGCCGAGATCGGCGCTGTAGGTGGTCCTTCTTCCGCTGCCGTTGCTATTGGTCGAAACGCGGTTCGAACCATCGCCGGTCGTCACGCCCGCCGAGCCGTCGACCGTCGGCAGAAGGTCGGCTCGAGCGACCGAGCCCAGCGCGCGCGCCGAGCGCACGTTCGCGACCGCCGCCTTGAGATCCTGATTATTGGCGAGGCCGCGATCGATGAGGGCGATCAGCCTCGCATCACGGAAAACGTCGCGGTAGCCAAGTGTCGCCGGCGCGGGCTCGGCCTGTGCCGGGGAGGACGGCAGGACGGCCGGGATCGCCGGGGCAGGGCGCCGATAGGCGGGCTCGAAGCTGCAGGCCGGTAGCGCGATTATCGCGAGCAGGGTCGTGACGCACCGAATCATGCGGCCGCTCTCTCGCGGCCGGCGAATAGCCTGCGGGTCAGGACGAAGAAGAGCGGCACGAAGAAAATGGCAAGCAGGCTTGCGGTCAGCATCCCGCCGAAAACGGCGGTTCCGATCGCGACCCGCGCCTTGGCGCCGCCGCCGGTCGAGATCACCAGCGGCAGCACCCCCGACATGAACGCGAAGCTGGTCATCATGATCGGCCTGAAGCGGATCCTCGCGGCTTCCAGAGCAGCCTCGATCGGCGTCGCACCGCGCCTTTCGGCGGCCTCGGCGAACTCGACGATCAGGATCGCGTTCTTCGCGCTCAGCCCCATCGTCGTCAGCAGGCCGACCTGGAAGAAGATGTCGTTTTCAAGGCCCCTCAAGGTGACGGCAATGGTCGCGCCGACGAGGCCGAGCGGCACAACCAGAATGACAGCAAGCGGCACCGACCAACTTTCGTAAAGTGCGGCGAGGCAGAGAAACACGACCAGCAGCGAGAGCGCGTATAGATACGGCGCCTGGCTTCCGGACAGCCTTTCCTGATAGCTGAGGCCGGCCCAGGCGATCGATGTGCCCCGGAGCTCCGACGCCATCGCCGCTAGCCGTTTCATCGCGTCGCCCGAACTGTAGCCGGGCGCTGCCGTACCCTGGAATTCGTAGGAGGGAAGGCCGTTGAAACGGGTCAGCGTCACCGGAGCCCGCGACCAGTACACCTTGGCGATCGCGGAAAAGGGTACCATCTCGCCGTTGCTCGACCGCACGAACCAGTTGTTCATGTCCTCGGGGCTGTCGCGAAACTGAGCGTCGCCCTGCACGAAGACCCGCTTGACGCGGCCGCGGTCGACGAAATCGTTGACATAGTTGCCGCCCCAAGCGGCCGACAGCGTCTGGTCTACCGCCGACTGACTGAGGCCGAGCGCGCCGATTTTGGCAGGATCGGTCTCGACGCGGAGAGTCGGCGCGTCGTCGAGCGCCGTTTGCCGAACGGCGGCGAGCGTGGGATCCGCCGAGGCCTCGGCCAGCAGCTGGTCGCGAACCGCCTTGAATTCATCCCGGCTCAGCCCGCCGGTGTTGAGCAACTCCATGGTGAAGCCAGCGGACTGGCCGAGCCCCGGCAGCGGCGGCGGCGCGACGACGAAGATCTGCGCGTCGCGGACGTGGGCGAGCCCTTTGTTCATCCGGGTGATCACCGCGTCGACGCTGTTCTCGGCGCCTTTTCGCTCGTCCCACGGCTTGAAGGCCATGAAGCCGCGCCCCGTATTCTGCCCCTGGCCCGACGGGCTATAGCCCGACACGCTGTACAGCCCGGTGATCCGGCTGCTTTCATTGGCAGCGATATATTCGGATATCTGCTTGGCAACCTCGTCGGTACGGCCGAGCGTCGCGCCTGGCGGAAGATTATACTGAACCTGCGCGAAGCCCTGATCCTCGGTCGGCACGAAACCAGTCGGGAGGCGGAAGAACAGGAAGAAGAGCAGGATCACTGCGAGAAGATAGATCGCCAATGCGGGGCGGACTCGGTGGAATACAGTATCTACGACGCTGCGGTAGCGCCCCGAGACGCGGCGGAACCATTCGTTGAACCTTTCGCCAAGGCGATGCGCCGTTGGGACGATGCCGCGCTGGCCGTCCCACTCGTGAGGATCGCGGCGCTTGAGCAGTCTGGCCGCTAGAGCGGGGGTAAGGATCAGCGCGACGAACACCGACAATACCATCGACGACACGATGGTGATCGAGAACTGGCGATAGATGACGCCCGTCGATCCGCCGAAGAAAGCCATCGGCAGGAACACCGCGGACAACACCAGCGCGATCGCGATCAGCGCGACGTTGATCTCGCCCATCGACTTGATCGTCGCTTCGCGCGGAGTAAGTTCGGGCTCTTCCTCCAGGATACGTTCGACGTTCTCGACCACCACGATCGCATCGTCGACGAGCAGCCCGATGGAGAGGACGAGCCCGAAGAGCGTCAGCGTATTGATCGAGAGACCGGCCGCGGCCAGCACGCCGAAAGTGCCGAGCAGCACGACGGGTACCGCGATGGCGGGAATCAGCGTTGCTCGCCAGTTTTGGAGGAAAACAAACATGACGATCACCACCAGGACGATCGCTTCGGCGAGCGTTATCAACACCTCCTTAATCGATAATTTTATGAAGTTGGTGGCGTCGTTCAGAAATTCGAATCTGTATCCTGGCGGGAAATGCTTTGACTGCTCGGCGACAAAAGCGCGCACCGCCTTGGACGCCTTCAGCGCGTCCGCGCCCGGCGCGAGCTGCAGCGCGATGCCGACGACCGGATGATCACGGAAGCCGCCGATAAAATTATAGTTCTCGCTTCCGCGCAGCACATTGGCCACGTCCTTGAGAAGCACCTTCGAGCCGTCTGGACGGGCCTTCAGTACGATGTCGCGGAATTGCTCGACCGTTGTCAGCCGGGAACGCGACGTGACGATCGCATTGAGCATCTGCCCTGCCGGCTGCGGCTGCCCCCCGATCTGCCCGGCCGCGACCTGCGTGTTCTGTGCCTGTACCGCCGAGATGACGTCTCCTGGCATCAGTCCCACTGCGGCGAGTTTAAACGGATCGAGCCAGATCCGCATCGCGTAGGGCGCGCCGAACACGTTGAAGTCGCCGATTCCGGGCAACCGAGCCAGGGCGTCCTGCATGTTGGTGACGACGTAATCGGTTAGGTCACGACTCGTCGCGCGGTCGGTCTCGTCATAGATCGCGATCACCATCAGGAAGTCCGAATTGGACTTGGTGACGGTCAGCCCCTGCTGCTGCACCTGCTGCGGCAGACGCGAGAGCGCCTGTTGGACCTTGTTCTGGACCTGGACCTGCGCGATGTCGGGATCGACCCCTTTATCCAGTGTCACCGTTATGCTCACGGTGCCGGTCGAGTTGGAAACCGCGCTGAAATAGATGAGGCCGTCAATTCCGGTGAGCTGCTGCTCGATGATCTGTGTAACGCTCGATTCGAGTGTCTCCGCCGAGGCGCCGGGATAGTTGGCACGAATGTTGATCGAAGGCGGCGCGATATTGGGATATTGCGACACAGGCAGGCTCAGCACGCCACCCAGGCCGACCAGCATGACCATGATCGCGAGAACCCACGCGAAGATGGGCCGATCGATGAAGACGCGCGAAAGCATCGCCTTGATCAGCCCGTCTTGGCCGGGCCGGGCCTGTTTGGCGCGGTGGTGGGCGAACCGGCCGGGACCGGCCGGACCGGAGCGCCGGGCTT
>Ga0207641_10000771_pt1 | contig 34326 bp, 24 predicted proteins | sample KBSSwiS62_FD_184306 | JGI IMG/M metagenome (GOLD analysis project Ga0207641, IMG submission 184306) | Switchgrass rhizosphere microbial communities from Kellogg Biological Station, Michigan, USA - KBS Switchgrass S6-2 (SPAdes) (version 2) | ecosystem: Host-associated > Plants > Roots >... | reverse complement strand
GTAGCGCGCCGACGGCCTGATCAGCCGGCCGGTGCGCTTCTGCTCCATGACGTGCGCGCTCCAGCCAGCGGTCCGGGCGCAGGTGAACATGGAGGTGAACATATGTGCCGGCACCTCGGCGAAGTCCAGTACCACGGCCGACCAGAACTCGACGTTCGTGCGCAGCGGCCGGTCCGGGTACCGGTTCGTGAGCTCCTCGATGGCCGCCGCCTCCAGCGCCTCGGCCACCTCGTAGCGGTGCGAGCCGAGATCGCGCGCGGTGCGCCGCAGCACCCGGGCACGCGGATCCTCGGCCCGGTAGACCCGGTGGCCGAAGCCCATCAGCCGCTCGTGGTTGTCCAGTGCGCGCTTCACGTATCCTACCGGGTCCCCGGTGCGCTCGACCTCGTCGAGCATGGCGAGCACCCGGGACGGCGCGCCACCGTGCAGCGGGCCGGACAGCGCGCCCACGGCGGCCGACAGCGCGGCGGCGCAGTCGGCGCCGGTGGAGGCGACGACCCGGGCGGTGAACGTCGAGGCGTTCATGCCGTGCTCGGCGGCGGACACCCAGTAGGCGTCGACGGCTTGGACGTGCTTCGGGTCCGGCTCGCCGCGCCAGCGGATCATGAACCGCTCGGTGATCGTCCGGGCCTTGTCGACCTCGGTCTGCGGGACCGCCGGCAGGCCGAGGCCGCGGGCGGACTGCGCGACGAAGGACAGCGCCATCACGGACGACCGGGCGAGGTCCAGGCGGGCCTGCTCGTCGGGAATGTCGATCAGCTGGCCGAAGCCCCAGTACGGCGCGAGCATCGCCAGCGCGCTCTGCACGTCAACTCTTATGTCACCGGAATGCACCGGGACCGGGAACGGCTCGGCCGGCGGCAGTCCCGGCTCGAAGGCGCCATCGACCAGTAGTCCCCAGACGTGGCCGTAGTCGACCTTGCCGACCAGATCCTCGATGTCGACGCCGCGATAGCGCAGCGCGCTGCCTTCCTTGTCCGGCTCGGCGATCTCGGTCTCGAAGGCGATGACGCCTTCGAGGCCGGGCTTGAAATCGCTTGTCTTCTCGGCCATCGAGTCCGGATCTCCGCTCTTAGTTCGCGACTGGTTTCCTGCTGTGGATCGGGTGGTCCGCTGACCTTCGGCTAGTTCGGTGTCGGCGACCCGTGGCCCGCCATCGTCGCGCGTCCGCGGGCCGGGTGACGGGGGAACCGCGCAGGCCATCCGTCCATCCAACTCTCCTCGACGGACCTTCGCTCTCCTGGACGCCGACGAGAAGCCCCTGACGGTGGTGACGTGTCCTATTTCACATCCGGTCCGGGTGATTCGCCCCTGAAATTGACCCGTAACACCCGTCGGGTGGCCAGCCGCTCCACCGATCAGACCCTCCGCGCCCGCGAGACGCACCCCGGCCGCGGCCGGGGTGCAGGATCCAGCGCATGGCCGCGAGCGAACCCGGGCCTACCGGGCCAACCCTCGACCGCGACGGCGTGCTCGCGGCCGGGTGGCTGCCGCGTTCCGCGGAACGCGGAGATCACCGGGGCCCGGGCGGGCCAGCCGGCGACGACGCCCAGCTCACCGAACCGGCGGGGGTGGACGTGCCGGCCAACCTCGGCGGGCTGCGGCGGGTCTACGACCTCGGCTGGCTGGAGGAGCGCGACCTGGCGCCCACCTGGCTCGAGGAGTTCGCCCGCTGGTTCGCCGAGGCCGAGGCGCCGGGCTCCGGAGTGCTGGAGCCGAACGCCATGGTGTTCGCGACCGCGGACGCGGCCGGCCGGCCGAGCGCCCGCACCGTGCTGCTCAAGGGCTTCAGCGCCGAGGGGTTCCTGCTGTTCACGAACTACACGTCCCGCAAGGGCCAGGAGACCGCGGCCAACCCGCACGGCAGCCTGGTCTTCCCGTGGTACGCGCTGGAACGCCAGGTGATCGTCGTCGGCTCCGTCGAACGGATCTCGCCGGCGCGGTCGGCCGAGTACTTCCGCTCCCGCCCGCGCGGCAGCCAGCTCGGGTCGTGGGCGAGCCGGCAGTCCACCGTGCTGTCCTCCCGCGCCGAACTGGAGCGCCGTGACGCCGAGCTCGCCAAGCGCTGGCCCGAGGGCACCGAGATCCCCGTCCCGCCCTTCTGGGGGGGCCTGTTGGTGGTCCCCGAGACCGTCGAGTTCTGGCAGGGCCGCCCGGACCGGCTGCACGACCGGCTGCGCTACCGCCACGAGGAGTCGGACCGCTGGATCATCGAACGCCTGTCGCCCTGAGCGGAGGAGCAGACCTGCGGGATCACGGACCTGCGGGACCCCGTTCGTCGATCCCGCAGGGATCCGTGCGCGATCCGGCAGGAACCCTGGCGAGCGGAGGTCTCGGCGGAGCTTGCGGAGGACGAGGCCGGGGGCTCGCGGCCGATGGAGCGAAGCCGAGAACTCTGAGCGGAGGCTCTGAGCTGCCACCCGACGCCGGCCGGCCCGAACAGGTTTCGGGCCGGCCGGCGCCGTGGCGGGGGTCCCGGCGGGCTACCGCAGCGGGCGCTCCGGAGCGGCCTGCGCGGCCTGGGCGGCGATGGCGTCCACGTCGGCCTCGAGGTCGGTGGCACGGGCCGCCATCGGGGTGTACGGGCGCTCGTCGTAGCCGACGTAGAGCTGGCGCGGGCGGGCGATCTTCTGCTCGGGGTCGAGCAGGCCCTCCTCCCACTGGGCGAGCCAGCCGGGCATCCGGCCGATGGCGAACAGCACCGGGAACATCTCCACCGGGAAGCCCATGGCCTGGTAGATGATGCCGGTGTAGAAGTCGACGTTCGGGTAGAGCCTGCGGGAGATGAAGTACTCGTCCGAGAGGGCGATCCGCTCCAGCTCCATCGCCAGGTCGAGCAGCGGGTTGGTGCCCGTCACCTTGAAGACCTCGTCGGCGACCTGGCGGATCACGCGAGCCCGCGGGTCGTAGTTCTTGTAGACCCGGTGGCCGAAGCCCATGAGCTTCTTCTTGCCGTCCTTCACCTGAGCGATGAACGACGGGATGTTCTCGATGGAGCCGATCTCCTTCAGCATCCGGAGGACCTGCTCGTTGGCCCCGCCGTGCAGCGGTCCGTAGAGCGCGGCGATCGCGGCGGCGGCGGCAGAGAACGGGTCGGCCTCGGAGGACCCGACGGCGCGCATCGCATTCGCGGAGCAGTTCTGCTCGTGGTCGGCGTGCAGGATGAACAGCACGTCGAGGGCGTGCTCGAGGTTCGGGTCCGGCTCGTACTTGAGCTCCGTCGCCTTCCACATCATGTTGAGGAAGTTCCCGGCGTACGACAGGTCGTTGTCCGGGTAGACGTACGGGAACCCGACGGAGTGCCGGTAGGAGTATGCGGCCAGCGTGGTGATCTTCGCGATCAGTCGGACGATCTGCAGACGGCGCAGTCCCGGATCCTTGATTTTCTTCGCGTCCGGGTAGAAGGTCGACAGTGCGCCGACCGACGACACGAGCATCCCCATCGGGTGCGCGTCGTGGTGGAAGCCGTCGATGAACTTCTTGATGGACTCGTGCACCAGGGTGTGGTGCGTGATCTCGTCTTGCCAGGTGGCCAGCTCGTCCTGTACCTGCAGCTCGCCCGCCAGCAGCAGGTACGCGACCTCCAGGAAGCTGCTCTTCTCGGCGAGCTCCTGGATCGGGTAGCCGCGGTAGCGCAGGATGCCGGCGTCGCCGTCGATGAAGGTGATCTCGCTGCGGCAGCTCGCCGTGTTGGTGAACGCCGGGTCGTACGTCATGAGCCCGAAGTCGTCGTCGGCGACCTTGATCTTGCGGAAGTCCGCGGCGCGCACGGCACCGTCGGTGATCGGTACCTCATAGCTACGACCGGTGCGGTTGTCGGTCACGGTCAGGGTGCTGACCTGCTCGGACACGCCGGGCTCCTCTCGCTGTGGCAGCGCAGTCGGTCGACGGCTGGCACGACGCCGGCGCCGCGAGTCCGGGTAACGGAGCCCTCGCGCCGGATTGCTGGCAGTTCGTTGCTCCCAAGTCTCGCCGTTGGCGGCGCCACATGCGCGTGATCGGAGTGGAACATCCGACGTGGGTTGCGCCACCCGGTCTGTCCCCGGTGACGGGTATGGCCCACGGCGTTGCCGGGCCGCCTCGCAGCGCTGTGACCTCGGTACACGGCGTGGCCGGCGGGCGGTGAATGATGCACCCGAGGTTGTTACCCAGCTCCGGTGGGACTGTGTTTGTCCTCCGGTGCGTCGGCGATGAGGGAGGGACTGGCTCAGGTGTCTCCGCTGAGCTCCGTCGGCTGCGAGCTACGGCGCTCCGTCGGCTGCGAGCTACGGCCCCGTGCTCACGACCTCCGAAATCGGCTTCGCCGATTCCGCAGGGACCCCGGCGCTCCCACGGCACCTCCGCTCGCCGCCTCCTACGCTCAGGAGCCGGCGAGCAGCTCCAGGATGGGTGCCGCCTGGCGCAGCGCGGTGATTTCGACGTCGGACAGCTCCGTCAGGCGTTCGGCGAGCCATTCGTCGCGGCGGCGGCGGTCGGCCTCCAGCAGGGCGCGGCCCGCGTCGGTGACGTCCGCGATGACCTGGCGGCCGTCAGTCGGGTGCGCGGACCGCTTGACCAGGCCGATTTCGGCGAGATGGCTGATGACCCTGGTCATCGACGGGGGCTGCACGCGCTCGTGCGTCGCGATCTCGCCCAGCGTCATGGGCCCGTGCCGCTCGAGCGTGGCGAGCACCGCGATCTGCGTGGGTGAGAGGGTGCTGGACCGCTCCTGGCGCATCCGGCGCGACAGTCGCATCACCGACAGGCGCAGTGCCGAGGCGAGCTCAGCCTTCGCGGCGGTCTCCATTGTCCGACGGTACTCGTGAGCCAGGCTCACGATGTAACTGGCCGGCGGCGAGCCGGCTGGTGCCGCCGGGGCAGCTTGGTCAGAGCTCCACCCAGCCCCCAGCCTCGCGCGAGCGGCGGGCCGCGTCCTGCAGGCGGGCGACTGCGAGCAGGTCGTGGACGGTCGCGCCGCGCACCATCGCCGGATCGTCCAGCTCGACCGCCCGGACCAGGTCGCAGGTCGCCTCGACGAGTCCCGGGCGTTCCGAGACCGGCGCCGGCATCCACTCGGTCCGCACTCCGGCCTCGTCGGCGCGCCGGACCCGCCGGCCCTCGACGACGACCCGGCCCGCCTCGCCGCACAGGGTGAACGTCGCGTCGGCCAGCGTCCCGCCCATCCGCTCGTGGACCAGCACCGTGGCGCCGCTCGATGTCAGCAGTGCCAGGGTGACCGGGGCGCCGCTGGTCAGCATCCTGGCCGGCATGCCCGCCGGGTCCGCGCATACCGCCAGGACGTCGCCACACCAGCGGACGGCCAGATCGAGGATCTCCGCGCGGCCGACCGGGCCCGACGGGGCGCCGACGACGGTCAGCTGGGTGAGCCGGCCGAGTGCGGGAACCAGGTCCTGCACGTGCAGGGCCGCGGCCCAGGCCCGGTCGTCGAACGCGACGACATGCGCCAGGTCGGCGTCCTCGGCGACGTCGGCGACCGCGCGCAGCGCCTCCGGGTCGGCGGTGACGGCCCGGACGAGCAGCACGTGCAGGCCCGCCTCGGCGGCGCGCTGCGCGATCAGGTCGGAGGCCGGCGGCGCCAGCTCGATGCAGACGGCCTCGACGTCGTCCGACAGCAGCGCGGCCGGGTCGGCGTAGGCCCGCGCAGCCCCGGCCTCCGCGGCCCAGGCCAGAGATTCCAACGGTTCCGGAGCGAGCAGCCCCACCACGTCCATCCCGGCCTCGCGCAGCAGGGCCGCGGTCAGCCGCTCGGAGCCGTCGGTGACCAGCGCGGTGACGATCGGCTGGCGTGGGTCCTGTCTGCGGGCCGCCCGCCGGCGCTCGCGCCAGGCCTGCGCCGCCACCGGGTCGCGTGGGCCGACGAGTTCGGGAACGCCTGTCATGGCCCCTGATAGTGCCCCCGCCCGGACCCCCGCGCCGAGCGGTTGGGTCGAGCCGTCCGCGCGATCTCCTGGAGAGGTGCGCCGGCGGCCGGATGGGCGATGATCGGGGCATGGCGAGGCTGTTCGTCGCGGTGACGCCACCGGCCGAGGTCGTCGCGGCGCTGGCGGAGGCGGTGGCCCGGGCCCGGCCGACGGCGCCCGAGCTGCGCTGGGTCGACCTGGGCGGCAGCCATCTGACGCTGGCCTTCCTCGGCTCGGTCGACGACGGCCTGCGCGCCGCGCTCGCCGAGCGGCTCGGCCGGGTCGCGCGGCGCCACCCGCCGGTGGACGTTCGTCTCGCGGGCGCCGGGCGGTTCGACGACCGGGTGCTGTGGGCCGGAATCGCCGGCGAGCTGGCGCCGTTGGCGGCGGGAATCCGCCGAGCGGCCGAGAAGGCGGGCGTCGCCGACGTCGACGCCCGCCCGCTGCGCGCGCACCTCACGCTGGCCTACGCCCGCGACACGCGGCGCCGCCGGCGGCCCGAGGAGCGCCGCTCCCGGAATGGCCAGAGCGGAGCGGAACGGGCCGGCGGGCTTGGCCCGGTGGTCGAGGCGCTGGGCGAGCTGCCGGCTCTTGGCTGGACTGTCGACCGATTCGACCTGATGAGCAGCGTGCTCGGCCCCCGGCCGGTCTACGCGGTCGAGTCGACGTGGCGGCTGGGCGGCGCCTAGCCTCGCGGGCTGCTTCCCCGCTGCCGATGAGCGATCTTCGTGACCCAGCTTTGTTCAGTCAAGTAGTGGAAAAGTGACTCTCAACATATACGGGAGCGGTTGGCGCACCCGCTACAGGTGTGTTTCTGTTGGCTCGTGCTGAAGCCGGCTTACCTGGTCACCCGGGGACACATCGACCTGCTCCGGGTCGCCTCCGCGGCCTGTCCGGTCCGCTGACGACCCCGCCGACCCTGCCGCCAGCCGCTCTCGGCCGCACCGCTCGCTGACCCGGTCAGCGGCGGGGCCCGCTCTGCCAGGACGCCCCGGAGCTCACCGCGCCGGGCCGCCCGACGCTCCTTTCCCGTGCACGTACCGGCCGCGGCGCCGCCGCCCGGCCCCGGAACGTGCCCGTGCCCACCCCGCGCGGCGCCACCAGTAGCGGACCGCGCCCGCTAGCCACCGGCTGCCCCGACCGCTCCGCCGCCGCAGCACCCCCTGGCGCGGCCACCCACTCCGCCCGCCGCCACCCGCCATTTCTCTTGATCGCCGCCTGCCCAAGGAGATCGCCATGTCGCCCCAGCCCGCCACGGCCCCCGTCGCCACGAACCGCCCGCCCACGCCGCGCGCGCTCACGTCCGTCGCCCCGGTCCGCCGGCTGCCGGGCGCGGCTGGCCAGCCCGCCGCCGCGGCGCCCGCCCGGCAGATCGCCGCGCCGGGCGGCGCGGACCGCTTCAGCCTCCGGCAGTTCAACCGCGGCTCGGTGGCCCCTGCCCGGCCGGCCGACGGCCCGGCGGCGGCGGCGCCGAGCGCGGCCCAGAACGCGCCGGCGCCGGCCGGGTCCGTCGGGCTGGCCGTCGACCGTTCGGCCTGGGCCGCCTGGCTTGACGGCGAGCTGCTGGACCTGACCTACCTGGAGTTCGAGGTGCTGGACTTCCTGGTCCGCCACCCGGGCCGGGTCTACTCCCGGGCGGCGCTGCTGCGCCACGTCTGGGGCCACCGCGTCGACGACGACCCGGGCCAGGCCGGGCGCACCGTCGACGTGCTCGTCACCCGGCTGCGCCGCAAGCTCGGTCCCGAGCATCGCGGCCGGATCGAGACGGTCCGCCGCGTCGGCTACCGCTACCGGCCCGCGCGCGCCGACGTGGTCGCCTGAGCGGAGGAGGCGGCGGGCGGAGGTCACGTGGGAGCGAAGCGAGCACGGGGCCGGAGCTCGCAGCCGACGGAGCTCAGCAGGGACCCTGAGCGGAGGAGGCGGCGGGCGGAGGTCACGTGGGAGCGCCGTGGTCCCTGCGGAATCGGCGAAGCCGATTTCGGAGGTCGTGAGCACGGGGCCGGAGCTCGCAGCGGACGGAGCTCAGCAGAGACGCCTGAGCGGCTTCCGGTGGGGCGGGTCTGATTGTTCGTAGGGTCGCCAGCGCGCCCTGGACGCCGCTGAGCAGGGCCAGCGCCGCGGCCCGTCTCCCGGGCGAGCGGGCCGGGCGTGCTCCGCGAACCTGGCGGCGACTGCCCTCCGACATCCCCGGTTGAACCGGGTGAGTCCGCGGCGGCGGCGAACTAGGGTCGGAGAGAACCATGGCAAGTGGCTCGACGCGTCGTTTCCGACCTGAAGGGTGACCATGACCAGCGTGCCGGGGGTTGCCGGGGACGCACGGACGGTCGTGCTCGCCCGGCCGACGCGGACCGCGAGCCAGCTCGTCCGGCCGGAGGCCCTGCGGCAGGCGTTCCGTCGGCACGCGGCCGGGGTCACCGTGGTCACGCTCGCGGGGCCGGCCGGGCCGGTCGGGTTCACCGCCACCTCGGTCGCGTCGCTGTCGGCCCAGCCCCCGCTGCTGTCGTTCTCGTTGGCGACGACGTCGTCCAGCGCGCCCGCGATGCTCGAGGCCGAGACGCTGGTCGTCCACCTGCTCTCGTCCGGGCAGGAGGAGCTCGCCCGCCGGTTCTCGACCCGGGGCGTCGACCGCTTCGCCCCGCCGGTCCGCTGGGAGACGCTGCCTACCGGCGAGCCGCTGCTCTCGGACGTCGCCGTCTGGCTGCGGGCCCGGATCGAGCACCGGATCGCGACCGGGGAGAGCTACCTCGTCATCGCCGAGGTACTCGAGAGCCGGGTCGACCGCGCCGACGAGCCGCTCGTCTACCACGACGGCCACTACGGCACGGTCACCGACGCGCCGGCCCCCGAGGGCCCGGCACAGGACCCCGAGGCCTGACGCCCGAGGCCCGCCCGCCCTGCTCAGACGGCCGCGGCACCGGGATGGAGTCGGGTTGATCTCAGTACCACCGCTGCCACTCCGTCGGCTGCGTGCTGCGGCCTCGCCCTCACGACCTCCGAAATCGGCTACGCCGATTCCGCAGGAACCCCGGCGCTCCGGCGAGACCTCCGCACGCCGCCTCCTGCGTGTCAGTCGGCCCTGGACGTGGTGCCGCGGCGGAGCCGGTTCCGGCGGCGGATCACGATCACCAGGCCGAGCAGCCCCAGGCCGACGCCACAGGCCGCCGTCGCGAGCCACCACAGCCGCCCGTCGGAACGCAGCTGGCTGACGAACGGAATCATGACGATGAGCGCGATCAGCCAGAGGACCGTGCCCACCGCCACGGAGCCGACCCCGTCATAGGGCAGCGGCGCCAGCCCCGTCCCGGTGGTCGGCCCGTCGGGGCGCGGCCCGCCTGGCTCGGAGGTGCCGTCCGCGCCCTGCTCGGAGGTGCCGTCCGCGCCCTGCTCGGAGGTGCCGTCCGCGCCCTGTGCGGGACGCTGGCGGTCCGCCGACTGGTCGTCCAGCGGCCGGGCTGGGTGCGGGCCCTGGCCCGCCGCGCCGACGCCCTGGCCTGCCGCGGCGTTCGCCTCCATCTGCAGGACGTTACCTGTCCAGCGCGCCGCATCGCCGCGCGGCGGTCCGGCGGGTGGCGCCTCGGGTGGTCGCCCTGATGGTGACGGTCCAGAGGTGTTGCCCCACGGGTCGCCGGGCCGGTCAGCCGTGTGGCGCCGTCGCCGGCTCACCCGTGGTCATCAGCCAGTCGGCGAACGGGCGGCGGGTTACCGACTCCAACAACTGGATGTCGACCCGGAAGAGCCCGATGGCCCGCTCCCGCGCGTCCGGAGGTGCGCCGCCCGGGAGCGACGAGAGCGCGGCCGCCGGGCCGCCGACCGTTCCGGGGTGGGATTCGGAGCGGACGGTGGATGCGGTGTGTCGTGGCCCGGCGGCCGGTGGGAGGTCCAGCCGACTGCCGTCGGCGTGGCGCTCGCGGACCCCGAGGAAGGCGTACGCCCGATCGCGCGCGTCGGCCGGCGCGGCGAGAAGATCCGAGTAGCGGACGAGCAGCACCTGGCTCGGGCTGTAAAGGGTGTAGAGCCGCCGCAGCTGGCGGCCGTACTGACCGAGCTCCGCGTAGCGCCACGTCCAGTCGCAACCGGCCGCGGCCCGGGCCGGCTCGGCCGCGAGCGCCGCGGCGAACTCGGCGAGCGGTTCCGCGCCGGCGGCCCTGGCCCGCAGCCAGGCCGCGTAGGCGCGGTCGACCGGGTCGCGCAGCGTCACCAGCAGCCTGGGGTAGGCCACGCTCTCGTGCAAGCGCCGCGCGGCCGTGAAGTCGGCGAGCAAGTAAGGAGCCAGCTCACCCTGCTGCCTTGACGCGGAGTCCGTGGCACGGGCGGACTCGGCGGAGGGAGCGGTCCCGCCGAGGCCTAACGCGGGGTGATCGGCGAGCATCGCGGCGAGCCGGAGACCGCCCGCCTCGGGCGGGCCCGCGACAACGAAGTCAGGCCCGGTCATCTCCACCCCCCTCGACGAGCCACCCGGTAGTTGATCGTAGTCCCGTGGCGGATCTCCGACAATATCGACCGGGAAGATGAAGAAGCTTCTTCACTCAATCTTGGCCTGCGTGTGGCGCGCGTACCGAAACGGCGGATGGTGATCGATGGGTGGCCCTCTGTATTCATTGCCACCGTGTTACGCCTGGAGCACGAATACATAACGTTCTCTACTGAAATAGTCAACTTTGGGCTCTCCGCAGCCTACGTTGCCGTCCACTGGTGCGGAGACAGCGCAGCCCTGAAGGAGTTTGGATCATGACCCTCGACACCGTGACCGCCGAAAGCGCGACGGCGCCCACCCCGCCCGCAGTCAGTCTGGGCGTCCGGCCGCTCACCGTCCGGATCGGCGCCGAGATCAGTGGGGTCAGGCTTTCCGGCGATCTCGACGCCGCGACGGTCTCGGCGATCCGGGCGGCGATCCTGCGCCACCGGGTCGTGTTCTTCCGCGACCAGGCGCACCTCACGCCGCTGATCCAGGTCGAGTTCGCCCGGCTGCTCGGCGAGCTGACCCAGGCCCACCCGACGCAGACGGCGCTCGCCGGCCACCCGTTGATCCACGAACTGGACGCCTCCAGGGGTGGCCGCGCCGGTGCCTGGCACACGGACGTCACCTTCACCGACCGGCCGCCGGCCTTCTCGGTGCTGCGCGCCGTCGAGATCCCGCCGGTCGGCGGCGACACCGTCTGGGCGAACACCGTCGCCGCCTACTGGGACCTGCCCCAGCAGCTGCGTGAGGCCGCGGACACGCTGCGCGTCTTCCACACCAACCAGCACGACTACGGCCTGCGCCCCGAGGACCTCAAGGGCCTGCCCGAGGACACCCTGGAGCGGTTCTTCGAGTTCCGGTCCGCGGAGTTCGAGACCGAGCACCCGGTCGTGCGGATCCACCCGGAGACCGGCGAGCCGTCGCTGCTGCTTGGCGCGTTCGTCAAGCAGCTGACCGGCGTGAACCAGGCCCAGTCGTTCGATCTGCTGCGCGCGTTCGCCGAGGTCGTCGCCAAGCCCGAGAACACGGTCCGCTGGAAGTGGACGGCCGGCGACGTCGCGATCTGGGACAACCGCGCCACCCAGCACTACGCGATCAACGACTACGCCGACAGCCCGCGCATCGTGCACCGGGTGACCGTCGCCGGGACCATCCCGGTCGGCAAGGACGGTCGCCCCAGCCACTCCCGCGTCGGCGACGCGAGCGCGTACTCACCCATCGGCACCGTCCCGGCGGCCTGAGAACCGTGGCGGCAGGTCGTGCCCCCGACCTGCCGCCGCCGGATGAGCCAGACCGCTCACGTCGACCCGGGTTGGCGCATCACCCTTCCCAGAGCGGGACGCCGGAGTCGTCGAGGTCGTCCTCGGCGTCGCGGAAGGCGGTCCCGGCCGGGTCGCGCAGGGCGGCGGCCAAGGCGTGCCGGCGGTGCCAGGTGCCGGCGTGCCAGGCCAGGGCCCGGGCCAGCGCGTCCGTGCCGGCCGCGGCGTCGACGTGAATCTCGCCGCCGATGCCGCCGACGACGCGCCAGCTCGCCGGGGTGGGCCGGCCGGAAAGGTCGGCGACGGTCAGCCGGGTGTGCTCGACGTAAGGGGTGCCGTCCGGGGCGCGCCCGCGGGTCACCACGTCCGCGGGGTCGGCGAGAACCGGGAACTCGGCCAGCGCGGTCGCCAGCGGGACGCCCAGCACGTAGCCGACCTCGGCCGCGCGGTCCAGCGGCAGCCGCAGCGGTGCCGCGTTCCCGAGCAGGGTCAGCAGGTCGGGGGCGTCCACGATGGCCGCGTCGCCGGTCGGGACGACACCGAGCGGGGTGCGGACGGCCAGCGGCGGGTCGAGCCGGCCGTCCGCGAGGCCGCCGCCGGGCTGCCCGTCCGGGCCAGCCGCGAGCAGCGTCGCGGCGCTCACCGCGGCCACGTAGAGCGCGCGGGCGCTCGGCCAGGGGATCTCCCGGTCGGCGTCGCCGAGGCGGTCGAGCAGGTCGAGCACGCCGCGAAGGTCGCCGAGGACGTCGTCCAGGGTGACCCGGCAGCCGAGCGCGCGCAGCAGCTCCTGGTCGACCCCGGGCAGCGTGGCCACCGGGGCGAACAGGCCGTCCAGCAACGGGTCGGCACCCGGCAGCCGAAGCTCCGGCGGTGGCAGGCGCACGGGCCCACCGGCCCGCGGCGCGTGGTCGTCGAGGTCGTCGTCGTCCAGGTCGTCGTCGAAATCGTCGCTGGTGAAGTCGTCGTCGACGTCGTCGTCGAGGCCGGACGAGGACGCGTCGGGGCTCGCGACCGGGAGCAGGGCGTGGCGGGCCAGCCACCAGCGGGTGTAGGACGGCTCGTCGCCGAGCACCACCTCGCGCAGCGGCGGCCGGGCTAGCTCGGCGAACGCCTCCGGCCAGGCCGCCGGGTCGACCAGCTCCAGGTCACGGACGGCGGCGAAGGACGCCAGCACCAGCGGGGCGCGCCTGGCGTCGGCGTCGGCGTGGTACGGGCCACCGCGGGCGGTCGCGGCCCTGGCGCTCGCCAGCGCGGGCGACTCGGCGGCCTCCTGGACCCAGGTGTCGCTGTCGTCCAGGTCGAGCAGTACCGGCTCGTCCGGGTCGAGGGTGACGTCCGACGCGCGCAGGACGCCGAAGGTGCGCAGCACCCCGACGGCTTCGAGAACCTCGGTCGGCCACGCGTCCGTCAGCTCGGGCGCGAGGACCGCGAACGGGGCGTCGGCGGCGACCAGGCGGTCCAGCGGGCCGCCGGCGATCAGCAGCTCCGAGGCGGGGACGAACTCGCCCGCGTTGTCGGCCAGCAGCAGCTCACCCAGCCAGTCCAGTCCGCCCGCGGTCTCCTGCGCGGTGAGCCCCGCGTCGCGGACCAACGCGAGCACCGCCGCCGCGAGCGCCCGCAGCTCCTCCGGGTCGTCGTCCGGATCGGAGTCGACGACCGCCTCGTGCACCGCCGGGTCGCGCAGCACGCCCGCCGGGGTCCCCTCGACGGCGCCGAGGGTGCGTAGCGCGTCCCTGGCCCCGCCGAGGCAGGCATCCGGGTGCACCACCCGCAGCGGCAGGCCGGAGGCGGCCAGCGCGACGACGTCCAGGCCGTCGGTGGGCAGCAGCACCCCGCGCGGCCCGGTGACCATCCGCACCCGCAGTGCCCTCCCCGGCCCCGTCCCGCCGGCGGCCGGGGCATCGGCGTCGAGCGAGTCCTCGTCCGCCGCGACCGCGATCGGCACGGGCAGGGCGCCGAGGGCGTCCCGGTCCGGCGCGGTGATCAGGGCCGAGTACAGCGCGGACCACCAGGCCGGCGGCCGGCGTACCGCGGCCAGCACCTCCACGAGGCCGGCGCTGTCCAGCCGGCGCACGCCGAGCGCGTCCAGCGCCCGCCGCCAGTGCCGGGCCGCGTACCGCGCGGGCAGCAGGCCGGCGACGGCGCCTTCCGGCTGCTCGCCGGCTCGCCCCTCAAACTCGCGTCAAGGCCGGCCGCCAGACCCGCGCCCAGGCCGCTGTCGAAGTCGGCGTCGACGAGGTCCGGGTCGGAGGCCAGGCCGTGATCGAGGTGATGGCCCGCGTCGGAGCGGCCGAGGGGGTGGGGGCCGCTGAGCAGCGCGGTGACCGCGTCGGTCGCGGGGCCGAGATCGCAGACGACGCACTCCCGGCCGAGCCGGCCACCGGGGAACAGGCCGGCCTCGGGCAGCAGGGCCGTGAGGGCATCCCGCAGTCGACCGTCGACCGCCCCAGCGGGCAGACCGGCGGGAACCAGCTCCAGCGCGGCCAGCGGATCCGGCGGCACGAGCGGGTCTGCGCCGACCGGCGTCGCGCCCTCCGCCGGCGCGCCCGCACCCGTCGCCGCGTGAGCCGGCGTGAAGGCCGCGCCTTGCCCCTCGTCGCCGCCGGCAAGGGGGGTCTCGGTGAGCTGGAAAAGGCTCAGCGCGAACGAGTCGTCCTCCTCCGTCCCGGTCCGCGCGCCGGGCGGCGTGTCCTCGGCCGTCCCCGCGGTGCCCAGGTGGATGGCGAGCGCGACGACGGCCTCGGCGAGCCGGTCGGTCAGCCAGTCGCGCAGCGGCCCGGCGACCGTGTGCCGGCGGGAGGGCTCCAGCGGCAGCTCGACGCTGGCCAGCACCGGCAGGGACAGCGCCTCGTCGGTCGGCTGCGGCGCGCGGACCACCTTCGCCGCGCCCGCCGGCCAGCCTCCGTCGCGCACCATGGCCCTGGCCGCGTACCCGGTCCTGGCGCGCTCCTCGACCGGCCGGTCGGCCAGCAGCGCCGCCGGGATGGTGCCGCGCCGGACACAGCCTCGCCAGCGCTGCCCGTTCAGCAGCGCGATCTCCAGCCCGGCGTCCAGCGGAGTCTCCACCGGCTCGGCGCCGGCCACGCTCGCGCCCGTCTGGTCGGCGGCCCGGCCGGGTGACGTCGCGGGCTCGCCGCCGACGAGTTCCCAGTGGCAGCGGTGCGTCTCGACCTCGCCGTCGAGGTCCAGCACCACCTCGCCGAGCCCCGGCAGCACCAGCAACAGGGTCGGGTCGAAGGCGGCGAGCAGCTCGCGGGTCAGGGCGACCGCCTCGGCGTCGCGCAGCGGCAGCCGCACCACCGTGTCGTAGCCGACCGGTGGCGGGGCGGGGGTGGACACCGCGAACGGCAGCCGCAGTACCGGCGCGGCCCCGTCCCGGCGGCCCAGTTCGGCGCGCAGGCCGGCGGCCCCGATCTCGTGGACCGCCGCCGCCGTCCACTCCTTCGACCAGCGAACCCCGCGCGCGGGGCGCGCGCTGTCCGCGGGGGTGTCCGCCGCGGCGGGGCCCGGGGAGACCGAGACGATCGCCGGGTCGTCGCTGACGGCCAGGACGGCGGCGAAGCCCGCGCCAAAGCGGCCGACCGCGGCCACATCGCGCTTGGCCGAGGCGCGCAGCGTGCTGAGGGCCTCGACGCCCTCGGCGGTCAGCGGGGCGCCCGTGTTCGCGACCTCCAGCAGGTCCCCGGCCAGCCGGACGAGCACCCGGGCCGGCACCGAGGCCGCGGCGGCCGCGTCGACGGCGTTCTGCAGCAACTCGACGACGAGCCGGTCCCGGTAGGCGCCGAGGGCGGCGTCCTCCTCGGCGTTCGCGTCCTCCCGGAACCGGGCCGGCGACGCCGCCCACGAGTCCAGCACCCTCGACCGGATGGCCGCCGTGCCAAACGGGTCTGCCTGGCCGCCGGCGAACTGGGGGCTCACGGGGCCGGTGTTGCCGGCCGCGTCGAGATGTGTCGCTTCCACTGTTCCATCTTCGTCACTCGGCGGCCCGGCCGGCGCCTGGCCATCCCCTACCGCCTCCCGTACGCACCGTTCCTCGCCCGGGACGCGGGGCCGGAGAACTCGGCAAGATGGCCTCATGGCGCGACGGACGGGTGCCAGGCGGCCGGATGACCCCCGGTTGGCCGAGGCGTTCGAGGAGCAGTGGGGCCTCGTGTCGGCGGGGGTCGATGCGCTCGGCGACGCGGCCTTCGGCGCGGCGAGCGTCCTGCCGGGCTGGACGGTCGGCGACCTGGTCGCGCACTGCGCGCGGTCCGGCGGCGCTCTCGCCAGAGCGCTCGAGGCCGTGGCCGCCGACGGTGCCGGCACGGACGGAGCACGCGCGGACCGCCCAGGCGCCGCGGATGCCGTCCGCTACCTGAGCGGCGTCGGCGCCCGGGCGGAAGCCATCGCGGACACCGCCCGGGCGGACGCCGCCGGCCTGCCGGCCGACACGCTGCGTGCCCTGTTGCGCGACGCGGTGGCGGACTCGAGCAAGGCTCTCACGGCCGCGCTGGCGGGCTCCGGCGGTGCGCTGGGCTGGGACCGGGTCGTCCGCTCGCCGGGCGGGCCGATCCGGCTGGGCGACTTCGTCGTGACGCGTTGCGTCGAGGGGGTCGTGCACGGGCTGGACCTCGGGTTCCCTCCGGCGCGGGACGCGCTGCGGATCGTCACCAGGGTCCTCGTCGACGTGCTGGCCACCAAGGCGCCCGGGCGGTCGGTGGAGCTGCGGGTGCCGCCGTTCGCCGCCGTCCAGGTGGTCGAGGGCCCGCGGCACACCAGGGGAACCCCGCCGAACGTGGTCGAGGCCGACCCGGTCGCGTTCGTCCAGGTGGTGGCCGGCCGGCTCGACTGGGCCACCGCCGTCGCCGACGGCCGGCTCACCGCGAGCGGGGACCGGGCCGACCTACGGCCGTGGCTGCCGTTGCTGTGACTGGACCCGTCAGATCGGTCACGGTGCGCACTTTCGATACCTGCCCATACTCGACGGGAGCCGAAGCGCGCCGCATACGTCGAGATTCGCGATCAAACCGTCGTCGTCGGCTATTGCGTCCCATTGAGGTTGGATTCGTGCCCTGGTGGGCGGTTGGGGTGGGACGGCGCGAGTGGTGGCACCGGTCACGGGTATGTCCCAAGGGAAATGCCGGCTAACCCGACCCCTGTTAGCGTGCATGATGGTGGCTGTCGACGGTGCGTCCATCTTCGCGTGAACAGCTGTTCAGGTGCACAGGTGTTCAGGTGCACAGCTGTTCAGGTGCACAGCCGTTTACATCCCGCGTTGCCCGGCCGGGAGACAGCTCCCCGGTAACCCCCCAAGCTGCCTGACCGCGAGGAGACTGGTGTCAGTGACCAAGGGGACGGCTGCCGCCCCGGGCGCGGGTCGCTCCGGCGACCTGAAGCCCGCGCTCGGCGAACCCGGTAGAGCCAGCACGGACAACAGAGCCAGCAAGGACAACAGAGCCGGCACGGACAACAGGGGTAGCACGGACATCAGAGGCCGAACGGACAACACTGGCCGACGGGCCTGGGAGCTGGAGCTGCGGGACGCCGCGGGCCCGCAGGACGCCTGCGGGGTCTTCGGGATCTGGGCGCCGGGCGAGGACGTCGCGAACCTCACCTACTACGGCCTGTACGCGCTGCAGCACCGCGGCCAGGAGGCGGCGGGCATGGCCGTCGCCGACGGCCGCACGATCGTGGTCTTCAAGGAGCTGGGTCTCGTCGCCCAGGTGTTCGACGAGCGGACTCTCTCCAGCCTGTCCGGCCACCTCGCCGTCGGGCACACCCGCTACTCGACGACCGGCTCGTCAACCTGGGAGAACGCCCAGCCGTCGTACCGGACCGCGCGGCTCGGCGGGGGCGTCGCGCTCGCGCACAACGGCAACCTCACCAACATCCTGGAGCTGGCCGAGGAGCTCGGCGACGACCGGGACGCCGGCATGCACGCCACCACCGACTCGGACCTGATCACGGCGCTGCTCGCCGGCCACCCCGGCCCGACGCTCGCCGAGGCCGCGCTGGACGTGCTGCCCCGGCTGCGCGGCGCGTTCTCGCTGGTCTTCTCGGACGCCACGACGATGTACGCAGCGCGTGACACCCACGGCATCCACCCGCTGGTCCTCGGGCGCCTCGACAACCGCGCCGACGAGGACGCCGAGCACTCGGCTGGCGAGGACTACGCCGCGGCCGGGGCCTGGGTCGTCGCCAGCGAGACCTGTGCGCTGGACATCGTCGGCGCGACGTTCGTCCGCGAGGTCGAGCCGGGCGAACTGGTGGTCATCGACGGCGACGGGCCGCGCTCGCTGCGCTTCGCGCCGGCGGACAAGCACGGCTGCCTGTTCGAGTTCGTCTACCTGGCCCGGCCGGACACGGCGATCGCCGGGCGGTCGGTGCACGCGACCCGCGTGGAGGTCGGCCGGATCCTGGCCGCCGAGGCGCCCGTCGAGGCCGACCTCGTGATCCCCGTCCCGCAGTCGGGAGTGCCGGCGGCGGTCGGCTACGCGGAGGCCTCCGGCATCCCGTTCGGCGAGGGGCTGGTCAAGAACTCCTACGTCGGCCGGACGTTCATCCAGCCGTCGCAGAAGATCCGCCAGCGCGGCATCCGGCTGAAGCTCAACCCGCTGCGCGAGGTCATCGAGGGCCGCCGGCTGGTCGTCGTTGACGACTCGATCGTGCGGGGCAACACCCAGCGGGCGCTGGTGCGGATGCTGCGCGAGGCCGGCGCCGCCGAGGTCCACGTGCGGATCTCCTCGCCGCCGGTGCGCTGGCCCTGCTTCTACGGCATCGACTTCGCGACCCGGGCCGAGCTGATCGCGAGCGGCCTCGGGGTCGAGCAGATCCGCGAGTCGCTCGGGGCGGACTCGCTGGCCTACGTGTCGCTGGATGGTCTGGTCACGGCCTCCCGCCAGCCGGCGAACGAGCTGTGCCGGGCCTGCTTCGACGGCGTCTACCCGGTTGCGCTCTCGGACTCCACTCGACTGGGTGGCAAGCACCGGCTGGAGGACATGGGCAGCGGCGCGGCGACCAGCGCGGCGCTCGCGGAGGCGTTCAGCCGCCGGATGGTGCTCGGGATGAACGGCGCCGACCCGTCGCCCGACGACCTGGACGAGCTCGCCGGCCTCGGCGCCGTGGCGGAGATCGCGGCGATTGACGGGCAGGCGGCCGGCGCGGTGGCGCTGGGCAGCGACGTCGCGCCGGCCAGGAGTGGGCGCTCGTGACCGCCGACGCGGGCGGCGCGGCCTACCGGGCCGCGGGCGTGGACGTGGCGGCCGGAGAGCGTGCCGTCGAGCTGATGCGCGGGCATGTCGCCCGGGCGACCCGGCCGGAGGTCGTCGGCTCGCTCGGCGGCTTCGCGGGCCTGTTCGCGCTCGACACCAGCCGTTACCGCAAGCCGCTGCTCGCCTCGTCAACCGACGGCGTGGGCACGAAGATCGCGCTGGCACGGGCGCTGGACGTGCACGACACGGTCGGCATCGACCTGGTCGCGATGGTCGTCGACGACCTGGTGGTCTGCGGCGCCGAGCCGCTGTTCCTGCTGGACTACATCGCCTGCGGGTCGCTGGACCCGAGCCGGGTCGCGTCGATCGTCGCCGGGATCGCGACCGGCTGCGAGCAGGCCGGCTGCGCGCTCGTCGGCGGCGAGACGGCCGAGCATCCCGGCCTGATGGGTGTGGACGACTACGATCTGGCCGCCACCGGTGTCGGCGTCGTCGAGGCCGACGAGGTGCTCGGCCCCGAGCGGGTCCGGGCTGGCGACGCCCTGATCGCGATGGCCTCGTCAGGGGTGCACTCCAACGGCTTCTCGCTGGTGCGGCACGTGCTGTTCGGAGCGGCCGACGAGAACGCGCCCGGCGGGATCGGCCCCGACGGGCAGGCCGCGCTGCGGGTGATCGAGCCGGCCCTCGGCACCACCCTGGGCGCCGCGCTGCTGACCCCGACCCGGATCTACGCGAAGGACTGCCTCGCGCTCGCCGCCACCGGCCAGGTGCACGCGTTCTCCCACATCACAGGTGGGGGGCTCGCCGCGAACCTGGCCAGGGTGATCCCCGCGGGCCTGGTGGCGACGCTCGACCGGTCCACCTGGACGCCGCCGCCGATCTTCGGCCTGCTGGCCGAGCGCGGCGCCGTTCCGCAGTCGGACATGGAACACACGTTCAACCAGGGCATCGGGATGATCGCCGTGGTGGCGCCGGGCGCGGTCGACGAGACGCTTGCCCTGCTCGGCGCGCGCGGGGTGCCGGCGTGGTTCGCCGGCCGGGTCGCCGCGGCCGAGCCCGAGGCCGGCCTGACGGCCCGGCTGAGTGGCGCCCACCAGTAGCGGTCGGGCCCGCACGGCTCCGGACGGGTTCGCCCGTTCGGAGCCGTCTGGGCGGTTGCCGGGACTGTTGAGCCAGCTCCGGCGGGATAGCGCCGGTCTGGTCCGGAACCAGTTTTTGCGCCTGAATCGGCCCGGCTCTAATCGGTTCGGCTGTACCGAACCCGCCGTGGACCTGGAGCGCCGGCTAGGAAGGTGACCGACGCTCAGCGAGCGGAGTGACCCGGCTCGTCGTCTTCTTCGTCGTCGTCGAGGTACGCGCCGTAGTCGTCGTCGTACTCGTCGTCCGCGTACGGATCGTCATCCTCGGTGGTGTTCCGAGTGGTCGACCCACTGACGCCCAGATCCGCCTTCAGCCGGTCCAGATCCATCGACGGCGAGTTGTACTTGAGCTCGCGGGCGACTTTCGTCTGCTTGGCCTTCGCTCGGCCGCGCCCCATGGCTCGACCCCCTCGAACATGACGACGGGGACCCGCCCCGGTGCTCTAACAGTCTCGTGCTTACCGAGACTACAGGGATCGCGGGCCGGTCGGCACGCCAACCCCACACTTGCTCGCCACGGCGCTTCTCCGAGCGGCCGGGTGTCGGTCAAAGCTACTGCTTCGCTCCGTCAGCCACGAGCTACGGCCTCCGGGGTCCCTGCGGGATCGACGAACGGGTCCCTGCGGGATCGACGAACGGGTCCCTGTGGGATCGACGAAGGGGTCCCTGCGGGATCGACGAAGTCGATCTCGGAGGTCGTGATCTCGGAGGTCGTGATCTGGTAGGTCCGCTCCTCCGCTCAGGGCAGGAGGATCTGGCGTAGGCGGCCGATTCCGGTCATGCGGCGTTCCGCGAGGGTTACCGCGGCCACGCCCGGAGGCTGGCCCTCCGACTCGGCGAGCTCGAAGACGCTGCGGGTCGTCTGGAAGATCCGGCTGGCTGACGCCTTCGCCCGTTCCGCGCGGTAGCCCTCGATCTCGTCGGCGACCTGGATCAGCCCGCCGGCGTTGACGACGAAATCCGGCGCGTAGAGGATTCCGGCCTCGGCGAGCAGCTTGTCCACGCCAGGATGGGCCAGCTGGTTGTTGGCTCCGCCGCACACCACCTTCGCCCGCAGCCGCCCGACGGTCTCCTCCGTCAGCACGCCGCCGAGCGCGCACGGCGAGTACACGTCGGCGGCGACGCCGATCAGCGCGTCCGGGTCGTCGACGATCTCCACCTCGGGGTAGCGGTCGCGCAGCCGGGCGATCGTGGCCGGGTTGACATCGCTCGCGAGCACCGACGCGCCGTCGGCGAGCAGATGTTCGATCAGCCGGGCGCCGACCTTCCCGACGCCGCTGACCGCTACCGACCGGCCCGCCAGGCTGGCGCTTCCCCACACCCGGGCGGCGCTTGCCCGCATCCCCTCGAAGACGCCGTAGGCGGTGAGCACGCCCGAGTCGCCGGAGCCGCCGTGCGCCGGGGAACGCCCGACGACCCAGCGGCTCTCCCGTGCCACCAAGTCCATGTCCTCGACGTAGGTACCGACATCGCAGGCCGTGATGTAGCGCCCGCCGAGCGAGGCGACAAAGCGGCCGTAGGCGCGCAGCAGCGCCTCGGACGAGTCCCTGGCCGGGTCGCCGATGATGACGGCCTTGCCGCCGCCGAGATCGAGGCCGGCGCAGGCCGCCTTGTAGGCCATCGCCCGGGAGAGCGCGAGGGCGTCGGCGAGCGCGGCCGACTCGCTCGCGTACGGGTAGAAGCGCGTTCCACCGAGGGCCGGTCCGAGCGCGGTCGAGTAGATCGCGATGATGGCGCGCAGCCCGGAGGCTGGGTCCGAGCAGAAAACCACCTGCTCGTGCTCGGCGCCGGCGTCGAACACCGCCGACACGGCGCTCGGCTCGTCGATTGGCCTCGACGAGTAGGCAGACACCGTTGTCATACCTCAAACCCTACGGCCGCCCCCACCCTCCGCACCGCACTCGCTGGCTCGCTCCAGCCTGCAAGCGCGGCCCAGCTACGTCCCCTCCCTCTCGCCGCGCCGACCCCGGGTTCTGAGCCTGATGGGTGCAGGAGCGGCCGACGAGCGCTCGGTGGCGGTTCGTGCCGCGGGTGGGCCGCGCAGGAACCCGCGAAGGGCGCTCCGCGCCCGGTTCCGGCCGACCGCCCCGGCCAACCAGCGCGCGATAGCCTCGCCTCGGGCGGATCGGCTGGGGAGGGGGTCAAGGAGTGCCAGTCGTCTCTCCAGCGGCGTATCTACGGGTTTACGAGCCGTTGGCCGCCTTCTCGCCGGCCGAGCGGCTGCGGTGGCAGCGATTCGCGGCGACGGCGCCGCCCTCGCGCCGGGCCGGCACGCGCCGGGAACGGGTCGTCGCGCTGGTCGCGACGGTGCGCCCGACGCTCGATGTCGCCGGTGAGTCCGCGTTCGTGCAGATGGTCGACGGGTTGATGTTCGTCTGCCCGTGGTCGACGCAGCTGCGGGTGTGGCAGGCGGCCCTGGAGTTCCGCGGCGGGATGCCGGAGCGGGTCGCCGATGTCTTCCTGCCGCGGCGGATCGTCGACTCCGCCGAGACCGAGCTGGACCGCTGGCGCGCCCGGCGGCCCGAGCTCAAGGTGCACATCCAGACGTCGACCTGGACCGTCCCAGCGCCGTGGTTCCTGTTGTTCGACCCGGCCGAGCGGATGCTTGTCACCGGCGACACGGCTGAGCGTTCGATGGTCTACCGGACCGAGATCGGCCTGGCCCGCCGCCGGATCGCCGAGGCGACCGAGGCGTTGACCGCGATGCGATCGTCGATGCCGGACACCGCCAGTGTCGAGGGTGTGACGGAGCTGTCCCGCTGGCTCGACGGCTTCCACCCGCGCAGCCGGGTCGAGCTGGACTACGACGGGCTGGTCGACCTGCTCGACGACGACATCCTGCGCCGGGACAGCTCGGTGGAGGACCTCGCCGAGGCGGTCAGGTCATTACGCCAAGGGCGAACAGAGCGGGCCGCGGAGGCCTACGAGCGCGTCGTCGTCCGGTGGCGCCCCTTGCAGTCACGGGAATCCGCCAGCTGAGCACCGGCGTTTGATAACGGAGAGTCGTCGCCCGCTTCGGACGAGCCGTGACTAGTCAGCAGATGGTCCCGACGTGCCATGTCCGAAATGCCCCCGAAGGATGCACGATCTGTATGGGACGGAGCGACGCTCTGTGACGGGAGGCCAACACAATGACGACGAGAACGCCGGACGCCGAGCCCCTGCTGACGCCGGCCGAGGTGGCGACGATGTTTCGGGTGGACCCGAAGACCGTCACCCGGTGGGCGAAGGCCGGGAAGCTGACGTCGATCCGTACGCTCGGTGGCCATCGGCGCTACCGGGAGGCGGAGGTTCGAGCCCTGCTCAAGGGCGTCCCCAGTATGGGAGGCGACCTCTAGACGACCGATCAGGTCGGTGCGCATGTCGGACCAGCTCGCAGGCCGCCAACGGGGACGGCGGCCGGGGTCGGAGCGGAGCGCGCCGACTGGGTGGGTATCCGGGCATGGCATGTCAACCTGCCAGTACCGATGAGCCGTTGGTCTTCGGCCAGGGCCGTCGGTCGTTCTGACGTGCCGGCTCGGTGGGGTACTCGCCCGTCCCACCGATCTGCCTGATCGGGAGCAGGGGCTTTGCCGTCGCGGTCGCGCGCGCTGCGCGGCCCGACGGGAGTCCTGAGGCGAAGAGCCGGTAGGCCCCGTGGGGCAAAAGCCGGCTCAAAACACAGGGACGGACGGCATCATGCCGTCCGTCCCTGTGCCGTCTGGAGCCCCGTCGGCCCGCGTCGTGCCGTCCGAGTCGTGCCCGTCCGGCCTGTCGCGCCGCGCGGACTTTCGTCGCGTCGGCCGCGGTCCCTTGGTGCAGGTGGGCGAACCGAGCCTGGCGGGGAATGCTTCTGACGAGGCAGCTGGCCCGGGAGGCGTTCGGCCTGGGCTGGCAGGTCGGGAGGGAAGTCCCTGGCGATGGACTGGAAGGCGACATTCGGGCCGGTGCAGGCCGTCTCGGAACCTGACCGGGCGGTCACCGACCTGTTGGAGGCCGTACGGCACCGCCTGCGGATGGACGTCGCCTGGCTTGCCCGGTCGGACGGTGACCTGCTCGTCATCGAGGCCATCGACGGTGACGGTTCGTCGTTCGGAGTCCAGCCGGGCGCGACGATCCGCGTATCCGCCACCTCCCGACCCCCGGTCGTGACCGGCGGCCCTCCACAGATCGTTCGCGACGTCCGTGGCGTCAAGGGCCAGCGGCGGTCGTCCGCCGCACGGGCGCTGAAGGCCGGGGCCTACGTGGCCGTGCCGGTGTTCGAGCGCGATGGCGCCTTCTACGGCACCCTCTCCGCGCTGTCCCACGATCGGCGTCCCGATCTGCAGGAACGGGATGCCCGGTTCCTCTGCCTGGCCGCCGAGATGATCACGGACTCCGTCTCGGATCTCCGCCGGGTCTGGGAGGGGCGCAGCGCCTTCTGGGACAGGGTCGGTGCCGTCATCGACGCGGGCGGACCCAGCATGGTCTTCCAGCCGATCGCGGACCTCGGCGCGCGCGACCGCATCGTCGGCGTCGAGGCGCTCGCCCGGTTTCCCTCGTTCGCGGACCTCTGCCCGGCCGAGGCGGCGGCCGCCCGGGCCGCACCGTCGAATGGGGCTGTGCCGTCGGATGAAGCTCCGCGGCCGGCCAACGAGCGTCTGGACGATGCGCAGCAGGCGCCGTCGGCGTGGCCTGGCGGCGGGAGGGACACCGGGCTTGCCGAGCCGGGACGCTGGTTCGCCTTGGCCGCGGCGGTCGGCCTGGGCGTCGAGCTGGAGCTCGCCGCTGTGCGAGCGGCGCTGACGCGGCTGCCCCTTCTGCCAGAGGATCTTTCTCTCTCGGTCAACGTCTCGCCGAGCACGGTGGGCGCCGAACTGGTCGAGCTGATCCGCCACGTCGACCCGAATCGGCTGCTCTTGGAGATCACGGAGCACCACCGACTCGAGGAAGGAGCGGAAGCGTTTGAGGTGCTCCGCGAGATTCGCGCGCGTGGCGTCCGGGTCGGCGCGGACGACGTCGGCTCCGGGTACGCCGGTCTCTCACAGCTCCTGACGTTGCGGCCGGATCTGGTCAAGATGGACCGGTTCCTGACGCAGGGGATCGACGTGGATCCGGCTCGGCAGGTGATCGCGGGAGCGCTCATCCAGATCGCCGACGAGATCGGGGCGAGCATGCTGGCCGAGGGCATCGAGACCCCGCGGGAGCTGGCTACGGTGCGCGCGGCCCGGGTGCGGCTCGCCCAGGGCAATTACATAGCGCCACCGTCCGACCTGCCGTTGGCTCTCGACAGCCAGGCGCGGCGGGACAAGCCATCGTCCCGCTAGCCCGAAAGTGTCAGGGAACCGGCAAATGCCCCGTCCCGCCTGGTGACGTTGCGTGGTCAAGAATGCGTTGGTCACACGGTGGTGGAAACGTAGGCGGCCATGGGAACGGTCTCGAGGACCAGGCCGGCCGCGCCGCGGTGAATGCCGTCCAACGCGATCCATCCGGTCTCGATCTCTGTGAAGCCGGCCCAGGCGGGACCATGCTGACGCAGCAGGAACGGCAACGGCTGGCCGTCGACCGGGAGGTGCACCGTCGCCCAGTCCTCGGCGTCGAGGTTCGTGGACAGCCAGCCGGCCAGGTCAAGCTGGTAGCGCCACCATTCCTGGCGATCGACGGAATCCGCGGTGAAGGTCGGCGCGACGGCATGCAGCATGTTCCGCTGCGCCCAGCCGATCGCGTCGTCGGCAACGGTCGGGGCGTAGTTGACCTCGCCAACCTGCGTCGCGGGCAATCTGGGCACGGTCGTCACAACGATCCGCGGCTCGACGTTCGTCGGGTCGCCATGCCCCAGGCTCACCCGCCAGACCTGCTCCGACCGCGGGCGCCGGGTATCCCACACCTCCAGCCAGCGTGGCTCCAGAAAGCCGGGGCGCAGGCCATAGACGGAGAAACCGGCGGAGGGCGGTGGCAGCAGTCCCGGCACGGGCCACAGTGTGCAGCCTGTTCGGGCCTCGCGGTGGGCCACCCCCGTTGCCGGAGTGCGGAATCGTCCCGCGCCGGGCCACGGAACCGTCGTTACGCGCGCCGCAAGGAGGTGGACTGCGGCGCTCCACTGGCCCTATCGCCACCCGTTGCGCTCGCCATCTCCGGGCGTTATCTCACTTCTTGCCCATCAATCGGCCGCCACGAGCGGAAATGGACCACACCAATGGCGCAACAGTCCGGGCAGGGGATGACGCTGTCGAAAGGATGGTTGGGCGGCTCGTCCGGGTCCCCGCTGGTCTGTGCAAAATCGGGTCATTCGAGCCGTGCGCCGCTCGCTCTGGCCCGCGGGCCGCACCTGGCCTCGATGACCACAGGTGGACCCGCGGTCCGCGAGGCCGGTTCCACGCTCCGGGTGGGGGAGGACCCTATGCGACGTCGAGATCGCGACTTCGGTGATCTCGCCGACCCTACCGCCCGATGGATGTCGCTGACCGGTTGTCGGGTGGCTTCGTGTAGTCGGATGGTTCCTCGTCATCGGGTGGTTCTGTGGGGCTGCTGACGCGGTTGTCTCCGCGCGCCCGGGAGAGCGATGAGAGCACGCTGCTTCCGCCTGCCGAGCCGGAGCCGGGCTTCCCGCGCCGCCCCAAGGATCCGGCGTTCGTCGGCGATTATCGGGTCCTGCGCCTGCTCGGCGAGGGCGGAATGGGCACCGTCTACCTCGGCGAGTCGGTCGACGGCCGCCGGGTCGCCGTCAAGGTGATCCAGTCCGAGTACGCGCGAGACCCCGAGTTCCGGGAGCGGTTCCGGGCCGAGACCGCGCATGCCCGCCAGGTCGAGGAGGCATACACCGCCGCGGTCCTCGACGCCGACCCGGACGCGGCGCTGCCCTACCTCGTCACCGAGTACGTGCCCGGCCCCACGCTGCGCGCCGCCGTCAACGCGGGCGGCCCGCTCGGCACCGGTGACCTGGCCCGGCTCGCCGTCGGCATGGCCGCCGCGCTGACCGCCATCCACGGCGCCGGCATCGCGCACCACGACCTCAAACCCGGCAACGTGCTGCTCGGACCGTCCGGACCGCGCGTGATCGACTTTGGCATCGCGGGCGGCTTCGGCGGGCCGGGACGAAACGGCCAGGCCGCCGACCAGGCGGGGGCCTCCAGCCACCAGCACGGGCGGGCCGGCCGCGGACGAGGTCGCGGCCGTCGCGCGCAGGCTCAGGAAGCGACGCAGGTCGGCACGCCAGGCTATATGGCTCCCGAACAGGCGCGCGGCGACGAGGCCGGCCCAGCGGCCGACGTCTTCGCCTGGGCCGCCGTCATGACGTTCGCCGCGAGCGGGGTACCGCCGTTCGGCGAGGGCAGCCCCGAGGAGCTGCTGCGCCGGGTCACCCTGGACACCCCCGACCTCGGCGCGCTGCCCGACGAGCTGGTTCCGCTGGTCCAGGCGGCGTTCAGCAAGCAGCCGCGGGACCGCCCGTCCGCGGGCGACCTGCTGCTCATGCTGATGGGCGAGAAGTCGGCCAGCCGCGACCCCGAGCGTCCGCTGGCCCTGCCAGCCGCACCCATCCCCGCGGCGCCGGCTGTCACGGCACCTGTTCCCGCCGAGGACACCCCGCCGTCCCCGCAGAACCCGCCCACGCCACCCGCGGCTGAGCGGCCACCCGCCCAGGCCCTCCCGATGCCCCTGCTGCGTCCTCCGGCCGCCGTCCCCTTCCTGGCCGCCGGGTCGCCCACACCCGCGCCAACCGCGTCCGTGCTAGCTGAGGCCGTGCCGGCTGAGGCCCCAGCGGCCGAGAGTGCCTTGGCTGAGGCCGTGCCCGCCGAAGCGGTGTCTGCCGAGGTCACGTCGGTCGAGGTCGCGTCGGTCGAGCCTGCCTTCGCTGAGGCCACGTTTGCCGAGGCTGTGTCGGTCGAGGCTATGTCGATCGAGGCCGTGTCTGCCGAGATCGCCTCGGTCGAGCCTGTGTCCGTTGAGCGTGCCTTGGCTGAGGCCGTGCCTGCCGAAGCCGCGTCGGTCGAGCCTGCCTTGGCTGAGGCCGCGTTTGCCGAGGCTGTGTCGGTCGAGGCTGTGTCGGTCGAGGCGGTGTCGGTCGAACGGGCGCCGTCGGACGTGCCCACGCCGGCTGAGCCGACATTGGCTGCTGCGTCGGCGCCGATTGCGGTTGTGTCCCCACCGGCTGAAGTCGGGCCAGCCATGTCCAGGGCGTTCGAGGTCCGCCCGGCCGCGCCGGCGGACGTCGCATCGTCCTTCGAGTTCGCGTCCTTGGAGCCTGGGTCCTCCCAGTCCGCGGCCGCCGAGTCCGCGCCCTCCGAGTCCGCGCCCTCCGTGTCCGCTCCGTCTGAGTCTGCGTCCTCCGCATCGTCCAAGTCAGCGGTGGACGCCGTCGGCTTCGGAAGCCTGGACGAGGCCGGGATCGCCGGGGGCTCGAGGGACGATGCCGGTCAGGATGCCGCCGAGACGGTCGCGGCGTCGGCTGTGGCGTCGGCGTTCGGCGGCGAGACATCCGACGACCCGGTGCCGGTTCTCGGCTCGATCGCCGAGGCGCTCGGCCCGCTGACCCTCGTCGAGCACGTCGAGCACGTCGAGCACGTCGAGCACGTCGAGCACGTCGAGCACGTCGAGCACGTCGAGCACGCCGAGCACGTTGGCGACACGGCGAAGGAGGTCGCGCCGGTCGGCGAGGCCCAATCGGTCGACCCGCTGTTCGCGCCGCTGGCCGCGTTGGAGAGCAGCGGCGAGGCCGGGGATGAAGTCGTGGGATCGGTGTTCGCGGACGTCGTCGGCGCCTTCCCGGACGTAGCCGCCGACGCCCTGGCGCCCGTCGTACGCAGCTCGGACGAGATCGTCGTTGCGGACGTGGAGGTCCCCGCAGGGCCGGACGAGTCGGTGCTGACGAGGCTGGTCGGGTCGGCGGGCGTGGCGGGGCTGGTGGGGGACGGTCTGGCGGGAGTCGGGCCGGAGGCCGGGGTCGGGGCGTGGATCGAGGTTGGGCCCATCCTGGAGGCCGGGCCGGCCGTATCTGCTGCGGCGGCCGAGCCGTTGCCGGACGTCGATATCGCGATCGAAGATCTGCTGTCCGGAGGCCGGGCTGGCGCGGACATCGCGGAAATCACGATCGCCGAAGTCGCGGCGGTCGAGCTGCCGGTGGCCGAGCAGGCGGCAGATCAGGAAGCGGCAGATCAGCAGGCGGCGGCTGGGCAGACGGCAACCGAACTGCCGGCAACCGAACTGCCGGCGATCGAGCCACCGGCGGCCGTGACGCCAATCGCCGTGACGCCAATCGCCGAGACGCCAGCAGCCGAGCTGCCGGCGACCGAGCCGCCGGGAACCGAGGCGGTGGCGGCCGAGATCACGGTCGCGAATCTCGGCGAGGCAGTGTCATGGCTCGTGGCGGAGGCGCCGCGGACTCCGGCGGCGGGAGCCGACACTATGCCGACGACGCCGCGGTTGACGGGCGCCGCGTTCGGACACCTGGCGGCCGGCCGAGCCAGGGCGGGCGAGACGTTCGGCGGAGCGCCGGATCTGACGGCGGCGAACCCCGTCTGCCCGGAGACCGGCTACCCGATGGCCGTCGTCCCGACTTCGGGTGTCTCGCCTGCTGTCGTCCCGACTTCGGGTGTCTCGGCTTCGGGCATCTCCGCCGTCGGCGACATGGTGGTCGGCGGCTCGGATGGCGTCGACCCGGCGGGTGCCGGGGCGCGTGACGCCACTCTGGTCGACGCTAACCGCGACGACGCCGACCTCGGCAACGCCGACCAGAGCGGCTCCGGCGCGGCGGCCGTCGACGCGGAGCTGACGGAGTCGGTTGTCGCCGCGGACGAGGCGGCCGTTCCGGTGCCTGCCACGGGGTCCGAGCTGGCGCCGCGGTCGGACCCGGTCGCGGCTATCGCGGAACTGCTACCACCTGGAGTTCTCGCCGTCCGCGCGGCGGACACCGAGATCGACGTCGACGGTGTCATCGACGTCGGTCCGGACTGGATTCAGGAGACGGGCGGGCGATCCGAACCGCCCGTGGCGCCGATCCGGTTCGCCGAGCTGCACGCCCTGTGGGACGGCGAGGTCGATCTGGAGCCCGTGGCTCCTGGCGCTGGCAAGGATCTCGCCGTCGTCGGCCCGCGCTGGCCGGCGGTCGAGTGGCCCGGCCGGTCTACCGAGCTCGAGCCGTTTCAGCCGGGATCTGTCGATCTGTCGACGCCTGAGCCGGCGACGGTCGCCCCGGCTGTTTCCGCCGAGCTGGTGCCGATGGCGGACGAGCCGGCGCTGGTCGCGCCGGGCGCCGCGATGTCAGCCGAGGTGGCGTTGGTCAGCGTGCCGTCGGCCGACGCTCTGCCGATTGACGCTCCGCCGGCCGACGCCGTACCGGTTAACGCGCTGTCCGCCGACGCGGCGGCGACTGGGGCGCCGATCAGCAGCCCTCCGACTATGCCTTTGTCGCTGCCCGGGCGGCCCGGCGCCAGGGCGAGGGCGGCGGCGGCGCGCCGTGGCGCTCGGCGGCGGCGCAACATCACGATCCTGGTGGCGGCCGTCGTGGCGCTGGTGGCCACGCTGGTGCCGATCGCCCTGAAGTCGTCCGGCGGTTCCGTGGGGGCCACCCCCCTCGCCGTCGTCACCCCGTCGGCGCGCCCATCCGCTCCGGCCCCGACCGCGACGGCCGCCCAGGCCGCGGCGAGCGACCCGACCCCGGCGGCCTCGGCCAGCCCGACCGCCACGGTGCCCCCGGCTCCGCCGGGTAACCAGCCGGGCGTGCCGGGGATCTTCCTGCAGTCGGTGCCGGGTGGAGTGACCGTCACGGTCATCGCGCCGTTCAACGGCGGTCCGGTGACGTCATACCAGGTGACGTCGAACCCGGGCGGCGCCCGCACCCTGGCGAAACCGGGGATCTTCCAGGTCCCCGCCAGTGCCTGCGCGGCGGTGACGGTGACGGCGCGCGCCAGCGGCCCCGGCGGGGTCTCGGAGCCGTCCACGCCAGCTCAGGCGCTCGGCTGTGTGCCGCCCGGCCAGCCGACCGGCATTCTGTCGATCCCGGACGGGAACGGGCACCTGATCGTCAACTGGAACGTTCCAGCTGACGTCGGTGGCAACGGCGTCAACCTGGTGTACATCGTGACCGTGTACCGGACCGGGCCGTCGGGGGTTGTCGCGGAAAGCTATACCGTCTCCGGCCACAGCTACACCCGGACCGCCCCGAGTGCCGCCGACCCGTATTTCCGGGTGACCGTCGCCGCGAAGAATGACGCCGGGGCCGGTCCGGCCGTCGTCGCCTGGGGGCAGTGAACCTTTTCCATTGCCGTCTACACCGGCACCGGCTCACCGGGGCGGCTGCTGGAGGTGTTCGCCCGGGTCCCCGATCCGCGGAAACGCCGTGGCGTACGGCCCGTTACGGCCACACGGACGCCTACGCGCATCTCATCCGGGTCGTGAACCATGCCGTGGACGCCCCGTCCGACCGCCTGAACGAAATGCTCGCCTTCGTCCAGGCGTGCCGGACGGGCTGACGCTCCGGCCTGAGACCGGCGGGCCTGGCCTACCCGTGGCCCCGAGTCAGACCAGGTGCGCGAAGACGACGACGTTGTCCACATAGTGGCCGGTCGCGTGGTCGAAGACGCCGCCACAGGTGATCAGCCGGAGCTGGGCACCGGAGCCCGAGTGGTAGACCTCCTGATCGGGGAAGTCGTTCTTCGCGTACTCGGACAGCCGGTCGACGACGAACGTCGCGGTGCTGCCGTCCACGCGGTCGACCAGCACGGTGGCTCCCGGGCGAAGCTCACGGAGATGGAAGAACACGGCCGGCCCGGTCTTCGAGTCGACGTGCCCGGCGATCACGGCGACCCCGTCGTCACCGGGCTCGGGGCCGGCATGGTTCCAGCCCACCTCGGCGAAGCCGGTCGGGGGGATGAGCCCGCCTGCCGCGTCCAGGCCCAGCGGCACGACCGGCGCCGTCACCCCGAGCTGCGGAACGCGCAGCCGAACCGGGTCCGCGCTCGTTCCCGCCGGGCCGCCGGCCGTCGCCGTGCCGCCCATGCGCGGAGCGGCGGCCAGCGTCGTCACGGCGTGCGAGCCCGCGACCGCCGGCTGCTCCGCGGCGGACCGGGTACCGCAGGCGGAGAACGCCACGGGCCCCAGCGCAAGCAGGAGCACCGCCCTGGCGGCCCGGGCGGCGAGCCGCGGCGGGTGAGCGCCGGGCCGACGGCCGGCACCCGGGCCGCCGGCCGTCGCGCCCGCGGTCACCCGCGCACGCCCGCGCGCCGGCGGCGGCACCGGCCGGACCCGGCGAGCGCGGCGGCGGCCGCGCCGCCCGCCGCGACCGGTATGGCGGGGTTGGTGCCGTGGTCAGCCGGCTGGGTGCCGCCGAGGCCGGTGTCCATGCCGCCGCGCGGCTCGACGGCCGGGGCGCTGTCCTGGGGAAGGGCGGTGGCCGGGGCGGCAGGCAGCGGGGGCACCGAGCCACGCGGAACGGGGGTCGCGGCGGCCGGAAGGGCGGCCGCAGGAAGAGCGGTGGCCGGCGCGGCGGAGGGAGCCGAGGTCGCGGCGCTCGCGGCCGTCACCGGCGCCACCACGCCGCCGACCAGGGCGGCCGTCAGCGCGGAGGTGGTGAGCAGCCGGCGCGCGGCGGGCGACGAGGGAGTCGGGAGATGCATTGTCAGGTGCCTCGATCCTGGTCCGAACGCCGCCGCCGGCCGAGCGCGGCCGGAGCGGCTCATGAGCCGAGGCCGGACGGGATCGCCCGGCCGGAACCGAGCCTGTCGCCGCGGGATGGGCTCACCGTGAGACGAGCGTGAGAGGTCTCTTACCCACGGTGCCGACGGCGGGGACAGCGGCGCCGCGCTCGCCCGCCGGCTCACCTACGATGGCGCGCATGGCCGATCTTCGGGGTACGCCGACACCGGCGGCCGGGGCGCGGGAACCCGAGCAGACGTCCGCCACCGAGAGGACGGGCCGAGCGGGCGCCTGGCGGCCCGGTCTCGTCGCGCTGGCTCTTGCCGCGGTCGTCGGCGGTCTCGTCGGCGCGGTCGTGTCCGCCGCGGACGAGCCTCGCCCACCGGATCTCGGCGGCCCGATCCTGGCGAGGGGAGCCCTGCCGAGCCGCACTCCGGCACCCACCGCGCCGGCGATGCCAAGCGTGACGCCCTCGCCGATGCCGCTGGCCCCTTCGTGGCGCAGCAACCTGGCCGGCACCCGAGCGCTGGCCGCGACCGCGGTCCCGGCACGCCCACTGGCACTGCCCGTCGAGCCCAGCGCGGCTCCGGCGACCGCCGCGCCGGTGCCGGGTACCGGCCTGCCGGTGCCGTCCTCGAGCCTCGTGCGGTAGGTCCGGGCCGCGGGCGCTGCTGGGTAAGAGTCTTCTCATCGTGCTCTCACCGACGACTCGGGCGGGCTTGGCACGCTCGGGCCCATGGCGCCTTCGCGGCCGAGCGTGCGCGCGCTGGTGATGCTGCGCGCGGTCACAGGATCCGCGCGGCTGCGCATTCTCGGCTGGCAGCTGCTGCTCGTCGCGCTCGCGCTGGCTGGCTTGGTGCTGGCTGCGCGTGAGGTGCTGCTCGCCCGGGTCGACGAGCGGATCAACCAGAGCCTCGCCCGAGGGGTCAGCGAACTACGGGTCTTCGTCCTCAAGAGCGCGGACCCGGCGACCGGGCGCTCGCAGTTCGCCGACGTGGGCGCGCTGCTGGAGGCGCACCTGGAGCGGGTCGTTGCCGACCGGAACGCGACCATGCTCGCGCTGGTCGACGGGGCGCCGGTCTACCGCAGCGCTGGGACTCCGGCCTACCGGCTGGACACCGATCCCACAGCGGTGGCCGCGTTCGCCTCGGCGGCCGGGGGCGGCCAGCCCCGGTACGGGCGGGTCGCGACGCCTGCGGGCGAGGTGCGCTTCGTGGCGGTTCCGGTGCGGGTGCAGGGACGGCCCGAGCGCGGCGTCTTCGTCTCGGCGGTGTTCGTCGACCGGGAACGGGCCGAGGTGGACGAGGTGAGCCGGGTGCTCGGCGTCGTCGGCTTCGGGGCGCTGGCGGTCGCCGGGGTCGCGGGCTGGATGGTCGCCGGGCGGGTGCTCGCCCCGGTGCGGATGGTTCGCCGGACCGCGCGGACGATCACCGAGACCGATCTGTCGCGCCGCATCCCGATCGCCGGGCGCGCTCGCGCGGGCCATGACGAGATCACCGAGCTGGCCCGGACCTTCAACGGCATGCTCGACCGGCTGGAGGAGGCGTTCGCGACCCAGCGCGCCTTCGTCGACGACGCGGGCCACGAGCTGCGCACCCCGATCACCATCATCCGCGGCCACCTGGAACTGCTCGGCGACGACCCGGACGAGCGGGCCGAGATCGTCGCCCTCGTCCTCGACGAGCTCGACCGGATGAGCAGGATGGTCGACGACCTGCTGATGCTCGCCAAGGCCGAGCAGCCTGACTTCCTGCGCCGCGAGCCCGTCGACCTGGCGGCGTTCACTGCGGA
>Ga0207641_10000766_pt1 | contig 34483 bp, 32 predicted proteins | sample KBSSwiS62_FD_184306 | JGI IMG/M metagenome (GOLD analysis project Ga0207641, IMG submission 184306) | Switchgrass rhizosphere microbial communities from Kellogg Biological Station, Michigan, USA - KBS Switchgrass S6-2 (SPAdes) (version 2) | ecosystem: Host-associated > Plants > Roots >... | reverse complement strand
GGTGGAGGCGGCGTGCATCTGGGCGACCGCAGCGCCGACGACCCCGCCGACGACGCCGTCCGTGGGCGCCGCAGGGGCGCTCGGCACGGTCGGGGCGCCGACCGCGTCCGCGGTCGGGGACTCCTGCGTGGCCTCGCCGACCAGCGCGACCGCACCCGCGGCCGCGGCGACGCCCACCGCGGCGACCGCCCAGCGCCGCCAGACCCGGCGGGCGGCGGGCTCGGCAGTGCGGTGCCTCGGACCGAGGGCGGGCAGCGGGATGGTGCGGGGCCGCGGGGCGGACAGCCGGGCGCACACCTGCGCGGCCGTCGGGCGGTCCGCGGGCCGGTCCGCGGTCATCGCGACGAGCAGGCCGCGCAGCCGGGGCGGGATGTGCGCCGGGACGTCCGGGCGGCGGTGGATGCGCGCCACCGCGGACTCCAGGACCGCGCCCGCGTACTCCCGACGCCCGGTGAGCGCCTCCAGCAGCACCAGCCCGAGGGAGTAGACGTCCGCAGGCGGGTGCACCTCCTGGCCCTTGACCTGCTCCGGCGCCATGTACGCCGGGGTGCCCACGGCGATCCCCGAGGACGTGACGTGCGCGGCGTCCAGCAGCCGCGCGACGCCGAGGTCGGCGAGGTGCGCGTTCCCCGCGGCGTCCAGCAGGACGTTCGCCGGCTTGACGTCCCGGTGGACCACGTCCAGCCCGTGCAGGTGCGCGAGCGCGGCCGCCACCTGGGCCCCGATCCGCGCCACCCGCTCCGCGTCGGCGGGACCGTCCTCGACGAGGTCGGCGAGTGACCCGCCCTCGACCAGCGGCATGACGACGTACCCGCGGCCCTCGTCCACCCCGGACTCCAGGATCCCGACCAGACCGGGGTGCGCCGGGATCTCGGCGAGGCCGTTCACGGTCAGCCGCCGGACGTCGACGTCCGCGTTGAGGATCTTGATCGCGACCTGGCCGCCGGTCCGGCGGTCGGTGGCCCGGTGCACGCGGGCGGTCCCGCCGAGTCCGATCAGCTCGTCGAACCGGTACCGCTCGGCGAGCCGCGGTGCGTCCTGGAGCGGACTCATCCTGGGGCCTCCCTCTGTCCTGGTCCTTGTACCCCATGGACGGCGGGTGATGCCGTGCTCACCCGGGCGCGCGGTGGGCGGCGTCCGAACGGACCATGCGCCCGTTCGGGCGGAAGGGCTGCGGCGGGACGGGCGGTGTGTCAGGGTCGGCGCGGGACGCGAGAACGGGGGTTCCGATGGCGCGGCATCTGCCGGGGCGCGGGCGGATCCCGGCCGCGACGCTGCTGCGCGGCGAGCGGCGGCTGTCGCGGCGCAGGCGCGGGGTGGTCACGGCGGTCGCGGCCGTCGGGGTGCTGGTCGTGGGCGGCGCCGCGGGCTGGGCGGTCGTGGAGAACGGCGGCTCGCCCTCGGTCACCGCGCAGAGCGGTTCCGCCACCCGGCCCCCGGGGTCCGCGGTCGGGCCGGCGCCCGAGTCCGCGCCGAGCGCCCCGGGGGAGGGGACCGGTTCCGGCCCGACGGGTTCCGCCGCCGCTCCTGACGCGGCTCCGGACACCGCTCCTGGCGCATCTCCGGGGGCCGCTTCGGGGGCCGCGGGCTCGGCGGAAGGCTCGGGGGGCGGCTCGGCGTCCGCTCGCCCGGTCCCCGTCCCGACCGGGCCCACCCGGCCAGGTGCCGCCGCGGCGGGACAGGCGGCTCCCGGAACACCGGCGGCTCCGGCAGCTCCGGCGGCTCCGGCGGCTCCGGCGGCTCCGGCAGTACCGGCGGTTTCGGCCGCTCCCGCGCCGGCTGCCCCGGCGAACCCCGCGCCCAATAGCCCGGCGCCCGCTACCCCGGCGGCAGGGCCGATCCTGGCCGCTCCCTCCGCGCCGCCGGGCGAGCCCGTCGAGGGACCCACCACACCCGCCCCGCTCGCGCAGCCCGCGCCACCCACCGCGACCCCGCGCGACACCATCGGCGGGCTCCTCGCCGAAGCGCTCCGTCAGGCCGAGGAGGCGCGCAGGCAGGCGCTCCGCGCGGCCGAGGAGGTACGGGAGCGGGCGTGGGCCCTCCTCGACTCCCGCGGTCGCGGTTGAGCGGTGCCACATCCGGCACCCCCGGACCGCGATCCGGGAGGCCGTACCGTGGAGGCGTGAGCAGGCCGTTCGGGATCTACGTGCACGTGCCCTTCTGCGCGTCCCGCTGCGGCTACTGCGACTTCAACACCTACACCGCCTCCGAGCTGGCGGGATCCGGGTCGAACCCGGACACCTGGCTCGCCGCCGCGCGCCGCGAGCTCGCCCGCGCCCGCGCGACGGTCGGGGACCGGGCCGTGGACACGGTGTTCGTGGGCGGTGGCACGCCGTCGTTGATCGGGGCGGAGCGGCTCGGCGCCGTGCTCGCCACGGTCCGGGACGAGTTCGGGCTGGCCGAGGGCGCCGAGGTCACGACCGAGTCCAACCCCGAGTCCACCTCCCCGGAGTTCTTCGCCGCGCTCCGCGAGGCCGGGTACACGCGCGTCTCGCTGGGCATGCAGTCCGCGGCGCCACACGTGCTCCGCATCCTCGACCGCAGGCACACCCCGGGCCGGGCCGTCGAGGCGGCGCGCGAGGCGCGGGCGGCGGGCATCGAGCACGTCAACCTCGACCTGATCTACGCGACCCCGGGCGAGACCACGGACGACCTGCGGAGATCCGTCGAGGCCGCGCTCAGCGGCGGTGTGGACCACGTGTCGGCGTACTCGCTGATCGTCGAGGACGGCACGGCCCTGGCCCGCCGCGTCGCGAAGGGGGAGCTCCCCGCGCCCGACGACGACGTCGCCGCCGAGCGCTACGAGCTCGTCGACGACCTGCTCACCGCCGCAGGCCTGCGCTGGTACGAGGTCTCGAACTGGGCGCGCGGCCCCGAGGCCGAGTGCAGGCACAACCTCGGCTACTGGCGGGACGGGGACTGGTGGGGCGTGGGGCCGGGCGCGCACTCGCACCTCGCGGGGCGGCGCTGGTGGAACGTCAAGCACCCCGCCCGGTACGCGGCAGCGATGTCGACCTCGGGCGATCCCGAGGCCGACCACGAGATCCTCACGCCCGCGCAGCGGCATACCGAGCGGGTGATGCTCCGCCTGCGCCTCGCCGAGGGCCTGGACCTGCGCCTGCTCGACGACCCCGCCCGCGCCGAGGCCGACCGCGCCGCGGCGGACGGCCTGCTCCGGCTCGACGACGGCCGCGCGGTCCTCACCCGCCGCGGCCGCCTGCTCGCGGACCGGGTCGTCCAGGACCTGCTGCTCGCCTCGGAGACCGCCCCCGCATGACCGCATGGAGCGCGCCGGGGCTCCTGGCCCAGGCGGCCGGCGCAGTCGCGGCTCGCGGGCCCCGTCCGGCTCGGGCGGGGGCGCGGTGAGCCCTCGCCGACGGCTCCTCGCGATCGTGGTCGCGGGGCTGGTGGTGCTCGCGGCGGTCGTGGTCGGCGTCCGGCTGATCCCGGGGGGCCCGCGCGTCGACCCGGCGAGCCGGCCGGCCCAGGACCGCCCGGGCACCGTCCTGCTCGTGCCCGGGTACGGCGGCGGCCGGGAGGGGCTGCTCCGGCTCGCGGAGCGCATCACCGCGACCGGGCGGCAGGCCGAGGTCCTCACCCTCGTCGGGGACGGCACCGGGGACCTGTCCGCGCAGGTGGACGTGCTGGACCAGGCCGCCGACCGGGCGCTGGCCGCCGGGGCCCCGTCCGTCGACGTCGTCGGGTACAGCGCGGGCGGGGTGGTCGCCGGGCTCTGGCTCGCCCGGGACGACGGGGCGGCGAAGGCCCGCCGGATCGTGACGCTCGGCTCCCCGCTCAACGGCACCACGCTCGCGGCCCAGGGCGTCTCGCAGCTCCCCGACGCCTGCCCGCGGGCCTGCCGCCAGCTCGCCCCCGGCTCCGCGGAGCTGCGGGAGATCGCCGACACCGGCGCGGACGTGCCCTGGCTGTCGGTCTACACCGCGGACGACCAGACCTCGACCCCGCCGGAGACCGCGCGGCTGCCCGGCACCACGGGCGTCGAGGTGCAGCGGGTGTGCCCCGGCGTGCGGGTGAGCCACTCCGACCTCCCGACCGACGCGACCGTCACCGCCCTGGTCCTGCGCGGCCTGACCGCCGCTCCGACCGACCTCGCGGGGGCGGGCTGTGCGACCGCGTGAGCACGTTTCGTGCGCTCAGCGTTGCAAGATCGGCGGTTGCGTGCGCTCAGCGTCGTCCGACCACGCTGTGCGCACGAAACGTGCGGGGTCAGGTCGTCTCAGGTCGTGACGTCCTTGGTCGCGAAGTTCGCCCACGCCGCGCCGAAGAACACCGCCACGTACCCCAGCTGCACCAGCGCCCCGCCGCGCACGTTCGTCCAGAGGATCGGGTCCCGGAACAGGTCGATCCAGTCCAGCCAGTGCGCCGTCGGGAGGTACTGCTCGATCGCGGCGGCCGCGTCCAGGGGCTGCAGTGCCGCGCTCGCCACCACGAACGCCAGCACCCCCAGCGTGGCGGCGAGCGGGGAGTCCGTGAGCGTCGAGAAGAAGATCCCGACGGCCCCGAGCGCCAGCATGCACAGCCCCAGGTAGCCGACCGTGACAGCGGTGCGGAACACCACGTCCGCGGGCGTCAGCGACACCCCGGAGAGCGACGGGATGGTGCCCCCGCCACCGAGCGACGCGTCCGGCCCGAACCCGAACGCCAGCACCCCCACGACGTAGGACACGACCGTCACGAACACCACCGCGAGCAGCACGAACGCCGCCACGGACACCAGCTTCGCGACCAGCAGCCGCAGCCGCCCCACCGGCCTGACCAGCAGGTATCGCAGCGTCCCTGCGGCCGCCTCGCCCGCGACGGTGTCCCCGGCGACGATCGCCACGGTGATCGGCAGGAAGATCGGGATGACGAGCGCGAGCGCGGCCGCCGGGAAGATCTGCCCGTTGCTCACCACGGCCGAGAGGAACGCGCCGCCGCGCCCGGGCGGGGGCGCGAGCCGGGTCGTGGCGAGCAGGACCGCCACCAGGGTGGGCAGGGCGCACAGCAGGATCCAGCACAGCCAGACCCGCCGCTTGCGCACCATGAGCCGCAGCTCCGTGCCGATCACGGCCGCTCCAGCCGGTCGTTCCCGGAACCCGTCAGCTCCAGCACCACCTGCTCCAGGGTCCGGCGCTCCTCGGTCAGCCCGCTCACCGGCACGCCGCCGCGCACGAGCAGGGCGTTGAGCGTCGCGGGGTCCACCCCCTGCACGACGACCGTGTCCCCGGCCCGCTCGACCACCTGCCCGTCGAGCAGCCCGACGACGCCTGCCGGGTCCGGTGTGCGCACCACGACCCGCCCGGTGGGGGTGCGCAGCGCCTCGAGGTCCGACCGGAGCGCGAGCCGGCCGCGGTCCATCACCCCGACCTGCGTGCACAGCGCCTCGACCTCGGACAGGAGGTGCGAGGACAGCACGACGGTCGTGCCCGCCTCGTTCAGCGAGGTCAGCATGTCCCGCATCTCGTGGATGCCGCGGGGGTCCAGGCCGTTGGTGGGCTCGTCGAGCAGCAGGAGCGCCGGCTCGCGCAGCAGGGCCGCGGCGATCCCGAGCCGCTGCCGCATGCCCAGCGAGTAGGCCCGGACCGGGCGGCGGTCGATCCCGCCGAGCCCGACCTGCTCCAGCGCCGCGTCGATCCGGCGCCTGCCCGCCCGGCCGCGTCCCGCGGCGTCGAGCAGCCGGAGGTTGGCCCGCCCGGACAGGTTCCCCCAGGCCGCCGGGCCCTCGACCAGCGCGCCGACCTGCGGGAGCACGGCGGCGGCCCGCGCGGGCATCGGTTCCCCCAACACCTCGATGGAGCCCGACGTCGCGTGCACCAGCCCGACCAGCATCCGCACCAGGGTGGTCTTGCCGGACCCGTTGGGCCCCAGCAGGCCGAACCGGACGCCGCGCGGGACCTGCAGCGACACGCGGTCCACCGCGGTGACCCGGCCGAATCGCTTGGTGAGGTCCGTGGTCTCGATGATCACGCCGGCCTGCCCGGGAGCTCGCGCAGGGCCTGGACGAGCACGCTCGGCCGCACCGTGCCCGCGAGCAGGACCCCACCCCGTCGGACTCCACCGCGGGCGGCCACGGACAGCAGCGGCGTGGTCAGGATCGCGGCTCGCCCGACGGGCACCTCCACCGCGGTGCCACCCGCCGCCGCGGCCCCGTCGACCACCCGTTCCGCGATCCCGCGCGACGCCGGGACCAGCACGAACGCCGCCACACCGGTCCCGTACACGCCCACTCCGGGGAGGCCCTCCGGGGGACGGTCGGAGGCGGAGCCGACGGGGTGGGTGGGCACAGGGGGACGGTCGGAGGCGGAGCCGACGGGGTGGGTGGGCACAGGGGGTTGGTCGGAGGCGGAGCCGACGGGGTGGGTGGGCACCGGGGGTTGGTCGGAGGCGGAGCCGACGGGGTGGGTGAGCACAGGCACCAGGTCCCGACCGGCGAGTCGGCGCGGCGGCGGGGCGGCGTCGAGCTGGCGCAGGGCCCCGGCGAGGTCAGCGGCCTCGGCGGTGACCGCGCCCGCACCCGGCGGTGCGGTCGGCACGGCGATGTCGGGGCGGGTCAGCGCGACCTCCCGGAACTCGGTGAACAGCAGGGGGTCCTCCTGACCGCGCGCCGCGATCTCGACGCGCAGCGGCAGGCCGGACGCAGGATCGCACCACACGTCGATCCGGCCGACGGTGGTGTCCGGGTCGGCGGGGGCGATCCGGAAGCCTGCGGCGTCGAACCCGGCGACGCGGCGGGCCGCGATCGCCGACACGGGCTCGCCCCGCGTCAGCTCGACGAGCCGGTGCGCGAGGTCCGACGGCACGAGGTCGCTCGCTCGCGGCAGCCGGACCGCGGTCTCGCCCGCGACCCGGGTGAGCTGGTTCACGCCGAAGTCCCACAGGTACTCGACGTCCCCGAGGTGGTAGGTGTCCCGCTCGCCGGCCGGGGTCAGCTCGTCCACCCGCCACGCGCCGGCGTCGACGTAGCGGGTGCGCATCGGCGTGACGCCGGTGAACAGGGCGGTGACCTGCTCCAACGCCGGGATCTCCGGCAGCCCGAGCCGTCCGGTGCTCTCCGCGTACCCGACGTGCGGCGGCAGGCCCGCGAGGACCCGGGCGCGCAGGTCCTCGGGGGTCGCTGAGGCGGAGGCGGGCAGGGTGACCGCGGCCGCGCCGACGATCGCCGCGGTCCCTGCGGCGACCAGCACCCACCGTCGCGTCACACCGGGCCCGCTCATCCCGCCCCAGCCTGCCGGGCCCGCGGTGAAACGCCGGTGTGCCGGCGGCCGGAGGGTTGAGCCGAGTGGACGCAAGAGTCACAAGCGCCCGCGCGGAGGGAACACCTAGAATGACCGTACGCCAGACGTCCCCGGGGAGGAGCCGCGATGAACGCAGACGAACGCCGCTTCGCGGTCCTCCAGGCGATCGTCGCGGACTACGTGCACACCCAGGAGCCGGTGGGGTCCAAGGCGATCGTGGACCGGCACAACCTCGGCGTCTCCTCGGCCACCGTGCGGAACGACATGGCCGCGCTGGAGGAGGAGGGGCTGATCGCCCAGCCGCACACCAGCGCGGGGCGGATCCCCACGGACAAGGGCTACCGGCTCTTCGTGGACCGGCTCGCCGCCGTCAAGCCGCTGTCCGCGGCGGAGCGCAAGGGCGTGCAGAGCTTCCTCGAGGGCGCCGTCGACCTGGACGACGTGCTGCGCCGCAGCGTCCGGCTGCTCGCGCAGCTGACCCGGCAGGTCGCCGTCGTGCAGTACCCCACCCTGACCCGGTCCACGGTGCGGCACCTGGAGGTCGTGCAGCTCACCCCCGCGCGGCTCATGTTGGTGCTGATCACCGACTCCGGCCGGGTGGACCAGCGGATGGTGGACCTCGGGCAGGTCGTCACCGAGGAGGACACGGCCCGGCTCCGCAGCATGATCAACGCGGCGTTGGTCGGGCAGCGGCTCGCCGAGGCCTCGGCGCGGGTGGCGGAGCTGCCGTCGTCGGCGCCGTCGGAGCTGCGGGAGGTGGTGATCAGGCTCTCCACGGTGCTGATCGAGACGCTCGTCGAGCATCCCGAGGAGCGGCTGGTGCTGGGCGGCACGGCGAACCTCACGCGAAACACCGCGGACTTCCCGGGCTCGCTGCGGCAGATCCTGGAGGCGCTCGAGGAGCAGGTCGTCGTGCTGAAGCTGCTGGCCGCGGCCCGCGAGCCGGGGCTGGTCACGGTGCGGATCGGCGAGGAGAACGAGTCGGCGGACCTGCACACGGCCTCGGTCGTGTCGATCGGCTACGGGCCGGGCACGGTCGTCGGGGGGATGGGCGTGGTGGGTCCGACCCGGATGGACTATCCGGGCACCATGGCGGCGGTGCATGCCGTCGCCCGGTACGTGGGTGAGATCCTGGCGGGACGCTAGGACTGTTCCGAGCAGAAGGATTCATGGGGAACCAGCAGGTGGCACGCGACTACTACGGCATCCTGGGCGTCGAGCAGGACGCGGATGCCGCCGAACTGAAGCGGGCCTACCGCAGGCTTGCCCGGGAGCTGCACCCGGACGTCAACCCCGATCCGGCGGCGCAGGAGCGCTTCGCCGAGATCAGCGCGGCGTACGAGGTGCTCACCGACCCGGAGAAGCGCCGGATCGTCGACCTCGGCGGAGACCCGCTCGACAACGGGCGCGGCGGCGGTGGCGGGGGAGACCCGTTCTCCGCCTTCGGGTTCGGCGACATCATGGACGCCTTCTTCGGCGGGGCCGCCGGCGGGCGCGGGCGCGGCCCGCGCAGCCGCGTCCAGCCGGGTGCGGACGCGTTGATCCGCATGCAGCTCACGCTGGAGGAGTGCGCCACGGGCGTGCAGCGCGAGCTCACGGTGGACACCGCGGTGCTGTGCGACCAGTGCGGGGGGAACGGGTGCGCGCCCGGCACGTCCCCCCACCGCTGCGACACCTGCGGCGGGCGCGGCGAGGTGCAGAGCGTGCAGCGCTCCTTCCTCGGCCAGGTCGTCACCTCGCGGCCGTGCCCCACGTGCCGCGGCCTCGGCGAGGTCATCCCGGAGCCGTGTCGGCAGTGCGCCGGGGACGGGCGGGTGCGCTCGCGGCGCAGCGTCGGCGTGCGGATCCCCGCCGGTGTGGCGGACGGGATGCGTGTGCGGCTGGCCGGCCAGGGCGAGGTCGGCGCGGGCGGCGGCCCGGCCGGTGACCTCTACGTCGAGGTCGAGGAGATCGCCCACGAGGTCTTCCAGCGAGACGGCGCGGACCTGCACGTCCGGCTGACGCTGCCGATGACCGCCGCGGCGCTGGGCGCCACGCTGCCGCTCCCGACGTTGGACGGCGGCAGCGAGGACCTCGACATCGAGCCCGGCACGCAGAGCGGGACCCTGCGCACGCTGCGCGGCAAGGGGATGCCCCGGCTGCGCTCGACCGGGCGGATCGACGGGCACGGCGACCTCGTCGTGCACGTGGACGTCGCGGTGCCGACCAAGCTGGACAAGGAGCAGACGGAGCTGCTGCGCCGGCTCGCGACGCTGCGCGGAGAAGAGCAGCCGGACCTGGCCGTCAAGAACGGGCACGGGATCTTCGGCAGGCTCTTCCGGCAGTGAGCGCGGGACGGGCGAACCATCGGCCCAGCTCGACACCGCCGCTCTTCCTGGTCGACGAGCTGGCGGAGCGGGTGCTGCTGGACGGGCCGGAGGGTCGGCACGCCGCCGCCGTCAAGCGGATCCGGGTGGGCGAGGTCGTGCAGCTCGGGGACGGGCAGGGCGCGGTCGCGCGCGCCGAGGCGGTCGCCGTCGGGAAGGACACCGTCGAGCTCGCGGTGCTCTCCCGGGAGGTCGTGCCCGCCCCCGACCTGCGGATCACGCTCGCCCAGGCGCTGGTGAAGGGGGACCGCGGCGAGCTGGCAGTGGAGACCGCCACCGAGGCCGGGGTGGACGCGATCGTGCCCTGGCGGGCGGCCCGCTGCGTCGCGAGGTGGGAGGCCGGGCCGCGCGGCGACAAGGCCCTGTCCCGCTGGCGCTCGACCGTCCGGGAGGCCGCCAAGCAGGCCCGCCGGGCGTGGGTCCCCCCGGTCGCGGAGCCTGCGGACACGGCGCGGCTCGCCCGGCACCCCGGCCCGGTCCTCGTGCTGCACGAGTCGGCCGAGGAGGTCCTGCGGGCCGAGCACCTGCCCGCCGAGGGGGACGTGCTGCTGGTCGTCGGGCCCGAGGGCGGGATCACCGAGGACGAGCTGTCCGTGCTGGTCGAGGCGGGCGCCCGCGTCGTGCGGCTCGGCCCGGAGGTGCTGCGGGCCTCCACCGCGGCGGCCGTCGCGCTCGGCGCGATCGGCGGCCTCACCCGTCGGTGGTGTGAGCGGCCCCACGTGCCACCGGCTTCGTGAGTCCGCAACCAGTTGGTCTACGCTCGCCTACGGCTCACCCACCCCCCTGGTGAGCACGAGGCCCGCGGCCGCTCCCTCGTGAGCCGCCGTGGGAGCCGCCGGTCTCCGGCGGCCGCGCCGCGGCGACCATCCCCCCGGTCGTCGCGGCGTGTCCCCTCGACCGCAACTGCGGTGCGTCGGGTCGGTACGCGGCGGTAGCATGCGCGAGGCCCCACCGCAGAGCACCAGGAAGCAGGCGACCAGAGCACGTGACGCAGCCGGACACCGTCCAGTCCCGCATGGCAGTCCCGGACACCGCGCTGCTCGCGCTGCTCGGCTCGCGTGACGAGTCGCTGCGCACCGCCGAGGAGCTCCTGTCCGCGGACGTGCACGTGCGCGGCAACGAGCTCACCCTCTCCGGCGCACCGGCGGACGTCGCGTTCGCGGAGCGGGTGTTCACCGAGCTGATCACACTGGCCTCGGGGGGTCAGCAGGTCGGGTCGGACACCGTGCGGCGCACCGTCGAGATGCTGCGCGAGGCCGACCCGGCCGTCGCCCAGCTACAGGGGGAGTCGCCCGCCGAGGTGCTCTCGCTGGACATCGTCTCCCGGCGCGGCAGGACGATCCGCCCGAAGACGCGCAACCAGAAGCGGTACGTGGACGCGATAGACGCGAACACGATCGTCTTCGGCATCGGCCCCGCGGGCACCGGGAAGACCTACCTGGCCATGGCCAAGGCCGTGCAGGCGCTGCAGGCCAAGCAGGTCAACCGGATCATCCTCACCCGGCCCGCGGTCGAGGCGGGGGAGCGGCTCGGGTACCTGCCGGGCACGCTCTACGAGAAGATCGACCCCTACCTGCGGCCCCTGTACGACGCGCTGCACGACATGGTGGACCCCGAGTCCATCCCGAAGCTGATCTCGGCCGGGACGATCGAGATCGCGCCGCTGGCCTATATGCGGGGCCGCACCCTGAACGACGCGTTCATCCTCCTGGACGAGGCGCAGAACACCACGCCCGAGCAGATGAAGATGTTCCTCACCCGGCTCGGGTTCGGGTCGAAGATCGTCGTGACCGGGGACGTCACGCAGATCGACCTGCCCGGGAACGCCCGCTCCGGGCTGCAGGTGGTGCAGGACATCCTCTTCGGGGTGGACGACGTGGCGTTCCCCGAGCTGACCAGCCAGGACGTGGTGCGTCACCGGCTGGTGGGCGAGATCGTGGACGCCTACGCGCGGTTCGACGCGGACCAGCAGAACCGCCCGCTCCGCAGCGCCCCCCGCACGGGCCCGCCGCAGAACCGCGCCGCCCGCCGGGCCCAGCGCTGACCCCGCCCGACCGAGGCCCCTCGGTCAGGCCGTGGCGGCGTCGTCGGCGTGGTGCGGGGGCCAGTCCGGGGCGCCCAGCTCGCGGCTGACCGCCCTGGCCGCGGCCCGGAGGGCGTCGACCGTGCTCGCCGGGACGGGCCAGTCGCCCGCCGGGACCACGAGGCCGACCGCCCCGCACACCTCGTCCGCGGTCGCGACGGGCGCGGCGAGCCCGCACTCCCCGAGCACCGCCTCCTCCACCTCGGTCGCGAGCCCGGTCCGCCGCACCGGACCGAGGTCCGGGACGAGCCGCGTCTCACCGGTCATCCGCCGCGGCCGCTCCGGCAGCACGCACGCGTGGTGGGCCAGCAGCACCTTCCCGAGCGCGCAGGCGTGCGCCGGGACCACGATGCCCACCTCGGCGGGTGTGGGCGCGCAGGCGACCACGACGACGTCGTCGGACAGCGGGACGGCGACCCGGACCGCGCAGCCCGTCCGTTCGGCGAGGTCGTCGATCCACGGCTGGGCGTGCGCCCGCAGCTCGAGATTGTCCAGGTAGACGTTGCCGAGGCGGAGCGTGGCGGGCCCGAGCCGGTAGAGCCCGGTGTCCCGCTCCTGCACGACCATCCCGTGCGCCAGCAGGGTCCGGACGATCCCGTGCACGGTCGACGGCGCCAGCCCGAGCGCCGTCGCGATCTCGCCGAGGCTGCGCCGCCGCGCACCCTGCAGCACCGCCAGCACGCGCAGCGCGCGGTCGACGGACTGGATCACGGCCGACTCCTTGTGGTGTGAGACGCGTCATACTAGCGTTCGGCATCGCCGAAAGCTCTTCGGGTGCGACGGAGGACCCCATGAAGAAGCTGATCAACGACCCGGCCGCGGTCGTGGCCGAGGCGCTCCGCGGAATGGCGGCCGCCCACCCGGAGCTGCGGGTCGACCACGAGAACCGCATCGTGTTCCGCGGCGACGCCCCGGTCCGGGGCAAGGTCGGGCTGGTCTCCGGCGGCGGTTCCGGGCACGAGCCGATGCACGGCGGGTTCGTCGGTCCCGGGATGCTCGACGCCGCGTGCGCGGGCGAGGTCTTCACCTCACCCGTCCCCGACCAGATGGTCGCGGCGACGCAGGGCGTGGACGGCGGCGCCGGCGTCCTGCACATCGTGAAGAACTACACCGGCGACGTGATGAACTTCGAGATGGCGGCCGAGCTCGTCGAGACCGAGGTCGAGACGGTCGTAGTGGACGACGACGTCGCCGTCCAGGACTCCCTGTACACCGCGGGCCGTCGAGGGGTCGGCACCACGGTGTTGCTGGAGAAGATCGTCGGGGCGGCGGCGGAGCAGGGCAGGCCGCTGGCCGAGGTCGCGGCGGTGGCGCGGAAGGTCGACGACCGCGGCCGGAGCATGGGCATGGCCCTGACCTCCTGCACCGTGCCCGCCGCGGGCCACCCGACCTTCGAGCTCCCCGAGACCGAGATGGAGATCGGGATCGGCATCCACGGCGAGCCCGGACGCCGCCGGGTCCCGCTCGCTCCCGCCCGCGAGATCGCCGAGATGTTGGTCGAGCCCGTGCTCTCGGACCTCGACTTCACGGCCGACCCGGTGATCTGCTTCGTCAACGGCATGGGCGCCTCGCCGCTGCTGGAGCTCTACCTGATGTACGGCGAGGTCGCCGCGCTGCTGGAGAAGGCGGGTGTGCGGGTCGCGCGGTCGCTGGTCGGGCCGTACATCACGAGCCTGGACATGGCGGGCTGCTCGGTCACCCTGCTCAGCGCGGACGACGACCTGCTCGGGCTCTGGGACGCCCCGGTGAACACCCCGGGCCTGCGGTGGGGCGCATGACGTCGCTCGCGGCGCTGCAGGAGTGGCTGCGCGCCTTCGCGGCGTCGGTCGCGGCCGAGAAGGACGCCCTGACCGCCCTGGACGCGGCGATCGGGGACGCCGACCACGGGGCCAACATGGACCGGGGCATGACGGCCGTCGTCGCGGCCCTGGACGCCGGCTCGTTCGACACGGTCGGGGCCCTGTTCAAGAAGGTCGGGATGACGCTGGTCAGCACGGTCGGCGGGGCCAGCGGGCCGCTGTACGGCACGTTCTTCCTGCGGTTCGGCACGGCGGCGGGCGAGGTGGCCGAGCTCGACGCCGAGGGGGTCGCCAAGTCCCTGCGCGCCGGCCTGGAGGGCGTCGTCGCCCGGGGCCGCCCCGAGGCGGGGGACAAGACGATGTTCGACGCCCTGTCCCCGGCCCTCGACGCCCTGGACGCGGCCCTCGCCGGCGGCGCGCCCCTGGGGGAGGCCCTCCGGACGGCGTCCCGGGCGGCGGAGCAGGGCCGGGACGCCACGACCCCGATGCTCGCCCGCAAGGGCCGCGCCAGCTACCTGGGGGAACGGAGCGTGGGCCACCAGGACCCCGGCGCCACCTCCACCGCCCTGCTGGTCGCCGCCGCCGCGGACACCCTGTCCTGATCCCGCGACCCCGCCGCCGGCGAGCCCGGTGAGACGCAGGAGACCTGCGAGAGAGGAGTACCGGGCCGGTGAGCGATCCGACGGTCGGGCTGGTGGTCGTCTCGCACAGCCGCGCCCTCGGCGAGGCGGCGGCGGAGCTGGCGCGGGAGATGGTGCCCGGGGACGCGGTGCGTATCGAGGTGGCCGCGGGACTGGACGAGCACACCCTCGGCACCGACGCCACCGCCATCGCCGAGGCGCTGACCAGGGCGGACAGCGGGTCCGGCGTGGTCGTGCTGATGGATCTGGGCAGCGCCGTGCTCTCCGCCGAGCTGGCCCTGGAGCTCCACGACGACCCGTCGTCGGTCCTGCTCTGCCCCGCCCCGCTGGTCGAGGGCCTGGTCGCCGCGGCCGTCGCGGCCGCGGGCGGAGCGGACCGGGCCGCGATCGCCGCCGAGGCGGTTCGGGGCACCGCGGCCAAACGCGCCCAGCTCGGCGGGGCAGCGGACTCGGGTGGGGGGAGCGCCGGAGACCGCGGCTCCGCCGGTCCGGATCGGGTCGGTCGGTTCGTCGTGTCGCCGCCGCACGGCCTGCACGCCCGGCCGGCCGCCCTGCTCGTGCGGGCCGTCGCCGGGCTCGACGCGCACGTCGAGCTCCTCGACCTGACGAACGGCCGGGGTCCCGTCCCCGCCGCCGGCCTCACCCGCGTGGCCGCCCTGGGCGCGGCGGCGGGGCACGAGATCGAGGTCCGCGCCACCGGCCCCCAGGCCGCCGACGCGGTGCAGGCGCTCCTGGACCTCGCCGCCCGGGGCTTCGGCGAGGGGAGGGGGGATCCACGCTCCGGAGGCGCGGAGCTCGGAGAACGACCGCTGCGCCTCCCAGCCGTGGATCACGGTCCGGTTCCCGGGGCGCCGGGGATCGCGGTCGGACCGGCCCGGGTGCTCCGGACCACCGCGCTCGTCGTCCCGGACGAGGAGCCCGGCGAACCGGACGTCGAGCGGGAGCGGCTGCGGACCGCGGTCGAGGCGGCGCGCGCCGCGATCACCGCGACCCGTGACCGTACGCCCGGCCCGGAGGCCGCGATCTTCGACGCCCACCTCCTGATCCTCGACGACCCGTCCGTCGTCGAGGCGGCCGAGCAGCAGATCGCCGCAGGTCAGGGTGCCGCAGCAGGCTGGGCGGCCGCCGCCGACGCCGCCGCGGCCGAGCTCGCCGCCCTGCCCACCGAGTACCTCCGAGCCCGCGCCGCGGACGTCCGGGCCGTGCGCGACGACGTCCTGCGCGCCCTGAGCGAGCCGACTCGCGGACCGCGGGTGGACGACTCGCCGACCGCGAGTGGCGGACTCGCGGGGGAGGTGCTGCTCGCGGCCGATCTCACGCCCGCGCAGGCCGCGACCCTCGACGCCGCCGGGATCGTGCTCGCCGGCGGCAGCCCGACCGCGCACGCCGTGATCATCCTGCGGGCCCGCGGGATCCCCGCGGTGCTCGGGGCGGGTGCGGGCGTCCTCGACACCCCCGACGGCACCGTGGTCGCGCTCGACGGGGACACCGGCGAGCTCCACGTCGATCCCCCCGACGCCGACCGCTTCGTCGCGCGCCGGGCCCGGGCGCAGGAGCGGGAGCGGACGGCCCGCGAGCACCTCCTCGAGCCCGCCGTCACCCCGGACGGGACGCGGGTGCTCGTCGGCGTCAACCTCGGCGCGGAGCCCGATCCCGCCCCGGGTGCGGACCTCGCGGGCCTGGTGCGCACGGAGTTCCTGTTCCTCGACCGGGACCGGGCCCCGACCGTCGACGAGCAGGAGGCCGCGTACCGCGCCGTCGCCGAGGCGCTCGACGGGCGACCGATCGTGCTGCGGACCCTCGACGTCGGCGGCGACAAGCCCCTGCCCTACCTCCCGCGGCCCGCGGAGGCCAACCCGTTCCTGGGCGTGCGCGGGCTCCGGCTCGCGCTGCGCTGCCCCACGCTGCTCGACGACCAGCTCCGCGCGATCGTCCGCACCGCCCGCGACCACCCCGTCCGCGTGATGTTCCCGATGGTCACCGTGCCCGACGAGCTCGCCGCCGCCCGCGCCGCCCTGGCCCGCGCCCAGGAGGTCGAGGGCCCGGCGGAGATCGAGGTCGGGATCATGGTCGAGGTCCCCGCCGCCGCGCTCACCGCGCACGCCTTCGACGTCGACTTCTTCAGCATCGGCACGAACGACCTGACCCAGTACGTGCTGGCGGCCGAGCGCGGGAACCCGCAGCTCACCGCGCTGTCCGACCCGCTGCACCCGGCGGTCCTGGAGCTGGTCGGGCGGGTCTGCGCCACCGGGGTCCCGACGGCGGTGTGCGGCGAGCTCGCCGCCGACGTCCGGGCCACGGCGCTGCTGGTCGCGCTCGGCGTCCGCGAGCTCTCGGTGGCCCCGCCCGCCGTGGCGCGCGTGAAGCACGCCGTCCGCACGGCCGCAACCGTGGATCCACAGGGCCCGGAACCGTGGACGGCTCGGGGTGCCGAGGCGATCCGCGCACTCCGGCCGCAAGCCTGACGACTACCCTCGACGCCACTACTTCTCCAGAGGGGCGAGAGTGAGCATCGAGGTCGTCAACGAGTCCGGCGTCGCCGTGGACGAGGCACTGATCGTGTCCGTCGCGCGCTATGCCCTGGACAGGATGCGGGTGAGCCCCGCGGTCGAGCTCGCGATCACGGCCGTCACCCTCGACACCATGTCCGAGCTGCACGAACGGTGGATGGACGAGCCCGGCCCCACGGACGTCATGGCGTTCCCGATGGACGACCTGGTCGAGGACACCCGCCGGCCGGACGCGCCGGACATCGGGCCCGCGCTGCTCGGGGACATCGTGCTCTGTCCCGCCTTCGCCAAGGACCAGGCGGCCGCGGCCGGCCAGACCCTGGCGGACGAGCTGCACCTGCTCACCGTGCACGGCTGCCTGCACCTGCTGGGCTACGACCATCACGAGCCCGAGGAGGAGCGCGAGATGTTCGCGCTGCAGAACCGGTTGCTGGCGGACTGGCGCACCGAGCGCGCCGAGAGCGAGGCCCGCGAGGCCCAGGCGCGCAGCGACGCGAGGCTGTTGGGCGCCGTCGGCCTGGACCGGGACGAACCCGGGCGATGAACGCCGTCGGGCTGCTGGTCGTGGCGATCGTCCTGATCCCGGTCGCCGGGCTGTTCGCCGCCGCGGACGCCGCGATCACGTCGATCTCCAGCGCCCGCGTCACGGACCTGGTGCGGGCGGGCAGGCCGGGCTCGAAGGCGCTGGCGAAGGTCATCCAGGACCGGCCGCGCTACGTCAACCTCGTCATCCTGCTGCGGCTGATGGGGGAGACGGTCGCCACCGTGCTGCTCACCCTGGCCCTGGCCAGCTGGATCCAGCCGTTCTGGCTCGGGGTGCTGCTCGCCGCCGCGATCATGGTCGTCGTCAGCTACGTGCTGATCGGGATCGGCCCGCGCACCCTCGGCCGCCAGCACCCGTACGCGCTGGGCATGGCCGTGGCCGCCCCGATCCGGGTGATCGCCGCGCTGCTGGGCCCGATCACGAAGCTGCTCATCCTGTTCGGGAACGCGATCACGCCCGGCCGCGGGTTCCGCGAGGGCCCCTTCTCCTCCGAGATCGAGCTGCGCGAGCTCGTCGACATGGCGAGCACCCGCGGCGTCGTGGACGAGGGCGAGCGCAAGATGATCCACTCGGTGTTCGAGCTGGGGGACACCATCGTCCGGGACGTGATGCAGCCCCGGCCGGACGTCGTGTGGGCCGAGCGGGACACCCCGCCGCAGAAGGTCGTCCGGCTGGCCCTGCGGAGCGGCTACTCGCGCATCCCGGTGCTCGGCGAGGACATCGACGACATCGTGGGCATCGCCTACCTGAAGGACCTGGTCGGAGCCACGTGGGACCGGCCGGACGCCGGCCTCCCGGAGGTCGTGCGGCCCCCGGCGTTCGTGCCGGACTCGAAGCGGATCGACGAGCTGCTCAAGGACATGCAGCGCACCCACAACCACATGGCGATCGTGGTGGACGAGTACGGCGGCACCGCGGGCCTGGTGACCATCGAGGACATCCTCGAGGAGATCGTCGGGGACATCTCGGACGAGTACGACACCGGCGAGGTGCCCGAGGTCCAGCGCCTGGAGGACGGCACGCTGCGGCTGGCCGCGCGGCTTCCCGTCGAGGACCTGGAGGAGCTGTTCGCCGGCGAGTTCACCGGCACCGACCGCGAGGACCGGCTCCGCGAGGCGATCGCGGAGGCGGACGTGGACACCATCGGCGGCCTGCTCGCCCAGCGCCTGGGCAAGGTCCCGCTCCCCGGCGCCGAGGCCGAGGTGGACGGCCTGCTACGGCTGCGCGGCGAGGGCGGGAAAGACGCCCGGGGGCGCGTCCGCATCACGTCCGTGCTGGTCACACCGCTGGCCGCCCCCGAGACCGAGAACGAGAACGAGGCGGAGCGCGAACCCGTGCCCGCGGCCCGTGAGGAGACCGATGTCCGGCAGTGAAGACCTCGATCCCGAGGACGCGAAGATCGTGACGCTGGCGCGGTCGAGCCGCGCGCGCACGGGCGCCGCCGAGGGGGCCGCGGTCCGGGACTCCGACGGGCGCACCTACGCCGCCGCGAGCGTCGACCTGCCGTCGCTGCGGCTCACCGCGCTGCAGGCCGCGGTGGCCGCCGCGGTCTCCAGCGGCGCGCCGGGCCTGGAGGCGGCCGCCGTGGTCACCGACGGGCAGCCGGACGAGGCGTCCCTCGCGGCCGTCCGCGATCTCACCGCGAGCGCGCCGGTGATCGTCGCGAACGCGAAGGGCGAGGTCACGAACGTGCTGGCCCCGGCATGACCCCCACCCTCGCGGTGATCAAGGGCGGATCGGGCCTCCCGATGATCGACTCGCCCCGATCGGCCCATGATCACCGGAGTGGGCGATGAGCGCGACGCCGAAGTTCGACGTCGTCGTCGTGGGTGGGGGCATCGTCGGGCTCGCCACCGCGCACGCGATCGTCCGCAGCGGGCGCACGGTCGCCGTCGTGGAGCGCGAGCCCCGGCTCGCGGACCACCAGACCGGCAACAACTCCAACGTGATCCACTCCGGGCTGTACTACGCCCCGGGTGGGTACAAGGCGCGGCTGGCCGTGGCGGGGTGCGCCGAGACCGTCGCGTTCTGCCGCGAGCACGACCTGCCGCACCGGGTCTGCGGCAAGCTCGTCGTGGCCACCGAGCCCGAGGAGCTGGCCCGGCTGGCCGAGCTGGAGCGGCGCGGCAGGGCGAACGGCGTCGAGACGCACCGGCTGGACGCCGTGGGCATGAAGGAGCGCGAGCCGCACGTGCGCGGGCTCGAAGCACTGTGGGTGCCCTCGACCGGGATCTGCGACTACCGGGCGGTGGCGGAGAAGATCGGCGAGCTGGTCGTGAAGGAGGGCGGTGAGATCCACCTCGGCCGCACCGTGACCGGCCTCGCGCCGCGCTCCGCGGACGTGATCGTCCGGACCGACCAGGGCGACCTGCTCGGTGCCCGGGCCGTCGTCTGCGGCGGGCTGCGGTGCGATGAGCTGGCGAAGGCCGCCGGTGTCGATCCCGGAGTGCGCGTCATCCCGTTCCGCGGCGAGTACTCGGGCTTCACCGAGGAGGCCGCCGAGCTGGTCGAGGGCCTGATCTACCCCGTACCGGACCCGGCGTTCCCGTTCCTCGGCGTGCACGCCACCCGCGGGATCGACGGGCACGTGCACGCCGGCCCGAACGCCGTCCTCGCCCTGGCCCGCGAGGGCTACGACTGGGGCACGGTCAAGCCGAAGGAGCTGCTCGGGAGCCTGTTCTACCCGGGCATGCTGCGGGTGGCGCGCAGACACTGGCGCTACGGGCTCGGCGAGGTGCACCGCTCGTTCTCCAGGTCCGCCATGGTCGCGCAGCTCCAGCGGATGCTGCCCGAGGTCGAGGCGCGCCACCTCACGCCCGGGGGCGCGGGGGTGCGGGCCCAGGCCGTGCAGCCGGACGGCACCCTGGTGGACGACTTCCTCTTCCTCGAGCAGGGCCGCATCCTGCACGTGCTCAACGCCCCCTCGCCCGCCGCCACCGCGGCGCTGCCGATCGGCCGCGAGATCCTCGAGAAGCTCACCGGCGACCGAGTGGGGCCCCTGTGATCACCTGGCCGGACGGCTTCCGCTCCGGGTTCGCCTGTTTCGTCGGCAGGCCGAACGCGGGCAAGTCCACGCTGACCAACGCGCTGATCGGGCAGAAGATCGCGATCACGTCGTCTCGCCCGCAGACCACCCGGCACGCGATCCGCGGGATCCTGCACCGGCCGGACGCGCAGCTCGTCGTGGTGGACACCCCCGGCCTGCACAAGCCGCGCACCCTGCTCGGCTCCCGGCTGAACGACGTGGTGCGCGAGACCTGGGCGGAGGTGGACGTCGTCGGGTTCTGCGTGCCGGCGGACCAGCCCGTCGGGCGCGGGGACGAGTTCATCGTGAACGAGCTGCGGTCGGTGGCGGGTCGCACGCCGGTGCTCGGCATCGTCACCAAGACGGACAAGGCGCGGCCCGAGCAGATCGCCGAGCGGCTCACCCAGCTGTCGGAGCTGATGGCGTTCGCGGACATCGTGCCGTGCTCGGCGAAGTCCGGGGACCAGGTCGGGCTGCTCGCGGACCTGCTCGTCGAGAAGCTGCCGGAGGGCCCGCCGCTCTACCCGGACGGTGAGCTGACCGACGAGCCGGAGGAGACCCTCGTCGCCGAGCTGGTCCGCGAGGCGGCGCTCGAAGGCGTGCGGGACGAGCTGCCGCACTCCATCGCGGTCACCGTGGAGGAGATGATCGAGCGCGAGGACCGGGACCTGCTCGACATCCACGCCACGATCTTCGTGGAGCGGCAGAGCCAGAAGGGCATCGTGATCGGCCGCGGCGGCGAGCGGCTGCGCCGGGTCGGGACGGACGCGCGGCGGCAGATCGAGGCGCTGCTCGGCACCAAGGTCTTCCTGGACCTGCACGTCACGGTGGCGAAGGACTGGCAGCGCGATCCCCGCCAGCTCCGCAAGCTGGGCTTCTGAGCGTCCTCGCGCGGGTCCGCGCGTGGGTGGACGCGCAGCCGGCGGTCGCGCGGACCCGGCGGGCGAGCAGCCGCTACGTCGAGCAGCGCGGCAACCACATGGCGGGCGCGGTCGCCTTCTTCACCGTGCTCACGGCCGTGCCGCTGCTGATGATGGCGTTCGCGGCTGCGGGGTTCGTGCTGTGGCTCCGGCCGTCGCTGCTGGTCGACGTCGAGGAGGCCGTGCGGTCGTCGGTGCCCGCCCAGCTCCGTGGCGTCGTCGAGATGCTGGTGCGGGTCGCCGTGGACCAGCGCAACGCCGTGGGCGTGATCGGGCTGGTCAGCGCGGTGTGGGCGGGGCTGACCTGGATGTCGCACCTGCGGGAGGCGGTGTCCTCGCTCTGGCGCCTGCCGGTGCTGCCGCCGTTGTCCGTGGGGCGGGTCCTGCGGGACCTGTGGGCGCTGGTCGTGCTCGGACTCGCGCTGCTCGCCTCGCTCCTGGTCACCGCCGCGGCCACCGGGTTCGCCCGCACCGTGCTGACCGCCCTCGGGGTCGTGGACGACCCGCCCGCCCGCGCGCTGCTCGGCCTGCTCGGGGCGGTGCTCAGCCTCGCCGCGGACTGGCTGATCTTCTGCGGGGCGCTGGCTCGGCTGCCGCGGGTGCCGGTCCCGGTCCGGACGGTGCGGTGGCCCGCGCTCGTCGGAGCCGTCGGGTTCGAGCTCCTGAAGCAGGCGACGGCGCTCGGGCTGGGGTCGGTGTCCCGCGGCCCCACCGGCGCCGTGTTCGGCACCGTCCTGGGCTCGCTGGTGTTCCTCTACCTGGTCAGCCGGTTCGTGCTGCTCGTCGTCGCCTACACGGCGACGGCGGGAGACTAGTGTGCCGCACACGCTGACGACACCGTGCTGTCCATCCGTGATGCAGGCCGTCCCTCACGATCTGGCGAGCGCCCGGATCCGGAAGGCCAGCACCGCGAGCACGATCCCCGCCACGAGGGCGAACACCCCGACCAGCCACAGGAGGGCGAGGATCCCGGCCGCGGGCCAGACCAGCAGCAGGATGCCGAAGAGCACGTCCACGGCGCCCTTGACGATGGTCCAGCCCCACCGGTCGTCGGTGCGCCGGGCGCGGACGCCCCCGGCGATCGTCGCGATACCGAGCACGATCGCCCAGAACGCCACCACGAACAGCAGGGTCAGCGCGGTGGCGCCGGGGAACACCAACGCGACGATGCCGGCGAGCACCGAGATCACGCCCTGGGTGACGATCCAGCCCCAGCTCCGCTCGCCCCTGCGGGCGCGGATGCCCATCACGATCGCCGTGACGCCGTCCAGGATCGCGTAGAACCCGAACACGAACACCAACGCCCGCAAGGCGATCCCGGGCCAGGCCAGCGCGATCACCCCGAAGATCACGATGAGGACCGCGCGCAGCAGCGCCATCCACCAGACCGTCTTCGCGGTCTCCTTCAGCTCCGCGTCCACGGCGGCGCCGAAGGATGGTCCGGTCGTGGATCCCGTCGGGTCCGTCATGTCTGTTCCCCCTGGTCCGTGAATGGATCCGCCCGGCGTCACGGTACGCAGATGATCATGTTGTCGGACGACCCCGCGCGGGTGAATCGAGCCCTTCCCCGACGTGGGCCCACCGGGCAGGCTCGGTGCGGAGACCAGGGAGGTCACATGTGCCGGTGGCTGGGCTACCACGGAAGTCCGCTCGCCCCGCGAGAGCTGGTGCACGACACCGCGCACTCGCTGATCGAGCAGAGCAGGCGGGCGGCGCCGGACATGGCGAGCGCGAACGGCGACGGTGTCGGGCTCGGCTGGTACGGCCTCGGACCGGAGCCCGCGCTGTTCCGCAGCGACGCCCCGGCCTGGGGGGACGCGAACCTGCGGGAGATCGCGGGCGAGGTGCGGTCGGGACTGTTCCTGGCCCACGTCCGGGCGGCCACCGGGACGCCGGTGCAGCAGACCAACTGCCACCCGTTCCGCTGGCGGAACTGGCTCTTCGTGCACAACGGCTACGTCGCCGGGTTCGGGCGGGTCCGCCGCGAGCTGCTGCTGGCCGTCCGGCCTGACCTGTTCGGTGGGATCGGCGGTTCCACGGACTCCGAGCTGATGTTCTTCCTGGCCCTGACGTTCGGGCTGACCGAGGACCCGATCGGCGGGCTGGAGCGGATGGCGGGGTTCGTGGAGCAGGTCGGGCGGGCGGCGGGGATCGACGAGCCGCTGCAGATGACCGTGGGCGTCACCGACGGCGAGCGGCTCTACGCGGCCCGGTACGCGAGCGGTCCGGTGGCGAACACCCTCTTCGTGAGCGAGGAGGTCGAGGCGCTGCGCGCGCTGTACCCGGCCGACGAGCGGTGGCGGCACTTCGCCGGAGACTCCCGGGCCGTGGTCTCCGAGCCGCTCGACGACCTCCCCGGGCTCTGGCACGAGGTCCCGGCGGGCACCGCGCTCGTCGTGCAGAAGGGGCCGGACGAGGAACGGCCCTTCCGCCCCACCCCGCCGTGAGCCCGACGCGCGGCGGCGGTGGGCCTGCGCGGGGTCCGGCCGGGCGTAGGCTGCTCCGGTGAGCACCCTGTACCGCGACACCGGCGTGGTGCTGCGCGTGCAGAAGCTCGGCGAGGCGGACCGGATCGTCACGCTGCTGACGCGGCGCTGCGGCAAGATCCGCGCGGTCGCGAAGGGCGTGCGGCGCACCCGGTCCCGGTGGGGTGCGCGGCTCGAGCCGTTCAACCACGTGGACGTCCAGTGCTACACCGGCCGCAGCCTGGACGTGATCACCCAGTGCCAGACGCTCGACGCGTTCGGCTCCGGCGTCGTCTCCGACTACTCCCGGTACACGGCGGGCTGCGCGATCCTGGAGACCGCGGACCGGTTGGTGTCCGAGGAGGGTGGCGGCGACTCTCTGCGGGTCTACCTGCTGCTCGTCGGGGCGATTCGGGCGCTGGCGGGCCGCGAGCGGGACGCCTCGCTGATCCTGGACGCCTTCCTGCTGCGGGCGATGAGCCACGCCGGCTGGGCGCCGTCGATCACGGAGTGTGCCAAGTGCGCCGCGCCCGGGCCGCACCGCGCGTTCAGCGTGCAGGGCGGCGGCGCGGTGTGCGAGGTCTGCCGCCCGTCCGGCTCGGTCCTGCCCGGCCCCGAGACCTTCCGCCTGCTCGACGCCCTGCTCCACGGGGACTGGAGGATTGCGGACTCCGCGAGCGCCCCGACCCGTCGGGACACCTCGGGCCTGGTCGCGGCGCACCTGCAGTGGCACCTGGAGCGGCAGCTGCGCTCGCTGCCGCTGGTGGAACGGCGCGGGGACCCCAGCCTGCACGCGTGAGGATGCGGCCGGGCGGACCGAGGCGGTGCTGCGGCCGCTCGGGCCTGCGCTACGTCATCTGTTCGTAACGCATTGCGCTGTTCCGACGAATCCCGCGTAGGAACCTGGCGCGGCCGGCAACAGGAATCGCATGATCGTCGGTGACGTCGGGGGGGCGTTTCCAGGGTGGGGGATCCGGTGGACGGGACGGTCATCCCGCGGGCGGTGGTCACGGGCGGGGCGGGGTTCGTGGGGGCCACGCTCGTCGGCCAGCTGGTGCGGCGGGGCACGAGGGTGCTGGTGGTGGACGACCTGAGCCGCGGCTCGGTCGCGAACCTGGAACGGACCGGTGGCGGGGCGGCCGAGGTGCTCCCGTTGGACATCCGGGAGGCCGAGCCGCTGAAGGAGGCCTTCGCGGCGTTCGAGCCGGACGTCGTGTTCCACCTGGCGGCGCAGATCGATGTGCGGGTGTCGATGAGCGAGCCCTTCCGGGACGCGGGCGTGAACGTGCTCGGGTCCATCACGGTGTTCTCGGCCGCCGCCGCGACCGGGGTGCGTCGGGTGGTGAACACCTCGAGCGGGGGTGCGGTGTACGGCAGTGGCGCACGGGTCCCCACCCCGGAGACCGCGCCGACCGCACCGGAGTCCGCGTACGGCACGTCGAAGCTCGCGGCGGAGTCCTATGCGGACTGGTTCCGCCGCGCCGAGGGCCTGGACGTGCTCACCCTGCGGTACGGCAACGTCTACGGGCCGGGGCAGGACCCGCGCGGCGAGGCGGGGGTCGTCGGGATCTTCTGCGCCCGGCTGCTCGCCGGGCGGCGGCCGACGATCTTCGGGGACGGCGGCCAGACCAGGGACTTCGTGCACGTACGGGACGTGGCCGCCGCGAACCTCGCCGCCGCCGTCGCGCCGGGCCCGCGGCACCGGGTCTACAACGTGGGCAGCGGGCGGGAGACGTCGGTGGCCGAGCTGGCCCGGCGGATCGCCGCGGTGCTCGGCTCGGACCTGGAGCCCGAGCTCGTCGCCGGGCGCGCCGGGGAGGTCCGTCGCAGCTGCCTGGACGTCTCCCGCGCCCGCGCCGACCTCGGGCTGGGTGCCCCGCTCCCGTTGGACGAGGGGTTGGCGGACACCCTCGACTGGATCCGCACGCTGCCGTGATCCGTCGGGTCCTGCTCGTGGTGGCGGTCCTGGTGGGGACCGTCGCGGTCGGCGTGCCCGCCACCGCGGCGGGCCCCCGGACCGAGCTGCGGGTCCTGGTGGTGACCGACGGGCAACCGGAGGTCGAGGCGATCCACCGCGTCCTGGTCGCGAGCGGGGTGCCGGTCGACGTGCTGAACCTCGCCGACCCGGACCGCCCGCGCCTCGACGAGGCCGCCCTGACCCTCCCGGACGAGGTCCCGCACAGCCGCTACCAGGCCGTCGTGCTGCCGAACGAGGCGCCGGAGGCCCTCGCGCCCGCGGAGCTGACCGCGGTCCACGAGATGGAGCGGCGGTTCGGGCTGCGGCAGGTCGACGCGCTGGTCGCGGCGCTGCCCGCGACCGGTCTGGCCGAACCGACGGACGCCGCGGGCTGGTCGGGCATGGTGGACGGCGGCACCGCGCAGCTCACCCCGGCCGCGAAGGCCGCCGGGTTCGGCGACCTGCGCGGACCGGTCCCGCTGGACACCGACACCTGGGCCGAGATCGGCACCCCGCTGCCGGGCTACACGCCGTTCCTCACCGCCACCTCGCCGGACGGCGGGCGCGGCGGCGCGATCGCGGGGGTGCTCGCCACCGGCGGGCGCGAGGAGCTCGGGTTCGCCGTGACGTACGAGGCGGGGTCCACACACTTCACCGCGCTCGCCCCCGGGCTGGTCGAGTGGCTCACCAGGGGCACCCACCTGGGCCTGCGCCGCGACTGGTTCGCCGTGCACGTGGACGACGTGCTGCTGCCGGACGCGCGGTGGGTCGTCGGCGCGCACTGCGCCTCCGGGGCGGACTGCCCGCCGGGCACCACCGCCGCGCCGACGATCCGGATGACGCCCGCGGACGTCGAGTACGCCGCCGCCTGGTCCGCGGCCCACGGGCTGCGACTCGACCTGGCCTTCAACGGCGCGGGATCGGCGGCCGCCGCGCCGAACGGCGAGGACCCGCTGCTCGCCGCGCTGGTCGCGCACAAGGACGCGTTCGGCTTCGTCAACCACACCTGGTCCCACGAGTACCTCGGCTGCGTGCGGGACTACTCGGTCACGCCGTGGCGCTGCGCGAGCGTCCCGATCCTGGGCTGGACGCGCTACGTCCCCGGTGGCGAGATCGCGGACCAGATCGCGCGCAACGTCGAGTTCGCGCAGCTCAACGGGCTGCCGATCGATCCGACGGAGCTCGTCACCGGCGAGCACAGCGGGCTGCGCGGGGACGAGGCGATGACCGGGGACAATCCGCGGCTGGCCGGCGCGCTGGACGCGGAGGACGTGCGCAGCGTGGCCTCGGACGCCTCGAAGGAGCCCGCCCAGCGCGGCATCGGGGACGCGCGCACCGTGCCCCGCCACCCCATCGACCTGGACTACGACACGGCGACCCTCGCCGAGACCGTCGACCAGTACGCGTGGACCCACACCAGCCGCGCGGACGGCGGGGACGGTACCTGCGAGGCGGACGCCGGGTGCGGCCCGCGGATCGACACGAGCGACCCGGCGACGGCGTTCGCGCAGGTCGTGGTGCCCGCTGAGGCGGCGAAGGCGCTCGGGCACGTGCTGGGCAACGATCCGCGTCCGCACTACGTCCACCAGCCTCAGCTCACCGAGGACCGCACGCTCTACCCGGTGCTGGAGCGGGTCCTCGGCGCCCACGCGGCCCTGTTCACCGAGGCCCGACCGCTGCTCGTCCCCACCATGACGCAGAGCCGGGACGAGCTGACCCGGCAGGCGGACTGGGCGGCCGCGAGCGCCGAGACCCGCGCGTGGGTGCAGGACGGGGCGGTGACCGTCGTCGGGAACGGGACGGTGCCCCTGACGCGGCCGGGGGACACGTCGTTCGGGGAGCCGTACGGGACCACGCGGTCGGCGTGGGTGTCGGTGGCGGGGGAGCAGCGGGTATGAGGGTCTGTCTGGTCACCGAGGGCACCTACCCGGTCCATCCGGGCGGGGTCAGCGACTGGTGCGACCAGCTCGTGCGCGGGCTGCCCGAGGTCGAGTTCGCGGTCGTCGCGCTGACCGGGTCGGGGCGTGAGCCCGCGCGGTACCGGTCGCCCGCGAACCTGGTGGCGGTCGACCGCGTCGGGCTGTGGGCGCCGCCGCCGCGGCGCAGGCGGGCGCGTGCGGCGGACCACCGGTTCGTCGCGGCGTACGCGCACCTGCTGGAGGCCGTGCTGCGGGACGGGCCGGGCAGCTGGTTCGCCGAGGCGGTGCGGGAGCTGCGCGCGCTCGCGGGGAGCATCGCGCTGACCCCGGCTCTGCGCAGCCAGGCGGCGGTGGAGCTGGTCACGGACGTCGCGCGGCGGGTCCCGGACCTCGATCCCACCCTCGCGGACGCGCTCGCGGTCACGGACCTGATGGAGCACTTCCTGCGTCCGTTGCAGCTGCCCGCCCCCCGCGCGGACCTGGTCCACGCCACCGCGAACGGGCCCGCGACGCTGGTCGGACTGCTCGCGAAGTGGGAGCACGACACCCCGCTGCTGCTCTCCGAGCACGGTGTCTACCTGCGGGAACGGTTGCTCGCCTCGCGTCGGGAGTCGCCGTCGCGAGTCGCGCGGGCGGCGGCGGCGGGGTTCTACGCCCGGCTGACCGAGCTCGGCTACCGGGGCGCGGACGAGGTGCTGCCGGTCAGCCGGTTCAACGCCCGGTGGGCCCGCCGCGGCGGCGCGCGGGCGGTCCGGGTGCTGCCCAACGGCGTGCACGACCTGCCCGTGCTCGAGGCCGAGCCGGAGGTCCCGACGATCGTGTTCGCGGGCCGGATCGACCCGCTCAAGGACCTGCACCTGCTGCTGCGGGTGTTCGGCCGGGTGCGGGAGCGGGTGCCGCAGGCCCGGCTGCGGCTCTTCGGCGGGACGCCCGAGGGCAACGAGGCGTACGCCGCGTCCTGCCGGGCGCTCGCGGCGGAGCTGGGGCTCGCCGAGGTCGTCGACTTCGCCGGGCCGGTCAGCCCGGTGACCAGGGCGTTCGAGGCCGGCCACGTGGTGGTGCTGTCGTCGTTGTCCGAGGGCCTGCCGCTGACGATCATCGAGGCGGCGATGTCCGGGCGGGCGACCGTCGCGACCGACGTCGGGGGGATGGCCGAGGCGGTCGGCCCGGGCGGGATCGTGGTCCCGGCCGGGGACGAGGTGGCCTTCGCCGAGGCGTGCGTGAGCCTGTTGACGGACGCCGAGCGGCGGGCGGAGCTGGGGGCGAAGGGTCGCGCGCACGCGCTGGCGCACTTCACGCGGGCGGACTTCCTCGCCGCGGTGCGGGGGATCTACGCGGCGCACACCGAACCCGCCGAACCCGCCGAGACCGCCGAACCCGCCGAGACCGTCGTGGAGCCCGCCCCCGAGCGGCCCCGCCCGCGCACCGTCGCGGACGTCGTCGCGCTGCGTGGCGGCGCGACGTGACCGTGCCCGATCCCCGCCGGGTCGCCCTGGACCACGCGGCGGCCTCCTCGACCACCCCGCTCGAGGCCGCGGTGGTCCTGGAGAGCACGGGGATCACCGACACGATCGCCGCGGAGCATTTCGGCACCACAGACGTGTTCGCGCTGGGCGAGCTCGCCCTCGCCGACCCCCACCGCGGGATCTCCGAGCCCGCCACCAGGCCGGACGCGCTGCGCGAGCGGCCGAACGGCTGGTTCCACGTCCGCGGGCTGCTCTACGCGATCCCCGCCGTGGTCGCGCTGGCGTCCCTGCCCGCCGGGGACCCGGTGGCGTCCGCGCTGGTCCTGGGCGGGCTGCTGGTCGCGTGGGCGGCCGGCTACGGCGTGACGAGCCTGGCCTGGACCCACCTGAACAACCTCGACCTGCCCGGCGCCAAGCGGTTCCTGCGCCGCGCGCTGCTGGTCGGGATCGTGCTCGCGTTCCTCGCCTCCTGCGGCGCGGTGCTGGCCACGCTCGTGTTCACCTCGACGATGTCCGTCGACCTCGGCACGGTCCTGCTGCTCACCGGACAGGCCGCGTACCTGCTGGCGGCGGCGGCGCTGCTGCTCTGCCGGCGCGAGGCGTGGCTGCTGGTGGCGCTGGCCCCGGCCGTCGTCGGGGTGGTCCTCGCGCTGCGGCATCCGCGCCCGGCGCCCGCGGGCGCGTTCGGGGTGCCCGTCGGGCTGCCGGGGCGGGACCTGCTGTGGGCCGCGGGGTCCGTGGTGCTCGCCGTCGTCCTGGCGCTGGTCGCGACCCGCGGTGCCCGACGACCGGTGGTCCGCCCCACCTGGGCGGACCGGTGGCAGGCGCTCGCCCAGGTCGGGTACGGGCTGTTCGTGGCGGTGCTGGTGGTGTTCCCGGCGATCGACCAGCTCGTCGACCCCGGCTTCGACCCGCTGCCGCTCTCGGTGACGGTGCTCGCGTTGCCGCTGGTGCTGGGCATGGGGCTGGCCGAGTCGCTGGCCCAGTGGTTCCGCGGGCGGTGCGTCCGGCTGCTCGCGCAGGAGCGGGAGGCGGGCCGGTTCGCGCACCGGGCGCGGTGGGCGGTGCTGCGGGTGCACCTGCTGTTCGCCGGGGCGCTGACCGTCGCGACGGCCGCGCCGATCCTCGCCGTCGCGAGCCTTCCCGCGGTCGATCCCCGGGCGGTCCTGCTCGGCGTGGACTACGTCGTGCTCGGCACCGCGCTGTTCGCCGCCACCCTGCTCGGTGTGCTCGGCCGCGGCGACCGCGTGCTGATGGTCGTCGCCGGGGGCGTCACCGCGCTCGCCGCGTTCCTCGCCCACGACCACCGGCACGTCTCCAGTACGGCGGCGATCGCCTGGCACCTCGGCGTCGGGGTGGCGATGCTGCTGGTCCTGGCGTTGCAGGTGGGGCGGACCGTCGGGATCCCGGTGCGACACCGATGAGACTCGGGGTGCCCGCGTACTTCCACCCGCAGCGGGAGGCGGCGGACTGGGCGCGACTCGGCGCGGCGGCGGTCGTCGTCGTGAACCCGGCATCGGGGCCAGGGACGGGGGATCCGGCCTACCGGGCCGCGGTCTCGACGCTGAAGGGCCTGGTCGCGGGCTACGTGGACACCGCGTACGCGACCCGGACGGTCGCGGCCGTGCACGCGGACGTCGAGGCGCACCGCAGGCTGCACGGGATCGAGGCCGTGTTCCTGGACCGGGTGACCTCCGGGCCCGAGCACCTGGAGTACTACGCCGTGCTCGCCGCGCAGCTGCCGCGCCCGCTGCTCCTCAACCCGGGGGTCCGGCCGGACCCGGGGTACCTGGCGCTCGCCGACGTCGTCGTGACCTTCGAGGGGGACTGGGCCGCGCACACCGCACTGACCGGCCCCGATCCCGTGGGGCGCACGTGGCACCTGGTGCACGGGGTGCCCCCCGAACAGCAGGAAGCGGTGTTGCGGCGCGCCGAGACGCTGGGGGCCTGTCTCGGCTACGCGACCGACCGTAGGATGCCGAACCCGTGGGACGGACTCCCCTCGGGATGGCGCTGGTGAGGGCGCGGCGCGCGGCGATCGTGGCGGTGGTCGCGGCGTGCGCCCTGCTCGCGGCGTGCGCGGGCGCCACCGCGGCGCCCGAGCCCGCGGCCACGGGCACGTGGCAGTACCAGCTGCAGGGGACCGTCGACACCTCGGTCGAGGCAGGCACGTTCGACGTCGACCTCTTCGACACCCCCGCCGCCACCGTCGCGGAGCTGAAGGCCAAGGGCCGCAAGGTCGTCTGCTACCTCAACGCCGGGGCGGGCGAGGACTGGCGGCCGGACTTCGCCGCGATCCCGCAGGACGTCCTCGGGTCCCCGCTGGACGACTGGCCCGGCGAGCGCTGGCTCGACGTCTCGAAGGCGGCCGAGCTGCGCCCCTTCCTCGCCGCCCGCTTCGACCTGTGCAGGCAGAAGGGCTTCGACGGCGTCGAGCCGGACAACGTGGACGGCTACGCCAACGACTCCGGCTTCGACCTGACGCCCGCCGACCAGCTCGCCTACAACCGGATGCTGGCCGACCTCGCGCACGAGCGGGGCCTGACCGTCGGGCTGAAGAACGACCTCGACCAGGTGGACGACCTGGTGGACCACTTCGACTTCGCCGTGAACGAGCAGTGCGCCCAGTACAAGGAGTGCGACACCCTCCAGCCGTTCGTCGACCAGGGCAAACCCGTGCTGCACGTGGAGTACTCGCTGCCCCTGTCGGCCTTCTGCCCGCCGCCCCCCGGGTTCCTGTCGATCAAGAAGGCGCTCAGGCTCACCGCGGAGGTGCAGGCGTGCCCGGCCGCGGCCGCCTGAAGCCCGCCCACCTGCTCCGCACGGTCGACCTCGCCGGCACGGCGCTGTTCGCGCTGCAGGGCGGGCTGACCGCGGCCGCCGCGGGCCTGGACGTCTTCGGGGTGCTCGTCCTGGGGTTCGTGACGGCGGTCGGCGGCGGCATCGTCCGGGACCTCCTGCTCGGCGACACCCCGCCCGCGGTCTTCCGGGACCTCGCGTACCCGCTCGCCGCGTTCGGCGCGGGCGCGGTCGTCGTGGTGCTGTATGCGGTGGTGCGAGACGTCCCGCGGGAGGTCCTCGTCCCGCTCGACGCCGCCGCGCTCGCCCTGTTCGCCGTGGTCGGGGCGGCGAAGGCGATCGACCACCGCGCGGAGCCTGCGGAGCGCGCATCGGACCGCGCGGAGCCTGCGGAGCGCGCATCGGACCGCGCGGAGCTTGCGGAGCGCGCATCGGACCGCGCGGAGCTTGCGGAGCGCGCATCGGAGCGGATGCGACCGCTGCTCGCCGCGCTGCTCGGCACCGTGTCCGCGGTCGGCGGCGGGGTCATGCGGGACATCCTGCTCGGCGGGGTCCCGCTCATCCTGCGGTCCGACGTCTACGCGGTCGCGGCGCTCGCGGGTGCGGCCGTGACCGCGGTCGGGCTGCGCCGGGGCGGCAACCGGGTGATGGTGCTGACGGCGGGCGCCGTCGTCACGGTCGTGATCCGGCTGCTGGCGGTGTCGCAGGGCTGGAACCTCCCCCGCGTGGCCGGCTAGTGCGGTCACCGCACGAGTTCGGTCACCGCACTAGGCGGCGCGGGTGACCGCGGCGGCGACGCGGTCGGTCGCGGCGTCGTGCGCGGCCTGGGCGGCCTGGGTGGCGGCCTGGACGGTGTCGGCGTCGAAGTGCCCGGCGATCGCCTCCTGCAGGGCGATCTTCGCCCTGATCACGGGCCTGCGGTAGGTCTTCTCGCGGTACACCGCCTTGGCCATCCTCTTGGGCCGGGTGGCGTAGCGCCAGCGGGACCAGGGGGAGTGCGGTCGGCCGACCCGGATGGCCGTGACGATCAGCAGCGGGCTGAAGAACAAGCCGACCAGCCCGCTCCACAGCTTCCCCTTGGCCAGCGTGACCACCGCCAGCAGCAGCTGGAGCACGAAGAAGACGAGCGTCACCGTCACCGTCGCGGCGTCCTGCTCGGTGAGCCCGTCGAAGTCGCCCTGGAAGCCCAGCGGATGGATCCCGAGCAGGAAGAAGCACGTGATCGTGAAGGCGACGAACACGGCGTCGACCGACGAGCGGCCCGCCTGGCTCCAGTAGACGTCGGACAGGTGCAGGATCAGCGCCCACTCGTCCAGCACGAGCGCGGCGCCGATCCCGAACAGGCTCGCGCAGATGATGGTCGGCACGGGCGTCACGACGTCCGCGACGGCGATCAGCACGAACCCCGACACGAGCATCATGACCAACCCGAACACCATGTGGTGGATGTGCATGCCGCCGGGCGTGACGTTCCCCGGCCACCACCGCACCTGCGCCCGGATCATCCGCACCGAGAACCGGATGAACAGGAAGGCCGCGAGGAACGAGCACAGGAAGCAGAACAGCGGCAGCCGCCCGGACTCCACGATGGTCTCGCTGAACCACATGAGCTGTGACTACTCCGTAGGGGCCCGCGAGTCCAGGGACGTAGGCTGCCCAACCGTGCCATTCCAGCCACCGCCGCCGCACCCGTCCGGCGCCCGACCGCCGGTGATCCCGCCGGAGCTGGTGCCGAACCACGTCGCGCTCGTCATGGACGGCAACGGACGCTGGGCCAACGCCCGCGGCCTGCCCCGCATCGAGGGCCACCGGCGCGGTGAGGCCTCGCTCATGGACGTTGCGCGCGGATGCATCGACATCGGCGTGAAGTGGCTGTCCGCCTACGCCTTCTCCACGGAGAACTGGAAGCGCAGTCCCGACGAGGTGCGGTTCCTGATGGGCTTCAACCGGGACGTCATCCGACGTCGGGTGGACGAGATGCACGCGATGGGCGTGCGGGTCCGCTGGGCCGGGCGGCGGCCGCGGCTCTGGCGGTCGGTGATCAAGGAGCTCGAGGTCGCGGAGGAGAAGACGCGCGACAACGACGTCCTGACCTTGACCATGTGCGTGAACTACGGCGGCCGCGCGGAGATCGCCGACGCGGTGCGGCAGATCGCCCGGCTCGCGCAGGAGGGCCGGATCAAGCCGGACAAGATCGACGAGCGGACGATCGCCAGGTACCTCGACGAGCCGGACATGCCCGACGTCGACCTGTTCGTGCGCTCGTCGGGCGAGCAGCGGACGTCGAACTTCCTGTTGTGGCAGAGCGCCTACGCCGAGATGGTCTTCCTGGACACGCTGTTCCCGGACTTCGACCGACGGCACATCTGGCAGGCGATCGAGATCTACGCGCGCCGGGACCGCCGCTTCGGCGGGGCGATCGACAAGGCGTCCGGCTCGTGAGTCTGGAGATCGCGCGGAAGGCGCTCGAGCGATACCACGACGTCGAGGTGGACGCGGACGGCGCGCTCACCTTCGCCCACGGCGGCGTGCTCTGCGTGGTGCAGGGCACGGAGCTGGAGGAGGGGCTGCCCGTCCTCAACCTGACCTGCGTCGTCGCGTGGGACCTGCCGGTGTCCGACGATCCGGGCGAGGACGTCCCGGCCCGGGTCGCGCTCGGGGTGGGGGAGGGGCTGTTCGGCACCCCGCGGGTGATCAAGGGTGCTTCGGGGTGGGACGTCACGCTGCGGTACGCGTTCCCGTCGGTCGGGCTGG
>Ga0207641_10000765_pt1 | contig 34537 bp, 28 predicted proteins | sample KBSSwiS62_FD_184306 | JGI IMG/M metagenome (GOLD analysis project Ga0207641, IMG submission 184306) | Switchgrass rhizosphere microbial communities from Kellogg Biological Station, Michigan, USA - KBS Switchgrass S6-2 (SPAdes) (version 2) | ecosystem: Host-associated > Plants > Roots >... | reverse complement strand
TCGATCAGCGGGCGGATGCGGTGAGCGGCAAGCCCATCTATAACATATGCTGAGACGCCCGCATCGATCGAGGCCGCAATCGCCTCGTCGTCGCTTTCGTCCACGAACATCGCGATTGGCCGGGCCAAAGCGCGGCTGACTGCAAAGTACTCTTCGAGGACATCGCGTGACGGATTGCCCAATTCCATTAGCACCACCTCCGGCGCAATCTCCTCGATCCGCGCGACCAGCCCCCGGCGCTCCGTAACGACGAAAAGCTCGCAGCCATCCAGCGAGGCAAGCCCCTCCCGAATGATCGAAGCGCGCGCGGCGCTTTCATCGATGATGGCGATACGCATGATCTCTACTGCATCGCAGCATGTAGCGTGATCCACAAGGCGCAGCAATTTTAGCGGTCGGATTGCGCCGGGCTTCTTCCGCCACCTAAGCGCCAAAACCGGTCGAGCGGCTTTCCACCGACCGGCTTGATCTCGGCACATGAACGAAGGGCGTCAGTAGACTCTTCCTTGGACGCAAGCGGTAACTCGGGGCGTTTTGGCACGCAGTCGGATGCTGTCATCTGTCCGGCCTCGCTGAGCAGCGCCATATCCTGCGGGCCGATCGGCAGCGGCAGCACCGGCTCCAGCGTACGTCCGTAGTAGAACCATATCGATGTGAGGACCGAGTCCGTAGTCAGATAGGCCAGAGATTTGTAGTAAGCTGATTATGTGCCAATGGGGTAGTCGGCCACTTCGCAGCCATGGAGGTGCCCGATCTGTTTGCGAAGGACGTTGCTGGATTCTTCAAAAACCTGATAGAGTGTCGAAAGATGGCTGGCCGGCTAGTTTCATCCCTTCCGTATTGGTCTGATGCTATTGCTGGCTGTACGAACGACGACGGGAGAGCGATAAACATGAAAGCGAGACTGCCCCAGTTCGATTTTTCGGACACTCCGGTTCATTGGTCGCCAAATCCGGAGTTTGCGCAGCGAATGAACGCTTCATCCATCATCATTCCTCACTTGGAACGCTTTCTCAATCGGGTGATGGCGAAAGCGCTGACGAAGCTCAAAGATGAAAAGCATGCCGCCTTGCGCGCGGAAGTTCGCACCTTCATCCGACAGGAATCTAATCATTATGCCACGCACCAGCGCCAGGCGGCGGGACTGACGCGCGACGGGTACGACATTTCCGAACTGGATGCCTGGGTGGAAGCGGAATATGCCCGGCTTTTCGAGAGCAAATCCTTGCCGTTCCTGTGCGCCTATTGTGACGGGTTCGAGACGCTGGGGCCGATCACCGCCAAGATATGGCTTGATAACGAACTGGGTGAACTGACCACGTCGGATGATCCCCAGATCATCGACATGTGGATGTGGCACCTCGTTGAGGAATTCGAACACCGATCGGTATGTTTCGATGTCTTCCACGCTATCCACGGCGGCTATCTGCTGCGGCTGCGCGGTTTCGTCGCCCAAATCCGGCATTTCAAGAAAATGGTCACGCGGGTGACTGATTATCTGCTTGAATGCGATCGCAAGGGGATGAACGAGGCGCAGCGAGCGGAGTCCATCGCGCGTGAAATGGCTGCGAGCAACGCGGTGATGAAAGCAATGAAGCCGCGCTTGTTGAAGGTTCTCAAGCCAAGCTACAATCCGCGCTATCTGGAGGAACCGGATAACTACAGGTCCTACCTTGCCAAATTTGAGCCGATGGTGGCCTGATTTGGCGGCATTCCCCGCCTCTGACCAAGGGCCGAGGCGGGGTGAAGACCTTATTTTTGCAGGATCGCGATGGCGCAGTTGCCGCCCGCGCCCAGCACATGGCTCAATGCAGTTTTAGCGCCCTTCACTAGGCGCGCGCCGTATGAACCCCGCAGTTGAGAGTTCGACGATCTGTCCAAAGTGCGATGCACTGACCCGCTCGCCCTTGTTGGTAAGGCCGCCGCTCATATTGACGGGTGTTTAGCCGCCGATCGCCACTTGATCGTCCTGCATCAAAAGGCCTTGCACGCAAGCCGGGCATGCTAGTGTCGGTCGCGCTCGCTAACACGAAGGCGCCCATTATCTAGCGGACGGAGAAAAGTCGTCTGCACATTTGGAGGCGGAGCTCATCAAACGTCACCGGGACAGGCTTACTCACCACAAATGTCTGCGTACCATGGTACGAAGGAGGTACGCCGCCCACCACGCGGGAAGGTTCGCAAGCACCGACTGCTTGAGGGGTTTGGAAATGAAAGTATGCGCACATCACACGGGTCGATGGGACAAAATCGAGGGCTGGAAATCTTGCCGTGCTGCGGTGGACGCGTGCTAAACTACTTCGCCAGCTAATAAAATATACGACGCATGCAGGAGATAAACATGTATGACGTGATGACTGGAATTAAAGTTCTGGAAGTGGCCGAGCACACATTCGTGCCCGCTGCAGCGATGATCTTGGCCGACTGGGGAGCCGATGTTGTCAAGGTCGAGAGGACCGCCGGTGGAGGCGATCCGGGCCGAAGCCTCGCCATTCCGAATTCTGGTCGAGATGGTCTGAACATGTATTTCGAAGCCGGCAATCGGGGCAAGCGCTCGTTGGCGCTCGATCTGACGCAGGAGGAAGGGCGCGCGCTCCTGCGCCAGCTTATCGAAGGCGCCGATGTGTTCATCACCAATTTACGCGCCGATGCCCGCGCCAAACTCGGGATCGAGGTCGCTGATGTAACCGCGGTCAATCCCCGGATCATCTACGCACGTGGCACGGGATATGGTTTATATGGCCGCATGGCGAACGATGGGGGCTTTGACTATCCCTCGTCCTGGTGCCGTTCCGGGTCTGCGTTCATGCAAACACCCCCGGGGAGCGAGCCGCCGATGCAGCCGGGTTCCATCGGCGATCTTGGTGGCGGCGCCATGTTGGCTGGCGCGATCGCTGCGGCCCTATTCCGGCGGGAGCGAACCGGCAAGGGTGCGATCGTGGATAATGCGCTTTACCTAGTGGGCATATACCTCATGTCGCAGTCCGTGGTAGCCGCCGGAATGGGGCTAGAGCGCGGCCCCAACCCGGGGCGCTCAGACAGCTTCAACGCCATGATGAATGTCTATAAGACGAAGGACGAGCGGTGGATTTCACTTTGTCTTCTGATGGATCAATGGTGGCCTGATCTTGCCCGTCATCTGGACAGGCCCGACCTGCTGGATGATGTGCGCTACAAGGACGCAGCGGCCCGGTTTGAAAATCGGCAAGCGCTCATCGCCGAGTTCGAACAGGTTTTCGCTGACCATGATTACGCCTATTGGAAGGAGAAGCTGGCGACCCTTCAGGGCGTGTGGGCACCGGTTCAGTCCCCGACCGAGGTCATTACCGACGTGCAAGCCCTGGAAAATGGTTTCGTCACCAGCATCGAAACAGCGGACGGCCGAAGCTATATGGGCGGCGCCTCTCCGGCGCAGTTTGATGAGCGGCCGATTGGTGCCCTTAGGGCCGCTCCGTCTTACGGTGCGCACAGCGACGACATTTTGCAGGAACTCGGCCTGTCGCCTCAAGATATCGGCGCACTCAGGAGCAGAAACGTTGTTCGTTAAAGGGGGCGATTTGCGATCTTGCCGGGCCTGCGACGATCTGCATTTTCACGGTGTTTAGGCCGTGTTGACAAGAGGAATTTCCAAACTGGTCAGGTTCTGATTCAAGGCTCTCTTTAGGAAGCATACATGGGCCGTGGGGACTTGTCGGATGCGGAATGGGAGTTGATCGGCCTGGTACTGCCATCTGAGCGGGGGCGCTCGGCACGACCACCAGCGCTACGGCAGGTGGAACTCCGTCTATGTGCGGTTCCGACGCTGGGCTGAACAAGGTGTCTGGGCTGCCTCGCTCCAGACGCTCGTCGATCTCGGCCTGACCAAGTGACTGGCAGCATATGATCGACAGCACCGCGGTTCGCGGCCATGTCTCGGCGGTGGGCGGGAAAGGGCGGCTCTTGCGCATGCTTTTGGTCGATCAGGCGGCATAGTGGACGCTCCAAGCGATGGGCCGCGCCTGTGGTTCGCAGATTATGACTGTCATGCTCAGCACTGCGGTCATTGCAGGCGCAAACGGCGGCCTGGTCGCCCAAGCTGCCTATGTCAAAGCCTTCGGCATGACCGTTGTGATATGCTTGGCCGAAGTCTGGGTGTCTTTCGCTTTGCACGCGCGCTGGCATTCAAACCGGGAAGATTAGCCTCGCCTCTTCCAGACGGGACCGTCCGCAAAATGACGGCATCTTGTCAAAAAGCGTCAAAATTTCAACTCACTCGCCAGTTATTGACGATAGCGTCAACAATCGGTACGCCGACAACGGACGACACAAGCCGCGCTTCCACCGCATGGGGGCGACGGTGGATTTCCGAACGAAGGCGAGGGGTGGTAATGATAGATAGCAAGAGCATTTTGGTTGCATCGGTCGCGGCTGTCGCGATTGCATGTGCGGCGACGCCCGCCGTAGCTCAGGATACAGCGCCCGAGCCCAGCCAAACGCCTGACCAGCTTCAGGAAATTGTGGTGACGGCACGCAAAGTTGCCGAGAACGCTCAGCGCGTGCCGATTGCGATCACCGCCTACAGCGGAGAGGAGCTGCAAAAGCAGAATGCGCGCACTCTGCCCGAGGTCGCGACGCTGACGCCAGGCCTGCAATTTGCGCCTGCGCAGACCAATACCGCCGCAGTCCTCATTCAAATGCGCGGGCAGGTGCAGCAGGACACGCTGGCGACCATCGATCCTGCAGTGGGAACCTACGTTGACGGCGTCTATTGGGCCCGCGCCTATGGTTTGACCGCCAGCCTGGTCGACGTTGCCAACTTCCAGGCGCTTAAAGGTCCGCAGGGAACATTGTTCGGCCGAAATACTACTGGCGGCGCAGTCGTCATCAACACCAATGACCCCAATTATTCCGGTCTTTCTGGATCTCTGTCCGGCACATATGGCCGGTTCAACCAACAATCGTTGACCGCCATCCTCAACGTTCCAATCGTGGACGGCAGGGTTGCAACCCGTTTTGCCTATTCCGGCAATAAGCGCGATCCCTTCGTCACCGAAGTCAACTCCGGCCAGAAAATTGGCAACCTCAATGATTATACAATCCGCGCCAAGGTGCTGGTCGAACCGACGGATAATTTGAGGCTGCTGTTTTCTGCAGACAAGTTCCACACCAACACCAACATTGACGTTGGCCGCCTTGGTTATTTCAGTCCCAACAGCAACGCATCGTTCGAGGCTGGTTTGGAATCGCTGGGCGCGGGGGCGTGTCTGGCGGACAGGCCGGCCTGCATCGGTCGCGGCAATACTATTCTGGCCCAGGACGCTTCGCTCGCCAAAAACCAGTTCCGGACTTCGCTCAGCAGCGTACCTCATGCAATCCTGACGGCGCAGACCTACAGCCTGACCGCCAGCCTGGGAACGTCCTTCGGCGAAATCAAGGCCATCGGCGGATATAGGCATACCAATTCATTGTATGTTGATGGCGACAATGACGCCTCAAGCGTTCAGACCCTTTATTCGGGGGGTACGGCCCGCTATGGGTTGGACAATAACCAGGATATGAAGCAGTGGTCGGGCGAACTGACCGTCACCGGCAAAGCTCTTAACGATGCGCTCGATTTCGCGGTGGGTTCATTCCTATTCCATGAATATGGCCATGATGACACGCCGGCCTCTACTTTCACCGAGCTTGGAAAGTTGCAGAACGACGGACAACGCGCCATCACCAGTTCCTATGGTAATATCGATACGAAAAGCCTTGGTTTCTATGGGCAATCGACATATCATATCACCGACAAACTGTCGCTCACGGGAGGCATCCGCTGGTCACGTGACAAACGATCGTTGGTATCGAACAACAGCAGCTACTTGGTCGATCCAAACAGCTCCAACATCGTGGGGATTGTCTGCAACTTCCCCGTGCAGGGCTGCCCGTTTTCACGGTCCGCGAACTTTAGTGGCTGGGCCTATACAGCGTCGCTTGATTACCAAATCAACAATGATGCTCTCGTCTATCTCAAGACGGCCAAAGGCTTTCGTAGCGGCGGGCTCGCTCTGCGCGGCGTCGGCGCGGTGCCGGCTTCCCTTCTGCCGTTCGATCAGGAAGTCGTCTACAGCTACGAGAGCGGTCTGAAGAGTGAGTTCCTCGATCGCCGGTTACGCGTGAATATCGCGGCTTATTATACCCGTGCCAAGGGGGCTCAACGTAACACCGCCGTCACTGTCGGCACGGTCACGGCAACCGTGACCTCCAATGCGGGCGTGGTGGACACGTACGGCGCGGAACTGGAGGCGACGGCGATACTGGGCGGTGGCTTCAGGGTGAACGCAACTGCGGCCTACACCAAGCCGAAATATGTTACCTTCATCGATTACAACGGGTTTGACCGGAGCCATGAGCCCTTCCAGCTGACACCGCGCTGGACTGCAACGCTTTCGCCGCAATGGTCTGGCGATGTCGGAGAAAACAAGCTCTCGTTGCGGACCGATTTCGCCTATCAGTCCTCGCAGGCCAACTATCCGCAGGGCTTCTATCGGGACGCTGCCGGCACGTGGCGGGATGCAGTATCGGGCGCTGTTACCTCAGCCGCCGATGTGGCAGGCTACACCTACTCTAATACCGACAAGAAGCATGTCCTGGTGAATGCGAACGCTACCCTGACGATCCTGGACGGGAAACTGGATCTTACGGTGTGGGGCAAAAACCTGACGAATCTCAAGGATTTCGTCAACAGCCTTACGATCCCGGGGGTTCAATTGGGGCGAGTATTTTTGCGCGAACCACGGACCTACGGCGTGATAGCTACTCTCCGGTTCTGACCGTAGTCTTCGGAACCGCAAAAGATTGGGGCAGCCGACGTACCGGCTGCCCTTTTTTGTCACAAGACTAAGCGTATCAGCGGCGTGCCTGGCCGACGTTCCCCAAGCTTCTTCCTCCGGTAATGTGATCCTTGTGCCGAAGGAGCATGCCGTGAAGAAGATCCGTTATACCGAAGAGCAGACAGCTTGCGCGTTGAAGCAGGCAGAGACAGGCACGTCGGTGGTAGAAGTGATCAGAGGAATGATCGGAACGGCGCCGCATATGGGCATCGCGTGGTAGGAAGGACGCCCGCGCTGATCGGTTGCGATCGGCGGGAGGCGCTGCGGCGATATGGTATGACAAGGGGAAACAGAAAATGGCGATCCTTGGATTTGACGGTCAAGCCGCTGACGGGGACTAGATCTCGGAATCATCGCGCCGCCGATCTGCGAGGGCATGGCATCGCCTACTGCATGCGATCGCCAACCTCATTAGCTTTGGATTGGGGCGGACCGTGCGGGCTCTGGTAAACGACATCTCTTCATGGACAGAGCGATGATTTAGAAGTTACTGAGATTGGCACGGTCGGTGCAGCGACCATGGCAGCCCCCTGGCGCTCATCATCCGGCTGCGCTTCGAAAGGGCCAAGGCGATGCGCGGAGGGTTCTCCACGATATTGCCGCCTACTCCTGATATTCCGGGGCATGAAGGATGCTACGACAATGACTAGCGCACCGAAGGGTTCGGAGGGCCGCCGAGAGTGGCAAGCGCACTGGCGCGTGCCAGTCGCTGCTGCTGCTGCCGTCATGGCCAGTCTGATCCACTTCGGGACCTTGGGCGTGTTTCTGCCCGCGATCGAAGCGGAAACGGGGTGGTCCCGGTCCGGTATCACCCTTGGCATGATGATCTTCAGCATCGAGTCGACCGTCACGGCGCCTTTTGTCGGGATGCTGGTGGATCGATTTGGCCCGCGCAGGGTCGGTATTCCCGGACTTGTGATCTATTTGACCGCCGTCGCCCTGCTCGGTCTTGTGGGACAGTCGATCTGGATGTGGTGGGGCGTTTGGATGCTCGTGGGCATTGGCGACTCACTGGCAAAATTCAATGTGTGGACGACCGCGGTATCTCGTCATTTCGACAAGGCGCGAGGTATGGCCATTGCCGTGGCGCTTGCCGGAACGAGCATTTCGGGCATGGCGATGCCGCTGCTTGCCGCTCTAGCCCTGAAATATGCCGACTGGCGCACGGGCTACGTGGCGATCGCGTGTTTACAGGCAGTCATCGCTCTTCCCCTCGTCATCCGCTGGCTTTCTGATGGCGAAAGGCCGCCGTCTCCTACTGCTTCCGCCACGGTCGAAACTGTAGGACCGTCGCTTGCGCAGTTGCTGAAATCACGTCTGTTCCTGATCTTTGCGACGATATGTGCCGCAACCTTCATGCCCCTCAGCGGACTTAACGTTCATTTCGTACCGATTTTGCGCGAAAACGGGATTGCGGCCGAACTAGCGGCGGGCCTCGCGGCAGCGATAGGCGCAGCATCGCTGGCGGGACAGGCGTTGTCGGGGGGGCTGTTGGATCGGTTCCGGGGTCAGTTTGTGCTCGCCGCTTTTCTGCTGCTGGGCATCGCTGCTGTGATCGCGCTTCTGATCAGCCATCTCGTCTGGGCGGGGATCTTCGCGGCGATCACCTTCGGCCTGCTCAGCGGAGCTGCCCCGGCCAGCGTCGCCTATTTATGCTCCCGCCATTTCGAGCTTCGCTTCTACGGCACGATATTGGCGTCGCTCGGCGGCGTCATGAGCCTCAGTGCCGGGCTGGGATCTGTGATCGCAGGCGCGGTATTCGATCGCTTCGGCAGCTACACGCCGCTGATCCTTGCCGCACTGCCGCTATTCGGCTTGGCCATTATCATGAACATAACGCTAGGGGGGCGACCAGTTGAACGAGAGCCATCAGGATATAGGCACGGAGCGGGCTTGCAAAGGCAACATACCGGCGGGTCGAACTGACAGTTTCCCGAACCTGCAAGGCGCGTTGGCCAATGAAAATAACGGGCGAAGGACGGATCGCCGCGCCGATAGGAGCGGTCTGGCACGTTCTCAACAATGCGGACCTCCTGTGGGTATGCATCCCCGGCTGCCAGTCGCTCGAGCCCGTCGGCGATGGAGAATTTTCCCGATGGCCGAGGACAGACTGCGCCTGCCGAGCTAACGGCGAAGACCGTGATGGCGATTTCCTGCGCAGCGTTGCTGGAGAGCGTGCTGCAATCATTATGGAGGCCGATCTCGACGGTCTCATTGGAATCGGCCGCCCAGAGCCTTCCGGCGGGTGCAGCACGTAGCTCGTGACGCAGCCTGGACACCTGTCTCAGCACGCTCAACCTGAAGAACTCAATCTTCGCACCGGCGCCTTCTTGCCCGGCTTCCTGAAGCCCCGCAAGACAGTGGAGAAGGCAATGGTCAGCGCCAGACATGGATCGCTGGCGTCAGCACCGACGCGTTGACGAGCTGGTGCAGGCAATGGAGATGAGCGGCATCTTGAAGTCGAGCGTGTCCAAGCCGTGCGAGGACATCGACGAGCGCGTGAACGCCTTCCTGAACTGTTATCCGAAATCGCGCGCGATATGTGTTCCGGGCTCGGCGATTGGGCTCGGACGAAAATGGGAAAACATCGACGACATGGGCGGAAGCGCCTTGCCCTTCGATCGGGCCTCGAACACATCGCGAACAACGGCATATTTTGGACTTGGAGCTGACAAAAACGGACAAATTCGAGCTTAGAAGCCGCCTTCACAGTTCCCGAAGCGCATCAGCTCTGCCTCTGCCATCAGCTGCACCCCTCGATGTAGCCGAGTGTCGGCATCGTGCCGACATGTATGGCGCTGACTTTTCGGTCGGTGCCGATCTCGAATCGCAGGGCTGGATCGCCACTCGTGGCGTTGGGGGCGGTGAGGTACATGGCGGGTGCGGCTTCGTACTTGTGGGGTTCCGAGCGGAAGCCCGCGAACGCGCCAGTCACTTCCTTTTCGCTGGCGCCCACGCCGATGCCTTCAACCAGCTTGACGCCGGACGGCCGGCCCACGGTGATGCGGCGCACCTTGCCGCCTTCGACGATGGCATATACCCCGGGGTACTCGGGGGAAGTCACGGTGCGGCAGCTGTCGCTTTCTTGCGCGCCGCGTTCGGCCCAACCCCCTGATCTGGGAACCGGTTGCCCGATGAGCAGCGTGCCCAGCCCTTCGAGGCCGAGCACCCGTGAGGGGGCGTTCGGCGTTGCAGCCTCCGTTGCGCTATCCTCCGCCGCAGTCGCGGGAACCGTGGCAGAACCAGGCGCAGTTTCGCTCGCGGCCGCGTCGGTAGCGGGCTGAGAGGCGGTGTCGTTTTTTTTGGGCGAGGAGCAGGCGCCGAGCGTTAGCGCGCAAGCGAATGCCAGGGTAAGGGGCGTCTTCATGGACAAGACAACAAGCGTCGCCGCTTTAGGCTCCGCCGCTGGCAACGCCGCAGCTGCTTTCACTCCCGGTTCGCCGCTACGACCGGCAGCGGCCGCCAGCCCATCCAGTGAAGCAGCGTCGGCGCCAGTCGCTTTAGCGCCTGTTCGACGATCAAGGCCAGGGCCAGCGAGAGGCCGAACAATGGCATCAGCAGCGCCATGAGCAGCACCAGCGTCACCAGTGCCCACGAGTGGCGCAGCGGTGCCAGCGGCGCGGGCGCGCCGAGTTGCCCTTTGGGGCGCCGGCGCCACCACAGCACGACACTGGAGAGCGAGAGCGTCACCAGCCCCAGCAGCACCGCCACGTTGACGAGCTGGTTGGCCAGGCCTGCCCATGCCCCCTCGTGGATCGCGACGCCGTAGCCGACCGCGCGATCGAGGAGGGGGCGGCCGGCGAAGCGCTGCACTCCCACCAGCGTACCGTCACCGGCGATCTCGGCGCTGTCCCGCCGAGGCCGGTTCTCGGCTTGGCTGCGGACCTGCCAGGGCAGGCCATCGCCGGTTGGCGGACTGACCTCGACCGGCGCGGCGAAGCCCAGACGCTCGGCGCTCGCGACCACCGCGTCGAGTGCGGCGGGGGCTTGGTGATGCATGTGGGCCATCGTCATTCCGCCATGCTCGGCATGTTCGGACATCATCGCCCGCATGCCGGCATCGGCCTGGGCGCGCGCCCTGGCATCGGCCGTCGCGCCGGCCGACCAGTCCTGCCGGCCGGTGGTCGCGCCGGCAACGCTGCGCACCTCTCGCAGGTAGCTACCCCAGGCGTTTGCCCAGGGCAGGCCCGAGCTGATCAGAAATAGCGCGCCGAGGGTAATCCACAAGCCGGTCACCGCGTGGAGATCGCGCCAGAACAGCGCGCTGCCTTTGCGCAGGCGCGGCCAGAGCACGCCGGCAAGGCGCGAGGTCCCCCGGGGCCACCACAGGAACAGCCCGGTCAGCAGCATGACGACCGTCCAGCACGCCGCTGCCTCGACCACCGCAGAACCCCAGTTGCCCGCCAGCAGTTCGCCATGGAGACGGAAGACGATGCGCATCAGCCGGTCCTCCTCCGGCACCTGGTAGAGCACGGCACCGCTATGCGGGTGGACCCAGACGCGCACGTCCTTGCTGCCCTGGCCGACCAGCACTTGCACCGCATCGTCGGGCGCTTCGGGCAACACGTACTTGTGTAGGACCGATCCCGGCACCGCGGCAACTGCGCGCTCAGCGATCTCATCGGGCGAGAGACGCGGCGCCGCGCCGGTCGCGACGTGGCGGTAGGGCGCGTAGAGCGCGGCCTCGATCTGCGGCTTGAACAGGTAAATCCCGCCGGTTACCGACAGCCATACGACGAACGGCACGCAGAACAGGCCGGCGTAGAAATGCCAGCGCCACACTGCGCGATACCAGCGCTCGGCGCGCGGCGCTAGCGAGTCGATTGCCGCGCTCACAGCGACCACCCGGCTTCGAGAAGAAAGCTGCGCTGCGGGTAGGGGTGGTAGACCCAGGCGCGATCGTTGGTGAGGTTGTCCACCCCGGCGCTCACCCGCAGCCGCTCGGTCACGTCCCAGTTCACCTTCAGGTCCAGCGCGAAGAGGTCGGAGGTATAGCCAAAGGTGTCGCCGCGCTGCAGCCCGAACAGGTCGGTGTTGGGACGCGAGGCATAGCGGATGCCGACGGAGAGCAGTACCGGAGCGGCAATCCGGTAACGCAGGCTGCCGTTGAGGCGCCAGCGCGGGATGCGCGGGAATTGCACACCCTCCGCGGCGGGCGCGCTGTCGTTGCGTACTGTTTGCGAATCGATCCAAGCGGCGTTGGCTTCCACATCGAGACCCGGTAGCAGGTCTCGCGCCTCGACGATCAGCTCGACGCCCACTTGGCGGGTGAGATCGATGTTCTTGAAAGTGCCGGTGGTGACGCCGTTTTGGTTGAAGCCGGTGAACGAAAAGATGGTGTTGCGCACTCGCTGCCAGAACACCGATCCGGTGACCTTGACCGGGCCAAAGCGGCGGCCGAGCAGCAGGTTCGCATCGGTCGATCGCTCGGGCTTGAGGTTCGGGTCGAAGCTGTTGGGATTGAAACTGCCGTCGCCGTTGAGACTGCCCTGGAACAACTCGCCGACGGTGGGGAAGCGTACGGCCTTCGCCAAGCTGAGCTGCAGCGTCGTATCGGGATCGATGGTCCATTCGACCGAGGCTTTGGGCTGCAGGCCTGTTGCGTGCCGGGCGGCAAAGCGGCCTGTCACTTGCTGGCCCGCCAGCGATCCCGTACCCAGCCGCGTCAATCCGCCATCGAAGGCGCGCCAGTCCTCGTAGCGCAGACCCAGCGTCACCGTGACGGGGTCGAGCGGTGCACGCAGTTCCGCCCAGGCCGCCACGTTGCGGGTCTTGCCGAAGGTTCGGCTGGTGAAGGTCTCGCTTTCGTCGCTGCGCCAGCTCGGCAGTGCGAAATTGGTGAGTTCGGTGCGGTAAAGGCTGCCGCTGCCGCCGCCCGCCAGCTTCATGGCGCCAAGTTCCGCGTCGAGCACGAGTTCGCCGGTCCACCAGTTTGTCGGCCCTTGGTGCGCCAAGGTGCCGGCACCGTCGGCGCGGCCTGCGGCCCAGCTGTTCGATGTGAAGCCGTCCGAGCGCAGGATCTGATACGTCGACAGGTTAGCCTGTACCGTCACCGCGTCTGATAGCGGCGCCGCTAGTTTAAGCCCGGCGAGCAGCTCGTCGCGCACGGTGCGTGACCACTTGGCGCCGCCCGCCAGGAATGTCTTGCCAGCGGTGGAAACGCGGCCCTCGCACACGGCACCGCCGGTTCCATCGCGCAAGTAGCAGTCCGGCGCAGTCTGACTGTCGAGGTTGTGCCAGTACGCGAGCAGCAACTCGCCTGCAACGCCGGAGCCGCCATCGTAGCCTAGGCGCAACTTGGCCTGGTCCTGGGTGATCGCGGCGGGGCTTTGCGCGGCGAAGATCGGACTGGTGGCAGTACCGGGCGCATCGGCGATTGCCTGGCCCCGATCGACCACTGCGCCGGTGACGGAGGTTGCCAGGGCCGTACTGCTGGGGGCTACGAGGCCATAGAAGCTCATCGGCTGGCCATCGTTGCGGAAATGCCGTCCCGAGACGCGGATGGACCACGGGCCGTCCTCCTGCCGCAGGGCGAAGCCGCCTTCGGCCGACCAGCCGTAGTACGTATCGTGCGTTCCGTACTGGTCGTAGCCCTGCGCGAGCACCTGGACTTTTCCGAAGGCCTCGGTGCGTTGCGGATTGCGGGTGGTGATGTTGACGATGCCGCCCATCGAATTGCCCGCGTACCGCGCGGAGTAGGGGCCGTAGACGACGTCGAACTGCTGAACTTCCCCGGGTCCGACGACGCCCCACTTGGGCGCAAAGCTGAACGAGTTCCCGAGGAAGTTGGAAACGACGAAGCCGTCGACCATCACCAGCGTGCGCGCGCTCTGCGTCGAATGGGTGCCACGGAAGCCCGGCACACCGTTGGAGTCGCCAGCGAAGCGCTTGCGCACGAAGAAGTCGGGCGCGTACTTCATCAGGTCCTCGACGTTCTGGGCATTGACCCCTTCGAACTGATCTTCGCCGAGGCTGACCGAAAGACCGCGCGGGGCGATGCTGATTGGCGCGTCGGTCTGGCCGATCACAAGGATCGCAGGGTTGCCGGTGTCGCCGCCGTCAGCGGCATCGGCAGCGAGGACAGGAGCGGAAATCAGCGCCATCGGCGCAGCGCCTGCCATGAAGATGGAGCGCGTAAGCAAAGTGGGGAGCATGGGTATTCACCTGGACGGCCTGCTCGCGCAGTCAGCGCGAGCGCGGCGTGCAACGGGAGCCGGGCCGTAGCGCCGGCGACGTCGGTCATCAGGTGAGGTGGGGTGGTCCCTGGCCCGGCGGGCGCCGTCCGGCAAGAGCGGAAGGCAGCGCCAGCGGACCGCGTAGCAGCGCTGCGACGAAGGCGAACGCCAGCGCGGAGATGATCAGCGCCGCGTGCGCGGCATCTATCAGCCCGTCGCCGAGTGGTGCGAAGGCGCACGGATGCCCGCTGACTGAGGCGACGCGCTCCTTGCCGGTGTCGTGCTTGCCGAAGTCGACCGTCATCGCCGCGCCAGAGCACAGCGTCACGACGACGCCCCCGCTGGGCGCGGTCGGCATGTAGCCGTTTGGCACCGCGATCTTCAGCACCAATGCGGCCGCCAGCAGCAGGGCTGTGAGGGTCGGACGGTCCCGGAAGAAGAGACGAAGCATGCGCACGGTCGAGCGCCTAGCGCGCTTGGCGCGGCTTGTCACTTCCAGAAGAGGCAGGGGCAGGCGAAGCAGGAGAAGGGGATTTCGTCTTCACACGTAGCCGCGCCTTTGGCTGTCCGGCTCAGCTGTTGTTAGCGTCCGCTGGCGCCTTCCGTGCGCCATCGGCGCTTCATTGAGTGCGGTGGGTGTGAACGGGTAACGCGAAGAGGTTGGGCCGAGTGAACCGGCCGAGCTGGAGCGGCTGTGAAGAGCGGGTCGAGATCGGGCATCGCGGTGCCTCTCCCGGCTGGCTGCGCTTCCCTGGTACGCTGCGCTATTCGGTTCCGGAGCGGCCCCTGTTCGCCAGCGCTTCAAGGTCTTCGGGCCGATCCACGTCAAAGTGTGTGGCCGGATCTGTACATGCGTCGAACACCACGTCGCCACGCCCGCGCAGCAAGCGCCCGGCACCCTCGTCTCCCGATAGCCGGACGATATCGGAGAAGGCTGCGGCGGAAAGCAGCACGGGATGGCCGGGCTTGCCTTCGAACCGCGGCATGGCGGCATAGCCATCGCCGATCAGCGCCGCGAGGCGCGTCGCTGCCCTGTGCGGCACGCAGGGCATATCGCCGAGGAAAACGAACGCGCCATCGCAATCCGCGGCGGCCGCAACGCCGGCCTTCAGCGATTCCGACAGCGCGGTGCTTGTGATGCGCAGCGCTCCGACCGGTGGTGTGCCTGGCCACTCTCCAGTGTCGAGACCGTTTCGCGCGACCACGACCACGCGCGCGACCGGCGCGGCGCGAGCGGCGCGGATGGCGTGGAACAGCAGCGGCTCACCATCGAGCAGGGCCGAGAGCTTGTCGCTGCCGAAACGCGTCGCCGACCCCGCGGCGAGCACGATCGCGGCATAGCGCGGCCTCATCACGCGCCCTTCCTCAAGCACGTTCCTTCGCCGGGTTGAGCGCCTGCATAATCTCGGCCAGGATTCCGGTCGCGACTTCCCACGGCGACTTGCCGAGACCAGCGACGCCGGGCGAGAGGTGCAACCGGGCAAGCTGCTCGGGTGTCGCGCCTTGATCCTTGAGCGCGGCGAGGCGATCTCCGGCGCGGGACTTCGCGCCGATCATCGCGACGTAGCCGGCACCGCCGCGCAGTGCGGCAAGACAGCCGCCGAGGTCGTGGTGGTCCTCGTGCGTGGCGCCGAGGTACGCGGTCCACTCGTCGACACCGAGCCGCGAAACTGCCTCGCCCGGCTCCTCGCGCAGGTATTGCGCAACGGCGAAGGGCGGGGGCGCATGCGGGCCGTTGGGGCGCACGAGAATCGTCTCGAATTGTGCCAGCTGTGCCAGCTGCGCGGCGGCTAGCGCGCCCGGATCGCCGCCGGAGACGATTACACGACGTGGCGGATCGTAGCGGCGGGCTACGCCGAACGGCTCGTCGGTCAGCGCCAGCAGGGCTCCCGACCCTTCGCGCACCGTCCGCGTCTCGCCGTCGGTGAGCCATAGGCACGAGCGGCGCTCGGCGGCGTAGCGCAGCATCGTCGCGGCGGCGGCATCGTCGGGCGCGATAAGCTCGACCAAGACGTGCAGCGCGCCACCGCAGCGCAGGCGGATGTCGATCCACGGACTGCCCATGCCGTAGTGCAGGCGCCGTGGTACGCCATCGGCGAGGACCTGCGCGGCATGGCCTGCGACATCGCCTTCGATGCAGTCGCCGGAGAAGTAGCCGGTCGCCGCGATACCGCCGTCCGGCGTCGGCACGAACAGCATCTGTGCTCCGGGACCTCGCGGCGCGCTGCCCTGGACACGGTAGAGCGTGGCCAGCGCGGCAGGGCGTTTTGCCGCGAGGGCCTCTGCAAGGGCCGGACGAATATCGTCGATCCAGCCGAACACCGGCCAGTCGTTGCCTTGAAGGCCTTCCGAGCCGATGATCTCGCCGGGTCCGATCTCAGTCGGCATGGTTGTGGACTTCGCTATCAAACTGTCGCCGGGCTGGCCTCCAGCCGGCCTCCCACCAGAGGTGCGATGACGAGATGGTGGAGGATCGTCGCGATCTGCCCCACGGACTCATGCTCGCCGCTGGGGTTGCCCCTTGCCAGCCACCAGGCAAGGATGTCGAAAGTGGAGCCGGTGCCATGGACGACGCCGAGGTCGGCTGGGAGCCAAGCGTTGGGTCGCTGCTCGACTTGGGCGAGGTGACGGGCCTGGAGGATGAACTCCTCGCGCACGATCGCCGCGGCACCACCGGTCAGCAGTGCGGACCACAGAGCGGCATGATCGGCGACGTAGCGGCACAGCGCGAGGGTGGATTCGTAGCTGCTGGTCTCGTGCAGGATTGGGATCGTGCGATCAAGAAGTGTACCGATCTCTTCGGAAGCGACGTCCGACAGCAGGGCTTCCTTCGTGGGATAGTGGCGGAAGAAGGTGGCGTAGCCGGTGCGGGCACGCGCGGTGATCTCGCGGATTGTGAGCTGGTCGAAGCTCTTGTCTTTCAGCAGCGCCAGCAGCGCACCGGTCAGCGCCTTGCGCGATCGCACCTGGCGCGCGTCGGTGGGCGCGGCCCGCTTGAGGCCGGTGAGGCTGGTTTCCATGCAAAGTCTCGTATCACCGCGGTGCGCAGGTGTCTAACTGTGGCAGGGCAGGAGGCAGGACCTGAAAAGCCGCCTCAACCTTCGCCGATGCGGTCCGCGAACAGCAGGCGGCCGCCTGAAAGATGCCACAGCGCCTCGTTGAAATCGGTATTGCTCATGGCGAAGCAGCCTTCGCTGCGGCCCAGTTTGCCCCACTTGTCGATCATCGCCTGCTCGACGTACCAGGCCGGGTGCATGACGATCGCGCGGTCGAGAGCCGCGGAATTGTCCTGATCGAGGCCGACGAGCCGGATCGAGGTGCCGTACTTGCCCTTGTACCACTCGCACGTGAGGTAGGCCCCGCGCGAGGTCGCTTCCGAGCCGGGCAGGTTGGAGAAGTTCTGCAGCCATCCGCTATGGGCGGGGTCGGAACCACGGCCATGCGCCAGGAGGAACGAGCGCATGGTGCCGTTCTCCAAGTTGACGAAGTGCATGCGCGGGCGCCACGAGGGGAGGGCGAAATCGGCGATCCCGACCAGGTCGGTGCGCCAGAGCTGGCCGCGAACGCGCTCGGCCTGGCGGGCGGCGACTTCGATCACGCGGCGCTGGTACTGAGCGATCGCCGCGGGCGTGGCAGCGACGGCGACAGGCGCGACCGGTTGCGGGCTGACGAAGCCAATGCTCGGGTCCGGCATCGCGAGCGAACCGGTGGTTTCTGCGGTATTCTCGGTCGCAAGGGCACGCACGGGCAGAGCGAGGCTTGCGCCTGCTGCCAATCCCCCGCCGATGACTGCGCGCCTGGACAGCGCACCCCGAACCCGATCCATGGAATTACGCATAGCACATTCGATTGCGATTCACCACGCCGGCGCGATCCGCACTGCCCCGGCAGTCTCGCCGACCGGGCGATTCGTCGCGCCGTCGCGCCGGCCGGTCAGGCGACGACCTTGAGCGTAGTACGCCGATTCTGGGCGATCCAGTCCTCCAGCACCGGCGCGATTCGGGTGCGCCACTTGCCGCCATTGAAGATGCCGTAGTGGCCCACGCCCCGCGCCAGCAGGTACTTCTTGCGCGCCTCGGGCAAGTGCGTGGCCAGCTTCAAGGCCGCCTTGGTCTGGCCGATGCCGGAGATGTCGTCCTTCTCGCCCTCGACGGCGAGCAGCGCGGTGTCGCGGATCGCGGAGGGGTCGATGCGCTCGCCGCGGTGGACGAACTCGCCTTTTGGCAGCGAGTGACGCTGGAACACGTGCTCGATGGTTTGGAGGTAGTATTCGGAGGGCAGGTCGCAGACGGCGCGATATTCGTCATAGAACGCCTTGGTCGCAGCGGCGCTTTCGTCGTCGCCTTCGATCATGTGCTTGAACATGCCGTAGTGGCTCATCATGTGCTTGCCCAGGTTCATCGAGAAGAACCCGGCAAGCTGCAGGAAGCCCGGATACACCCGCCGGCCGGCGCCCGGATAGGCGAGCGGCACGGTAGCGATGACGTTGTTCTCGAACCAGCCGAGCGGCTGCTGCATGGCGACGTCGTTGACGCTGGTAGGCGCCTCGCGCGTATCGACCGGGCCGCCCATCATGGTCAGCGTCGCGGGGCGGCAGGGATGCTCGCGCTTGCCCATGATCGCGGCGGCCGCGAACGCGGGCACCGAAGGCTGGCAGACCGCCAGCATGTGCGCGCCGGGGCCGATGTGCTCAAGGTCGGCGATCACGTAATCGATGTAGTCGTCAAGGTCGAAGCGCCCGGCGCTGGTCGGCACCATCTTTGCATCGGCCCAGTCGGTGATGTAGACCACGCAGCTTTCGACCATGCGCGCGACGGTGCCGCGCAGCAGGGTGGCGAAGTGGCCGCTCATCGGCGCCACGACCAGCAGGCGCGGGGCATCGGCGGGAAGGCCGGGGTGGTCGAAGCGCAGCAGGTTGCCGAAGGGGCGATGCATCACGATCGCCTCGGTCACCGGCTGGACCTTGCCGCCCACCTCTACCGACTGGATGCCGAATGCGGGCTTGCCGCGCGGCGAGGCGGCGTGCGCGAACACGTCGAGCGCGCTGGCCATCACCGGGCCGAAGCCGAAGTAGCCCATCGGCAGGGCCGGATTGCTGAGGATCTCGGCGCCGACCGAGGCCCAGGCGGCGGCACCGCTGAGCATGGTGCGCTGCAGTTCGTAAGCGTTGTAAAGCACTAAGGGACTCCCGAGACGGCTGCCCGTCCATGGCGGAAACTACACCTTTCATCTGGTAGCAAAGGGTTGCTGTTGCAATGCGGCATTTCCGATCGGGCCGATCGACTGGCCCATTTCGACCACCCGGTCCTAGTGAGGCGGGCTTTTCCTTGCCCGCGTCTGGTTGTAAGGGCGCCGCCATGGACTCCTCTGACAGTCCGGCCGCCATGGCGACCGGCGAGACCGCCGCCGATCCCTCTGCTGACCCTGAGCTGTCGCCGCGCCGCCGCAACCTCGGGCCGCTGCGCATGGTGTGGAGCGAGATGCTCCAGTACCCGTCGCGGATGCTGGTGGCGGGACTGGCGCTGGTCACAACGGCGACCTCGACGCTGGCGATCCCCTACGGCTTTCGCCAGATCATCGACCAGGGCTTCGCCAGGGGCGCCGATCCGCATGCGATCCGCTGGTGGTTCATCGCGCTGCTGGGCGTCGTCGCGGTGCTCGCGGTCGCCACCGCGATCCGTTTCTACTCGGTTTCCTGGCTGGGCGAGCGCGTGGTCGCCGACATCCGCCTGAGGGTGCAGGGCCATCTGCTGACCTTGGCGCCCAGCTTCTTCGAGGAAAACAGCCCGAAGGAGATTTCCTCGCGCATGACCGCTGACACGGCGATCATCGAGCAGATCGTCGGCACCACCGTCTCGGTGGCGCTGCGCAATGCGATCATGGCGGTGGGCGGCGTCATCTACCTTTTCGCACTGGCACCGGGGCTGACCGCCGGGCTGGTCGTGGCGATCCCGCTGGTGATCCTGCCGATCGCCGGCTTTGGCCGCCGCCTGCGCGCACTGTCGCGCACCAGCCAGGACCGCGTCGCCGACATCGGCGCGCTGACCGCCGAAGTGCTCGGCGCCTTGCGCGTCGTCCAGGCGTTCAACCAGGAAGGCCGCGAACTGGAGCGCTTCGGCGCCTCGGTGGAGCGTACCTTCACCACCGCCAAGCGGCGCATGACGGTGCGCGCGGCGATGACCGCGGCGATCATGTTCATGATCTTCGGCGCCATCACCGTGATCATGTGGCGCGGCGCGATCGGCGTTGCCGAAGGGACGATCACCGGCGGCACCATCGCCGCCTTCGTCGTCACCGCCGGCATCGTCGCGGGCGCGTTCGGTTCGCTGACCGAGGTCTACGGCGATCTCGTGCGCGGAGCGGGCGCGGCAAGCCGGCTAGCCGAGCTGCTGGGCGAGCATCCGACGATCGCGACTCCGGCCCGGCCGCTGGTGCTGCCCGAGCCGCCGCGCGGCAAGATCGCCTTCGAGCGCGTCACGTTCCGCTATCCGGCGCGGCCCGACCTGCCGGCGCTGCACGACTTCTCGCTGACGGTCGAGCCGGGCGAGACGGTGGCGATCGTCGGCCCTTCGGGCGCAGGCAAGTCGACGTTGTTCCAACTGGCCGAGCGGTTCTACGATCCGCAGGGCGGCGTCATCAAGATAGACGGTGTCCCGCTCGCCTCCGCCGATCCCGCCGAGATCCGCCGCCGCATCGCGCTGGTGCCGCAGGAAGGCGTGCTGTTCGCCGCCGACGCGCGCGACAATTTGCGCTACGGCAACTGGCAGGCGAGCGACGAGGCGATCTGGGAGGCGGCGCGGGCCGCCAATGCCGAGGCCTTCCTGAGGGCGCTGCCGCAAGGTCTCGACACCTTCCTGGGCGAGGACGGAGCGCGGTTGTCCGGCGGCCAGCGCCAGCGCGTGGCGATCGCGCGGGCGCTGCTGCGCGACGCGCCGATCCTGCTGCTCGACGAGGCGACCAGCGCGCTCGATGCCGAGAGCGAGCGGCTGGTGCAGGACGCGATCGAGCGGCTGATGGCGGAGCGCACCACGCTGGTCATCGCCCACCGCCTCGCCACCGTGCGCAAGGCCGATCGCATCATCGTCATGGACGGCGGGCGCATCGTCGAGGAAGGCACGCACGAAAGCCTGAGCCGCGCCGGCGGGCTCTACGCGCGGCTGGCGGCCTTGCAGTTCGACAGCGTGATGGGCGCGGGGTGATGGGCTCAGGCGCCGTCGCCGGCTGAGCGCGGCGGCGTCAGGCGCCCGCCGCTGAGCACCTTGGCGGCGGCCGGCGAGAGTTTCACCAATCCCTTGGCGAGCGCCATGACCGCCAGCAGCACCAGCAGCGGCTGGAGCAGCAGGTAGGCGGGGTAGAGCGGCGCGCCGAGCGGTCCGGTCAGCCGCCCGATCATCGGGCCGAACAGCCAGAGCAGGATCAGGTGGGCGCAGAACAGCAGGAACGCCAGCGGCTCCACCCGCAGCAGCGGTGCACGCCAGTCGCGTCCGGCCACGCCCCAGGCGATCCGCCACAGCGCGAGCGCCGCCGCACCGCGCTCGGCCAGGTCGAGGGCGGTGCCGGCGGGGCCGTCGAACAGGTCGGGCATGCGAACTTCCGCCGCGACCTTGACCGCGAACAGCAGCGCAAAGGGGACGAGCACCGGCAGCAGCGGCCATGCCGCCACCCGCTCCGCCGCGTCGGCGCGCCGGGCGGCCATGCCGAGCGCGAAGAAAGTCAGGATCGACGGGCGCAGCAGCAGCGGCCAGCCGAAGCCGACGATCTGGCCCATCGCGGCGACCGCGGCGACCGCGAGCAGCGCCCGCACCGGAAACCGCACCAGCAGCGGCGCCGCGACCATGCAGACGAACAGGTCGCGCAGAAACGGCATCTGCACCTCGATATCCGGGTTGCGGACGAGGACCAGCACTTCGTTGAGCGTCCACCCGAGCGAGGAGGGCTGCGGCGCGCGCAAGTCGAACAGTGTCGCCGCGCCGCAGACCAGCACGAGCGCGATCAGGTTCCACAGCACCATCGGCAGCAGGATCGTGTGCGCCTTGCGGCTCACGTGCGCGCGCCAGTCGCCGATGCGCGAGGAGCCGGCGACCAGCCAGCCCGAGATCACGCCCAGCAGCGGCACCGCGCTGCGGCCGAAGGCCTCCATCAGCACCCAGCGGAAGGTCTCCTGCCAGGTGCCGCGCGCCGCCTCCAGGCCGGCACCGTCGAGGCCGGTCCAGGCGTGGACGTAGACGACGCCCAGGATGCAGAGGACCCGGGCGATGCGGATCGCATCGGATCGCCGCGCGTGTGCAGCCCGGGCGGGGGCCCTGGCGGCTTCGGTCTGGACTGCTGCAGTCAGGCGGAGCGCGCCCGCAGCGCCCGTCCGATCGCGGCGCGCAAGTCGCGCTCGTCGTAGGGTTTGGTCACCACGGGCACGTCGCTGAAGGCGCTCGTCTGCACCGCGCGATCGCCATAGCCGCTGGCGAAGATGAAGGGGATGCCCCGCTCGCTCAGCGTCTTGGCCACCGGCACGCTCGTCTCCCGCCCCAGATTGACGTCGAGCATCGCGAACGTGACGTCCGCCTTTTCCACCACGCCCATGGCGCTGTTGACCGAGCCGGCGACGCGGCAGTCGCTGAAGCCGAACGAGCGCAGCAGGTCCTCGGCCTCCATGGCGATGATCACGTTGTCCTCGACGATCAGCGCGGTGCCGCCGCCCAGCGCGGCGGCAACTTCGGCGGCCCTTGGCGGCTCGGGGGTGGGCTCGCGCAGCGCCGCCGACGGCGTCTCGAACGCCGAGATGTAGTCCGCCGGGATCAGGAACAGTGCGTGCAGTCCGCTTTCGGGATAGGAGACCGAAGCGGAGCCGCCGAGTTCGTGCGGGATCGTGCGCTCGATGATCGTCGAGCCGAAGCCGCGACGGGTCGGCGGCGTCACCTTGGGACCGCCGTGCTCGCGCCAGTCGATCTCCAGCCCGCCGTCGTCCGACCGGCTGACCGTGACGGCAACGGCGCCGAGGGAGTCAGCCAGCGCCCCGTACTTGCACGAGTTGGTCATCAGCTCATGCACGACCAGCGCCAGCGTGGTGAAGGCAGCGGGCGCGATCAGCGCGTCAGGACCTTCGATCGCGACCCGGTCGGCGCTGGTCGAAGCGTAGGCGGCCGTCTCGGTCCGGATCAGCTCGTAGAGCGAGGAGGGCGCCCAGTCCTTGCGCGTAACCTGGTCATGCGCGCGGGCGAGGGCATGGATGCGGCTGCCGACGATCTCGGCGAACTCGTCGATGGTGGCGGCGCCCTCCTTGCTCTGCGCCACCAGCCCGCGGATCAGGTTGAGGATGTTGCGCACGCGGTGGTTGAGCTCGGCGATCAGCATGTCCTGCTGGTGGCCCGCCTGCTCGCGCTCGACGTGAGCAGCGTCCGACAGGCGCAGCACCACTTCGAGCAGGGTGATTCGCAGCGATTCCGCCGCGGCGACTTCTTCCGCCAGCCACGGCCGGGAGTAGCCGAGACGCTCTTCGCGCCATAGCTCGAAGCTCTTGCGCGGGGTCAGCCGCGCGCCGTTGGGGCCGAGGGTGACGGCCTTTTCGGGATTGCCCGCCCACTTCACCTCGCGCAGCTGCTCCTGGCGGAACAGGACGATGTAGTCGCGCGGGCTGCGGCTGACCGGCAGCGCCAGCAGGCCTGCGGCCTTGTCCGCCCACTCCATGCCGGGGGCGTAGATCGCGGCGATGTTGTCGGTGCTCCACACCGTGCTCGCGCCTGCGGTGTTGAGGAAACGCGCCAGTGACGCGAACTGCTCCCGGCTGGGCGTAGATCCGTGCGAGACGAAGCGCCCGTCGACCCAGCCGATGACGCCATCGAACGGAATGACCTCGCCGATCGTTTCGGCAAACTCGTCGAAGGCCTCCAGCAGCGCACCGCCACCGGCGACGCGGGCCATGATCTTGTCGTGCAGGCGCAGCGACTCCGCGCGCTTCTCCAGCGCGTGATCGCTTTCCTTCTGCTCGAGAAGGTAGGCGAAGAACTCACCGAACAGCTCGCTCGCGGTGCGCACCGAGTAGGACAGCACCAGCGGCACGTAGTGATGACAGGCGATCAACCCCCACAAGCGCCCGCGCCGCATGATCGAGACGGACATCGACGCCTTCACGCCCATGTTCTGCAGGTACTCGATATGGATCGGCGAGACCGCCCGCAGGCCGGACATAGACAGGTCGAGCGGATCGCCGTTCGGTCCGGCGGCCGGATGGATAGGCACCGTAGGGTCGTCGACGTCGCTGATGATGCGCAGCAGGTTGCGCGTGTACAGGCGGCGTGCCTGCGCCGGGATGTCGGACGAGGGAAAGTGCAGCCCGCGGAAGCTGTCGACCCCGCCGTTGATGCTTTCGGCCACCACTTCGCCGGCGCCGTCGTCATCGAAGCGGTAGATCATCACCCGATCGAATCCAGTGAGCCCGCGCAAGTGGCGTGCGGCGCTGGCGCAGAGCTGCTCGACGCTGGCGGACTGGCGCAGCCGCTCGATCATCGGCCGCACGTAGGACACGAAGTCGCGCCGCCGCTCCTCGTGGGGTTCCAGCTCGAGCACGTAGGACCGGCCAGAGGCGTGGACGGCCACGTCGAACAGCCTGCCGTCGCCGAGCAGATCGACCTCGAACACACGCTCGATCGTGCTCGATCCGCCGATCATCTGCAGGCGCGATCGGATGTCGTGCAGCGCCTCCTTCGAGAGGAAGTCGGTCGCCGACAAGCCGATCAGCTCGCGCGGGTCGCGGTCGAACAGCGCATCGCAGTTGAGCGAGACGTGGTTGAAAATCCAGTCGCTGGAGAACGACAGCAGCCAGCCGAAGCTCTGGATGCGGCCGATGATGTGGATCGGCTCCAGATCGCAAGTCGACAGGTCCACCCTCTGCATGTCTTCAGCCATTCGTCCCCTGCTGTGCTTTCTCGCTGGCGGCACTCACGGCAAAGGCGCGGGCGAACGTATCGAATGAAGCGAGGGCTGCGGCGCGTGCCGCCTCTCCCTCGGGATTGTCAGGGCGCAGCGCGCGCAGGCGCGGCACCAATGCCTTCCAGGCAGCGTGGCCGCCGGTGTCTTCCATGTAGGAGGATCGGAATCCTTCGGCCGCGCCCCAGTACCCGCGCTGGCGAATCACGGTCAGTCCCAGACGAGAACCGGCGACCACGTAGGCCACGCCGGCATCGGCGCCGGTCTGGTCGATCGCGGCTGGGCGCGGCAGGATCGGGCCCGTAAGTGCCTCATCGCCGAGGGCGGCAAGATCGTCGCGCAGCATGGCCGGATAGTCGGGGCAGGGCAGCGCCAGCGTATCCCGGACGTAGCGGCGGAAACTTTCGAACAGCGGGGTCAGCCCCGTCAGGTGCGCGCGCAGGAACCGAGCCAGGTCTTCGCGGCGAGCAAGGTCGAGCGAGCCGAAGGCGCCGTCCAGCTGCTCGTGCGAAGGACCTGTCGCCTCCCGTAGGACGCCGAGCAGATCAGGCAGCAGATCGGGCACGGGCAGCGGTCGCGTGTCGGCGGGCATGGTACTTTCGCGTTGGAGCAGCAGGATCGTCGAGCGGGCGCATAGCGCACACCCCCGGAGGCCATAACCGCACGCAGGCGGAAATGTTCCCTAGTTCACACTTTATAGAGCCATACTTGCGTTGTCTGTTCACTATTGATCGCACTGCGGGGGAACCGATCCTGTCGCGTGGGCATTTGGCCCATATTGCGCCTGCAACACTTTCGGTGAGGACCGCGTCGACCATGGCAACCGTAGAATTTCCGCGCCCAGTCGATTCGCATAGCGACTTGCTGGACGCGCTGCGACCGGACGACCTGGCGCTGCTGATTCCGGGCTTGGTCGAGTGTCACTTCGATTCCGGAGAGGTGGTTTATAATCCCGGCGACAACGTCGAGTATTGCTATTTCCCGACCGGGCCGGCGATGTGCTCCTACTTCGTCGAGCTGGAGGACGGCACCGCAGTCGAGACGATCCTGGTTGGCCGGGAGGGTGCGTTGGGCGGGATCGTCAGCGCCGGCAACCTCCCCGCCTATGCGCGCGCGAGCGTGCTCCACGGAGGGGAGTTCCTGCGCCTTCCGGTGCGCGACCTGGAAGAGGCGAAGCGTCGTTCGCCGGCCATATCGCACCTGTTCGCGCGCTACGCCGACTGCGTGATGGCGCAAGTGTTCCAGTCGATCGCGTGCAACGCGGTCCACACCATCGAGCAGCGCGCAGCCAAGTGGCTCTCGGCCGCGGTCGAGCGGATCGGGCGCAACGACGTGACGATGACTCAGGAGCAGCTCGCTTCGATGATGGGCATCGGACGCAGCTACGCCAGCCGCGTGCTCCAGCGCTTCAAGCGCGAAAGCATGGTGCGCACGCGCCGCGGCGGCATCGAAGTGCTCGATCGCCCGGCCCTGCGCCAGCGCGCCTGCGGCTGCAACGACCAGGTCGATTCGCATTTCGACCGCGTGCTGGGCGAAGTCTATCCGCTCTGACATTGGCCCGAATTGTCAGCAGGGTTCATCAAGGCTTGGCCGTAGCGAAGCATCTCTGACACCGAAGTATCGGAAGAGTTGCGCGATCGTCGGCGAACGCGGCCCCGTTTTGCCTGCATCGCCCCGGCGGTGCCATGGGCAACGGCGATGGGCTCTGGAATCGAGGCTCGGCACGGCTTAATAGACAGGAGTGTTGAATAGCGCACTCGGCAAGCCGTCTCCCTACGAAGGACGGCCTCCGGACTTTCGCGGGAGATGCCCATGGACACGCCTGAGCCCTTCGATTCCGCCCGGCTCACTGCCAAGGACATGGATGACGAAGTGCTGTCGACCTATCCGACCGAGGGGTTCCTCTCGCGCGAGTACCTGGAGGTGGAGAAGACGCTGCTGTGGCCCAAGGTGTGGCAGATGGTCGAACGCGAGACCGACCTGCCCAATCCCGGCGACTGGCTGACCTACAACGTCGCGGACGAGTCGATCATCGTGCTGCGCAAGGACGACGGCGCGTTCAAGGCCTTTCACAACGTGTGCCCTCACCGGGGACGTCAGCTCGTGTCCGTGCCAGACTACTTGCCGGGCAAGGTCCACTCGGTACGTGGCAGCAACCGCAAGAATTTCATCTGCGGCTTCCACGGCTGGACGTTCGATCTGGATGGCGAGAACATCTACATCCTCGACAAGCAGGACTGGCACTTCAAGCTGACCCCGGAGATGACCTGCCTGTCGGAGGTCAGGGTCGATACCTGGGGCGGGTTCATATATATCAACATGGACCCGGACGCGGTGCCGCTGAAGGAATGGATGGGCCGCGCGGGCGAAGTGCTCGGCGCCTACGAGCTCGACAAGATGCGCTACAAATGGCGGCAGTGGGCGATCTACGACTGCAACTGGAAGACCGCGATCGAGGCGTTCCTCGAGCCTTACCATGTCGCCGGCACCCACACCCAGCTGCTCGCCTATGGGGACTACTATGCGCTGTCCAAGCAGTACGGCCTGCACTCGGTCTCGAGCTACGACACGCGCGACGACAAGCTCAAGATGAACGAGAGCGCCGGCACCACGCGCGCGGGCAAGGGCGACGATCCGCGCATCTCGACCTACGAGCTGATCCGCGAGAACTTCGAGACGGTGAACTATTCCGCCTCGACCGAGAGCCTGGTCAAGGCGGCCAGCCGGCTCAAGGACGAACTGCCCGAAGGTGTCAGCGCCCAGGAGTGCATCGCCTACTGGCTCAAGATCGCCAAAGATGCCGATGCGAAACGCGGCGTGACCTGGCCCGAAATCCCAGAGGACGTGATGAAGGAGACGGGGCTGGCCTGGGGGCTGTTCCCGAACCAGAACATCCTGCACGGCGTCACCTTCGCGCTATGCTACCGGGTGCGCCCATACGGCGACGATCCCGGCAAGTGCGTCTTCGAAAGCTACGCGCTGGAGCGCTTCCCCGAGGGCGAGGAGCCAGAGACGCAATGGACCTACGCCGATCCCACCGGCGACAACTGGGGTTCGGTTCTGGCACAGGACTTCTCGAACATGCAGTTCGTGCAGAAGGGCATGAAGTCGAGCGGTTTCCGGGGTCCGCTGCCAAACCCGCACCAGGAGCAGAAAGTCATCAACCTGCACCGCAATCTGGCCGAATTCATGCAGGGGCGGGGCGCTCCGGTGAAGCTGAACGTTTGACCGGACGCGGCGCCGCCACCCGCGCGGCGCCGCAAGGTTGCGGGATTTCGACAAGCTGCTTCAATACTATGCGACCAATGGCGATCTGGGCCGTTCTTCGAAAGTACAGCCGGCACGAATGCCGGTGTCATCGGAGATGAGACATGGCCGCTACCAAAGCAGCAACCAAGACCGCCGCGAAAGCGGCTCCCCGTTCAGGTACCAAATCCAGGGCCAAAGCGGGCTCCAAAACCGCCCGTAAGACGCAGCGCGCTGCTGCCCGGCCGGCGGACGCGATCAAGCTTCTCAAGGACGATCACCGCGAGGTGAAGGCGTGGTTCAAGGAGTACGAGAAGCTCGAGGACGATGCCGAGAAGAAGGAACTGGCCGACCGCATCTGCCTCGCGCTCACCGTTCACACGCAGATCGAGGAAGAGATCTTCTATCCAGCCGCCCGCGACGGGATCGACGATGACGATTTGCTCGACGAAGCTGAAGTCGAGCATGCCAGCGCCAAGCAGCTCATCGCCGAGATCCAAGCAATGTCTCCCGACCAGCCGCTCTACGACGCGAAGGTCACCGTGCTTGGCGAGTACGTGAACCATCACGTCGAGGAAGAGGAGAAGGAGATGTTCCCCGAAAGCCGCGACAGCGACCTCGACCTGAAGGCGCTGGGGGTTCAGCTCGCCGAGCGCAAGGCGCAACTCATGGCCGAGGCCGGCCGCTAGTCGGGCCTGGCAGGGCGGCGAGTGGCCACGGCGCGTGCGCCGCTTGCCCGCCTTGCGCGGTCGGCGAAGGAGCAGGTCGCCTGCCGCCGCCGTTTCGATCGAGCCATCCAGCGGAGGATGAGAATGGACGTAGCAACGACGACTTTGGCTGAACGGATTGCCCGCGCCCTCGCTGGCCTCGATCACAGCGCCAACGCAGAGGGCGCCGAAACCTCGGCCTCGGGAAGTGTGGAAGAGACCTGGCGCGCTTACCTGATGCAGGCGGATGCAGTCCTGCGCACGATCCGCGAGCCGTCCAAGGCGATGGTTTCTGCGGGCGACGCGGGCGCATGGTCGGCGATGGTGGACCAGGCTATCGCGGAATCGGAAACGCTGTAACGATGCCGGGTGGCGTGCTGGCAGTGTCTACGGACGCTGCTCGAGCTGTGCCACCGCTTCGAGTATCCGGTCAATGTCGTAGGGCTTGTCCAGAACGAGGTCGAACAGATCGGCGCGCTCGCGGGCGATCGCGCCCTGGGCGCCGCTCACCAGCAGTATGGGGGTGTGGCGCAGGGCACCGTCCGCCCGAATCGCTTCGGCGAGTTCGAGGCCGGTCATCAGCGGCATCATGAAATCGGTGACGATAACGTCGGGTTGATGCTCGCGGGCCAGGTGGAGGGCAGCGGCGCCATGCGCCGCGGAATGAACGACGTGGCCCGCATCCTCCAGGCTCACGACGAGCATGTCGGCGATCAGAAACTCGTCTTCTGCCACCACGATTTTCATGAAGCGGGCCGCCGTCCGATCTGATCCACGTGACGCCTCAAGCCTCGAGAGGGCGGGCTAATCCCGTCGAGATGCCCGAAGCGGGTTCGAAATCCCCTCTGATCGCAAGTCCACGCTCCCCGATGACGACCTCTTGAGGCGCCGCCTGGAAAGCATGATCGCGGACCTTCAGGACCGACAGGACCCGCTTGTACTCGGACCGGATTTCGACTTGTCGTATCATGATCAGGTTATCTAGAAGGCTTGAAATTTCGGAGTTCGGCGCTGTCACTTCGGACGCGAATAGATCGCGCAATTCCCAAGTACCGACAGTCGTAACGCCCTGAGCGCGCAGTTCGTTCGTGAGTGCGGCAAAGAATTCCACCAGTCGCGTGCGGCTGACGGCAGCCCGCTCCATCGCGCCGAACGAATCCAGGAACAGCCGCTTGACGCCGCGCGCCGCGATCGCATCCAGTAGCCGGTAGGCAAGCTTGTCGAGCAGGTTCTCGGTCAGCGGATGCCAGGCAATTTCCAGCGCGCCGCTGTCGACATGCGTCTGCAAGTCGAGACCCAGGGCTCGCGCCTTGAGCATCAGGCGCTTGGGTGTTTCGTAGAAGCCGAAGTGAAGCCCGGGTTCCGCCAGCGAGCACTGCGCCAGGAAGTTGATCCCGAACGTGGTCTTGCCCGAGCCCGACGGCCCTACCAGGAGCGTCGTCGACCCGCGGGGCAGGCCCCCACCGGTCAGGGCGTCCAGCCCCTCGATCCCGGACAGGACCGGCTGGGTGTCGGCTGCGTCCTCCACGGAGGGCCTGCTGAGCGCAGCCTCCAGCCGAGGGTAGACGCTGATCCCGTCCTCGGTGATCTCGTACTGGTGGTAGCCGCCGAGTGCCGCACTGCCGCGGCTTTTGCGCAGCCGCGCGCGCCGCACGGTGCGGGCGCCGACAAGCTCGTCGTGCAACTCCAGTACGCCATCGACCATCGTATGCTCCGGGCTGTCGTCTTCTAGCCGGGCGCTCGTCAGGAACAGTACGGTGCAACCCACGAAGGCCGCCTGGCTCTGCACCTCGGCGACGAAGGTCTTGACGTCGAGCTGGGTCTCGGCGCGGTCGCGCGCGTTCAGCAGCCCGTCGAAGACGATCAGCGAGGCACCCTGGCGCTTGGTCTCCTTGCGCAGGAGGTTGACGACTGCGCTCAGGCCTTCCTTGTTCAGCGTCTGGAACACGCTGAGGTAGCTGACGCTGCGCCCCAGCTGCTGCTTGTCGAAGAACGTCAGTGTCGACAGGGACTGGAACAGGCGGTCATGGGTTTCCGCCAGCAGGGTGATATACAGCACCCGCTTGCCTGCCGCTGCCGTCGCGAAGGCGATCTGGTTGCCAAGGATGGTCTTGCCCGCGCCGGGCTGTCCCTGCACGATATACGAGGCGCCCTCGATGAAACCCCCGCCAAAGACAGTGTTCAAGCCTGGAACTCCGGTCGAAAGCCGGGGTAGGATTTGCGTCACGGAACCTCACAAGTGCCATAGGGCCGGCAGACGGAATGTCGCGATGTCGAGGGTAACGCAGAGCGCAGGGCTGTGCCAGAACGTTCGGCATCTCGCCGGACATTAGAGCCAGATAACATTAGATTCTATCGAGGAGGCAGGGGGTGTCGATGCGGTCCCAGCGCAGCGCGGCCACGAAGGTCAGCGTCTTTCATTTGGCGACCGGGACTTTCTGGCCACAAGCTCGCTGCCCCGCCTTGGCCCGCCCCGTAGCGGGGTCCTGTTGGTCTTGGCCCCGGTCTCGTCGACGAAGACCAGTCGGCGCGGATCAGGCCGCCCTTGATCCGACTTCCACTGCGCTCGCCGCCGACCCCGCACCGTCAGATGCGCACACTCCTTTGGGAATCCCCTGTCAATTCAATCTCATCAGGACAGATTCTAGGTTGCAGCGACGCGCTGTGATCAACGCAGTCGCTTCAGATCGCTATGGTCGCCTGGAATACCGCAGCCAGATTGCGCAGCACTTGGTGGCGCTCGTAAGGGGCTGCCGTTAGCCACCAGTGGTACCAGAACCGATCGAGCATGGATCGCACTGCCAGGCTCCGGATGAGCAAGTCTGACTGGTCGCCGCTCGCGCCAAGGGCACACAGGGATTCGGCAAGGATACGCGACGAAAGCTGTGTACCTTCCATCCCAAGCTTACGCAGTTCGGGGTCCTTTAATGCGGCCTGCTGCCAAGTCAGGATGTAACCTCCGTCACGTTCAAGATGTCGGAAGTATTCATCGATCCAAGCCTCGATCCCCTCTCGCAAGTTGTCGCGATCGACTTGGCCCAGCTTCTTGAACAGGGCGCAGCTAGCGTCGCGAGCGTCCTTGCCCACGACGACCATGATCTCGGTTTTCGATGAGAAATAGGTGTAGAAAGACGCGCGCGAGACGGCCGCCGCTTCGGCGATGTTGTCGATCGTGGTAGCGGCGTAGCCATATTCCAGGAACAACGTCTTCGCCGTCTGGATCAACAAGTCCCTGGTTTGAAGCGCACGCTTGCGCAGGTGCAAATTGGACGACCGATGACTGGGCGCCTTGCTAGCGTGCCGTTCAATGTGAACCGGCATCTCGGGCGTCTCGGCGTGATTTTCCAGGGAGGTGGATTGAGACGGAATTCTAGGCATGCGAAACAGGCTATTGGCAGGCGGACTTCTCAGTGGCAAGGGCAAACTCAGCTGCACGGCCGTCCCCGGATGCCTTATCGGCATAGTCCGGATAGTTGTTGACACGTTTGTCAAAAAGTGATCATGAGCGGCTCGTTCTGGGAGTTGTCTATGCATTTCGATCGGTACAAGTTTGTCCGCTTCGAGCGGCGCGGGCGTATCATTCTCGTCACGCTCTCTCGGCCGGACCAGATGAACGCGGTCTCCGGGGAGATGCACAAGGAACTGGCGCCGCTGTTCCATGACTTGGCCCACGATCCTGACTCGGACGTCATTGTTCTGACCGGTGAGGGGCGCGCGTTCAGTGCGGGCGGCGATTTCGACTTGCTGCTTGAGCAGAACGCCAATCCACACCTGCTGCATAACGCGGTCGCCGAAGCAAAGCAGCTCGTCTTCGGTATGCTTGACTGCAACAAGCCGATTGTGGGCCGGATCAATGGCGATGCGGTGGGTCTTGGCTGCACTCTGGCGCTGATGTGCGACGTCATCGTCGCGACGGAGACCGCCCGCTTCGGAGACCCTCATGTGAAGGTCGGCCTGACGGCGGGCGACGGCGGCGCGGTAATCTGGCCGCAGCTTGTCGGCTTTGCGCGTGCCAAGCAGTACCTGTTGAGCGGCGATCTGCTCGACGCTAAGGAAGCGGAGCGGATCGGCCTGATCAACTTTGCCGTTCCTGCCGAGGAGCTTGACGCTGTGGCGTTTCGCTGGGCCGACCGTCTCGCTCGCGCGCCGCAGCTTGCCGCGCGTTCGACCAAGACGATCATCAACATGGAGCTGAAGCGCATCGCGCAGGCCCAGATGGATGCCGGTATGGCCTACGAGGCGATGACCATGATAAGCGAGGACTTGCGAGAGGCGATCGACGCCATGAAATCGAAGCGCAAGCCGAACTTCACCGGTCGCTAACGTCGATGCCGATCATCTCCAGGATCGAGGCCGCAGGTCAGCAAGCGGAAGAAGCCGAGCTGCTGGAGGCTGTGCGAGACAGCGTTCGCAGCTTTGCCAAGTCACGGCCGGCGGAATATGACGAGGCGTCGCTTGCCGCGGAGTGGCAGCAGATAGCCGAAGCTGGTTGGTTCGGCCTCCTGGCAGACGAGGCCAACGGGGGTTCGGCTCTTTCCGTCGAGGTGATGGCAGCGCTTTATGAAGAGCTGGGCCGCAGTGGCGTTACCCTGCCGTATGCAGCGGTGTCCGTGCTGGCCCTGATCGCTGTGGATCAATGCGAGCCAAGCGATCTTCAGGCGTCACTCCTTACCGGCTTGTCCGAAGGAGATATTCGTCCGGTATTGTGCTGGCAGGATGAGCCAAACCACAGCGAACGCCAGCTGCCCTTTGCCCAGCTGAGTGCGGACGAGACGGCTTCCTTCGGGCGGTGCCTGATCGATCTTGCGCAGATGGCGACCCATTTCTGCGTGCCCGCCGATCGCGACGGTGTCCCCGGTCTGGTGGTGATCCCTCGCGATCATCCCGGAGTGACCCTGACCATGGCGCCCGGTCTGTCGGGGTGGCAGGTCGGCAAGTTGCAGTTCGAGGGCGAAGTGCCGGCCGATGCATTCCTGCGTTTGCCGGATCGCGACGCGCTTGCTCCTGCCTTCAGGTTGGCGCGGACTGCCGCCGCGGCGCAACTGTCTGGCTTGTGTGCGCAGATCATCGCGATGACTGTGGATTTCACCGGGCAGCGCGTGCAATTCGGCAAGGCGCTCGCGACCAATCAGGTTGTGCAGCATCGTCTGGTCGATATGTGGATGGAACAGACTCTTGCCTCGGCAGCGGTTTACCACGCGGCACGCGCTAGTGGCGTCGCTGGCGGTGAGCTGGCGGCTCTGGCGGCCAAGGCGCGGGCCTCCAAAGCGGTCGATGTCGTTTCGCGCGGCGCGTTCCAGCTGCATGGTGCGATCGGTTATACCGGCGAGTACCCGCTAGGTGGCTTGGTGCGTGGATGTCTGGCGCTGGCGTCCTGGCTAGGCACGGCAAACGAGCTGCGACGGCGCTTCGTAGCGCTCGAATGCGGGGAAGGGCGCGCCGCATGAATGAGCCCATCGATCTGTCGATCGAGGATTACGTCGCGACAGTTACGCTAAATGTCCCGCCCGTTAACGCGCAGAACGTCGCGTTGATGGAGGGTTTGATCGCGGCCTTCGATCGGATCAGCGACGATCCCGATGTGCGGTGCGTGATCCTGACGGGCGCGGGCAAGGTCTTTTCCGCAGGGGCGGAT
>Ga0207641_10000763_pt1 | contig 34610 bp, 27 predicted proteins | sample KBSSwiS62_FD_184306 | JGI IMG/M metagenome (GOLD analysis project Ga0207641, IMG submission 184306) | Switchgrass rhizosphere microbial communities from Kellogg Biological Station, Michigan, USA - KBS Switchgrass S6-2 (SPAdes) (version 2) | ecosystem: Host-associated > Plants > Roots >... | reverse complement strand
CATGATCCGCAGTGCGTTTACGTTGGCGGTCTTGCCCTGGTCGGGCGCCATGCCAAGCGTCGTGTATCGCTTCAGATGTTCGACTGACCGATAGCCCTCGCGGGCGGCAAGCGCGATGTCCGCGCTTGTGACGTCGTTCTGGAAATCAACGAAAGCCTTGCCCCGGCCATGGGGAAGTTGCAGCGACGCGCCGCTGCTGAGCTCACCATGACCAGCCGCTGCCCCCACGCAGGAGACATGGCTGGGAGCACCGTCCGGAACAAAGCTTCCGGTGTCGGCGTCGTAGCGCAACTGGCCACCGGCCTGGCCGAACAAGTGCAGGGTCGGGTTGTAACCGCCAGACATCGCGATGCAGTCGCACGCGACCGTTATCACCCGTGCATTGGACAGTCGGATGCGGGCGGACGTGACCCGACGGTAGCCGCGCGTGGCCACGATCCTGGCCCCTAAATGCACGGGTACGGCTAGGCTGGCGAAACGAGCGACCAGTTCTTCGGACACTTTCGCCCGTTCGTCGATGATTGCCGCGATTCGGACACCGGCCTCGATCAGGACGTCGGCGGTGCGCCAGGCGGCATCGTTGTTGGCGAACAGGACCGCACAGGTTCCGGGCATGGCGGCATGGCGACGCACATAGTGCCGCATGGCTGAGGCGAGCATCACACCAGGGCGGTCGTTGCTGGGGAATACCAGCGGCCGCTCGATCGCGCCAGTTGCGAGGACGATCTGGTCGGCGCGGACCTGCCACGACCGATGGCGCAACTCAGATTCTCCCTGCCGCTCCGTAACGTCGGACGTGATCCGTTCGAGCATGGCGAGCGCACCGTGGTCGAAACAGCCGGTGACCGTGGTTCGCAGGCGCACGTCGACGCCAGCGGCAGCGAGGTATTCGCGAGCATTTGCCAGCCATTCCGCCCCGGTCCGGCCTTCGATTACCTCGTCCTCATAGAGCAGTGAACCGCCCACCACGTGGTCTTGCTCCACCAAAGCGACCCTCCCGCCCTTGCTGGCGGCGGCGAGGGCGGCAGCAATCCCGGACGGTCCGGCACCGACAACCACAGTGTCATAGCGGGCAAAGGCAGTGTCGTAACGATCCGGGTCCGGGGCCTCTGCCGCCCTGCCGATCCCGGCGGCGCGGCGGATCGGCCCTTCGAACAGGTGCCAGTGCGGCCACATAAAAGTCTTATAGTAGAAGCCGGCACCGAGAAACGGCGACAACAGCCCGTTGACGGCGCCCAGATCGAACGCCGCACTTGGCCAGCAGTTGACCGGGCGCGCGTCGAGCCCGTCGTACAGCTCGATTTCGGTTGCACGGACGTTGGGTGTGCTGCGGCCACCGGTGCCGAGTTGGACGAGCACATTCGGCTCCTCCACCCCGGCGGCCAGAAGGCCTCGGGGACGATGATATTTGAACGAACGGCCGAGCAGGGTCACGCCGTTGGCCATGAGCGCGGAGGCAAGCGTGTCGCCTGGATGGCCCACATATTCGCGGCCTTCCCATTGAAAACGGAGCGTACGCGCCCGGTCAATCAGGCCGCCGGTAGGCAACCGGCGTGGCGCTCTCGGTCTCATGGCGTGTCCTCCCGGCCCGGCATGGCGGGTGGCGGATCCGTCATCGCGTATGTTGCATCGATACGATGGCTGCGCGTGTCGCGCGCCACGTTGAACCAGCGCTGGCATCCGAACCCATGATGCCAGCGTTCGAGGTGGATGCCACGCGGATTGCCGCGTTCGAATAGATAGCGGCTCCACTCGGCGTCATCGACGGCCTCAGGCGGACCAGGGCGGGCGATGTGGGTTTCCCCGCCATAACGGAATTCGTGCTCGTCGCGCGGGCCGCACCAGGGGCATTCGATCAGTAGCATGACTCTGTGCCTCAGTGCGCGATGCCAGAGGCTGCGGCCTCGTCGATCAAGGCGCCGCGCGCGAAGCGATCGAGGCCGAATGGCCGCGCGATGGGATGGGGTTCGCCGGTGGCGAGGTGATGAGCCATCAGAGTGCCGCCGACCGGAATTGCTTTGAACCCCCCTGTGCCCCAGCCACAGTTCAAATATAGCCCGGGAACTGGCGATTCGCCGAGGATTGGGCTCGAATCCGGAGAGACGTCGACCGTGCCGGCCCATTGCCGCAGGAGCCGGACCCGCCCAAGCGAGGGAAATTGCTCGGCCACTGCGCCCAAGACCGAACGCGCGACCGGCAGGTTGCCGCGCTGGGCAAAGGACGGATACAGATCCAGCCCGCCGCCAATCACCAGTCCGCCCTTGTCCGACTGGCTCAGATAGACGCCGGTCGCAAGCGACAAGACCACCGTGTCTAGGACCGGTTTGATCGGTTCGGATACGAACGCCTGTAATGCGTAACTGGTCAGCGGCAGACGAAAACCTGCCAGGCCGGCGAGTACCGAGGTATTGCCGGCCGCCGCCAGTTGAACCTTGCCGGCCATGATCCGTCCACGGGAAGTTTCAACGCCCGCGACTTCGCCGCCAGTCCCGCGTAGGAAGCCAGTGACCTCGCAACCCTGAATGATATCGACGCCAAGCGCATCGGCGGCGCGGGCATAGCCCCATGCCACCGCGTCATGCCGGGCGGTGCCGCCGCGCCGCTGGATCAGTCCGCCCTCGACCGGGTAACGGGCAGCCGGCGAACAGTCGAGGGCTGGCGCCAGACGCGCCACTGCCGCTCCGTCCAACACTTCGCACTCCACCCCGTTGATCTGCATCGCTCCAGCCCAGCGGGCGATAAGGTCCATGTCATGCCGGCTGTGGCCGACCATGAGCATGCCGCGCTGGCTGAACATGATGTTGTAATTGAGTTCTTTGGACAGATCCTCGTAGAGCCGAACCGACATGTCGTAGAGCGCAGCGCTTTCCGGATAATAGTAATTTGAGCGGATCACCGTAGTGTTGCGGCCGGTGTTACCCCCGCCAAGCCAGCTCCGTTCAAGCACTGCCACTCGCCGAATGCCATGGGTGCGCGCCAAATAGTAGGCGGTGGAAAGGCCGTGGCCACCGCCGCCGACGATGATCACATCGTATTGCGAAGCCGGCTCAGGATCGCGCCAAGCGCGGCCCCAGCCTCGCTGCCCACGCAACCCCTCGCGGAAAATTCGCCATGCCGAATAATGCCCAGCCATCATCTCTCGATACAGTTGTGTATTGTATATGTCAAAGGCAGTCACTGCCGTCGGAGGCGGGTCCGACGGGCATGTGCAACTGCGTCAATTCACCGCTAGCTCAGGCCCTCGCGCGCAGTCCCTGCGGATCGTAAAGAGGCCCGGGCACGAGCCTTGCCGGGCGCGGATCGCCCAAAATCGGGATTAGGAAACCCTCAGTGTGACATGCCGCCTCGCGGTCAATATAGCCGAGCGCGATGCTCTGGTTGGTGCGATGGCCGAACCCGCCGGAGGTGACGTAACCCACCATCTGTCCGTCACGAAGGATGGGTTCGTAGCCCGATGCGTCCGCGTCGGCGGCGTCGACAGCGAACGTGGCCAGAGTTCGTGAGGAGCCGGCTTCCCGCTCGGCAAGCGCGGCGACCCTGCCGATGAAATCGGGCTTCGCGAAATCGACGAAACGGTCGAGTCCGCTGGCGCCGGGCGTCGTGTCGCGACTATATTCTCGGCTCCAGACGCCGACGCTTTTTTCCAAGCGCATAGAGTTGAGCGCATGCAGCCCGAAATCGACAAGTCCCAGGTCTTGCCCAGCGGCATGAATCTGCTCGTAAAGAGCAACCAGTTGCTCTCGCTGCACGTAAATTTCAAACGACAGCTCACCCGATAGCGACAGGCGGGCGACGATCGCATCGGCGCCAGCGACCGAGGCGGAACGGACTGCAAGCGGCGGCAAGGCCGCAGACGACGTGTCGAGATCGGTCAGCTGCGACAGCAATTCACGCGAGGACGGGCCAGCGAGAATGAGGCCCTGAAGTTCATCGGTGCAGTTGCGCACGGTAACATCGCCGGACAGAGCCTGTTGGAACCAGCGACCATGCCAGGCCTGCAGATAGCCCGAGCCAAATAGCATGAAACGATCTTCGGCCAATCGCATTGCGGTAAGGTCACCCATCAGCCTGCCCGAATCCGCGAGTAGCGGGGCGAGGCGGACCCGGCCTAATGCCGGTAAGGCGTTGGCGACCATATGGTCCAGCGCGGCCTCCGCGCCCGGCCCGGAAACCTCATATTTCGCGAAGGATGAAGCATCAAACACTCCAACGCCGTCGCGGACGCCGGTAACCTCGCGCGCCACGGTGGCGAATGCGTTGGAACGCCGCGCGGTGGGCGTTTCGATCGGAGGTTCCCCAGCAGGTGCGAAATAAAGCGGGTATTCGAGCCCAAAGCTGACGCCGAATACAGCATTTTTGGCCTTGAGCACGGGATAGAGCGGATCGGTACGATGCGGTCGACCAACGGGCCAGAACTCGTTGGGGTAGGAAATCACGAAGCGCTTCGAATAGAATTCGCAAGCCTTTTGCTGCACCCAAGACGGCGTTGCATAATCGCCGAACCGGGCGACATCCATCGCAAAAATGTCGATGCCTGGTTCGCCGTTGATGATCCATTCCGCCAAGGCCAAGCCCACTCCGCCGCCTTGCGCGAAGCCGGCCATCACCCCGCAGGCAGCCCAATAATTCGGGATACCGGCCAAAGGTCCGACTAGTGGGTTGCCGTCGGGCGTGAAAGTGAATGGTCCGTTGACGATCCGGCGGATGCCCGCTTCGGCGACGGCCGGAAATCGCTCATAGCCCTTTACCAGCGCGTCGGAAATGCGGTCCAGCGCCGGGGGCAGCAATTCGGTATCGCCATAGTTCCATGGCGTACCGGCGAGCGCCCAAGGGGTGGCGTCTTTCTCATAAACGCCGACCAGCATTCCTTGACCTTCCTGTCGCATGTAGATTTCATTGTCGAGATCTACCACCAGCGGGATTTCGCGACCCAGCGCCACCAGCTCCTTGAGTGGCTCGGTGACAAGGTAATGGTGCTCCATCGGCACCAGCGGCAGGTTCACGCCGACCATCGTACCCATCTCGCGCGCCCACAGGCCCGCAGCATTTACCACATGTTCCGCTTCGATCTCACCCTTGTCGGTGATCACTCGCCATGTGCCGCGTCCCGTCGGCTGAAGGTCCATCACCCGGGTATGACGATAGATTTCAGCTCCGTTTCGGCGCGCGGCCTTGGCGTAGGCGTGGGTCACACCAGACGGATCCACATGACCCTCATGCCGGTCGTAGAGTGCCCCCAGCACATCGGACACGTCGATGAGAGGGCAAAGGCGCTTTACTTCATCCGGACCGAGCAATTCGGTGTGCAGGCCGAGTACCGGGTGGCGCGCGAAATCAGAGCGCAATGCTTCCCATCGCTCCGGCGTGGCCGCGATGTTCAGGCCACCGGTCATGTGCATGCCGATCGCCTGGTCGGAAAGGCCCTCGATCTCCCGATAAAGATCGATTGTATAGGACTGGAGGCGGGCAATGCCTGGGTCGCCATTGATGGCGTGAAAGCCGCCAGCGGCGTGCCAACTGGAGCCTGCGGTCAACTCCTTGCGTTCAATCAGGCAAACGTCCGACCATCCAAGCTTGGTGAGGTGATACAGTACGCTACAGCCGACAACCCCGCCGCCGATGACCGCTACTCTGGCGTATGACCTCATCGATTCGCTCCTGAGAGCTTCAAAATTCAACAATCCTCGCTCGCCCGTAATCTCGCATTTTCCTGCAGATCGCACGCGCTACGATGTTGTGTTGATTCCGGAAGCTCGCTTCACATTGACTCGCAATTCCGCGACAATACACATGTGTATTGTCGAGTCTATGCGCAACGAAGAGGGTATCATGAATACGCCAACCTGGAGATCCGCTGGACTGATAGCAGGCCGCCTGCCGCCCCGAGCGCGGCACGTTCCAGCAGACGGCAGCGGATCCGGATCGAGGTCGCTTACGGCAGACGCAGTGGCAAAGCCGTGACGCCCGAGACGTTGAACGCTCTGCGCGAGGCATGGGAGGGTGAACTGTTCGGCGAGGCCCTGATGCGGGAATTGCCTGCGTATCTCACCGATGCGGCTGCCCACACAGGCGAGCTTGAGGCTATCGCGCGGGTCGAACGACGGATGGCTCAGGCGCTTGCACGGTTGCCTGGAGTTGCCCAGGAAGGATCGGAACCGCGGGCTGCAATTCAAGCTCGAGCCATCGCATCGCGGTTGATCACTTGGGAAGCGTTTCTTGAGGCCTCAAGGCCAAGTTTACCTGTGGCGCTAGAGCGGTTCCGCGCGATCGCGCTGCCTGAAGCCGAAGAAGAGCGTGCGGTCCTGAATCTTCTGGTGCGTCACGAGATTGCCTTGATCCAATTCCTCGAACACTCCGCAACTGGCTGTCCGCCAGAGAGGAACTCGGCTTTGGAGCAGATCGAATGTGACCTCGTGCACTTCCTCGACGTAAGCTGATTATTCGTTGGCAGCGCTCGCTATGCTCTGGGGGAGAGCGTGAGCAGCCAGGAAGAAGAATCCCGCAGCAGTCAGGTAGATTGGACATACCACCAGTAGCGCATAACGCAGCGACTGGTCGCCAAGCGCCGAGTGAAGCCAATCGCTCAGCGCGCCCACCAGCAAGGGCCCGAGACCGAGGCCAAGTAGATTGACCGCCAGCGTGAAGGTCGCGACCGCTGTCGCTCTGGAACGCGCGCCTGCGACTGCCTGAACCATGGCGTAGCTTGGCGCCAGATAAAGGCCCAGCGCCACCGAAGGCAGCACGAGCATAGCCAGCGCAATCTCCAGGCGGCTGGACATGAAGATGAAGGCTATGCTGATTGCCGCCACAAGGCATGCACACATTGGCAGCCAAGCCAGCCACCGGCGGTCGCGCACGATCAGGCGGTCGGCGAGAACGCCACCTGCCATTGTTCCCACAAGCAGCGGCAGGCCTTGGAACAGGGTCAGCCAAACGCCGACCTTGATTGTCGGCTGATCGAACGTGCGTTCGAGATAGGAAGGCAGCCACAGGAAAAGGCTGTATTCGGCAATACCGATCGCTACCATCGCCGGGACTAGCAGCACAAACGCAGGCCGCGCGAACAGACTGCGCAGGGCGATCATCATGGAGGGAGGGCTGCCGGTCCTGATCGCACCATCGGAAAGTCCCCGCGGCGGGTCCCGGACCAACGTCACCAGAAGCAGAGCTACCGGGATGCCGACGGCCCCAAGGACCAACATGGTAGTGCGCCAGCCGAGCGCGTGATCGAGGTAGCCGCCAAGCACCGGGGCGAGGGCTGTGCCCAACGCTCCGCCGGTGCTGAACACCGCCATCGCGGTGCCGCGCCGCGCGATCGGAAAGGCATCGCCGATCATCGATTGAGCCGGGGAGACTGCACCCGATTCACCCGCGCCGACAAGCATTCTCGCCGCCATGAGCGCGGCGAATGAGCCTGCCATTCCGCAAAGCGCGGTTGCGAGGCTCCAAAGCAGCACTGAAGCGGTAAGTACCGTCACGCGGTTGCGATGCTCGGCCAGCCGCGCCACAGGCAAAGCAAGAGTGGAATAGAGCAGCGCAAAGGCTCCGCCGGTGAGCAGCCCAACCTGGGCGTCGGTCAAGGAAAGGTCCGCCTTGATGCCTTCAAGCAGCATCGCCAAAACATAGCGGTCGAGGTAGTTGACGAAGACTAAGATGGTAAGGACGGCAAGCAGGCGTCCCGCTGGGTGAGGGGCCGGCGAGGTGATCGCGCTCCGTGGCTGCATTACCTGCTTGCTCCGTTCTTGGTGGCGGCGGGGTGCCGACCGGAAACCACAAGGTGTTCCGAAACGCCCTATGCATGTCAAGACAGATATGTATTGTAAGAGGTCGCAGCTGGCCTCAGGGCGGTTGCTGAGGCGCAGGAGATAAACGTGGTGGTTGCAGGCGTTTCCGGGTCAGATGTGGTCCATCGCAGCCTTGTTTGGGATGCACATTCCGGCTTCATGCCCGATCGCAAAGCCGATCTTTCCAATCTGGAGATCTGGCGCAAAGCCGGTTTTGATTTTCTCTCGGTCAACGTCGGGTTCGATCTGTTGCCGTGGCAGGCCGCCATCAACACTTTGGCAGCCTTCCGCCATTGGATCCGGCAGCATGAGAGCGAGTATCTGCTGGCGGAGTCGTTTGCCGATATTGAGCGTGCACGCGCGTCGGGGCGGATGGCGGTGGCGTTTGATCTCGAGGGGATGACCGCACTCGATGGAAGGATCGAGATGCTCGGCCTCTACCGCGACCTCGGCGTGCGCCAGATCCTGTTCGCTTACAACCGCAACAACGCGGCGGGCGGGGGCTGTCATGACGAGGATTGCGGCCTGACGTCGTTCGGCTGCGCTGTAATTGACGAAATGAATCGGCTGGGGATAACGGTCGACCTGTCGCACAGCGGTTACCGTACTACTCTGGCTGCAATCGAACGGAGCGCGCGGCCGGTGGTGTTTTCACATTCGAACCCTGTTCGCGTCCAAAACCATGGCCGCAATATTGCCGACGAGCAAATTCTCGCGTGCGCAGCGGGCGGGGGCGTGGTCGGCGTCGTCGGGTTGTCACTTTTCATGGGTGGGGAAGGGCCCACTGCCGGGCGGCTTGCGGACCATATCGAATATGTCAGCGATCTCGCGGGACCGGACCATGTAGGCTTGGGAATAGACTATTCATTTCCAGTGGATTTTGAGGATGTGGACACCTTGATTTCCAACAATCCTGAATTCTGGCCCGCTGACCAGGGGTACCACGACGGTGGCGTATCCTTCTTCTCGCCCGCTCAACTCGGCGATCTTGTCGAGGAACTGTTGCGCAGGGGGCGACCGGAACACGAGGTCGCGGGAGTACTGGGAGGAAACTTCGCCCGGGTGGCGCGAGCTAACTGGGGATGAGCGCGTTCGATCGGCGCGCCGTACTTCGTGCGGGGTTGGCGGCTGGGGCGAGCTTGGTGGCCGGGCGCGTTGCCGCCGCAGAGGCTGCAAGCAGCCTCAGACTTTTCCTGGCAGGCGACCTCCTGGGACCGTATGACGCGGCGGCGGATTTCGCATTTCCCCCGTTTGGCAGCGTTGCCGACCTTATCCGCAGCGCCGACGTGGCCTTCGCCAATGCCGAGGGCAACATGTTCGACCTGGCGGGGTTCAGGGGATATCGTGCTGCCGAGAATGGCGGCGGTTACCCACGGCTCTCCATACGCGCCGCGCGCGCGCTGCGCGCGACTGGCCTGAACTTGCTGTCTAGAGCAAACAATCATGCAATGGACTGGGGCGATGCCGGACTGCAGGCTTCGACCGCCACTCTGAGCCGCCTTGGCTTTGCTCATGCTGGCGCCGGTAGCGACCTGGCAGAGGCGCGTCGGCCCGCCCTGCTGGAGACAGCGAGAGGGCGTGTGGCACTCGTAGCCGCGGCGTCGACCTTTCCCGGCCTCTTCCCTGCCGGCGATCCAACGCCGGGAACAGGCCCGCGGCCGGGCATCAATCCGCTTCACGTCGAACCGGTGACGCTCGTCAACCAAGCAGAGATGTCCGCTCTTATCGCAATAGCCAACCGGATCGGCTGGCAGGGCTATGACTTGCCCGGGCCCGATGCAAAGGAACTGCGGATCGAGGACAAGCTGTTCCGCCTTGCCCCCCAGCCTGGCCGCAGCTGGGAACTGAGCGCCGTCGACCGAAAGGCTCTTGTCGCGTCCATCGCCGAGGCAAGGACCAAAGCCGATCTTGTGATCTTTTCCATCCACGCCCACGAAACCTTGTCAGGTGGATATGAAGACCCGTCTCCGGCGGACTTCCTGCAGCCGCTGTTCCACGAATTGATCGAGGCTGGCGCGGACATCATTATCCGCCACGGCCCTCACACCGTGCAGGGTCTCGAAATCTATCAAGGCAAACCGATCCTTTACGGCATGGGAAGCTTTTTCCTCGATCTTCCACGCACGCTGACCGTTGCCAGCGAGGGCCCCGATAGCGCTCGCCAGGTGGTGGACCTACCTGCGCCCTGGTTCGAAGGCGCCGTTGCGACGGCGCGGTTCGAGGGCCGAACCCTGCGGGAACTGGCGTTCCACCCAGTGGTGTTCAGCACCGCACCCGGAGCCACGCGCGGTTTTCCAATGCTCGCCGGGCCAGCCGACGCGCCGCGTATCCTGACCATGATCGCCGAGCGCTCGCGTGCGTTCGGAACCCGGCTTCGGACTGATGGTGCCAAGCTCGTTCTGGTCTGACCGGCTCTAGCCGGTCAGTTCCCGCATCGCCTCGACATAGGTCCAGGCGAAGTCAGCCGATTGCTGCTCGAGCGCGGTGTACGGCCCGGGGCGATAGGCGCGCGATCGGACGCCGGCAGCGTTGTCTTCAATGATGCGCTTGTCCTGGATCGTCGTCACGTCCCACAGGAAGGTAAGGGCATCGATATCGAGCGTATCGAGATCGGTGTCGGCATCCACAAACCAGGTCGCGACAACGTCGGTATCTTCGACCGCGCGCGGTACGAACTGGAAGAGCACGAAATGGTCGTTATATCCTCCTCCGAAGCAAAACCGTCCGAAATGGATGCCCGTCTCGCCGCCGTCGTATGCGCTGAATTCCCCCATCAGCGGGGCTACGGGCGCGCCATCGCGACTATGCGTCTGCCGGCCTCGCCCAATCGGTTGACGGTAGACCGAATATTTGACCTGATCGACACCCCCAACTTCGCGCACCGGAGTGCCGCAGTGCCGACCTGGCGCAGCCAGCCATGTGTCCACTTCTTCCTGCCACGCCGAGGCAGCCGCATTGTCGCGGATCGCCGTCGTGCTGACATGACCGTTGAGCCGAAAATATTCGGGATGTGACGGGCGGCAATGGTAGCATTCGAAGAAGTTCTCGAGGACCAGCTTCCAGTTCGCTTCGGTTGCGTAGGATCGGCGTACCGCGATCTTGGCACGATCCAGGCCGTGAAGCCGCAAGGAAGGCGCGTAAGCGTCCAGAGCGGGGGCGAGTTCGGGCAGTTGCACGCTGTCCAGCCCGCAGAAGATCAGTCCACCGCTTTCGCGCACGGCGACCGGGTGCAGTCCCATGGTGGCGGGGTCTATGCCTTCCGGAAGCTCGCGGCCGCTTTGCAGTTCCCCAGTCAGACGGAACGACCACGCGTGATACGGGCAGACCAGCATCGGGGCATGGCCGTCGCCCCGGCAGATACGTGAACCGCGATGCGTGCAGACATTATGAAACGCCGCAAACCCGCCGTCGCCGGAATTGACCAGGATCACGTCGTTGCCGAATAGATCGCGCACGACATAATCGCCTTTGCGCGATAGTTCGGAGACGTGCGCCATGACCGTCCATTGACGCGGAAACCACAACTCGCGCTCCAGTTCGAAGATCGCGGGATCGGTGTAGAAGGCCTGCTCAAGCGACCAGCCGCGCCGCTGTCGGGCGAACAGCGCTGATAGATCGGTGCGGTAATTCAAGTTGGTGCTGGTCATGCGACTTGGCCTTCCTGGGCACGGCGATGGACGTAGGTCACTGCGGCCAGATCCTGCACAACATGACCAAGCGACTTGTAGAAAGTGATATCTTCCGCCGAGGTCCGGCCAGCGACCTGGCCGAGTAGGACCTCCCCGATTTCGGCGGCGATGTGCGCATCGGTCAACAGACCGGCGTCACGGGCGACGATGAGTTCCGCCGCTGCCGCCTGGACTGATGCGCGCACATCGGCGATATAGCGGCTGCGCAGGACAAGCGCGGAATCGACCTCGACAGGGCCGGCATGGCTGGAGCCGACCGCATTGATATGCGTCCCTGGCTTTACCCATTCGCTCAGCAGGACAGGCGTGGGTGACGAGGTCACAGTGCAGATGATGTCGGCACCGAATGCTGCGCGCTGTCCGTCGGTCTCTGCGACAATCTCGATACCGGTCTCGGCGGCAAGCGTAGCGGCCAGCGCGGTCGCCTTGTCCGGCGAGCGCCCCCAGATAACCACCCGCTCGAGCGATCGGACCAGCGCCAGCGCGCGAACATGCGTGGCGGCCTGAGCGCCACAACCGAAAATCGTCAGTCGGCGCGCATCCTGGCGAGCCAGCGCATCGGTGGCCATCGCGGTCGCCGCGGCGGTGCGGATGTGGGTTATTTCGCCCGCATCGGCAATGCAGGAGACTTCGCCATGCAGAGGCTCGAAGAGGACGACGATACCGCGATGGGCAGTGCGGCCCGAACCGGGATTTGTGAAGACGGAGATCAGCTTCGCGCCAAACCCTTGTGGTTCGGGCAGCGTTCCAGGCATCTGGGCAAAAAGCCGTCCCGGCCCCAGTTGGCTGATCGATCGCAGCGGCTGGGTTGATCCGGATGCAGTGAACTCGGACATGGCTTGGCGCATGGCTGCGATGCAGCCGCGATAATCCAACAATTCACGGACTTGCGCCGCCGAGTAAAATCGAAATGGAGCGTCTATCTCAGACATGGCTGGTCTCCTCACGGGAAGCGGCCGCGCAGAAGTGCCAAGCCACATAGAACACGGCCAATGCGGCGCCGGTCAACAGGCCTACCGCTCCATCGCCCTAGAGCGAACTCATGTTTGATCGGCTCGATCAGCGTAGAGACAACGAAGCGGTCGGCTATGTTGAGAGCATAGGCGCAAGTCAAAGCCGCCAGCACATACCTTCCATAGGCCGGAGCCGGGCGATGCGCTGCTGGCGAATGCATCGGACGGGCAGGGTCCATCGGTTGCGCGCCTTACCAAGTTTCAATACATGTCTGTATCGTTATGTCATGCGATTGGAAATCCTGCAACCCGTCAATCGAACTCTGGGAAGCTGGTCAGCACCCGATAGTAGACTCGGCTGATGCTCTCTCGCTCAGCCTGGCTCTCGCCCAATGCTAAAGTATAATATCCAACCTGGTGAAAATAGACGATCCGCGCACGCACCAATGCTTCGACAGGCTCGATTCCAGCATCGACGAACAGATCACGAAAGGCCGCAATTCGCAGCTCATCAACTTCGTGGACGGCACGCGCGGTCTCAGCCGAGTTGGTCGCCCAGGTGCGGACCGCCGTATCCAATCTCGGGTCGAACTGCTGTTCCTCAAGCCATAGTCTGGCGGCAGCCTCGAAACGCTCAGCCGGTGTCCCTGGTCCTCGCAATGCTGCGATGAGAGGCGTCGAGTTCTTCTCTCGCCAATCCGCGAGGAGCGTTTGCAGCAACTCGGCCCGATTCCTGAAACGCCAATAGAAACCGCCCCGCGTCACGCCGCATTCCTTGGCGATACGGTCGATTTTCACCGCGTCGATGCCGTCCCGCAAGAGAACCGATTTCGCCGCCGCGATCCAATCCTGTGTGGACAGCGTTTCGCCGTCCGCAGTCACTCGCTGCTTGCGTGCGGGCGTCGCCTTCCCAACCTGCGCTATCATACCGTACCTTCTGCGTGCTTGCTTGATCAGCAGTCTGAAAAGCCGAACTCTTGTCGCTTGTGACTGCTGGGATAAGCGGCGAAAATCAAGCTACGGCCGCGCTATTGCTAACATGCAGATGGGATGGATGCCTTGGGCATCCATCCCTGTCGGACTCGTCGATGGCCAACTTGTTAGTATTGAACGCTCATGTTGATGCCGGCGATACGCGGCGTTGAAAAAATTCCCTGAGGCAGACGCACGCCGTTTCCGGTATCGACAATCAGAGGTGTCCGCTTGTCGAACACGTTTCGGACATAGAGGTTGATCTCGAACCGCTTGGCAACCGTCAGTCCAGCCGTAAGGTCGACGAGAGTATACGCCGGCAATTTCGCGCGTGCGTACCTCGCGGCAGCGCTGTCCACGGTGAAATCCGCAAATCGGTTGCCAACGTGATTGATGTTCAAGCCGACCCTGCCCTCCAACTCGGGCGACAGTGGAATTTCCTGCTGTACGCTGAGGTTGCCCGTGAACCGGGCCGAATATGGTAGCCGGTCACCGGCGGCTCCGGTCAGGACCTGCTGATTGGCGGTGGATCGCGACAGCGCACGGGTTAGTTCTGACTTGCCAATCGTGGCATTGGCGTCGATCGTCATGCCAGTCCACGGACGCGCCGAAATCTGGCTTTCGATGCCGCGGCTGCGGGCCTTCTTGCCGTTGCTGAAGAAAACGAACTGGGACGGTAGCGCCGTATTCTGCAGCTGGATGTCCTTCCAATCCACTTGGTAGAGGGCGACATCGAATGTCACCTTGCGGTCGAGCACTGTGCCCTTGAGCCCTAACTCGTAGTTCGTCGTGGTGTCATGCTCAAAGGTGGGATTCGACGCCACGGTGTTCGGGCCACCTGGGCGGTAACCGGTAGCCACCCGAGCATAGGCCATCAGATCGCGCGAGAAATGGTAGGTTGGAGCCACCAGCCAGGTGAAGGCATTTTCCTTCGAGCGGTAGAGGCTGTTCTCGTTGGGACCGAAAAGGGTCTGTGCCGGCAATGCGATCGTGCTGATTACAGTATAGTCTTGTTGGTTGTTAGCATAGCGTCCACCAAATTGGACGTCGAACTGCTCGCTCAAGTGGAACGTGACATCGGCGAATGCCGCCTTCTCCTGGTAAGACGAAGCATTGTTGCCATCAAAGATGGGGGTAGGAATATCGGGACGTATGATCGCCTGGCGAATATTCGAGTGCTCGTTGGTATAGAACATGCCAACCATCCAGTCGGCTGTGGTGCCGGATCCGGTCAGGCGAAGTTCCTGGCTGAATTTGTTGGTCCCGATGGGCTGGGCAAACAGGTAGGTGCCGCCAGCAGCATAAGGCGGGCTGGCAAATGTCTCTAGCGCCGGTCCGAAGCGGGACGACAGATCGGACGTATTATCCAGCCGACTGCGGCCCCAAGCCGTGATCGAGATCAACTGCCCGAAGCCAACATCAAGGACGCCACGGGCAGAATAAAGTTCGAGTTTGCCCAGGGTCGGAACGACGGACGAAACCGCCGTTTGTGGGTCGGTGCTGGCGCCACGTGGGTCAAACGTGATCGTGCCCGGAGCAGTCGCGCATGTTGAGCATATCGGCACGTTCGCAGGCGATTGCAGCGCATTACGGGATTTTTGATAAAGGGCTGCCAGCGTGACGGTGAAATTTTCGGTTGGCTTGAGCAGCAGTGCGGCGCGACCACCCCAGACTTTGTTTTCGTTCGCATCCTTAACGCGGGCGCCGCTCGGCACGATTGCATCGAGCCACTGTGGGTCCTTGCGGTAAAATCCGTTGACGCTGAGCGCCACTCGGTCATCGATGATCGGCACGTTGGCCGATCCCCGCACTGACCATCCTTGTCCGCCGTCGGTGACGGTATTCGCACCCACTTCGGCGCGCGCGGATAAAACCTGTGCGTCAGGCTCACGCGTCACGAACTTGATCAAGCCGCCGATGCTGGACGCTCCGTATAGCGTACCCTGAGGACCACGTAGGACTTCCACCCGTTCGAGCACGGCAGGATCGAAGTCGGGGATGGGCGGCCTGCCAAGATAGGTGGACGACCCAAACGGTACGTCGTCGATCAGGATCGCGACTGTCGGGTTTGTTCCACCGCCGGTGCTGACGCCACGAATGGCAATGCCCTGCGTGGTATTGCCCGCGACGGTGATGCCCGGAATGCGGGTCGAAAAATCACGCAGCGTAACGATATTCTGCCGGATCAGAACGGCCGAATCCACCGCGCTCACCGAGACAGGAACATCTATAAGACGTTCGTTTCGCTTCTGTGCGGTGACGACAATTTCACCAGTTTCGACCGCTGCTGCGGGGGCCTCGACTCGCTCCTGAGCGTACGCGAGATTTGGAAGAACCGCGCCCACAACGGTCGCCAGAAGCATCGACTTTGATCGCGAAAAGTAAGCCATGAACCCCCCATGATGATGTTACCGAATGAAATTTCGTTTGGCTGCCTCCCGAGCCTTTTGCGCGGGCAATTCCGCCCGTTCGCAGCGCCAACCTACAATACAGATGTGTCTTGTAAAGTGGAAACTGGAAGGCCGGTTATTTCAAGCCAACGAGGCAGGCATTCGTTCAGGGGTCGGCAGTCACACCGTGCCTTGCGCCGCTACATGCTTTGGTCGCTGTCCCGTGCCAAGGTGCGCCTTGGCAGTTCACCACCCCACGGACTGTACGGTTCACCCGTTTAGTTACCTGCCCTATAAGCCGAGCATTCGTGGCAGGCATGTTTTCCCACGCAGCAAGCGTGCAGCCACTGTGTATCGTCGAAAAAGCGCCAGATTATTCCTGTAAAAAGCGACGCACATCGGTCGCTAATTGGCGCCGTGATTCAGCACCCAGGTAGGGCATGTGGCCGGATTCATAGGTTCGGAACTGGGTTCGGCCCAGCGGAATACCCGAATGACCCACCGTATATTCAGCAAGCCCAAGCGACGTCACCAGATCATAGTAGCCCGATCCCACCATCAAGCGCAGGTTCGGGTTCCGCGTCATCGCGGTCGCAAGGTCCAGCGCGAAGTTGCGGCTCCCAACCATGACTCCGGGCCCAAAACCGAAGTCCCATTGAAAGCCGACAGCGCTAAACGCAATGGCCTCATATGGCCGGTCAAGACGGACTTTCAGAACGTCGCGCGCGTAATCGCTCCACACACCAACAAAGGCTGGGACATATTGGCCCATGGCCGGATCGTCCGCGACCGAGTCGCCCCCATTTACAGATGATGGCAGCGTATAGCGGGCGTCGTACATTCCAAGCCGTCGCCGGTCCCCGCCCAGTAGCAGGTTGGCGAAAGTTCCGGCCGAGATGCGCAGATCGTTGGCGAGAACGACCTCGGGGGCGAGGCCGATCAGCGCGCCGAGTTGGCGAGCGACGTCAACGCGTGCCATCTCCGACAGCGTGGAGCCTTCGAACAGCGCGCCCAGATAAACGTCATGGACGAAACGGCGTGCCATGTCCGCCTGACCGGCCGGCGTGCACGCCCCGGCGATCTTGTGGTGATAGCAGGCAGTGGCGGCCAGTGTGGGCAAAATCTGGACCGAGCTTTCGTCATTCGGGGTGAGGCGTGGCAGTTCCATCGCTTGGCCAAGGAGAATGACGCCGTTCAAGGTGATGCCGTCCATCGTTCCCGTGGATGTCGGGCCACCCGCCAGGAGTTTGGCAACCACGGCCGCCCTGATCGTGCCATAGCTTTCGGAAAGAATGTATTTGGGTGCGTTTTCGCGGCCGTGGCGCTGCAGCCACTGACGAATAATGCTGACGGTCGCCCGCGCATCGGCATCCACGCCGTAAAAGTCCTCCGGCTTTCCGTTGGGCAAGATCCGGCTGTAGCCTGTACCAGGCGGATCGATCAGCACGATGTCAGCCACGTCAAGCGGGCTGTCAGGGTTGTCGACCAGGCGAAAGGGGGCGGTCGTGCGCGGTGCGGCGTTATCGTCCATGTCGACCCGCCGGGGACCAAGGAATCCCATGTGCAGCCACAGTGACGACGAACCTGGCCCTCCGTTGAATACAAAGACTACAGGGCGAGGAAACCTCGCAGAAGAAGAAATTCGCTCGTAGCTGGTGACGAAAACGCTTGCCGTCCCAGGAGAGCCGGCCGGTCCGAGCACAAACTCCTCGACCCGCGAGCGATAGGTGATCTTTGTGCCGTTGAACACGCCCTTGTGCTCAGCGTCGAATTGACGTGTGGCCGCGCTCGGGTTGGCAGCCTCGCTTGGAACGGATGCGGTGGCGGGTCCGGCAGCCAGGCAAGACCCGGCCAGAGCCAGCAGGGTTGAAGCGAAGGGCATGTTGAAAAACCGCATCGAGCGTCCTTGCTGTTATTCGGCGATATGTTACGATACAACACTGTATTGAATGTTGGAAGATGTCTCGGGTGCCTAGCATCTTCGAGCTTTGAAAAGTGGAAGACCCGGATGACGAGGTTCAGGCGAGCATTCCGAAGCTTGGGCAAGCTCGCTTGCAGTCGGATGCCTGGCGCTCTCGTTCTGACGGCGATTTCGACGGGTGTCTTGGCCAACACCACTAACGACACGGCTCCGCCGACCAAAATGCGCGGCAGTTTTACCGTGAGCAGCGTCGGAGATCTCATCAACGCTGATCCGCTCGACGTCGAACACAATGCAGACGCCCGTCGCTTGGCTCAGATCCTGCGGTCGAGCGATGTGGCCATTGGCAACCAGGAAAGCACAGTTTTTGATATCGCAACCTTTGCCGGGCCGGGGCCGGGCAGTCCCTATATCCTGCTGGGCCGTCCCACGCTCGCAAAGGGATTGAACGCCCTGGGTATCGACATGGTGTCTACGGCAAGCAACCATTCGAACGATTGGGGTATCGAGGGGCTGATCGCCATGACCAGGCTGCTTGATGCTGCTGGTGTCGTTCATGCAGGCGACGGCATGACGTTGGCCGAGGCCCGGGCCCCGCGCTTCCTGCGCGGCTCCAAGGGACGAGTCGCGCTGATCGCGGCTGCCTCGACTTACAAGCAGGGCGCCAAGGCGCAGGATGCGATCGACGGGGTACCGGCCCGACCGGGCATCAGCGGCCTTCGTGTACGCCCGATAGAGATCGTCAGCGCCAGCACGATGCGTCATCTCCGCGCTGCATGGGGGCAAAAACAGGGGCAGGGCGATCTCATCGTTTCGGTAGATACGCCGTTTGCGCAGCCGATTGAGAAGCGATACCGAGTCGGTCCTCGTCCCCGTGTGATCTATGACATGAATGTTGTCGATCACGATGCAATTATCGATGCCATCCGCGCTGGGAAGCGAGACGCCGATGTCGCGGTTTTCACGATCCACGCGCATGAAAATGACGACAACATGGACGATCTGGCATCCGGCCCACCGGCAGATTTCCTGGTGCGCTTGTTTCACGACGCAGTGAACGCAGGCGCGGACGTCGTGATGGGAGGAGGCCCCCATTCAATGCGCGGCATAGAAATCTACCGTGGCAAGCCGATTTTCTACGGGTTGGGAGTGTTTCTGTTCGGCGGCAATGTCGTGTTGACCCAGGAACAAAAGACCGAGCGATATGAGGACGGCCCCCAGCGGGACAACCGAAATCCGAAGGACCGGGCGTTCAAGGAGCCGGAAAGTTGGAGCGAAGGTTTTATTGCCACGACGCAGTTTGAGGATGGGAAACTACGCGAGGTTCGGCTTCAACCGCTCGACAGAAAGGCGGGCAACGGCACGCACTTGGCCACGCCCGTCCGCGCACGAGAAATTTTGGCACGGCTCCAGGATCTCTCACGGCCCTTCGGCACAGTGATAGCGATAGATGGCGCAACCGGTGTCATCCGTCCCTGACGCCAAGTTTTTCGAGGAAAGGATTGGCAATTGACCGTGACCAAATCGTTTAGGGCGTTATGGCTGACACGGCAGATATTCCCCCTGGGTGGCTTGAGCTGCGCTGCGCTGATGTTCATGACGCTGCCGGCTGCGGCGCAACAGAAGCCGGCGCTGTCCGTGTCCGGCGATCGCTCCAGCTGGCCAATCGAGACTCTGGAGGCGGAGGCGGGGCCGCGTCGCTTCGTCACGCATCATCGCGGTACTTTCGGCGGCGAGGTTGTGGATTACGACGCGACGGTGGGCGAAACGATCGTCAAGGACCGCAACGGCCGGCCGGCCGCCAGCCTGTTCACGATCGACTACGTCAGGAAACCTCTGGCGACCAGCACCGGGCGCCCCGTCTTGTTCATCTACAATGGCGGACCTGGCGGCGGATCCAGTTATCTGCAACTGGGCGCATTCGGACCGCGAAAGATGGCACGGTTCAATGTCGAAGCGCAGGCGGACCCGTCCACGCCCCTCGTCGATAATCCCTATACGATTCTGGATGTTGCGGATCTGGTTTTCATCGATCCGCCTGAAACCGGATATAGCCGTCTGCTGCCCGGGGTCGATCCGCAGACATTCCGAAACAGCGACGCTGATTCCGCCGCATGCGTGCAGCTGATCCGGCGCTGGCTCGAAGATCATGGCCGCACTGGATCACCGGTGTACCTTGTCGGTGAAAGTTTCGGAACGCACCGTAACATTCATGTCGGGCGCGATCTTGCCCGACTAAAGCCGCAAGTGCGGCTGGCCGGGATGGTGATGGTGTCCGGACCCGTACCAGCCAGCACCGGTGCTGATCCCGAGCCGCTCGACGCGGTCAGTCGAATAATCGATGTGGCGGCGTGGAGCTGGTATTACGGCCTGATTGACAATCGCACTCAGAGTCTCGCTCAGGCTGTCGACAGAGCGCGGGCGTTCGCGCTGGGACCGTACATTCAGGCCCTTCTGCTTGGCAATCGGCTGCCAGAAGCTGAGAAGGACGATATTGCCCGAAAACTTGCCAACCTCACAGGACTGTCGGCAGATTATTATTCGGAAAATAACCTCGTTATCAAGGCGCCCGCTACTGACCTTCTGAAGTCTCAAGGTAAGATGCTTAGTTTGTTTGATATCCGCTACACTGAAGCGGCAGCAACGGCACCAAGCGACCAGGAGCGTGATTGGGACGCTATGATGCGCGGTGTCGACAAGAACATGGAGCGCTTCGCGGCCGAAACGCTGAAGGTGAAGGGACTCGGAGACTATCACACGATTGCGCCCGGCGCGATCAGATGGAACTGGACCTTCATTCCAAACGGGGCGCGACTGGCATCGCTCTCTCGCCAGATGCGCGAAGACCCCACGTTGCGAGTTCTGGTAGGTGTCGGCCTCTACGACCGGGCCGCGTCGATGGGAGCGGATGAAAACGCCTTTGCGCGCATGGGGCATAAAGGGCAGGCGACGCTAACCTATTATGCGGCAGGGCACATGCTGTATTCGGACGCGCCCGGGCAGAAGGCTTTTCTTCGTGATGTACGGGCGTTCGTTCAAGGTCAGCCGGTACCTGGCGGCGTGATCCCAGTGACCGAACCAAAACGCTGATCTCGGTGGAAGGGGCGACGCGAAGTCTGCGACGCCCCACAGGACGCCGGTTGGAACCGCCATCGTTCGCCAGCAAGTCAGATGGCCGATCTGGCAACGAACAATGACAGCTTCCGCCGTTGCCGATACGACGGTGCTGCGACGCTCTTATGAAGCTATCGACAGGTCTGCGAAGGACTGCCGCTTGCACCACTTCGAGACGGTCGGCTCGTTGATTGCATATTGCTTCGTGAGGTTCGCAACCGAAGCTTGCGATCGCCGTAACTTCCCGCGAACGGCCTGCGTCTTGCCGCCGCCGTGGAGAGTCCGGCCCTTAGCTCCCTCTGCCGTGATGAAGAAAAATTCATGCCATCACATGGTGCGATTAACGACTAGGTCGCGGACGATTGCCTACGCCTCCCCTTCATCAATCTTGCGGGCGGTCTGTCTGTTCCGATCCCACTGTCCCGCTGAATCCCCGATGTCGCAAACCCCTAGACCCGCGATCCGCCGAGAAAACAGACTCGCAAGTGACGAAGCGCCGACTTTGCTTGTTGCTCGTGGCGTAGGTGGAGATTCGGCCGCGCTGCTGATCGAGCGGTACGCGCGCGGCGCCACATTGCCGCTTATCCCCTCCGCGCGCAGCATTGCTATCTGTACGCAACTAAGTACGATAATAAAAATGTTGCGTATGTGATGTTGAGTCGTCACAAAGAGGTAGACGCGATAGCCAAAACGGGGGGTCAAATGGCCGTGAATGCAATCGAGCAACGTGTTCGGCGATGCTTCCTGATGACGACAGCGCTAACGATGCTGGCTGCTGCACCTGCATTCGCGCAGGATGCCGTTCCTACAGCGCAAGGCGCTTCGGCGTCCGGTTCGCCGGCTTCACCCGGCCAAGGCGACATTGTCGTTACCGCGCAGAAGCGATCGGAACGATTGCTCTCCGTGCCGTTGCCCGTGACGGCGATCGCGCCGGCCACGTTGCTCGCCGAAGGTCGGGCTCAGCTGCAGGATTATTTCGACAAGATTCCGGGTCTTAGTCTGCTCTCGTCGGGTAGCGGCCAGTTCACGCTTGCGGTGCGCGGCATCAGCACGAGCTCGTCAAGCAATCCGACCGTTGGCATTGTGATCGACGACGTGCCATTTGGCGCAAGCAGCGTGACCTCTTATTCGTCGCGGTTGATACCCGATCTCGATCCTTCGGATCTCGCCCAGGTGGAGGTGCTGCGCGGCCCGCAAGGAACGCTGTACGGCGCGAGCAGCATGGGTGGGCTTGTCAAGTATGTGACGGTCGATCCTTCAACGGATGGCGTATTCGGCCAAGTGCAGGCAAACCTCATTTCGGTCGATGGTGGTGGTGTGGGCGGCGGCCTGAGAGGCGCGATCAACGTGCCGCTTGACGAGCAACTGGCGGTCCGCGTGAGCGGTTTCGGGCGGCGTGATCCCGGCTATGTCGATAACGCAACCACCGGTAAGGATGATGTTAACTCGGCCGATGCCTACGGCGGGAGAGTGTCATTGCTCTGGCATCCGGATGCCAACATCTCTTGGAAGGTGTCGGCGCTCCTGCAGAATATCGACGGTAACGGGACGTCTGAGGTCGATTCCAACAGCCTTTTCCAGACGAATTCGAGCGACCTGACTCAGACACGTTTGCCTGGGACCGGGCAGTATCGCAGCCGCGTGAGGCTTTACAGCTCTACCATTACGGCGGACCTGTCGGGTTTCAGACTGACGGCGCTGACTGGCTACGGGCAGAGCAAGTACAACGCGATTTATGACTATTCGCCCGCCTACGGCGTGTACTCGGCCCTCTTCAGCGGCAACCCCGCGGCACGGGGCGCAACGTTCCATAATATCTACAATACGCGCAAGTTCACCCAGGAGGTGCGTGTCGACCGCTCGATCGGTGATCTCATCGATTTCACTGTCGGCGGCTATTATGGCCGCGAGCGGACCAAAGGTCAGCAGATCATCAATGGCGTCTTGCAGAGCGCCGATCAGATCGCGCTCAACCTGGCAACGATCCGTTCTCACACCAACCTGGACGAGTTGGCCGCTTTTGGCGATGTGACGCTTCACCTGGGAGCTTTCGCGCTACAGGCTGGCGGGCGCTATGCACACAATACACAATCCTACCCCCGCACGGCCGTCGGCGTGCTGGTCGCACCGGGTACCACCGACATTCGCTCGAAGAGCAGTCTCGGCACCTTCGTGGTATCGCCACAGTATAAGTTCTCGGACAATGCGATGCTCTACGCGCGCGTCGCCTCAGGATACCGCATTGGCGGCCCCAACCCCAACGCCGCCGACGGTGCGCCAGCCAGCTACGCGCCTGATAAGACGGTCAATTACGAGTTCGGCTTCAAGGGCAGTTTCTGGGATCGACTGCTGACGATCGACACGTCGCTCTTCTATATCGATTGGCGGAACATCCAGCTATCGCTGAGCAATCCAACGAGCGGTTTGACCTATTTTACCAACGGACCTCGCGCGAAGAGTGAGGGCGTCGAGGCAGCGATTACCCTCCAGCCTACGACGGGGCTCACCATTGCCGCCAACGGCACCTACAACGTGGCCGAGTTGATCCGCGACCTGCCTGCCGGAGGCGGGGCGGGGCGCGACGGCGATCGCCTGCCATTCAGCAGCCGCTTTGCGGGCAACATCGCTATCGATCAGGCGATCCCTCTAAACGAGACCACCAGCGCCACCTTCGGCGGCACTGTCACCTACGTCGGGGCTCGCTACAGCGACTTCCAGCGCACGTTCAGTCTGTTGCGGCCGCGTTATCCCGCATACACCACCTTCGATCTTCGAGCGGGGCTCAAGCAGGGAGCGTGGTCGGTGAACGCGTTCCTGACGAACGTTTCGAACCGGCGCGGTGCCATCGGCGGCGCGACACGCAGTCTGCAATCGCTGGCAACGGCGGCGTTCGGGGCTGTTTATATCCGGCCTCGTACGGTCGGATTGTCGCTCGGGCGCTCATTCTGACACGCGATGGCGGAGTGGGCCGATGCTGAAGCCAAGCCTAGGACGCGGCGGTCTGAAATGCTGCTTTCTAGCAGCGGCGTGCAGCATGCTCGTGGCTGCTGGCGCCCCCCCGCCATCGATCCAGGAGCAGCCTGCGTCGACAGCGCCTCCGATGCCACCCTCCAAGCCTTCCGTAAGCACAACGTCGGAGGCATCGCCGGCGGCGTCCGTGGCAACCCACTATACCGGCAGGCATCTGTCGCTCGCTGATGTTCCGCCACCGCGCCGCTTCGTCACCCGGCATGTAACCACGATTCGCGGTCAGAAGATCGCCTTCACGGCAACCGCGGAAGAGAGTTACGTTACCAATATCGAAGGCGAGCCAACCGGGCGCTTCTTCACGTTCAGTTATGTGAAGACAGGCACCCGCGATCCTCGTCGTCCGGTCCTCTTCCTCTTCAACGGTGGGCCGGGCTCATCATCCTGCTGGTTGCAGATGGGGGCGATGGGACCCTGGAAAGCGATCCTCGATCGCAGCGTCAATCCCAGCAACGTGCCGCCGTTCGGCTATGCGGCCAATCCTGACTCGCCGCTCGATGTCGCCGATCTCGTCTTCATCGATCCGGTCGGTACCGGCTTCAGCCACGCTGCGGGTTCTACCCAGGACAGCGACTTCGCCGGCGTCGATGCCGATGCCGACAGCGTGGCGCGCTTCATCGAGGGCTGGTTGCAGCGCAACGGCCGGTTCACGTCACCGAAGTTCGTGCTGGGCGAGAGCTACGGCGGCTTTCGCGCCGCCATGATGCCGCGCGCGCTACTTGGCGGCATCCGCTACGTCGGCGTGATGCGGGGGATAACGCTGGACGGCGTGATCGTCGTCGGCGCGCCGCTGAGCACGGGCGCGAACAGCGGCGCGGCTCCGGGAATCGATGCGGGAATCGGCGGGGGCGCGCTGATCCCGGGCATGGCCATCACCGCGGACTATCATGGTGGCGCCGCCACCAGGTCGGCGGTTGCGGCCCGGTATGACCAAGTTTCCGCCTATGTCCGCGGTCCGTATGCGGACGCGCTTCGGCGCCTGCAGGCCGGTACCCTGCCGCAAAGTGCGCAAGCGGAAGTGGCTGGCCGACTGGCGGCCTTTACGGGCATTCCGGCCAAAACCTGGATCGACAAGCATCTGGTGTTGTCGCCCCCTGAATACTCGGCGCTCGCACTGGCGGGATTGGGGCTGAAACTTGGCCTATACGACAGCCGCTATACGCTGCCCGCTGCGCACGACGGGGGCGACTTCGTCGCCGATGATCCGGCGATGGCGCAATATGTGCCCGGGATCGTCGCTGCCTTTCAGCAGATGATCTACGACAAGCTCAAGGTCGTTATGCCGATCCCTTATGAAACGATCGTCTGGGAAGGCGTGTCCAGTCGCTGGAACAACCACCGTGTGGGCGTAGCGCCCGACCAGACATATGGTGACGATCTCGCAATCGCGATGCGCCGCCAACCGCAACTGCGTGTTATGCTGATGTCGGGCTATTACGATCTGCTGGCGACGCCGCTTGCTATGGAAAGTAGTGTCAAAGCCGCTGGCCTGCCTGCAGAGCGTGTGACGCTGCATAGCTACGAATCTGGCCACATGTCTTACCTGGGCGGCACTGCAGCTCAATTCGGTCGCGATGTGCGACAATTCATCGTCGACACGGTCGCCAGCCGCCCGGGCGCCGCAGCGAGCCCATCGTCGGCATCGTCCGATCGCCAATGATCGATCCAACCAGACCGAGAATCCAGCAATGAAGTGCTTCGTCCGTTCGCTCCTGACTACCGCTGCCTTAGCCACTGCCGTGACCGGAGCGGCTGCGCAGATCGCGCCGCAGCCGCTGGTGCCGCTGACGATGACGTCGCAACCCGGACCGAGGATATTCCGTACTTCGCACGTAGGCATCTTCAGCGGAAAGAAGCTGTCTTATACCGCCGAGGTGTCGGAGACGATCATCAAGGATATCGCCACCGGCAAGCCGACGGCGAGCCTCTTCGCCACCTCCTATGTCGTGTCTTCGGCGGTCGGGAAGCTGCGTCCCGTCATCTTTGCATTCAACGGTGGCCCTGGTGCATCGGCGGTGTTTCTGCAGTTTGGTGCACTCGGTCCCAAAATCGTGTCCGACATGGGACGTCCCGATCGTGGGTTGGTCGACAATCCACGCTCGCCGCTCGCCGTCGCCGACCTCGTCTTCCTCGACATGCCCGAGACCGGATATAGCCATATTTTGCCAGACGGTCAGAAGCGCGCGTTCGCCTCCGTGGACGGCGATTCGGCGGCGATGTCGCGGATGGTAGTGACCTGGCTGCAGAGCCACGGCCGGCTGAACGCACCCGTCTACATCTACGGCGAAAGCTATGGTACAATGCGAGCGGTGGCGATGGCACGCGACCTCGCCCGTGGTGAGCCGGCGATCAAGGTAGACGGGCTGATGCTTGGAGGAAATAGCCTTGGCTATTTCCAGAAGGGACAAATGCCCGACATTTTATATGCTGCCAACGCCTTGCCGATGATGGCGTCGGTCGCCTGGTACCATGGCCGCATCGACAATAAGGGCCAAACCTGGAAGCAGGCCGTCGATAAGGCGAGGCTGTTCGCGCGCACGGATTATATCGCCGCACTCATGCAGGGGTACGAGCTGACCCAAGCGGAGCGGGACCGGGTCATCGCCCGCCTCCCGGCGCTGATCGGCCTCCCAGCGGAGAATTTCATCCGCCGTAATTCGATCGTTCCGGCCGATTTCAACGCGGAGCTGCTGGCCGATCGGCACCTCGCCGTCGACGGCGATGACGGGCGCATCACGCACCCGGCGGGCGAACAGGAGTCGCTTAGGCAAATGCTGGCGCTCTACGACAAGCTGATGGGCGACTATGCTGCTACACAGATCGGGGTGGCCGGCCTGGGAGCGTATCATGCTCTCAATCCGGTGCTCAATCCGGAATGGAACTACTATACTTCAGGCGCGATGGCTCTCGACGTCACCCTGGCCGAAGAGATGAAGGCGGACCCGGCGCTGCGCGTGATGCTCGTGCAGGGCCGCTTCGATACGCTCACAACCATCGGCAACAGCGAATATATCATGCGGCAGGCGAAGCTCGACCGCAGTCGCTACAGCATCGCTTATTACGACGGTGGGCATCAACTAATCGCTCAGCCCGAAATCCTTGATGCGATTTGCGCTTTCGTCACCCAACACTGATCGAACGAGGACTATCATGCAGACCGATCGACGAACGCGGCTGATGGGCGCCGACGCGATCGCGGCGGAGGCTGGCATCGCGGTAGACGCTAACGAGCCTGCAGCTTGGCGGTAGCCAGCGGAAGAGAACCACATTGTATAATCACAAGCACTTGATAGCCGTGAACTGGCGCCGGCCGAGCACCGCCCGTGATGTGGAGGGGCAGAGTGGCGCAAACGATTAGATCCTCGTTATCCGTGGTGACACGGCTCGGCTGGGCAGTTGGCGAATTCGCGATCGCGAGCCATATGGCGATCCTGTCGATCTACCTTCTCTATTACCTGACCGACGTGCAGAAAGTGCCGAGCGCGCTGGCTGGCACGCTCATCCTCATTCCGCGCCTGTGGAACGTCGTTTCCGATCCGCTCATGGGCGGCGTGTCCGATCGGTTTCGATCGCGCTGGGGCCGGCGGCGCCCATTCCTGCTGGTTGGTTCGCTTATCTGGGGCGTTGCCTATGCAGCGATGTTCGCGATCCCTACCGACTTGACCTTGACGGCCAAGGCCGCCTGGTTCCTCGCCGCATGCTTTGCGGTCAATACCGGGCTCAGCCTCTATCACGTGCCCTATTCGGCGATGCTGCCGGAGATGACCGACGATGTGTCTGAACGGCTGGCGCTGACCGGCTACAAGGAAATCGCAGCGCGGTTCGCGGTGCTCCTCACGGTGATGGCGAGTCCGCTGATTGTCCACGCGGCGCCTGACCCGATCGCGGGCCACCGCTGGGTCGGCTTCGTGACAGGAGCGTTTATCATCCTATCAGGACTGACCGCCTTTTTCGCGACCGCCCGCGCGCCAAGCCGGAGTCTGCAAACGAGCAACGCAACGCTCGCCGAGCAGTGGCGAAGTTTCCGCACGAACCGGCAGCTTTTTCGCCTGTCGGGCGCCTATTTGTTCAGCAGCGCTTGCGACGCCTTCTACAGCGCAATGATGATCTATTTCGTCACAATCACCCTACGTTTGGACGGGGGCTTGATGGGAGCGCTGTACCCGATTGGCTCCATTACAGCGCTCGTGACGACACCGCTCTGGGCCACGCTCGGGCGGCGCATCGGCCGACGGCCCGCCTGCGCGATCGCTTATTCGGGCGCAGCCATCATATTTTGTCTCGCGCTGCTCGTGCCGGTCGGCATGCCCTTGCTGATGTTTCCCTTCATGGTCCTGCTCGGGGCGTTCTTTGGCGGAGTGTTCGTTTTGCCGAGTTCGATGACGCCAGACACAGTGGAGCTGGATGAAAAACGGAGTGGTCAGCGGCGAGAAGGGGCCATTTACGGCACATGGATCTTCACCCAGCAGACCGGAATGTCGATCGGCACCTTCTTGGTAGGCATCTATCTCGATCTCGTTGGCTATCATTCCGGCACCGTTGCCGCAGCGGCGGCCAGTCCATCAGTTCCGACCGCCATTCGGTACGGTTTCGCTCTCGTCCCGGCAGGGCTACTTATCGTGGCGGCAGGACTGGTACGTGGGCTTGCTATTGGCGGTCCCACGGTGGCGTCGGCAGGCAATCCTCTCGCGCCGGACGGGATGGCGCCACAAAAGCTTGCAGAGCGAAGCTTGGAGTAGCCACTCGTCGCAAGGCCGGTCGCGGAGAGGTCACCAATCTCTTCAGGGCGCCAAGATTTCGGCCTGCGCGGAACCATCGACAAGGATTTTATGATTGTATGCACATGTTCCCAAGATACCAAATGGTGCGCCCGCGCGAGTGGCTCTTGAGCGTCGAACATCGTCCGGGTCGAGTGTGAAAATGGCCTGGGCTACCGAAGGCGTAAGCGAATGATCGTATTGAACCATGACGATGTCGCGAGGCTGCTTCCCTGGGCGATGCTCACAGAACAGTTCAAGCGCGTCCTTTGCAATGATACGAGCGTGTCCCCGCCGCGTCTGCAGTTCGAACTCTCGGACGGTGCGCACGACCTTGGTACGTTACTGGTCATGCCCGCCTGGCGCGACGATGCACTGATCGGCCTCAAGACGGTGACGATCTGGGAGAGCAATCGTGCTCGCGGGCGCGCTTCGCACGGTGCCAGCTATATCATCATCAATGCGCGATCAGGCGTCGTCGAGGCGATTCTCGATGGGGGCATGCTGACCGAGCGACGTACCGCGGCAATGTCGGCAGCGGCTGCATCCTGCCTGATGCGCCAAGATACCATGCGCATGTTGGTTGTCGGCACCGGACCGGTCGCTCGATCTCTGGCGCAGGCGCATGCAGCTTGCCATAGCTTTGAGACTATCGAGATTTTCGGCCGGCGGGAAAAGGCGGCATCGGAGATGGCCGCCGAGCTGCGGGATGCTGGCTTGCCGACATCACAGTGCGAAAACCTCGAACAAGCGGTGCGCAGCGCAGACCTTATCGTAACAGCAACAAGTGCCACTACACCAATTGTCCATGGCCGTTGGCTCAAGCCTGGAGCGCATCTCAGTCTCATCGGGAGCTTCAAACCGACGATGCGGGAAGTGGACGGGGAGACGTTCCGCCGGGCGGGACAGGTCTGGCTCGATGACTGTGCCGCACTGGCGGAATCGGGCGATCTGCTGGACGCGATTGCCGAGGGTTGCCTCGACGAGAGCCGTATTGATGGTAACCTGCGATCGCTACTGCGGAGTTCCCGTCGCCCGGCGCCCCATGACATCACGATCTTCAAATGCGCCGGTTTTGCGGCCGCGGACCTGATCGCCGCCGAGTTCGCGCTCGCAAGAGCGTCGAGCGGTACGGTCGGCGCCTCTCCGAGAACCTTAGCGTTATGACGGCAATTCGCGCCTTCCAGATCCATGCCTTCACCTCAACGGTGTTCGGCGGAAATCCTGCGGGCGTGTGCCTTCTTGACACATGGCCGGCCGATGCGGTGCTGGCATGCATCGCCCATGATTTCGGCCCGTCGGTCACCGCGTTTGTCGGTCTGGGCGAAGGGACTCACCGCCTTCGCTGGTTCACGCGCGGCAAGCATGAGGTAATGAGCTTCTGCGGTCACGCGACGTTTGCCGCTGCCCATGCTGTCTTCCACGAGGTTGGCGCGGATGCCCTTCAGTTCGATACGGTCACTGGTATGCGTCCGGCCGCCTTGGTCGATGGCGGAATCAGTATGGGCATTCCCTGCTGGTCGAACAGCTTGGCCGGGGCTCCAGAAGGTCTGGAGCCGGCGCTACGCGCAACGCCATCTAGCGTTCATCGCAGCGAGCGCGACTGGATCGCGCTCTTTGACACGCCGGAGGAAGTCGCCGCACTCGCGCCGGATTACGACGTCATGCGCGCATTCGGCCACTCGGCGGTGATCGCCACCGCCTCCTCGGGAACGGATATCGTGTTTCGATTTTTCTGTCCCGGCTTCTCCACTGGTGAGCAGGAGGATCCTGCGACCGGTTCAGCTATCAGCGCCCTTGGCCCCTTCTGGTACGCACGCCTCAGGCAAGCGTCACTTCGCTTTACCCAATTGTCAGCGCGAGGGGCCCCCTTCCGAGTGACCGTCGCAGGCGACGCGGTTACGCTGCTGTCGCAATGCGTGACCTTCAGTCGCGGGTGGCTCGATCTGCCGGATCTCGCGGCAACATGAGAACAGGCTAGCCGCGCTGTTCACCTTCGTCGGAGACGCCGGAGTTGACATGGGTCATCGCGTCAGGATGCGAGCAGATCCACATTACCTCAGCGTCTTCCTCGCCGATCGAAGCCAAAGCATGACCCGCTCGGCTGTCGAAATATACGCAATCGCCAACCGCCAGATCCAGCGGTTCATAATGTTCGCTGAAGAGGCGAACAGCGCCTTTCAAGACGTATACGAATTCCTCGCCATCATGCGCTGGAAGCTCATTCCAGGACATACGCTCACGCGCCTTGATCGTCGTGAGGAGCGGAATGAACTCCTTGCGAGAAACGTCATTGACGAGCGCCTGATAAGCGTAGTTCGGGGTGCTGTACTGAACGCCGCAGCCTCGGCGGGTAACACCCCGCCGTCCCGTAGCAGCATTGTGCTGCGGCGCGCGGAACATATCAGCGACGTCGATCCCCAATCCCTGTGCCAGACGCACGATGATCTCATAACCTGGTGAGAGTTGGCCGCTCTCAATTTTCGAGATGGTCGAAGCCGCGACGTTGGCGCGCTGCGCCAATTCGTTCAGGGTCAGTTTCGCATTGTGGCGGAAAGTCTTGACGATCGAGGCGATGCCTGAGGAGGGAGCAACGCGCGAAAGCGCCGGCCGCGTCGGCCCTTTTGTTGCCGGCTTTGCCGCCTTTCTTGCAGTACGGGGATTTGCCATTTAGCGGATCTTCCAGTTGAATTGTCTGAGTTCGATAGCAGATAGAAAATGTCGAAGGCTACCGCACCGGAATGCCGAACCCGCAAGGATGACAAAAATCGTTCCTTCACCGCACGGGGGCCGCCTCGTCATAGAAGCGCATAATGTCGGCATACATCTCGCGGCGGACGTTATCGTCGCTATAGGCCATGTGACCGCCGTGATAGTATTTATAGGAGATATTGCCCGCGAGTGCGCGCGGAATTCTCAGATGGCGATAATCATAAACCGCGCCGTAAAAGATCGTCGAGAGATCGAACAAGCCATTCAACGCTAGCACCTTCAGCCGCGGATTGGCCGTCATCGCGTGAGCCAGATCATCACCGTAAGTACCGAACGGGCTGGTGAAACTACTGCTGCCGGTCCGACGAAAATCGAACGATCTGGCGATCTCCGGATCCGAGCGCCGATATTCGAGATCAGTGCTGAACCCAAGGTCGCGTTGAATATAGTCATTCATCTGGCTCACGATGATGCGGAAGGTGCCGTTACCGGATGGATCGAAGCTCGGAGCGTCGCGGGTGCCTGGCGCTTCGGCTGCGGTATAGCGCGTGTCGAGCTCGCCGACCGCGAGACCTTGATCGCGTAGCAACTCGGCCCGGAATTGATCCGGATCGACGCGCAGGTCGTTCTGTAGAATGAACTGCTTGGACAGACCGGAATATTGCGAGAGTTGTTGGGCTATCACCTCCCTATCGTCGTCACTCAGTGCGGTGCCCTTGGCGAGCGCCTGCGCGTACGGGCCCTCAGCCCACTGGATGGCGGAGGCGATCAAACTTTGCTCGTCGCCCGGCCGCGCTATCCGGCGATGATAGGCCGCAGCCACCGCATAGCTGGGCACGATCGACACGAAGAGGCGGTCGCCATGGTTGATGACGCGGGAGACATCCAGGATGGAACCGAGTGCGATGATGCCGTTCATCTGAACGCCGTCCCGCTGCAGGCGGTCCACCAGTACGGCGTTGCGCGCGGTCCCATAGGACTCGCCGAATAGAAACTTCGGCGAGTTCCAGCGATCGTGTGCGGTGATAAAGCGCTCGATACCTTTGGCGAACGCCTCAGCATCGGCATCCGAGGTCATGAAGTCGCGCGCTGCGACGCCGGGAGCCGGGCGCGAGTAACCGGTGTTGATCGCATCGAGGAAGACGAGGTCGGACTTGGGCAGCAAGGTCTGTTGATTGTCGATCAATCGATACGGTGGATTTGCCGCCGTCTCGCTCGGGCCTGGCAGTTCGGTGCGCTTCGGCCCGAAGGAGCCGAGATGGATCCAGACGCTCGATGAGCCAGGACCGCCATTATAGAGAAAGGTGATCGGCCGCGAGTGATCGTTCGGATTGAGCACATAGGCTACATAGAACATGCTCGCCCGCGGCTGACCCTTATCGTCGCGAATGGTAAGCGTGCCAGCTATGGCGGTGTATTTGAGGGCCTTGCCGCCGACCGTGATCTGATGCTGTGTCTGCGTCGATTGATCCGCGGCGAGTTTGGGAGACTCTTCAACCTGCCCGGCTGAACCCGGCTCCGCCCTCGTCGTCGACGGCACCGATGACAACGACGTGAGAGCAGCGAAGGTTAGAAGGGCAACTCGCATTCAAAGCTCCGTCGGAGACGCCGGACGAGATTGCGAGACGCTCTCAGGATCGAGGTCGCAACCGATGCGGCAGGTGTTCGCCGGCGCTTTCCTGCCCGGTGCCGAAGGCAGATCGTTACCATAGGAAAAATCGATATCAACGGAAAACTTTCCCTTCAATAGTGAACTTCAACCCAGTAGAAGGCTTAGAATCCGCGTCCGTCGCACCGCACCGGGCACGGTGTTCGAGATGGACGGAGTTAAGGTCACGGCCTTCGCCGTCGACCTGCCGACGGCGATCCGGCTTTCGGATATGCTGTCGAGTGGCACGGTCGAAAGGTCGTCCTGTCGGGAGACACGACCTACAGCGAAGCGCTAGCCGGCGCGGCACAGGGCGCCGACCTGTTGGTGTAGAACGTGATCGCCTTCAGCGAGCGGCTCAGCGGCGTGCCCGAAATGCAGGGCGTCGTCGCCAAGCTGACCACGCCCGAACAGGCGGCCAAAATGGCGAAGGCCGCCATGCCGAAGTTGATGGTTTCCGCTCACATCGTGACTAAGGACCTGCCCGAACCGCTGGCATCTCGCGACAGACACCTGGACCGGCCACTTCAGGCAACCCCAGCAGTTCCGTCTCTCTATCTCTAGCTGGCAGTTCCGGGAAGACACAATCGGGCAGACGTTTTGGAAAAGCGCCGCAGCGGGGCGCCTGAAGAGTTGATCCGACCCAAGCTTCCCGTTGAATCCTCCCAATCGGGAAAGCCCGCGCACTGGTATTTCAGTAATGTGGTGTTGACCCGGTAGCCCAAAACATGAAGGCGGCGATGAGAGCTGCGGCGGGTCGGATTGCCAGCAGCAGCATGGCGGCAGCGCCCAGCAGGCGCGGGAGCAGATGCATCGTGATCGTCCTTGGTGGAGAGCGCCTGCCGTCACCGGGGGCGTGCCGGGTGGCCCAGATCGTTGATCGTCGCTCGAATGCGATCGTTTGACGGATCGAGCGTCAACGCGCGTTGGTAACTGTCCCTCGCCCGGTCGAGCTGGCCGGCGGCACGATAGGCTTCGCCCAGGCTGTCTTGGGCATTGGCAGAATGTGGAAACCGTTCCGCGTTCCACCGGAACGCCGGCAGGCCAGCGTCGGCATCGAGGATGTTCATGGCATCGTAGCCGACGCGGTTGACGGTCGCTTCTAGCTGATCCGCCGGGATCCTTGCCGCGACTGCCGCCACGGCCTGGTCCCACCGGCCGGACGCCAGTCCCCGGTAGAGGGCTTCCTCCTGCTCCTCGCCTCTCCGGGCAGCGCCCGGCATGACGCGATCGGCGACGAGGGTGGCGAGCCGATGCCGATCGAACGTCGTGCGCCCGCCATTGTCGAGGTAGATCACGGTCGCGCTGTCTTCGGGGTCGGCATGCCGAAAGAAATGCCGCCAGACGAGGCGCACGTCGCCGCCGTGGCCCACGATCGTCACATCGTCGTGCCGGTAATATTCCCAGCCATGCGTATGCCACGCGGCATCGCCGGAGGGCATGGAGAAGGGCGACCAGGACTCGCGCAGCGCGGCAAGGGGCACGAGCGCGCCCCGAAGCAGCGCCTGCGACCAGCGGACCAGATCGGGCAGCGTCGTGAAGACACCTCGCGAGCCGAAAGTGTAGGCCGGCCACGACGGCGATACATAGGGCAGCGGCGGTCGATCGCGTCCGGGCGCGGGGCGATAGCTCGATACCAGGCC
>Ga0207641_10000761_pt1 | contig 34699 bp, 36 predicted proteins | sample KBSSwiS62_FD_184306 | JGI IMG/M metagenome (GOLD analysis project Ga0207641, IMG submission 184306) | Switchgrass rhizosphere microbial communities from Kellogg Biological Station, Michigan, USA - KBS Switchgrass S6-2 (SPAdes) (version 2) | ecosystem: Host-associated > Plants > Roots >... | reverse complement strand
CGCTGAGGGAGACTCATCATGTCCAACCACCAATCGAAATATCGCGTCTATTCGCTTGACGGCTCGGGTAAATTCCTGAGCGCTGAATGGGTTGACGCTGACTGCGACGAGAGCGCGATCGCCGCCGTTCAATCAAGCAAGCCCGGATCGAACTGCGAGCTTTGGGACGGCCGGCGAATGGTGGCGAAGCTCTCGCCTCAACGGCTCATGGCGTCAGTCTAAGACTGAGACACTGCCCAATGTCCGCAATGGGTCGATTGCTGACACTGAGGGCATTCAGGGTCGAACGCGGATAATCGTCTTGCCCCGCCGTCGCTCGGTCGAATTGAAGGTGGCCATGGCGTCGTCAAGGTTGGCTACGACACCGATGTTTGTCCGCAGCCGCCCGTCCTGTACCCGCTTAACAATCTCCCCGAGTTGCGAACGATCGGCTTCAACAACGAAATCAATCGCGCGGCCATCCGCGGGACAATCTTCCGGCGGGCCGACGACGGAAACCAGGGTCCCTCCCGCTCGAACTAGGCGTGCTGATCGCTTCCCGATTTCTCCGCCAATAAGATCGAAAACCAGATCGACTTTGCCGACGTCTTCCAATGCCCCATTGTCCAGATCAACGAACTCGTTGGCACCCAAGTCCAATGCCAGTTCGCGGTCAGCGGCACGTCCGGTGCCGATGACATAACCTCCGAACTCACGCGCGAGCTGAATCACTACCGACCCGACCGCTCCTGCCGCGCCATGAGCAATCACGCGTTGCCCAGCCCGAAGGCGCCCGTGCACGAACAGTCCCTGCCACGCGGTTAGGCCTGAAATTGGAAGGCTCGCGCCCACAGTGAAGTCCACGTCGCCTGGCAACTCCGTCAGGTTGCGGGCCTCGACCGCGACTGACTCTGCCAAGGTCCCATCCCGATACCAGTCCGTCAGCCCGAACACCCGCTGCCCAACAGTCAGCCCCGTCGTGCCGTAGCCGAGAGCTGTAACCACACCGGCGAACTCGTGACCCGGAATCGTCGGGGCTCGGCTCCGGCCGAGGCGATCTGTCCAAGTCGAAGGCCAGCTTAGCTCAGTGTTTACGAACCCTGCCGCGTGAACCTGGACCACCACGTCATTTATCGCTGCCTGAGGTTCTGGCCGATCCACGCGCGCCATGCCGGCCGTTCCTGCCGCCTGGTCGGTCACCACTATTGCCTTCAACTGAGGTCTCCTCTCGTCGGCCATCTGACAGCACTGCCGACGCCTAGGATTTGCTCATCCGGAGTTCCAGCTGCAATGTCTGGAATGGGTCGAAACCGGACCTTGGAAATTCCGATCATGTGGGAAACAAACGGGGTAACGATGCGGCATATGAGGCGATTCGCCTTGGAAGTTTGGCGTCGCTCGGCTTCGCCAGCCTTCAGCATTTGAATTTGCTCGTTTAAGGAGCCAACAATGCGTTTAGCTTTGATCGGCCTTGGCCGTATGGGTTCGAACATCGCCCGCCGGTTGATGCAGGCGCGCCATGAGGTCGTCGCCTTCGACCTTAATTCCGACAGCGTCGCGCAGTTGGCCAAGGAAGGCGCGGTTGGCGCGAATTCCCTCGCTGACGTTGCCGCCAAGCTCAGCGCGCCGCGCATCTTCTGGGTTATGCTGCCGGCGGGCGGTCCGACCGAGACGACGATCGCGTCTCTGCGCGACCTAGCCGAGCCCGGCGACATCATCATCGATGGCGGCAATACCTTTTTCAAGGACGATGTCCGCCGCGCCGGCGAATGCGCGGGGAAGGGCGTCCATTATGTCGATGTCGGCACGTCGGGCGGGGTGTGGGGTCTCGAGCGCGGCTATTGCCTGATGATCGGCGGGGACGTCGATGTCGTGAAGCAACTCGATCCGGTCTTCGCGACGCTGGCCCCGGGCCTCGGCACGATTGCTCGGACCGAGGGCCGGACATCGCCCGACGATCGCGCCGAACGCGGCTATGTTCACGCCGGGCTGGCTGGCGCCGGCCACTTCGTCAAGATGGTCCACAACGGGATCGAATATGGCCTGATGCAGGCCTATGCCGAGGGCTTCGACATCCTCAAGGGCCGTTGCTCCGACAAGCTCCCCGAGAACGAGCGGTTCGCGCTCAACCTGCCCGACATCGCCGAGGTCTGGCGGCGCGGCTCGGTGATTTCCTCGTGGCTGCTCGACCTTTGCGCGATCGGACTCGCTCGCGATCCGGCGCTCGATCATTTCTCCGGCCAGGTCGCCGACAGCGGCGAAGGCCATTGGACGGTCGATGCGGCGATGGAGGAAGCAGTGCCGGCGAACGTCCTCACCGCGGCTTTGTTCGCGCGCTATCGCAGCCGGGTCGACAGTACCTTTGGCGACAAATTGCTCTCGGCGATGCGCTTCGGGTTCGGTGGGCACGTCGAAATGCCGCAGTGACGGCGCGGAATTAGATCGCCAGGTCGCGCAGCCGTTGCGCGAAATGCGGAGCCTGGGCGGCGTCCCGAACGGCAATGAACACGGTATCGTCGCCGCAGATGGTGCCGACGACCTCGGGTAGCGTCGATTGGTCGAGCGCCACCCCGATCAGATGGGCCGAACCGGGCGGGGTCTTGAGCACCACCAGATTCCCGGCCACGTCGATCGCGCGGACCCAGTCGCGGAGCACGGTAACCAGTTGGGTAGATCCTTGACTGCCGGTCGCGATCTGTTCGGGGAGCGCGTAGCCGAGGCGCCCGTCACGTCGGACCTTGGCCGCACCGAGCTGCTCGAGATCGCGCGAGATCGTCGCCTGGGTAACCGCGAAGCCCTGGTCGGCAAGGCGCTCCGCAAGCTCGTCCTGGCTGGCCAGCGGCTGACTGCGGATCAGCTCCGCGATCGCCCGGTGGCGCTGTTCTTTGACATCGGTCACCGTATACATATGCATTAACTTGCATAATTATGCAAATGCGGCGATAGGCCCGCGCTCATGATTCGCACCGCGATCCTTGGGGCCTCCGGCTATGTCGGCGGCGAGCTTCTGCGCCTCATTTCCGCGCACCCCGAGCTGCGTGCGACGACATTGCTCGGCGACAGCAAGGCTGGGCGGCGGTTAGCGACGGTCCATCCGCATCTCGCGCCGGCCTATCCCGAGGCGACGATCGAGAAGTTCGGCGATCTCGACGGCGTCGACCTCGTCTTCGCCGCACTGCCGCACGGCAAGAGTCAGGAAATCGCGCCCGCGGTCCTGGAAGCGGGCATTCCGTTCGTCGACCTCGGCGCGGACTTCCGGCTCGATGACGCGGCAACTTACGAGCGCTGGTACAGCCATTCGCATCAAGCGCCCGAGCTGCTGAACAAGTTTGTCTACGGCATCCCGGAACTCAATCGGGATGCAATCCGCGGGTCGAAGGCGGTCGCTGCGGCGGGATGCTACGCGACGGCTGCAATCCTCGCGCTCAAGCCGCTCGTCGATGCCGGCTTGGTCAAGCCGGGTAGTATCATCGTCGATGCCGCGTCGGGGGTCAGCGGGGCTGGGCGCGAGATCAAGGAGGCGACCGCGTTCAACACCGTTGATGGCAGCTTTGCCGCTTACGGCCTCCTCAACCATCGGCACACCGCGGAAATGGAAATGGCGCTAGGCGGCGTGGTGCTGTTCACGCCCCACCTCGCACCGATGACCCGCGGCATTCTCGCGACCTGCTACGGTGAAGCGGGCGGCGCATCCGATCCGCTCGAAGCCCTGCGCGCGGCCTATGCCGACGAGCCCTTCATCCACGTCACCGCCGACCCTCCCGCGACCAAATGGGTCGCCGGGTCGAACGGCTGCCAGGTCACCGCTCGTTACGACGAACGCACCGGCCGGGTGCTCGCGCTCGCCGCGATCGACAATCTCGGCAAGGGCGCTGCGGGGCAGATGATCCAGTGCGCGAACCTGATGCTCGGCCTCGACGAGGCCGCCGGGCTGACCGCCTGCGGGGGCTACCCATGAGCGTCACCGCCGCCTTGGGGTTCGTCGCCGCCGGCTGCCACGCCGGGATCAAGCGGCGCAAGTTCGACATGGCGCTGCTGGCAACTGAGGACGGTTGCCCGGTGCCCTGCGCCGCGGTCTTCACCCAGAACAAGTTCGTCGCGCCACCGGTCGAGCTCGACCGCGCGACGCTCGACGCCAACGGCTGGCAGGCGGCGGCGGTGATCGTGAATTCGGGCAACGCCAATGCCGGCACCGGCAAGCCCGGTTACAAGGACGCGCAGTTGATGGCCGCAGCGACGGGCCACGCGCTGCAGATCGCCAATTCGCACGTCATGGTCTGCTCGACCGGGATTATCGGCACGCCGCTGCCGATGGAGCCGATCCTCAGTCACGTGCCGCACCTGGCGAAGAAATTGTCGGTCGCCGGTGGGCATGACGCGGCGCGCGGCATCCTCACCACCGACCATCAGACCAAGGAAGTCGTGATCCAGGGGTCGAATTTCACGCTCGGCGGGATGGCCAAGGGCTGCGGAATGATCGCGCCCAACATGGCGACCATGCTCGCCTTCCTGACCACCGACGCCGACGTGCCGCGGGCGGTGATGCAGAAGGCGCTCAAGGCGGCGTCCGACGCGACCTTCAACACGCTCAACGTCGACGGAGCGACCTCGACCAACGACACCGCGATGCTGCTGGCGTCGGGCAAGCGCGGCAAGGCCGATGCGGACGAGTTCGTGAATGCCGTGCTTGCCGCATGCCGCGACCTCACGATGCAAATGGCGCGCGATGCCGAAGGCATGACGCGGATGGCGCACGTCACCGTTACCGGCGCGGCGAGCGAAGCGGAGGCCAAAGCCGCTGCGAAGTCGATCGTCGAGAATAACCTGGTCAAATGCAGCTGGTACGGTGGCGATCCTTACTGGGGCCGGCTGATGGCCGCCGCTGGCTCTGCCGGAGTCGAGCTCGACGTCGCCAAATCGCGCGTCGCCTACGGCGGGATCGTCGTCGCCAAAAGCGGCGTCGCCATCGCCCACGACGGTCAGGCCCTGACTGAACATATGATGGGCGATGAAGTCCAAATCGAAGTTCATCTCGGCGCGGGCAAGGCGTCGGCCAAAATGATCGGGATCGATCTCGGGCCGGGCTACATCCGCGAGAATTCGAGGACGTCATGACAGCAGCCGAAACCGCGCGCATCCTGGTCGAGGCGCTCCCCTACATCCGCCAATTCGCCGGCAAGTCGGTGGTCGTGAAACTCGGTGGCGCGGCCATCGACAAGCAGTCCGACCTCGCGCTGGCCCAGGACGTCCTGCTTCTGCGCAGTGTCGGCGTGCGCTGCGTGCTGGTCCACGGCGGCGGACCGCAGGTCGACACCATGCTCCGCCGCGTCGGCAAGGAGCCCGAGTTCAAGGACGGCCTCCGGGTCACCGACGGCGAGACGCTCGAAATCGTCCGCATGGTGCTGGTCGGCAAGATCAACCGCGACCTCGTCGCCACAATCAACAGCCAGGCCGGCGACGAGCCGGTCGCAGTCGGCGTGTCGGGCGAGGATGCCGGACTGCTGACGGTCACCCCGGCTGATCCGGCGCTCGGTTTTGTCGGCAATGTCACCGCGGTCCGCGCCGAGCTGATTCATCGCCTGCTCGACGACGGTTTGACCCCCGTCATCTCGACTATTGGGGCGAACACCGAGGGGCATCCCTACAACGTCAACGCCGACGAGGCGGCGCGGGCGATTGCGGTCGCGATGAAGGCCGAAAAAATCGTCTATCTGACCGCGGTCCCCGGCTTGCTCGAAGACGCCTACGACGAGACGACTTTGGTGCCGCGCCTGACCGCCGCCGAGCTACGCGATCGCATCGACCACGACAGCGTTGGCGAGGGCATGATCCCCAAGCTCAAGGCCTGCGCCGACGCGGTCGAGCAGGGGGTCGGCTTCGCCCACATCATCGACGGCCGGGTCCACCATTCGCTGCTGATCGAATTACTGACCGATCATGGGGTGGGAACGATGGTCAAACTGGATCAAAGCTGGTGAGGCATCTGCTCGCCATCCGCGATCTCGCGCCGGACGATCTCAAGCGAATCCTCGCTTTGTCCGAAGCGCCAGCGCCGCGCTCGCTCGCGGATAAGGGCGTCGCGCTCTATTTCGAGAAACCGAGCGCGCGCACCCGCAATTCTATGGAGCTGGCGGCGGCGCAGCTCGGCGGCCATTCGGTCTATCTGACGGCGGCCGAACTCGGCATCGGCAGCCGCGAAAGCGTCGCCGACGTGACCCGCACACTCGCTTGCTATCACGCGATCATCGCCGCCCGGGTGTTCGACCACGCTCTGTTAGAGCAGATGGCCGCACTGAACGCCGCGCCGGTGCTCAACATGTTGTCGGCGACCGATCACCCGCTCCAGGCGCTCGCCGACATGCTGACCGTCAAGCAACTCGTCGGCCGCATCGAGGGCGCGCGGATCGCCTTCATCGGCGAAGCCAACAATGTCGCCCGTTCGCTCGCTGAGGGCTGCGCACTGCTCGGCGCCCAACTTGTCGTCGCCAGCCCCACGGGCTTTGGCTTTGGCGCGCCAATGCTCGCGGTCGAGCAGGTCGCCGATCCGGCCGAGGCGGTCGACGGCGCCGACATCGTCTACAGCGACGTCTGGGTGTCGATGGGCGACGAGCCCAGCGAGGAGAAGCATGCAGTATTCGAACCCTATCAAGTCGACGAGGCGCTGATGGCGCAAGCGCCAAACGCCTGGTTCCTGCATTGCCTGCCGGCGCGGCGCGGCGAGGAGGTCACCGCCCCGGTGATCGACGGCCCGCGCTCGGCGGTCTGGCGTCAGGCGACCAACCGGATGCATACCGCGCGCGGCGCGATGCTGTGGATGCTGGGACAATGACCAACAAGAAGTTGAAGGTGGTGCTGGCTTATTCGGGCGGCCTCGACACCTCGATCATCCTGAAGTGGCTGCAGACCGAATATGACGCCGAGGTGGTGACCTTCACCGCCGACCTCGGCCAGGGCGGCGAGGTCGAGCCGGCGCGCGCCAAGGCCGCGATGCTCGGGGTCAAAGCGGAGAACATTTTCGTCGACGACCTCCGTGAGGAGTTTGTTCGCGACTTTGTCTTCCCGATGTTCCGCGCCAACGCTTTGTACGAAGGGCAATATCTGCTCGGCACGTCGATCGCCCGGCCGCTGATCGCCAAGCGCCAGATCGAAATCACGCGAGCGGTCGGCGCCGACGCGGTCTGTCACGGCGCCACCGGCAAGGGCAACGACCAGGTCCGCTTCGAGCTTGGTTATTATGCGCTTGAGCCCAACATCCGCGTCATCGCCCCGTGGCGCGAATGGCAGTTCGCGAGCCGCGAAGCGCTGATCGACTTCGCCGAGAAGCACCAGATCCCGATCGCCAAGGACAAGCGCGGCGACGCGCCTTTCTCGATCGACGCCAATCTGTTGCACTCCTCGTCGGAGGGTAAAGTGCTTGAGGATCCGGCGGTCGAAGCACCGGAATATGTCCACCAGCGGACGATCTCGCCCGAGGATGCGCCCGACACGCCGACTGTCATTACCATCGACTTCGAGCGCGGCGACCCTGTCGCCGTCGACGGCGAGAAATTGTCGCCGGCCGCCTTGCTCACTCGCCTCAACCAGCTCGGGCACGACAATGGCATTGGCCGTCTCGACCTGGTCGAGAATCGCTTCGTCGGGATGAAGTCGCGCGGCGTTTATGAAACCCCGGGCGGCACCATCCTGCTCGCCGCGCATCGCGGGATCGAGAGCATCACGCTCGACGGGGGCGCCATGCACCTCAAGGACGAGCTGATGCCGCGTTATGCCAAGCTCATCTACGACGGCTTCTGGTTCAGTCCCGAACGCCAGATGTTGCAGGCGGCGATCGACTACAGCCAAGCGCATGTCCGCGGGGGGGTGACGCTCAAACTCTACAAGGGCAATGTGACGGTGATCGGACGGGAGAGCGAGCATTCGCTCTACGATCAGGATCTGGTGACGTTCGAGGAGGGCAGCGGCGACTACGACCAGCAGGACGCGGCGGGCTTCATCAAACTCAACGCGCTCCGGCTGCGGACGCTCGCGCAGCGTCGGCGCAAGCTAGAGCCCTAGTTCCTTTTTCGCTTTGGCAATCTGCTCACGGACGCGGACCGGCGCGGTGCCGCCGTAGCTGGTGCGGCTGGCGACCGAGGCTTCGACGCTGAGCACCGAGAAGACGCGCTCGTCGATGCGCTGATCGATCGCCTGCAAGTCATCGAGCGGGAGCTCGGCCAGTTCGCAGCCGCGCTCCTCGGCAAGCTTTACCGCGCGGCCGGTGATGTGGTGCGCCTCGCGGAACGGGACGTTGGCCTCGCGCACCAGCCAGTCGGCGAGATCGGTCGCGGTCGAGAAGCCCGCGGCGGCGGCTTCGCGCATCCGTTCCGGCACAAACGTCAGCGTCGACAGCATCCCCGCCAGCGCCTCGAGCGACAGGATCAGCAAGTCGCGGGCCTCGAACAACGGCTCCTTGTCGTCCTGCATGTCCTTTGAATAACCGAGCGGCAGGCCCTTCATCGTGACCATCAGCGACACCAGCGCCCCGGTAATCCGTCCGCTGTGCCCGCGCACCAGTTCGGCCGCGTCGGGGTTGCGCTTTTGCGGCATGATCGACGATCCGGTCGAGAATTCGTCCGACAGTCTGACGAAGCCGAACATCGGGCTCGCCCACAGGACCAACTCCTCGGCGAGGCGCGACAAATGCAGGCTGCACTGGGCCGCGGCCGACAGATAATCCAACGCGAAGTCGCGGTCGGAGACGACATCGAGGCTGTTCGCGCTAGGTCGCTCGAAATGCAGCGCGCCGGCGGTCGCGTCGCGGTCGATGGGAAAGCCGGTGCCACCCAGCGCGGCGGAGCCCAGCGGACTTTCGTTCATCCGCGCCCGGGCATCGGCGAAGCGCGACGCATCCCGCCGCAGCATCTCGTAATAGGCCATTAAATGGTGGCCGAGCGTCACCGGCTGGGCGACCTGCAAATGGGTGAAGCCGGGCATGATCGTCTCGGCATGATCCCCGGCGCAGGCAACGAGCACGCGTTGCAGGCCGCGGATGGCGCCGACCGCTTCGTCGCACGCGACCCGCACCCACAATTTGAAATCGGTCGCGACCTGGTCGTTGCGCGAGCGCGCGGTGTGCAGCCGCCCGGCGGCCGGCCCGATCAACTCGCCGAGGCGGTGCTCGACGGTCATGTGGATATCTTCGAGCTCGGCATTCTCGGGCACGCCGTCACGCTCATATTCGGCGGCGATCGTGTCGAGCCCGGCGATGATCGCGTCCGCGTCTTCCTGGGCGATGATGGCCTGGTCGCGCAGCATCGCGGCGTGGGCCTTCGAGGCGGCAATGTCCTCGCGCCACAGTCGTTTGTCGAAGCCGATCGAGGCGTTGAACTGACGCATCAGCTCGGCCGGTTTACCGCCGAACCTCCCGCCCCACATCTGCTGGCCGTCATCCTTTGCCATGGCTGGCGCCGTGCCACGAGCGGGAAGGGGGGTCAAACGCGCAACTGGCTAGCTACAAAATAACCCTGCCGGATTTTCGTTTATTTTCAGCCGCGTGCATTGTTGCTATTGATCCAGATTGGCAAAGGGGATTCGCTGTGGGTGACAGCCGCGCGGCCAATGATGACGGCGGGATCAGCCTCGATGAGGCGATCGCCCTGCTCGACGAGATCGAGCGGCTGCGCGCGCAAGTGGCGGCGGGCGAGGCGCGGCTGCTGGAACTGGATCGCCTGGCCCACCGCGATCCCCTGGTCGACCTCCCCAACCGCCGCAGCTTCATCGCCAGCCTCGAGCATTTGATTGCGTGGGTCGAGCGCTACGGCTTCGAGGCCGCAATGCTGTTTGTCGACGTCGATGGGCTGAAGGCGGTCAACGACAAGCTCGGCCACAACGCCGGGGACAAAGCGTTGATCAAGATCGCGCGTCTGCTGGTGGCGAGCGTCCGCAAGGCGGATTTCGTCGCGCGCCTGGCCGGGGACGAGTTCGGCATCCTGCTCGAGCATGCGGATGAGCTGAGCGCGTGGAAGATGGCGCTGCGCGTGGTCGAAACCGTCGACGAATGCGAGTTTTGCGTGAATGGCGTGTGCTTGCCGCTCAGCGTCGCCATCGGTGTCGGCGTGATCGAACCCGGCGACACGCCCGAGACGGTCCTCGCGCGGGCCGACATGGAAATGTATCGCATCAAGGCGATTTCCAGCACGGCACCGGCGGTGGGGTGATGCGCCTCATCTGAAGTGCCTCCACGACCTCGGGCGCGGCCTTCGTTCGTTTTCAGTGGTTCGGCCCGGCTTTCGCCAATGTGATGGCGAGACTTTGACCTACGGCATCCAGGGCGTGACGCCAGTCGGCGGGATTGCCACGCTCGTCGCCGGCGACGGCAGCGGCACAATCGGCTGGAGCTTCAGCGTCGACAATGGCGACCTGCAGTACCTCGGCGAGAACGACTTGCCCAGATCATATCCCCTCATCTTGAACGGCTTGCCGACCAAGGGGAGGTAGCCCTTGACGGTGCGTAGAAGAAAGCCCCGCATTGCTGCGGGGCCTTCTCGTTCTCAGGACTGATTCCCGGCCTGCGCCGGGGAAACAGCTTAGTCGTCGTTGTTGGTGAGGAACGCCGGCGCGAACTCGGGCGCGGGCCCGTCTTCGCGATGGCCTTCGCCGCCTTCACGGCGCGGGCCACGGTCGCCACGGCCTTCGCCGCGCGGGCCACGGTCGCCGCCTTCGCGACGCGGTCCGCGATCGCCGCCACCATCACGGCGCGGGCCACGGTCACGGCCACCATCGCGGCGCGGGCCACGATCACGGTCGCCGCGCGGGCCGCGATCACCACCTTCGCGCGGTTCGCGCGGGGGACGGGTGTCGGGCAGTTCCTCGCCGGTTTCCTGGTCGACCAGGCGCATCGACAGGCGGACCTTGCCGCGCTGGTCGACCTCGACCAGCTTGACCTTGACCTCCTGGCCTTCGGACAGCGCATCACGGACGTTCTCGACCCGCTCGTTCTTGATTTCGCTGACGTGGACCAGCCCGTCCTTGCCCGGCATGAAGGTCACGAACGCGCCGAAATCGACGATGCTGGCGACCTTGCCGGTGTAGATGGTGCCGACTTCGGGCTCGGCGACGATGCCGCGGATCCACTGCCGCGCGGCCTCGATCTGGGTCAGGTCGGACGACGAAATTTTGATCACGCCCTCGTCGTCGATGTCCACCTTGGCGCCGGTCTCGGCGACGATTTCGCGGATGACCTTGCCGCCGGTGCCGATGACTTCGCGGATCTTGTCCTTGGGGATCTGCATGGTCTCGATCCGCGGCGCATGAGCCGACAGCTCCTCGCGGGTGTGGTCGAGCGCCTTGGCCATTTCGCCGAGGATGTGGGCGCGGCCGTCCTTCGCCTGGGCGAGGGCGACCTTCATGATCTCCTCGGTGATGCCGGCGACCTTGATGTCCATCTGCAGCGAGGTGATGCCTTCGCTCGTGCCGGCGACCTTGAAGTCCATGTCGCCGAGGTGGTCTTCGTCACCCAGGATGTCGCTGAGGACTGCGAAGTCCTTGCCTTCGAGGATCAGGCCCATGGCGATACCGGCGACCGGGCGCTTCAACGGCACGCCGGCGTCCATCATCGCGAGTGAGCCACCGCAAACCGTGGCCATCGACGACGAGCCGTTGCTCTCGGTAATGTCGGACAGAACCCGGATCGTGTAGGGGAATTCCTCCATCGTCGGCAGTATCGGGTGCAGCGCGCGCCAGGCGAGCTTGCCATGGCCGGTCTCGCGCCGCGACGGGGCGCCGAAGCGGCCCACTTCACCGACCGAGTAAGGCGGGAAGTTATAGTGCAGCATGAAACGCGAATAACTCAGGCCCTCGAGCCCATCGATCATCTGCTCCGATTCCTTGGTGCCGAGCGTCGTGGTGACGATCGACTGGGTCTCGCCGCGCGTGAACAGGGCCGAACCGTGGGTCCGCGGCAGGAAGCCGACGATCGCCTCGATCTGGCGGACGGTCTTAGTGTCGCGACCGTCGATGCGGCGGCCTTCCTTGAGGATGGCGCCGCGAACGATGTCGGCCTCAAGGCTCTTGACCGCCTTGGATGCCGCCATCTGCTCCTGCGGGTCGGCCTCGGCGAACGCTTCCTTCGCTTTGTCGCGGGCGACGGTCAAAGCGGCGGAGCGCTCCGACTTGTCGGTCAGGCGGTAAGCGGCGTCGATGTCCTTGCCGATCAGGTCCTTGAGCTTGGTCTTGACCGCGGCCTTGCCGTCGGTGCTGGCGAGGTCCCACGGCTCCTTGGCGGCTTTCTCGGCCAAAGCGACGACTGCTTCGCAGACCTTCTTGCTGGCCGCGTGGGCGAACATAACGGCGCCGAGCATGACGTCTTCCGACAGCTCCTTCGCTTCGGATTCGACCATCATCACTGCGTTCATGGTGCCGGCGACGACGAGGTCGAGCTCGCCTTCGGCGACCTGGGTGTTGGTCGGGTTAAGGATATATTCGCCGTTGGCGTAACCGACCCGGGCGGCGCCGATCGGGCCCATGAAGGGAACGCCAGAAATGGTCAAAGCGGCCGAGGCGGCGATCATCGCCAGGATGTCGGGCTCGTTCTCGCCGTCGTAGGAGAGGACCTGGGCGATGACGAGGACTTCATTGTAGAAGCCTTCGGGGAAGAGCGGACGGATCGGACGGTCGATCAGCCGGCTGGTCAGCGTTTCCTTTTCGGTCGCCCCGCGCTCGCGCTTGAAAAAGCCGCCCGGGATGCGCCCGGCGGCCGAGAATTTTTCCTGATAGTGGACGGTCAGCGGGAAGAAGTCCTGGCCCGGCTTGACGGTCTTGGCGGCAGTCACCGCGCAGAGGACGACGGTTTCGCCGAGGGTCGCGAGGACCGCGCCATTGGCCTGGCGGGCAACGCGGCCCGTTTCGAGCTTGAGGGTTTTTCCGCCCAGCTCGATTTCGACGGTTTTGGTATTGAACATGGTGTTTCCTTTGTCCCGCGGGCCAGATGCCGGCGGGTTCATCAATCGCAGGCTAGCCGGCCTGCAGCGGTGCGGGGCGCCTTTGGCCCCATGGACGCCCCGCCGAATGCGGGACTGAACATAGACGAAGCGGCCCGCGAAGGGCCGCTCCAAAGAGTTATTTGCGAAGGCCGAGCTTGGCGATCAAATCGGTGTAACGCTGCGCGTCTTCACGACGGAGATAATCGAGCAGCGAGCGGCGCTTGTTGACCATCATCAACAGGCCTCGGCGCGAGTGATTGTCCTTCGCGTGGGTCTTGAAATGCTCGGTCAACGTCTGGATGCGGCTGGTGAGGATCGCGACCTGGACTTCGGGCGAACCGGTGTCCTCCTTATCGCGGCCGTGTTCCTTGATCAGCTTCTGCTTGAGTTCGGCGGTAATCGACATCGGTTCACTCCTGTCTTGTCAAAGGTTGAACCCCCGGACGACCGCGAGGCCGTCGGCCGTTGCTTCGACCAGCGCGACCAGAGTTCCCTCCATTGTCGCCAGCTGAAGCCCCGGCTGTGCGGGGAACCCGAAAAGCTTCTGTCCGTGACGGAGCAGTTGGGCTTGATCGGGGGTGACGGGGAGGGCCGGGATGTCGTCCAGCGCCGCTTGCAGCGGAACAACCGCCCCATCGAGTTGCCGCGCCTTAGCGGCAATTTGCAAAAAGTCCAGCGAAATGGCCTGTTCGAGGGCGAACGGCCCGGCGCGGATGCGTCTTAACATAATGACGTGCCCGACCGTATTCAACGACCGCGCGATGTCGCGGGCGAGGGAGCGGATGTAGGTGCCCTTGGAGACGGTAGCGGCGAGGGTGACCTCATCGGCCACCGCCGAAACCACCCGCAAGTCTCGGACCGTCACCTGTCGCGGCGTGATTTCGACCGTTTCGCCCGCGCGAACCCGGTCCGACGCCCGTTTTCCGCCGATCTTCAGGGCGGAATAGGCTGGCGGGATTTGCTCGATTGGGCCGGTGAAGCTGGGCAGCACGGCTTCGATTTGGTCGATCGTCGGGCGGACAGCGCTGCGGGCCACGACTTCGCCCTCGGCGTCCAGCGTATCCGTTTCCTCGCCGAATCGGATCGTGAACGCATAGGCCTTGGTCGCGTCGAGCAGGCGGCCAGCGAGCTTGGTCGCTTCGCCGAGCGCGATCGGCAGCACTCCGCTCGCCAGCTGGTCGAGCGTGCCGCCGTGGCCGACCTTGGTTTTGGGCTCGCCGGCCTCGCGCAGGATACGCTTGACCGCGCTCACCGCCTGGGTCGAGCCCAAGCCCACCGGCTTGTCGAGGATGATCCAGCCGTGCAGCATCGGTGAACCTTAGACGGTCAGGCCGAAAATCCCGAGAATGGCGGCGGTGATGCCATCGGCGAGCGGCGAGACGAAGCGGCCGACGACGTCGGCGCTCGGGGACAGCCTGGGCAGGACGAGCAGCAACACGACCAGCACCAGCAGCGAAAAGCGGCCGATCTTGCGGAATTCCCGGGCGAGGTTGGGCGGCAACAGCCCTTCGACCACATGCCCCCCATCGAACGGCGGCACCGGCAGCAGGTTGAACACCCCGAGGAAGACGTTGAGTAGGACGAAGACATAGGCGCTGTCGGCGATGAACCCGGCCACCCCGGTCCGCGCGTCGCCCGACAGCGCGATCGTCGCCATCAGGATCGCCGCGCCGGCGATCGCTAGCACCAGGTTCATCCCCGGCCCGGCGAGCGCGACCAGGACCATGTCGCGGCGCGGGTTGCGCAACCGTGCGTAATTGACCGGCACCGGCTTGGCCCAGCCGAACACCGGCACGTGGCTGATCGCCAGGATCATCGGCAGGATGATCGTTCCGACCGGATCGACGTGGCGCAGCGGGTTGAAGCTGAGACGCCCGCGTTCCTCCGCGGTCGGGTCGCCGAGCCGCCGCGCGACGAGGCCATGCGCGACTTCGTGGAAGACGATCGCGATCACTAGCGGTACCAGCCAGACGGCGATTTGATAGACCATGTTGTTCTGGTTCATGAGCGTGCTTGTTGCAGGCGCGTTACGTCCGCGCCAGCCCAAGGCTCAGCTGGCGCGCTTCGCCCTCTTTCAGGCGCTCGAAGAAATGGCGGCGGCACAGCGCGACATAGCGGTCGTTGCCGCCGATCTCGGTCTGGGCGCCGGCCGCGACCGCATGGCCATCGGCATCGACACGCAGGTTCATCGTCGCCTTGCGCCCGCATTCGCACACCGCCTTCAATTCGATCAGGCTGTCGGCGAGCGCAAGCAGGGCCGCGCTGCCTTCGAACAACTCGCCGAGGAAATCGGTGCGCAGACCATAGCAGAGCACGGGGATGCCGAGTTCGTCGCTGACCCGGCAGAGTTGCAGCACATGATCGCGGGTGAGGAATTGCGCTTCGTCGACCAGCACGCAGTGGAGGTCGCGGCGCTTGCGCTCGTCTGCGACCGCTTCGAACAGATCGACATCGCCCGAGTACATCAGCGCGGGCGCCGACAAGGCGACGCGCGAACCGATCGTGCCGGCGCCCGAGCGGTCGTCGTGCGCGGCGGTCCACAGCATGGTTTCCATGCCGCGCTCGCGGTAATTGAAATCGGCCTGGATCAGCGTGGTCGATTTCCCCGCGTTCATCGCCGCATAATAGAAATAGAGCTTGGCCATTGCGGTGCTTATTCGTCATTCCCGCGCAAGCGGGAACCTAGTTTTTTGATTTGGCTGGGTCCCCGTCTGCGCGGGGATGACGACCTATGCAGGCCATTCGTCCTTCAGAATCGCGAACAGCACGGTGTCGCGGACGTGGCCGGTCCAAGTGATGCGGTCGGCGCGCATCACGCCTTCGCGGACCGCGCCGAGTTTCTTCATCGCCGCCTGGCTGCGTGCATTGCGACGGTCGACGCGAAATTCGATCCGGCGGTAGCCGCGGTCGAAGGCGTGACGCATCATCATGTCCTTGCATCGCCGGTTGAAGCCGGTGCCGCGAAACGCCGGGCGATAGTAGGTGCTGCCGATCTCGAGCGTCTGGCGGCTGTCGTCGATGTTGATGAAGCAGCTCATGCCGACCAGCATGTTGCCCTCAAATACAGCGAACGGGACCCACGGCCGCTTGAGCAAGGCATCGAAGCTCGCGTCGAAATCGGCGGGCGCGTAGCTGATGTAATAGATCGCCCAGATATCGGGATCTTCGGCGCAGGCCGCGCGCAAGGCATCGCGATGCTTCTCCGCCAGCGGCTCCGCGCGGCAGCCGTCGCCCGTCATCGGTTCAGCAAGCGTCTCGATCATTGGCTCTCCGGTTGGAACATCAGGGCGTCGCCGATCTGGACCTGCGTCAGCCGTGGCTTGTCAGGCGCACCGGGCAAAGTTGACGATGGCTTGCGCCTGACGTTCCGAGGCCGGAACGTCCGTTTCATCAATCGATGCCGCGGACATGTTGATCTGCGCCTCCTCGAAGCGAGGCTGTAACGCATGCGCTTGCACGAGCGCCGCTGGTAGTTCTTCCACACGCTCGATCACCTGGCCGAGGTGCCAATGCGCATAGGCCGAATTCATGCGCCAATCGATGCGGTCCAGATTGAGAAATATGCAGGGCCTCGGCGTTCGGATGAATTCGTAGACCTGCTCGATGCGTCGCCGATGTAGACCTCTGCGCCCTCTGTGTAAGTCATGTCGATCGACCGAACGCTGCCGCGGTCAATGAGGATGTTCGCTGCATTCGATTGCATCGTTGGGCCTTTCCGCAGCTTCACATGCGGAGCAATGACGAAGTTCCAGTTGGAGATTTTCTCGATCGTCTCCAGCACGCGGGAACCGTGCCTGACCCAGGAACCGACATCCTTGTCGAAATGCGGATTGTATAGCGCGATCGGTTTCGCGTCCTCAAACAGGTGCTCACTGGATGAACGAACAAGCTCGAACTTACCGTAGCCGGTGACGAGACAATTCCCGTCGTTCGCAAGGCCTCGCTTGATCAGCCTCTCTTGGTCTTTCGGTCCGCAGACGAGCGTCAGATCGAAGCTTCCGTGCTTTGCCTTATATCCGCCCTCGCGATCGCCGGCGCCGTGCTTCAGCTGGATCATTCGCGAGCGAAAGCCGGGAACCCGGTACAGAAGGGAGCTCGTCACTTCGGTCGTGACGATTGCGGGATACCGCGCAATCGACCAGGCATTGAGCAGCAACACGGGCCGCCGCCGCGGCGGCGTGAACAGGCCGTGCCGACGCCAGGACGGCACCCACAAGCATTTGATGCGCAGTCGACGGTTGGGGTCGTAGGAGCGGATGAATTCGCGCCCGGCCCGCGTGGAAACGAGCACCGTGACCTCAACTCCCGGATTTTCCGAGACGCGTAGCGAAGCTGGCAGCCAATGCAGAAATTGGTGCGCTTGAGAAATCGCGAGAAAGGCGATCTGCCGGGTGGCTGGATCCTTGGTCGAATTGGTTCGCCGGACGTCCCGCGCGGTCATTCCCGATCAAGGTCCCGCGCAACCTTGGGTGCGCGCAGGAGCCGGTCGATGTGACTGCTCTCGTCGAAGCTCTCGTCGGCGAGGAATTTCAGTTTCGCGGCATATTTGGTGCGGACGCTGCCGGCCACTTCGCGCTGGAGGAAGGCGGTGTTCTGCCTGAGCGCCTTGAGCACCGCTTCCTCGTCCTGGCCGAGCAACGGCTTCACAAACACCGTCGCGTGACGCAGGTCGGGCGACATGCGGACTTCGGTGATGCTGACGAGGTGCGATTGCAACGTATCGTCGTGGACATCGCCGCGCTGGAGCAATTCGCTCAGCACGTGCCGCACCTGCTCGCCGACACGGAGCAGGCGGACCGAGCGGCCTTCGGGGGTTTCGACGCGGCGCATTATTCCGATCCGTCATGCTGAACTTGTTTCAGCATCCATTTCTCCACCCGCACCGCGGTCTCCATGATGGACCCTGAAACGAGTTCAGGGTGACGAACTAAAGCGTCCGCGCGCGCTCCTCGACCTCGAACACTTCGAGATTGTCGCCGGCCTTGATGTCGTTGGTGTCGGCCAGCATCACGCCGCATTCGAGCCCGGCGCGCACTTCGGCGACGTCATCCTTGAACCGCCGCAGCGAGCTGATCGTGGTCTTGGACACGATCACATCGTCGCGCGTCAGGCGGGCGTTGAGGCCCTTGCGGATGATCCCTTCGAGCACCAGCAGGCCGGCCGCCTTGTCCTTCTTGCCTGCCGGGAAGACTTCCTTGACCTCGGCGCGGCCGACCACCGTTTCGATGATCTCGGGCCCGAGTTCGCCGGCCATCGCACCCTTCACCCAGTCGGTGAGGTGGTAGATGACGTCGTAATAGCGGAACTCGACCTTGTTGCGCTCGGCGACTTCGCGGGCCTTCGCGTTGGGGCGGACGTTGAAGCCGATGATCGGCGCGCCGCTCGCGCTCGCCAGCGTGACGTCGCTTTCGGTAATCGCACCGACGCCCGAATGGAGCACGCGGACCTTGATCTCGTCGGTCGACAGGCGGTTCAGCGAATGGACGATCGCTTCGACCGAGCCGTGAACGTCGGCCTTGATCACCAGCGGCAGTTCCTTGACCGTCGAGGCGTGGTTCGCGAACATGTTCTCGAGACTGACCGGAGCCGAGGTGGTGCGGCGCTTGTCGAGCACGCTCTGGCGGTAGTCCGCGACTTCGCGCGCCCGGGCTTCGTTCTCGACGACCGTGAACGGATCGCCGGCGGACGGAACCATCGACAGGCCAAGGACCTCGACCGGGACCGACGGTCCGGCTTCCTTCACCTGGCGGCCGTGATCGTCGACCAACGCGCGGACCTTGCCCGACGAGGCGCCCGCGACGAATACATCGCCGACGCGGAGCGTGCCGCGCTGGACCAGCACGGTAGCGAGCGGACCGCGGCCCTTGTCGAGTTTGGCTTCGATCACCGTGCCTTCGGCGGCGCGGTCGGGATTGGCCTTCAATTCGAGGATTTCGGCCTGGAGCTGGATCGCCTCGAGCAATTTGTCGAGATTGGTCTTGTTCTTGGCTGACACTTCGACGTTCTGGACGTCGCCGCCCATCTCCTCGACGATCACCTCGTGCTGGAGCAGTTCCTCGCGAACCTTCTGCGCCTTGGCTTCGGGCTTATCGATCTTGTTGATCGCGACGATCATCGGCACGCCGGCGGCCTTGGTGTGGTTGATCGCCTCGATCGTCTGGGGGCGCAGGCCGTCGTCGGCGGCGACCACCAAAATGACGATGTCGGTGACATTGGCGCCGCGCGCGCGCATCTCCGAAAAGGCTTCGTGACCCGGGGTGTCGAGGAACGTGATCTTCGACTTGTCGGGCAGCTGCACCTGATAAGCGCCGATGTGCTGGGTGATCCCGCCGGCTTCGCCGGCGACCACGTCGGCGCCGCGGATCGCATCCAACAGCGAGGTCTTGCCGTGGTCGACGTGGCCCATGATGGTCACCACCGGCGGTCGCGGCTTGAGGCTCTCGGGCGGATCGACGTCTTCTGACGTGTCGATGTCGATGTCGCTTTCGCTGACGCGCTTCACGTTGTGGCCGAAGTCGGTCACCAGCAATTCAGCGGTGTCCTGATCGATGGTCTGAGTCAGCGTGACCGGCATGCCCATCTTGAACAGGGCTTTGACCAGGTCGGCGCCGCGCTCGGCCATGCGGTTGGCGAGTTCCTGGACGGTGATCGCCTCGGGCACGACGACGTCGCGGACCTGCTTGGCCGACGGGCCGACTTCCTGATGGTGGCGCTTTTCCTTTTCGCGGGCGCGGCGCAGTGCGGCGAGCGAGCGCGCACGATTGTCGTCCTCGTCGCTGAGCGCGCGGGTGACGGTGAGTTTGCCACGCTGGCGATGGTCGTCGCGGCCGCGGCTCGGCCGGGCCGGTTCGGGCCGCTTGGGTGCCGGGGCATGGCCAGGGCGGCGGAAAGCGCGCTCGTCAGCTTCGTCGTCGACTGGCGCAGCACCATCCGCCGGCGCAGCCGGAGATTCCGCCGCAATGCGAGCCTGCTCGGCCGCGGCTTCCTCGGCCAGACGAGCTTGTTCGGCAGCGGTCTCGCCGGCCTTGCGATTTTCTTCGGCGCGACGCTTTTCGTCCTCGTTCTGCTCGACCTTCGTCCGGTCCTCGCGGCGGCGGGCTTCCTCGAGCGCGGTCTGGCGCGCTTCCTCGGCCTCACGCAGGAGCTTGGCTTGCAGCTCCTTGCGGTTGGTCATCTCTTCCTGCGCCGAGGGCTTGCGCGCCTGCGGTGCAACGGGGGCGGGCTTGGGCGCCGGCTTGGGCGCCTCGGCGACCGGTTCTGGCGCCGGCGCGGGCGGAGCTTCGCCCGGGCGACCGAGGATGCGGCGCTTCTTGACCTCGACCACCACCGTGTTCGAGCGGCCGTGGCTGAAGCTCTGCTTGACCTTGCCGGTCTCGACCGTGCGCTTGAGCCCCAGCGGCGGCCGGGTGCCAAGCTTCGGCTTTTCGGTCTGATCGGTCATTCTATTCCTTCGTCAAATCGTCAGTCGAGCCGGAGCCGGAGGCGGGAGCGCCGCCCTCTAGCCCTAGATCGGGGTCAGTGAAAGCTCGCCACCGGGCAAGCGCATGGGAAACACGCGAAGCGGCGGCGGGATCGGTCAGGGCGACATGTACCACGTTTTCGCGCCCCAAAGCCATCGACAAGATAGTGCGTCCCTCGGGAAATATCATCCCTTGGGGGCCGCCGCCGCCTACGCGCCACGCCTGATCCAGCTTTCTCCGCCCGTCGTCGGCAGAGTCGGCCGCGTGGAGCAGCAAGCGGACTTTTCCCGAGCGCGCGGCGGCTTCGACCTTGTCGGCGCCGTTGATCAAATTGCCGGCGCGCGCTTCCATGCCGAGGCGGTCGAGCGTGTACTGGCGCAGCGCCGCGCCGGTGCGCTCACCGAGATCGGCGGGGACGGTCAGCTCATTGGTCTTGAACGCGCGGCCCAGTGCGGCCTTGAGCTTCCCCTTGCCATTGGCGGCATCGAGTTCGGCACGGGCGACTCCGATCCACGCCCCGCGGCCCGGCGCGCGCGCCCGGACGTCGGGCGCGACTTCGCCGTCGGGCGACAAGGCAAGCCGGATCAGCTCCCCCGGCGACGCCTTGCGCCGCGTGAGGATGCAGGTGCGCTCCGGAACGTGCGCTTCTAGCGGATCATTGCTCTTCGCCCGCAACCGCGTCCTCCGTGGTTGCTGGCTTTTCCTCGTCCTCGAACCAGTGGGCGCGAGCGGCCATGATGATCTCGTTGCCCTGCTCTTCGCTGAGGCTGTACTCGGCAAGCAGGCCGCCCTTGTCTTCGGGGCGATTACTCGGCTCGCGGCGGCGCGGCTCGACGCGCTTCTTCTGGATCAGCTCGTCGGTGGCGAGGTCGGCGAGGTCGTCGAGGGTGCGGATGTTGGCCTTGCCCAAAGTGACCAGCATCTGCTCGGTCAAATGCGGGATTTCGGCCAGCGCATCGTCGACGCCGAGCTTGCGGCGCACTTCGCGCGACGCGGCTTCGCGGCGTTCGAGCGCTTCGGTGGCGCGGTTCTGAAGTTCCGACGCGATGTCGTCGTCGAGGCCCTCGATCGAAGCGATTTCGTCGAGCTGGACGTAGGCCACTTCCTCAAGGCTGGTGAAACCTTCGGCAACGAGCAGCTGCGACAGCGTCTCATCGACGTCGAGCTCGGTCTGGAACATCTCGGTCCGCTCAAGGAATTCGCGCTGACGCTTTTCGCTGGCGTCCGCTTCAGTGAGAATGTCGATCTGCGAGGCGGTGAGTTGGCTCGCGAGGCGGACATTCTGGCCGCGGCGACCGATCGCGAGGCTGAGTTGGTCGTCGGGGACCACCACTTCGATCCGGCTCTCCTCCTCGTCGATGACGACGCGGCTGACGGTCGCCGGCTGGAGCGCGTTGACGACGAAGGTCGCGAGGTCTTCCGACCACGGGATGATGTCGATCTTCTCGCCCTGCAGTTCCTGGACCACGGCCTGAACGCGGCTGCCCTTCATGCCGACGCAGGCGCCGACCGGATCGATCGAGCTGTCGTGGCTGATGACGCCGATCTTGGCGCGGCTGCCCGGGTCGCGGGCGGCAGCCTTGATCTCGATGATGCTGTCGTAAATTTCGGGCACTTCCTGGGCGAACAGCTTGCGCATGAAATCGGGATGGGCGCGCGACAGGAATATCTGTGGGCCGCGGGCTTCGCGCCGGACCGACATGATCAGCGAGCGGATGCGGTCGCCGACGCGGACCATTTCGCGCGGGATCTGCTGATCACGGCGAATGACGCCCTCGGCGCGGCCGAGATCGACGACGACGTGGCCGAACTCGACCCGCTTGACGACGCCGGTGATGACTTCGCTGACGCGGTCCTTGAATTCCTCAAATTGGCGTTCGCGCTCGGCGTCGCGGACCTTCTGGAAAATCACCTGCTTGGCGGCCTGGGCGGCGATCCGGCCGAATTCGATCGGCGGCAGCGGGTCGACGATGAAGTCGCCGATGGCGGCGTCCTTCTCGAGCTTCTGTGCGCCCTTCAGATCGACCTGCTTGAAGTGATCCTCGGGCTCCTCGACGACTTCGAGCACGCGCCACAGGCGCAGATCGCCGGTCTCGCCGTCGAGCTTCGCGCGAATGTCGTTTTCGGCGCCGTAGCGAGCGCGGGCGGCGCGTTGGATCGCGTCTTCCATCGCCTCGATGACGATGGCCTTGTCGATCAGCTTCTCGCGCGCGACGGCGTCGGCAATGGCGAGCAGCTCGGCCCTGTTGGCGCTGACGGCAGCGGGTGCGGCGGTGGCCATGTCGTTATTCAACCTTCCATCTTGATTGTGTCGGCGCCCTCGGTGCTGAGCGGCGCGGTGGCTTTGATGAGCTTGTCGGTCAAGAGCAGCTTGGCCGAACCGATATCGGCAAAGGCGATGTCATAGGTCTGGCCATCCTTGGCCAGCAGCTTGACGGTCTCGCCTTCGAGTCCCTCGAGCGTCCCGGAATATTGCTTGCGTCCGCCCTTGACCTCGGCGAGCCCGATGCGCGCCTCGTACCCGGCCCAGTCGCGATAATCCTTGAGGCGGGTGAGCGGACGGTCGATGCCGGGTGAACTGACCTCAAGCCGGTAGGCGCCCTCAATCGGGTCGGCGAGATCGAGCAGTTCCGACAGGCGCCGCGAAATCCGTTCGCAATCGCCGAGGTCGAGCTGGCGCGTGTCGGGCCGCTCGGCCATCACCTGCAGCGTCGGATCCGACGTCCCGCCGATCATCGCCACGCGCACGAGCTCATAACCCAAGGCCTGCACCTCAGGTTCGATCAGCCGCGCGACGGTGTCGACGTTGGTCAATTGCATTCTTCCATAAGCCCAAACGCCTCTCGGACCGGAGCCGTGGGGCCCCAGCCTCAGCATCTAACGATGTCGAGGAGAGAAGCCGCGATATAGGCGCGCCGCGTCAGGCGTGCAAGCGAAGCTTAGCGGCCGAGCGCGCGGTTCTCTTCGCGGATGCGGACGGCGAGGATCGCGGCGTTTAATGCCGAGAAAATGAGCGCCACCGGCCACAGGCCCCAGACAAGCGGCAGGACGGCGATTTCGCTGGCGACGACGACGTAATTGGGATGGGAGACGAAGCGGTAGGGACCGGCCTTCACCAGCGGTGCGTCGGGCAGGACGATGATCCGGGTCGTCCAGCGCGGGCCAAGGCTCGTCAGCACCCAGATTCGCGCGGCCTGGAGCAAAACGTAAAGCGCCAACCAGACAAGCGCGATTGGTTGTCCCGGCGCGAGCCACCACAGCGCGGCGAGCCACGTGGCGTGGACCGCGACGATCAGTGGATAATGTGACGCTCCGACTTCGCGCGCGCCCTGGTCGAGCAGCGCCCGGGTGTTGCGGTTCGACAGCCACAATTCGCCGAGACGCTGGAGCGTGACCAGCGCCAGGATAATAATGGTCAGGGTCACGCGGCTTCGAGCAGCAGGCCGGCGCAGGTGAAGCCGGGGCCGAACGCAGTCATCAGCGACCGCTCGGGCAGCCCGCGTTCGAGCAGGCGTTCGAGCACGAACAGCACCGTCGGCGCGCTCATATTGCCGAAATCGCGTAGCACTTCGCGTTCGAGGTTCAATTCGCCCTGGTTCAGTTCGAGCGCGGTCTCGATCGCGTCGATCACCTTTACGCCGCCGGGGTGACAGCAGAACCGCGAGATGTCTTCGCGCGCGATGCCCAGTTGAGCGTACATTTCATTCGCCGCCTCGGCGAGATTAGCCTCGATAAACGGCGGGATCGCACGATCGAACATGACCCCGAGCCCCGGGTCTTCGACCCGCCAGCCCATGATCCCGAGCGTGTCGGGCCACAGTTTCTCAGCCGAGCCCTTGAGCGTCGCCAGCCCGCCTTCGCCGGCGGTGACTACCGCGGCCGCGGCGCCATCGCCGAACAAAGCGGTGGCGACGATCGCCGCCGGATCGTCGCTCTCGAGCCGGATCGAAATCGAGCAGGTCTCGACGGTGACGAACAGCCAGTTGGTGCCGGGATCGGAGGCGGCCAGTCGCGCGGTGGTCGCGAGGCCGCTGACCCCGCCGGCGCAGCCGAGCCCGAAAATGGGCACACGGCGGATGTCGCTCCGCAGGCCGAGTCGCGGCCCGACGCGCGCTTCGAGGCTCGGGGTGGCAATCCCGGTGGTCGAAACCGTGACGACGCCGTCGATCTGGTCGGGGGCCAGGCCCGCGGCGGCAATTGCCCGCCCGGCCGCATCTTCGAACATCGCCTCGGACGCCGCGAGATAGACCGCGTTGCGTTCGGCCCAGCCGTGGGGCGCTTCATACCATTCGTGGGGAGCGACCAAATGGCGCTTGGCGATGGCCGCGTTGTCGAACACGCTCGACAGCTTGTCGAACAGGTTCTTCCGGCGGAAGGCGCGGCGGCCAATCGCCTTCGCTTCATGTTGCTCGATCACGTGCGGTGGAACCGCAGTAGTCAGTGAGAGTAGGCTGCAGGCTTGCATGCCGTTCATTCCTTACCGCCTTAACGCGGTGCTGGCCCGGGTTAGCGGACGGTGGTCATACCCTTTACGCCGGACGCGGAATGCAAGGTATGGCTGCACTTCAACGGCCCCCATCGGACCTCTGAGTGTTTCCCCGTCGTCGGCCAATGACCGCCCCACCGGATCGTTTGACCGAAACGCCGACTTCGATAATTCGACAGGGGACGGCGGAACCGCATTAGCAAGCGAGAGTCGGCTGCAATGTTGCATGCTAGGCCTTGTCGAGAGGACGGGCGGAAAGTCCGTTTCGTGTTAGGACCAATTGGGATGACCCTCCGCTTAATACAAGCCGCATTGCTCCTCGCGCTGAGTGCGTGCGGGGCGGCGCCTTCGGCCAATGCCGAGCGTCCGTTCAGTGTGACCGAGGTCGCAAAATTCGACTCGCCCTGGGCGATGGGCTTCCTGCCCGGATCGGGCGTTCCGATGACCAACCTTGCGCTCGTCACTGAGAAGGGCGGCCGCTTGTGGCTGGTCAACGCGAACAATGGCGCAAAGCAGGAGGTCACTGGCGTTCCCGCCGTTCGTGCTGACGGTCAGGGCGGTCTCGCCGATGTCGTCGCCGCGCCGGATTTCGCCGGCAGCCAGCGCATATACTTAAGTTTTAGCGAGGCCGGACCGAACGGCACCAGCGGCGCCGCGCTCGGTTACGGCCGGCTGATTCTCGGACAGGGCAAGCCCCGGCTCGACGGGTTCCGGGTGATCTGGCGGCAGCAACCGAAGGTCGGCAGCGATGTCCATTTCTCCCAACGCATCGCTTTCGCCGCCGACGGGACGATGTTCGTCACCAGCGGCGAGCGCTTCCAGTTCGACCCGGCGCAGGACCCCAACAGCGACCTCGGCAAGATCATCCACATGACCGCCGAGGGGCAGCGGATCGGGGGCCGTTATTATACCCTTGGCCACCGCAACGGGCTCGGCCTCGCCTTCGCCCCAGACGGACGGCTGTGGGAGAGCGAGATGGGCCCGATGGGCGGGGACGAAGTCAATCTGATCCTGCCCGGCCGCAATTACGGCTGGCCGCGCGCTTCCAACGGCAGCAATTACGACGGCAGCGATATTCCCGATCACCGACCCGGCGACGGGTTCGAGCCGCCCAAAGTCTGGTGGAATCCGTCGGTCAGCCCGGGATCGCTGCTGATTTATAGCGGCGACCTGTTCCCGCAATGGAAGGGCGATGCGCTGCTGGGCGCGCTGTCGGGGCAAGCGTTCATCCATGTGAAGATCCGCGGTGACCGGGCGAGCAAGGCCGACCAATGGGACATGGGCGCCCGCATCCGCGCGGTCGATCAGGGCCCGCGCGGCGAAATCTATCTTCTCGAAGACGGTGACGGCGGGCGGTTGCTGCGGCTCGAGCCCAAGCCTCAGGCGCGGCGGTAGCGGAGGTAATAGGGCCGCCGGCCTTCGCGCCGCGATTTGGCGCCGTAGCGAGTCTCGATCCAGCCGCCCGACGGTTCAAGGAAGTCTTTGGGCGTCTTCGCCAGCCATTCGAAGTGCGCCACGTGCCGCTGCATGACCATCAGCGACCAGGTCAGATAGGTCGGGTCGTCGGTCGCCAGCCGGAATTCTCCACCAGGCCGGAGCTTGGCCGCGAACAGATCGACCGGGCGATCGTTGACCATCCGCCGCTTGGCGTGGCGCGCCTTGGGCCAGGGGTCGGGGTGGAGCAGATAGAGGAAGCTGAGTGTCCCGTCCGGGATGCGCTGGAGTACGTCGAGCGCGTCGCGGCGCCACAATCGGACGTTGGCGAGATGCCGGTCGCGGATGTGTCCGAGCGCGGTCGCGACGCCGTTGAGGAACGGCTCTGCGCCGATAAAGCCGTGATCGGGCAACATGTCGGCGCGGCTAGCCAGATGTTCGCCCGACCCGAAGCCGATCTCGAAATGAAGCGGTCGGTCATCGCCGAACATGTCAAGCGATGTGACCTCGCCCTCGGCCGGCACCGCAATCTGGGGCAGGAGCGTCTCAACCAACTCCTGCTGGCTCTTGCGCAACTTGTGACCGCTCGACCGCCCGTAAAGGCGATTGAGGGTCAGTGGGTCGCCGGGTTTGTGCGCGGTCATCGCGCGCCGTCTAAGCCCGCGGTGCCGGGCGCAGCAAGCCCGATCGTGACACGTTTGTAATCGCCGTGGTGGGAACCCGCGCCGCGGGCCGTGCGTCAAATGGGTGTGAATTGGACCGAGGAGGCGCCCATGGCCGATACCACGGCAACTCCATTCCGCATGGGTCGTACACACCGCATCTACGCGATACTGCTGCCGATCCCGATTCTCTGTTTCGTCGGCGCGCTGCTGACCGACGGGACATATCAGTACAGCGACGGCAACCTCCTGTGGGTCAATTTCTCGAGCTGGCTGCTGGCGACTGGCCTGTTGTTCGGCGCGATCGCTGGGATCGTCCTGCTTGTCTCAGTCGCCGTCGACGCGACCCTTCGCAGTGGCCCGACGTGGGGGCATCTCGGGCTGTTGTTCGTCGCTTGGGTCGTCGAACTGATGAACGCCTTCGTCCACACTCGCGATGGCTGGACAGCCGTGATTCCGACCGGGCTCATACTTTCGGTCATCGCGGTCGTCCTCGCTTTGGCGAGCGGCTGGTTGTGGCAGTCGGCCCGCTATCGCGACGATGGAGGCCAGCCATGAAGCGGCTCGCATCGATCGGTGTAGCGCTGCTGCCGCTCGCGGCGTGCGGCAACCCGCAGCAAATCGACCCTTCGCAGCAGTTTGGGCCCAATCCCGTTCTGCCCCAGCCGGCTGAGGAGCTGATCTCGGCGGTCGGCGTCGCCGAAGTCGTCGGATGGAAGGCGGGCGAGGCGCCGACCGTTCCCACGGGGTTTAAGATTACGGCGATCGCGACCGGATTGTCGAACCCGCGCAACGTCTATCCGCTCGCCAACGGCGATCTTCTGGTCGTCGAGTCGCAACACAACGGTGCCGAACCAGTCGACCGGCCCAAAGACCCGGTGCGCGATTTCATCATGTCGCTGGCGCACGGCGGCGGCGGCGCCAAGGACGCCGGCCCGCCGCCTCAGAGGATCACGCTGTTGCGCGATGCCGATGGCGACGGGCGCCCGGAGCTGAAGACGGTGCTGCTTGATCACCTCAACTCGCCGTTCGGGATCGCGGTCGTTGGCAGCGATCTTTACGTCGCCAACACTGACGCAATCATGCGCTATCCTTTCACCCCGGGTCAGACCAAGATCACCGCGCCGGGCGAAAAGGTCGTCGACTTGCCCGCTGGGCTGATCGACCATCACTGGACCAAGAGCCTGACGGCCAGCCCCGATGGCTCGAAGCTCTATGCCGGGGTTGGATCGAACAGCAACGTTCAGGAGCGTGGGCCCGAAGCCGAAACCAACCGCGCAGCAATCTGGGAAGTCGATCCCAAGACCGGCGCTTACCGCATCTACGCCAGCGGCCTGCGCAACCCCAACGGCCTCAACGTCTACCCCGGAAGCGACACCCTATGGACGGTGGTCAACGAACGTGACGAGCTCGGGCCGAACCTTGTGCCCGATTACATGACCTCGGTTCGCCCCGGTGCCTTCTACGGCTGGCCGTACAGTTATTTCGGACGGCATGTGGACCCGCGCGTGCGGCCGCAGCGACCGGATCTCGTCGCTCGCGCGATCCCGCCCGATTATGCTTTGAGTTCGCACGTCGCTCCACTTGGCTTGACCTTTTACACCGGCGGCAGCTTCCCGGCGATGTTTAAGGGTGGTGCGTTTGTCGGCGAACACGGCAGCTGGAACCGCACGGCGTACAACGGCTATTGCGTGGTCTTCATTCGCTTCGCCGGCGGCCGTCCCGTGGGCAAGCCGAGGCGTTTCGTCGGCGGATTCATTGGCCCCGACGGCAAGGCGCGCGGGCGACCGGTGGCCGTGGCGGTCGACCGGACAGGCGCACTGATCATCGCCGATGACGTCGGCAATACGGTCTGGCGGGTTAGCTACGACGGCGGGAAAGTGGCCGCTTAGGCTTCGACCGGCAGGGCCTCGGTCCCGACGGCGGCCTTCAACTCCTCGACTAGGTCGAGGCGCTCCCACGGGAAGAATTCGCCCTCGGGCTTGCGCCCGAAGTGGCCGTACGCGGCGGTCGCTTCGTAAATCGGCCGGTTGAGGCTGAGGTGGGTGCGGATGCCGCGGGGAGTGAGGCCGCCGAGCTTGTCGATCCGCCCGATTGCGTCCTCGAGCTTGGCGTCGTCGACCACGCCCGTACCGTGGGTGTCGACATAGAGCGACAGCGGCTTTGACACGCCGATCGCATAAGCGAGCTGGATCGTGCAGCGGGTCGCCAGACCGGCGCCGACAATATTCTTGGCGAGATAGCGCGCGACATAAGCGGCCGAGCGGTCGACCTTGGTTGGGTCCTTGCCTGAAAAGGCACCGCCGCCGTGCGGCGCCGCGCCGCCATAAGTGTCGACGATGATCTTGCGCCCGGTCAGGCCGGCGTCGCCGTCGGGGCCGCCGATCTCGAAGCTGCCGGTTGGGTTGATGTGATAGACGGTCTCGTTGCCGAGCAGTTCGGTCGGCATCACCCGGGCGATGACCTCTTTGACGTAGGCGTGGAGTTCGGCCTGCTGGACGCCTTTGTCATAGCCCGGCTTGTGCTGGGTCGAGACGACGATTGCGGTCGCCTTGGCCGGCTTGCCGTTCTCGAAACGCAATGTGACCTGGCTCTTGGCGTCAGGCTCGAGGAACGGCGCCTTCCCGGCATGGCGGTCGGCGGCCATTTCGGCGAGGATCTTGTGGCTGTAATCCAGCGTCGCCGGCATCAGGTCCGGGGTCTCGTCGCAGGCGAAGCCGAACATGATGCCCTGGTCGCCGGCGCCCTCGTCCTTGTCGCCTGCGGCATCGACGCCCTGCGCGATGTGCGCCGACTGCGGATGCAGATTGTTCTCGAAGCGGAAGGTCTTCCAGTGGAAGCCGGCCTGCTCATAGCCGATGCGTTTGACCGTCTCGCGGACGGTGCGCTCGATCTCCTCCGGAACGCCGGGCGCCCAATTGCCTTGCTTGTCCATGATCCCTTCGCCGCGGATTTCGCCGGCGAGCACCACGGTGTTGGTGGTGGTCATCGTCTCGCACGCCACGCGGGCTTCGGGGTCTTTGGCCAGGAACAGATCGACGATCGCGTCGGAAATCTGGTCGGAGACCTTGTCCGGGTGGCCTTCTGAGACGGATTCGGACGTGAAGAGATAAGAGCTGCGCATTGGGGAAAAGCGGTCCTCGGATCAGGATATAAGGAAGTCTTTATATGCGGTCCGCCGCCCTAGCGGCGAGTCCGGCTCATCGCAATGCCGCCGATCAGCAAAGCGAAAGCGAGCAGCAATGGGATGAGATTGCCGAAGCGGGCGAAGAGAGTGGGAGGAGCGGGGTCAGGCAGCGCCGTGTCGATCGCGCCCGCGGTGCGCCACGGCAACGCCGCCACGATATGACCATGGGCGTCGATCACCGCGCTGATCCCGGTCGGAGTCGAGCGGATTACCGGGATGCCTTCCTCGGCGGCGCGGAGCCGCGCTTGCGCCAGATGCTGCGGCGGGCCCCAGCGGCCGAACCAGGCATCGTTCGACGGGTTGAAGATGAAATCGGGACGGTGGCGCTTGTCCACGACTTCGCCCGAAAAAATGATCTCGTAGCACAACTGAAAGCCGACCTTGCCCCAGCCGGGGATCTCGAAGGTGCGCGGTCCCGGACCGAAGTTGAAGTCGATATCGCCGGGCGCCAGCCGCGACAGGCCGATCAACGACAGCAACGGCCGCATCGGCAGATATTCGCCGTAGGGGACAAGGTGCGCCTTATCGTAGCGCGCGACAACTTGCCCGCCGGTGCCGAGAATGAAGATGCTGTTGGCGGCGCCGTCGATCCAGCGGCCATCGCGCGAGAACACCGCGAGCCCCCCCGTCAGCAGATATTCGCCGGGGCCGACGAGCGCCGCGGCGCGAGCGCGCTCATATTGCGCGAGCGCCTGGTGCTCGTCGGTGCGCTGATCCTGCAGCGGTTCCGTCACCGCGGCTTCGGGCCAGAAAGTCAGACGCGGGCGGGCGCCGCCGGACTTGATCGACAACGCGGCCAGCCGCCGCGAGGCTTCCTCGGCGAAGCCTTGTTGCCATTTGTCCTCCTGACCGATGTTCGGCTGGATGACGCGAATGTTGCGCGCTTGGGGCGCGACGGTCTGCGGCCACGGCAGGAAGTGCATCGCGATGAGCACGGCGAGCAGGATGCCGGCGACGCGCCATCGCCTGCGAGCGACCAGCCAAACCATGCCACCGGCAAGCGCGACGAGGACCGTCAGCCCGTAAGTGCCGATCACCGTCGCGGCGTTGAGCAAATGGGTGTCGACCAGCGTCACGGCGAGCGGGTTCCACGGGAAGCCCGTAAACATCGTCCCGCGCAGCCATTCGGTGACCGGCCAGGCACCGGCCAGTGTCAGGACAAGCGCGACTGGCGCCTTGCCCTTGAACCGCCAAGCGAGGCCCGTCGCGAGCGCTGGATATACGGCGAGGTAGAGCGACAACAGCACGACCGCGACCCAGCCCAGCCACGCCGGCATCGCCGCCTGATAGGTAAAGGCGGTCGCGATCCAGTTGAGCGCGATCACGAACTGACCGAGCCCGAAGCCCCAGCCGATCGCCAGCGACTGCCTAAGGCTCTTCGCTCGCCACACCAGCTCGCACAACGCCGCGAGCGCGAGCGGCAGCAGCGGCCACAACCCGACCGGCGCGAAGGCGAACGCGGACAAGGCGCCGATCGACAAAGCGATGAGGAATGGCTTCATGCGCGGCTGTCATTGCGGGGAGCGGCCCGCGGTGGCAAGCATCGCACATGAGCTTGCCGCCATTTCATCTCGCTTTCCCAGTCGACGACCTGGCGGCGGCACGGGCGTTTTACGGCGATTTGCTTGGCTGCCCGGAAGGGCGGAGCGCCGACCATTGGGTCGATTTCGACCTCCACGGCCACCAGATCGTTGCCCATCTCGCGCCCGACGCGGTGCGCGCCCGCGCGACCAATCCGGTCGACGGGGAAGCGGTGCCGGTGCCGCACTTCGGGATTGTCTTGCCGATGGGTGCGTGGAAGGCGCTGGCTGATCGGCTGACCGAGGCGGGTACCGATTTCGTCATCGCGCCGGCCGTACGTTTCGCCGGCGAGCCCGGCGAGCAGGCGACGATGTTCTTTCTCGATCCGGCTGGGAACGCGCTCGAATTCAAGGCAATGGCGGACCCGGCGAAGCTGTTCGCAACAAGCTAGTCCGCGGGCACCTGATTCTCCGGCGCATGGAGCCGGACGCGGATGATTCGGCGCGGGTCGGAATCGACGGCTTCGAGCGTCCAGCCTGACGGGTGCCGGATGCATTCGCCCTTGGCCGGGATGTGACCGGCCATCAGGAACACCAGGCCGCCGAGCGTATCGATGTCATCGTCATCCGACGTCAGCCGCGCATCGACCGCTTTCTGCAGTTCCTCGAGCTCGATCCGGGCGTCGGCTTCCCACACGCCGTCCTCGAGCAGGGTCAGCATCCCGCCGGCTTCCTCGTCATGCTCGTCCTCGATGTCGCCGACGATTTCCTCGACCACGTCCTCGATCGTCACCAGGCCTTCGGTCCCGCCGAATTCGTCGATGACGATGGCAAGGTGGGTGCGCTCGGCGCGCATCCGCGCGAGCAATTCGATGACGCCCATCGATTCGGGCACGAACAAAGGTTCGCGCATCAGCGTCGCGATTGACCGGTCGCGGGATTCGTCGACGTTGGCGTTGAACACGTCCTTGATGTGAATCATGCCGACGATCGTATCGAGGCTTTCGCCATAGACCGGCAGGCGGCTGTGGCCGGCGTCGGCGAACGCGCGGACCAGATCGTCAAAGCTGATGCTCGACGGCACCGACATGATATCGCCGCGGGTGACGCAAATGTCGCCGGCGGTGCTTTCGCCAAAGTGCAGCAGGTTGCGAAGCATTTGGCGTTCGGCCGGGCTGAGGTCGCCGGCGACGGGCCGCGCTTCGTCGGCCTCGTCGATCGCTTCCTCGATCTCGTCGCGCAGCGTGGTTTCGCCGCTGTCGCCAAAGATCAACGCGCGCATCCCCCGCCACAGGCGCGAGCCACCGTCGTCTTCGTGGCGCGTCGCCATCAATCGTTCACCGCGTAGGGATCGGAGATTCCGAGCCGCGCCAGCGCTCGAACCTCGCGTGCCTCCATCTCGGCGGCATCGGCGTCGTCATGGTGGTCATAGCCCAATAAATGCAGCGTCCCGTGAACCAGCAGGTGAGTCGCATGATCTTGAAGCGACACGCCTTTTTCGGCCGCCTCGGCCTCGCAGACGCCACGGGCCATGACGATATCGCCTAGCAACAATTCTCCGTTGGAAACATTTGTCGGTATCAAATCACCTGGATTCGCCAGCGGAAACGAAAGGACGTTGGTGGCTTTGTCCTTGCCGCGCCATTTCGCGTTTAACTCGCGCACTTCGTTATCGCCGGTCAGGCGCACCGAAAGTTCGATCGGTTGCCTGGAGTTAATCAACTGAGGAAACGCGCTCTCGGCAATCGCCGCTTCGGCGGCTTCGCGGATGAGTTTTTCCCAGGGCCGGCTACTGTCCCATTCCGCATCGGCTTCGAGCGCAATTTCGAGCATCATTCCCGCGGCCCTTCATAGGCGTCGACAATGCGCCCGACGAGCGGGTGGCGAACGACATCGGCTGAACTGAAGCGGACGATCGATATGCCTTTGATGCCTTCGACGCGGCTGACCGCATCGGCGAGGCCGGACTTGCTGGGATCGGGCAGGTCGACCTGATGCGGGTCGCCGCAGATCACCATCCGGCTGCGCATCCCGAAGCGGGTCAGGAACATCTTCATCTGCAACGGCGTGGTGTTCTGAGCTTCATCGAGGATGATGAAGGCGTCGTTGAGCGTGCGCCCGCGCATGAAGGCGATCGGCGCGATCTCGATCTCGCCCGATGCAATCCGCCGCTCGACCTGCTCGGTCGGCAGCATGTCGTAGAGCGCATCGTAAAGCGGCCGCAGGTAAGGATCGACCTTTTCCTTCATGTCACCCGGAAGGAAGCCGAGGCGTTCGCCGGCCTCGACCGCGGGCCGCGACAGGATCAGCCGGTCAACGCTGCCGTTGATCAGCTGCGATACCGCCTGGGCGACCGCGAGATAGGTCTTGCCGGTGCCCGCCGGGCCGAGCCCGAAAATCATGTCGTCGCGGGCCAGCGCCTCCATGTACGGCGTCTGCATCGCCGAGCGCGGGACGATGGTCTTCTTGCGGGTGCGGATCATCACCGTCGGCGCGGACGTGACTTCCTCGGTAATGATCCCGTCGAGATGCGGCTGGGCGGCCATGCCGAGCACCGCCTCGACCGCTTCAGCGTCGACGTCGTGGCCGCTGTCGAGCCGGTTGTAGAGTCCGATCAGGACGTCGCGGGCGCGCGCCGCGGCGTCGGCCTCGCCTTCGATCTGGACCTTGTTTCCCCGTGCCGCGATGTGCACGTCGAGGCGCTGCTCGATGGTGATTAAATGGCGGTCGTAATCGCCGAACAACGGGCCGAGCAGATAAGGCTGCTCGAACTCGAGCTCGAGCCGGGCGCGGCCGCCATCGTTGACCGCGGCGAGGTCACGGCGGGACATCAGGCGGCAATCCGCTCGATGACGGCTCCGGCCATGCTTTGCGGGCCGGCGGAAACCAACGTGACATCGAGGATCTCGCCCGGCCGCGCGGCGGTGTCGACGTGGACCGACTGCAGCCACGGCGACTTGCCAATCATCTGGCCGTCTCGCCGGCCGGCGCGTTCGATCAGGATCTGCGTAT